>Ga0075012_10005192_pt1 | contig 11990 bp, 11 predicted proteins | sample All_14_2_FD_71474 | JGI IMG/M metagenome (GOLD analysis project Ga0075012, IMG submission 71474) | Freshwater microbial communities in response to fracking from Pennsylvania, USA - Allegheny Zone_MetaG_DW_15 | ecosystem: Environmental > Aquatic > Deep subsurface > Groundwater > Drilled...
GCCATGAAGCGTTCCAGTAACTCGAAAGCTTCGGTGCAGTAAGGATCGTTCTCGAGTAGGCGTTCCAGTCGGGAAACGGCCTCTGCGCTATCGCCCTCATCGTAGAGCCTTTGCGCTTCCATGGTGGCGGCTCGCGAAGCCGCGGCGCGCACCTCGTAGTTGTCGGGAAATTGCATCAACGCCAGTTCGAAAATGCCATTGAGCCAGTCGCTGTCGTAGCGTGGGTCGCAAGCTTCGAAGCACCTCGCCAACCAGGACTCGACTTGACTGTCCTCGAGCTGATCCAGCTCGTTCTCTAGGCCCATTCGGATATCTGCTGTCATAGAACCTGAACCTTCACTAACATTTGGCGCTTCTTCGAAGCGCCTTAGTTTGGCTTAGGCCAAACTGAGGAGGTCGCTCGCGACCTCCAATTCCCCGGCTGACCTGTGCAGGTTCCAAAGGGAGGCCCTCTTCCCCTGCTAGACGTTAGTCGGTGGTTTCCAGTCCAATGGCACTGAGCAATCGCCCGGTTTTGCCGTTTTCGCGCCGCCAGGAGTAGAAGAGGTCGGCGCGACAGCAGGTACACAGGGGACAGGAGCGGATGTGCGCGGCCTGAATGCCCGCTCGTTCCAGCCAGACCCGGTTGGCCTGGTGCAGGTCGAGGTGCCACTTGGCACCGCGCGCTTCGATCCAGGATTGGGGGCCGTATTGTTGGAGAAACTCCTCGGCAACTTCCGGGCCGACTTCAAAACAACAGGGAGAGATGGCCGGACCCAGGCCCACCCGGATGTTCTCAGGACGCGCTCCCAGCTTTTCACACATGGCCTCCACCGTGCGCGCCGCGATCCCATTGACGGTGCCGCGCCAGCCCGCGTGGGCCAGGCCCACCGCCCGAGCCTCCGGATCGTGGAAAAAGAGCGGCACGCAGTCGGCCGTGGTCAGCGACAGGCTCACTTGAGGGTGGTTGCTGATGCAGGCGTCCGCCTCGTGGGGGCGCTGCATATCCGCCGGTCCCTTCACCTCCACCACGGCGGTGCCGTGGGTCATGTTCAGGTTCTGCACGATGGGGATGCCCAGCATTTGACTGAAAATCTGGCGGTTTTTGTCAACGATTGCCAGATCGTCGCCGCTCATAAGGCCCAGGTTGAGCGATTCGTAGATCCCGGTAGAAACGCCCCCCTGGCGAGTGCTGGTGGCGTGAGGCACCAGGCCGAGGTGAGGGAAGGTTACCAGCAGCCCGTGGCCGCGCTGTTCCAGTTCGTATTCGAGAAGCTTCACAGGGTCAGGGTTTCCTTGAATCGTTGTTGGCGGGCCCTTTCACTGTCTCGCAACAGGCGTTCCTTGGGCCAGGAGCTGGCGATGTGACCCCAGGGGAGCACCTCTTCCGGCTCGCGCTGGCGGTAAAGTTCGTAGTCCAGCGAGATCCCCTCTTCGGCCAACGCCTTCAACCAATTTTTATAGCTGGGCTTGCGGTAAACCCGCAGCAGCACTCGTCCCAGACGGCGATCGGCGCGCGCCTGCAGCCCCTCCAGGATAGCGGTTTTGGGCACCTCCGCATTGACTTTGACGCCGCCTACGCGCGCCAGCTGGGAGCTGACCCGGAGCATGCGGTTTTCGGCCAGTTTCAAAGTGGCCATGGGATTCCATTGATAGGGCGTGAGTGGTTTAGGCACAAACAGGCCCAGTCCCAGGGTGATGCGTCCGCCGCCCTGGCCGCAGGCCACCTGGACCTTGCGGGTTTCTTCCACCAGCTTGACGAGGGCGTCCATATCCTCGTCCAATTCGTTGGGCAATCCCACCATGGAATACATCTTGAGGTTCTTGATGCCTTTGTCGAAGGCGCGCTTGGCGGCCTCAAAATATTGCTCGTCGCTGAAGCGCTTGTTGATGGATTTGCGCAGGGCTTCCGAACCGGTCTCGGGGGCCAGGGTCATACTCTTGGAGCCGCCCCGCACCAACGTCTCCAAGATGGAGTCGGGGAGTTGGTCGGCCCGCAGCGAGGAGAACGAGACGCCCAGGTTCTCCCGCATGAGGCCTTCGCAGAGCTGGTCGATCTGAGGATGGTTGCCGACGGTGGCGGAAATCAGCCCGACCCGAGGTTGGTAATGCTTGACCGATTCGATGTCTTCCCAAATGCGGTCGAGGGGCTTCCAGCGCACCTTGGGATAGGAAAATCCCACCGTGCAGAAACGGCAAACGTAGGGACAACCCCGCGACACTTCGATGAGAAAGGTTTTGGCAAACTCGGTTTCCTCGGTCATGAGCCACGAGGAGCTATTGATGGACTCGAATTGGTCCCGCGAAATGTAGTTCTTGGCAATGTTGGCCGGAGCTCCCTCGCGCGGTTCCAGTCCCAGGAAGCGCTCCCCGTCGTAGCGAGGTTCATAAAGGGAGGGCACGTACAGTCCAGGCACGTGGGCCAGTGCTCGCAATTGCTCGGGCCGGGGTTGGTCGCGCACTTCGCGCAGCTTGTCAACCAAATCCTCGACCAATCCCTCCGCCTCACCCACGCTGAAGAGGTCCACAAAGTCGGCCAGCGGCTCGGGATTGAGCAGGGTTACGGCGCCGCCCACCAGCACCAGGGGATAGTCCGGGCCGCGGTCTTTGGCCAACAAGGGCAAGCCCGCCAGTTCCAGGATGCGCAGGATGTTGCAGTAGTCGTTTTCGTAGCTGCAGGTCAGTGCGATCAGATCAAAGCGCTCCAGCTGCTGCTGGCTCTCCAACGTAAAAAGATGACGTCCGTGGCGTTCGTATTCTTCAATTTCATCGGGATCGGGCAGGAAGAAACGCTCGCAACTGACCCCGGGCGTTTGATTGAGGATGCCATAGACCACCTGCAGGCCCAGGTTGGACATGCCCACGTGGTATGTATTGGGGTATCCCAGCGCCACACGCAAATCGCCCCCGTGCGGAGGCCGCAGGAGGGCGATTTCTTGAGCAAGCCGTTTTTCGGCTTTAGCGATTAACTTCCAGGACATACCGGCTTATGAAAGCAGATAAGGCCCGCTAACACAAGTTATCCTTTTGTTTTGACGAATCCCAAAATCTTGCTGCTATTGATTTCGTAGCTGTTACGCTTGACGGAATCACTGCTATTGCCTTCGATGGTGGTGATTTTTCCGCCCTCGACCTTCTCCACGATTCCGATGTGATCGCTGTTGCCGTCGGCGCCCCAGTCAAAAAGGATGGCGTCGCCCGGTTTGGGAGTGGAGCCGCGCTCCATCCAGATGTTTTTTTCTTTGGCCCAGCGCACGATTTCCGGGCAGTAGTTGGGATTTTTCAATCCGGTGGTGTCGAGGATGCCGGCATCCTTGAGGATGTTGATGGCGAAAGCGGCGCACCAGGGTGTGGTCGAGGAATCGATGCCGCTTTCTTTGGTCACCTTGTTGATTTCGGCGGTGTTGCTGTGCTCGTTGAGGCCCAGCATGCCGCGGGCGCGATCGAGCGCACCCTGGGCTCCTGGTGAGGCCGGTCCTGAGGAGGCGTTGGAAAAATTGCTGGCGCTGCCGCCGTCGCTGGAGCCTCCTCCGCCACCACTACCACCACCGCCGATAGCCGATTGGCCACCACCGCCGCCACCACCACTGAGTGCACTGGCGCCGTTTTGGCCCTGCGCCTGCATTAGTTGCAGCAGCATGGTGATCATGGTTCCGAGCATTTGGTCTTGCATTTGCAGCATTTGGAACATGGGGTCAGAGGCGGTGCCTCCGGCCATTCCCAGGACGGGGTTCAATCTGTTGAGGGCGGCTCCGGCTCCGATTTGAGGTAGGGCCAGTGGGCTGGCTCCGATTGTATTGCCTTGGAGAGCTGTTAGGGGGGCAAAATTTGCCAAAAGAACCTCCTGGTATGTGAGGACCCGATTTCGGGCCATACCTCAAAGCTAGCCTGACTGGCAAGGGCCCGCACCGGGGCGGAGGTAAAAAGTTTGTTAAGAATGTAAAAACGGCCCGATTTCTTGTGAAATCAGGCCGTTTATAAGCTTTCGCTCCGAGGTTCAGGCGGCTTTGCGGTCGCCCTGGCCGGGGTGGGTCGCGTTGTAGTCTTCCTTGATCTGGGCCAGTTCCTTGGAGTATTCGGCGGCCGTTTCGATGGCCGGCGGAATGCTCTCCTGGAAGGTGCTGTTGGGGCCGTCGGCTTCCAACGGGCCGTACTGCAGGTCGCGAACGATGTCCACTTTGATCTTGGTCTTCTCGTCCCACATCGCGTGGATCCACTCCTGCGGCTTCATCGGGGACTTGGCCATGGAGGGGTCCATCACGAAGGGCTCGACCTGCTTGGACACATCGTCCACCGCGAAGACAACCGGGGCTACGTGGTACCACCACTTGGCGTCCATATACTTGTTCGAGGCCGTCAGGCGGTCTTTGCCGTAGGGGTCTTCGAGCATGCAGAAAATTTTGGCGTTGTTGATGCCGTCTTTGGTCATTTCTTCGCTCATCAAGTGGGCGCGGGCGTAGCAGCCGTCCACGATGTATTCGAAGGGGATGTCTTCGCGCGCGCCGAGCTTGTCGAATTCGGCCTGCAGCTGACTCTTGGTGGGGATCATTCCCTGCAGCTTGGAGCAGTCATGGGTGTACTGCATGCGGGCGAACTGGGAGCCCAGGTCGGCGATTAACTTCTCCTGGGCGCCGCTCTGGTCGACATCCTGGTTGCTGATGGGCTCACTGTAGTTGGTCTTGGGCGCCTCGGGGAGACGCACCGCCGACATCAACTTGTTGCGGTTGGTCTCGAAGTCCGCGTGCGGACGCCTGGCGAACGACTCGCTGGGAGTGGGCGTGGCCGCTTCGTTTTTGGCGGCGGCCGGCTTGGCCGTGGCCTTGCTCAGATTGGTGAGAATGGTGCCTGCGTCGATTTTCATCTTGTGTGTATGAACCCCCAGAGTGGTCTATTTCTATTTTGAGTCTAGGCCAAAGTGGTGGCCCAAGAAGCAACCAGGTTGTCAACAAACCGACAAATTCCATCACAGGAACCGGAGCCTCGTCGGACAAAACTCCGAGCATGCATCAATGGGCGTTACACTGTGAAAATCCCGAGGCCGGACGCCGCGAATTCGCCTTAGACGAGCCTCGCTATACGGTGGGACGCGGCACCACCGGCGACGAGGGCGTGGCTCACCTGTGTCTGTCTGGCGACAGCCTGGTTTCGCGCCAGCATTTCGAAGTGATTCCGGCCGGAACCGGAGCGGTGGTACGACGCCTGCCCAGCGGACGCAATCCGATTTTTTATCAAGGTCAGGAGTGCGATGACTTCACCCTGCCGCCGGGTGAAAGTTTCGTGGTGGGCCAGACCCGTTTCACGCTGGCGCGCAGCGAAGCCGCCCTGGCCACGGTGCTGAACGAATTCACTCTGATGGGCCCCGGTCGTGAGCAGGCCCGTCAGCGCAGCAGCTACGAGTGTTTCCAGGCGCTGATGCGCATGCTCCCCGAATTGAGGCGGGCGGCCGACATCGAGACCGTCTGGACTACCTCGCTGGGAGTGCTGCGGACCTTGCTGCCGGAAGCGTCCTGCGTGATGGTTTTGGACGGCGACCGGGTGGTGGATAGTTTGCCCGCGGGACGGGCAGCCCAGGCCAGCAAACGACTGGTGGCGCGGGCCCATCAACAAAAATGCACGGTCACCCACTGTTGGGACGAGACCACCGCTGGCGAAGCCACCGTGCTGGAACAGGTCAGCTGGGCAGTGGCCTCTCCGGTGGAGCAACACACTTTCTATGCCATGGGCAGCGCCAGTCCTCAGGATCTCGAAGGCAAGGCCGTGCTCATCGACGTGGTGGCCGAGACAGTGGCTCACTACCTGGCCCTGCAGCAATTTCAAAGGCTGCAGTCCCAGGTCGGTCAGTTCTTCTCTCCAGTGCTACGCCGGTTGCTCAGCGAGCAAGACTTTCGCGAGGTACTCAAGCCGCGACGAGCCGAGGTCACGGTGTTATTTTTTGACTTACGTGGTTTCTCCATGGCCACCGAAGCGGCTGAGCATGACTCGCTCGATCACTTTTTGCAGCACCATGAGATTCTCACCAACGTCATGACCGAAATCACCGACTGCATCTTTGCCCGCGAAGGGGTGGTCATCGACTATCAGGGCGATGCCATTCTGGCCTGCTGGGGGACTCCCAACGCACGCGCTGACCACGCCCTGCAGGCGGTCGAAGCGGCGCGAGCCATTCTGGAGCGGGTCTACGCCATGGATTTGCCCTTCAAGTCTCAGAAGGGTGGGCGCAACCTGCGCTGCGGTTTGGGGCTGGGTTCGGGAGATGTGATCGCTGGCCAGATCGGCGCCCGCGACCAGACCAAGTTCGGCATCATGGGCAAGGTGGTCAATCACGCCTCGCGCCTGGAGGGTCTGACCAAGCAACTGGGTGTGCCCATGCTGATCAACGCCGACCTCTACCATCAGTTGCCCAAGGATCAGGTCCACTGCCGCTGCGTGGGCAAGATTCGCCCCGCCGGAGTACGCGAAGCCAGTGAGATTTATGAGGTGGTGGTGCCGGTGGATCACGGTGGTTCTGGCTTGACTCCGGAGGAAAGCGGCGCTTATGCCCAGGCCTACCAGGCCTACTGTGAAGGCGATTTCCGCGGTGGCCTGCAGCACCTGCGCCAGGTCCCGCTGGAAGACCCTATCGGCAGCTTTTTGATGCGCGAGATCCTCAATCGCCAGGACGACGAACTGCCGCGCGGCTGGGATGGCGTGATGGAGTTTCGCACAAAATAACTTAGCTGAGTTGTCCCAGTCTGGAGTAAAGCGGCAGGAAGACCGCGATCAGGACGGTGGCCACGATCACCGACACGAACATCAGCAGGGCCGGTTCGATCAGGTGTCCCAGCGTTTCCACCCGATAGGCCACGTCTTCGTCGTAGAACTTGGCCAGGGTTTTGTACATTCGGTCCAAGGCCCCGCTTTCCTCACCGGCCGAGAGCAGATACACCGCCGTTTCCGGCAGATACTGCGATTCCTGAAGGGCTTCGGTAAGGCTATTGCCTTGCTCGCGCATCAAGGCGACCGCGTGGAGCAGGTCGTCGGCGGCCAGCGGATTGCCGCAGCTGGCAGCCGACAATTCCAGGCACTGCAGCAGCCCCAGGCCGGCCGACAACATGGTTTGCATCGAAGAGCAGTAGCGCGACATGGCCACCGACATCGACAAGGAGCCCAGCACCGGGACGCCGTGCAGGCGCCGGGCCAGGCTGCGCTGGCCCTCGCGGGTGCCCGCAAAGGTGATCAGGCGCCGCCCCAGGATGAAGGCTCCGGCCAATCCACCCAACATCAGCCCGGGCTTTTCCGTAAGCCCGGCAACAAACATGACCGCCTGAGTGATGAAAGGGAGCGGCTCCTTACTGTCCTCAAAGCCTTTGAGCAAACCCGGCAACACCGAATGAAAAATGATGAAGACGAAAACCATGGTCAAGGCCAGAATGAACCCGGGATAGATCAGTGCCGCCTTGACCCGCTTGCGGGTGGCCACGTCCCGCTCCAGCCAGCTGGCCAGCCGTTCGAGAGCGGCGTTGAGAGTGGAGGAGGTTTCACCGATACGCACCAGGCTGATGTAGACTTCGGGGAAAACATCCGGGTGCTTTCGCAGTGCCACTGACAGATAGTTGCCCTGGGAGACGAAAATTCCCAAGTCGACGATCAGGTCATGCACGGGCTCGCGGTCGCTGCCGTTGGCAATCACTTCCAGCGCATGGGAAACGTGCACGCCGGCCGATAGCAGGGTGGACAGTTGGCGAGTCAGTACCGCCACTTCCTCGAGGCTGACGGGGGCCGGCTTCAGACGCACCAATCTATGGGCTCAAGAGAATGGTGGTGGCCCTGAAAATGGAAATGCGGGCGGCGATGGGCAGAATAGGTGCCTGCGGTAGGGGAGGGCAATCGTCGTTGGCGGTGACGGTCAGCAGCCAGTCCGCCAGGGTGTTCTGCTCCTGGGGACTCATGTCGGTGATGGCCGGTTGGCCTCCCATGAGCGGCTCCCAACTGTAGACCACGTAAGCTTCCGGCGTGGAAATGGATTCTTTGATGTAGGTGGCGGCATCGGCCAGATCGGCGCTCGTGGGGCTGGTGGCGGAACGGGCCGGACTGAGCCGCTGGGTCAGGATGCGCTTTCTCGGGCCGGTGTGAGGAGGGGCATAGGTGCCGGTCGAGATGGTGGTGATGGGTGCCGACCCGTACTGCAGGGTGTGGCAGCCCACGCAGCCGTATTTGGTGGTGTAGAGGGTCAGTCCGCTGAGTTCGGCCTGCTTGGCCCGGTTGCCCCATAAAGTGGTGCTGCGTCCGTCACCTGAAGTCACGGTTACGCGCAGTCGTTTGGAGTTGTTGCAGATACTGGCATGGACGGTGCCGGCAGTGGGCCCCAGAACGGGAATGCTGGGCTGAGACATATCCACCGAATAGGTGTAACCGTTGCCGAAGGTGCCGCTGTAACTGCCAACATCCTCATATTCCAATCCCGTATTGCGTTCCAGGAGTTGTTGGGCCAGATTTTCTCGGCGAGCGTTTTGCTGGGTCTTGAGGTAGACCTGGTTACCGCCGTTCATCATGCCCAGGCAAAACAGGCAGGCAAAAGTCAGGCACCAGATCGCTACGATGACTTCCGCGAGGGAGAGCGCTGCTTTGGACTTTACCATAGACTTTTGACCGAAACGATCCGCTCCATGGGCTCCTCTCCTTTCAGCACCAGGCTGATTTTAAAGAAACTGGGGTTGGGTCGGCTCAAGTGGGTGACCGTAAAGTCCACCACTCTGCCCGCCAGCACTCTGCCTTCGGCGTCACTGAAACCCGGCAGTCCATTGCCATCGCCGTCGCACAGGCGATGTCGCAGCGTCGAGGTTCCTACATCACGCCACCAACAAGATACCACGTTGGTGGTCGAGCCATGATCGCGCCGTCCAAACTGAAATCCCTCATTGGAGTCGGTGGCATGGAGCGGACGGTCGTAAGCGGTGTTGGGCCCGACCCAGGCCGTCAGGCTGGGCCAGTAGATGGCCTCGCAGATCTGGAGTTCGCGCGTCAAAGTGTCGACGGCCATCGCGCCCCGGCGTAGTTCAAAAAACCGTTCGCGCATCAGCGCCTGGGTGCGCAGGCCGCGCACCAGCAGCGTGCCGGCCATCACCATGACCATGCTGAAGAGGGCCAGGGCCAACAACAGCTCGGTTAAGGTCAAGCCCCGGCTAGTGCCGCGCAGCGGCCTGGCCGGCCACATGGTAGTGCCGCAAATTGGGCCACTAAGTCGTTGCCGGAGACGACCGGAGGCTTGAGACGGGCCCAATTTGCGGCTAGATCTGCGGTGCAAGGGTAGCCCCCCGCCAATTGACCGGCACGGTCCAGCCCGTGCCGGAGGCCTCTCGTTGCATGTAGAGCACGCGCCGTAACAGTTCGTGGTTTTGTTCATCCACCAGAATGCCGGCGGCTTGCACGGTTCCGTCGCTGTCGATCTCTTTGAGCCAGACGCGCTGTCCCGGCCCGAAGTCGAAAGTAAGCCCTTCGGTTCCATTGTAGACCAGCAGCGGGAGAGTGGTATCGGCTTTGCTGGAGACATAGAACTCCAGGCCCGACCAGACGAGATACTGGGCCTGGGTGGTGCGATGCGCCAGCGCTTGGAAGCGTAGGTCGGAGTGCACCACGCTGAGGTAGGTGGCGCCCATCATGAACAGCATCAGCGTACAAAGCAGCGCCAAGCCTAAGGCCATGCCGCGTTTTTTTCGACCCTCCCCGCTTCCCATGCTGAGCAAATTTCTTGGCTGCAATCAATTTTCCTGGAACTTGCTTTCGGCCCAGGGGAACTCTCACTGCAGGTGGAATACTTATAAGCAGAGGGTCAATATCTTTTGGCGCGGAGGTTCAGTGCGGACCATCGATTCCATGATTCTTCTGGCGATGCGAGATGCTTTGGAGCGTTTATCGGAGCCACCCTCAATTCCCTATGTCCCCCATCCGATGGAGGTGTGCCGACTGGTGCTTGCCTGCGGGGGCTCCCAGATTTCGGCTTGCGCGGCCGTCCTCCACGAAGTGGTGGCTTTGGGGCAGATGAGTGAGTCCGAGGTAGAACAACGCTACGGGCAGGCAGTGGCCGAACGCGTTCAATCCCTCTGCGGGCAACATGCCGACGACGAGGAATCTTTGCTGCTTCTGTGCGCCGACCGAGTGGTGCATCTGGTGCGTTGGGGTAACATGGCGCCGCCCGAGAGCCTGGTGCGCGAACTCAATCAGTTGCACCTGGCCCTGCGCCGCCTGGACGCGCAGGCTCGCCAGGTTCTAACCCAACAATTGGACACGCTACAGCCCCAGCCGGTGCCCTCGCTGGCGGCTCGCCGCCCGGCGCGGTCCCGCAAGACACGTCGCATCGCCGTATAACTTCCAGGATGAGGTCGCTGCGTCCCGAAACGGGTCGCCATGCTTCCTTCCGCCTGGCAACAACGCCACTCTCAGCTGGTCGAGATGGCCGCCGTCGCGTTGCGGTTGGATCGTTCCTCAGCACTCCCGCGCTTGCGCGCTCAGTATCGGGATCAAGCGGAGCACCATGAAACGCTGACCCAGTGCTGGCTGAACCTGGTCGAACTCTGCCTGCAAGCTGATCTCAGTCCGGAGGAAATGGCCCGCCGCCTTAGCTTTAGCCAGTTGCCGCTGGCCTATTATTCGCCGGAGCGTCTGGCGCTGCCCGAGGCCGTCAACGCCTACCTGGCCCCCGATCTCAAGCAGCTCGCCTTGCCGTGCGAGCTGCCGGATTCTCTGCTGCAGCCCTTGCTGAATTTCCACAAGCGCACGCTGAGTAAGGATGAATGGACTCACCTCTGTCATCTGCGCGTGGCCGCGGCCAGCTACTTGCTGCTGGGCAACACCGGCATGCAGTTCATGTCGTTAGGAATCCAACGTCTCAATGAGACTCACGGCGTCCCCCTGACGCCCACCGGGGGTTATCACGAGACGTTGACCCGGACCTGGTTCGCGCTGGTGCGTCAGGCCGTGCTGGCCACCGGCCTGCATGACCAGCCGGCGCGAGCCGAGTTACTGGAGGCCACGTTGGCCCGGCTTGAAGACAAGAAACTACCCCTGAAGCACTATTCCCGGGACCGCATCATGAGCTGGGAAGCCCGTATCGGGTGGCTGGAGCCCGACCTCTTGCCATTAGGCTAACACGCGTTGATCTTGTCCAGCAGATCCTGCAACAGCGTTCCATCTTCGGGATAGTTGGCGGTGTGGGCGCTGCACTTGAGCACGAAGCCCTCGTCCTGGGCAAATTTTTCCTGGCCCAGGCGGGCGTTCAGGCTGGCGAGTAATTTGTCGGTGGCTTCCGGCGGCGAGCCATATAAGCCGAGCAGGAAGCAGTCATTGCGATAGTAGACGACGAGGTCCTCAGGCCGGGCACGCCGTTCCAGCACCTGGGCCACTCGGCGCAGCACCTCGGCGGCCAGGGGTCGTCCCCACTTTTCCCCGATTTCTTCAAAGCGCTCCAGGCGCAGCAGGCACAGGCAGAAGGGGGCGCCATTGCGCACCGCCAGTGCGAAGAGATGGTTGGCAGTGCGCAGCGCGCTATGCACGTCCAGCAGGCCGGTTACCGGGTCGCGCGCTGACGACCGGCGCACGGCCGTGTCTCGACCCAGGCGATTGAGAATTCGGCTGCCCAGGCGGGCGGCGTCCAGGGGTTTGCAGAGCACATCGTCGGCCCCCGCTTCCAGGGCGCGCTGATAGGTCTCGGTATCCTCGTGACTGGTCAAGACCAGAATGGGCAGACGGGAATGGTGGGGGTCACTGCGCAGCACCTTGCAGATGTCCACGCCGCTCACCAGCGGCATTTCCCAGTCCAGCAACAGCACGTCCGGAGGGGATTCAGAAAGCGTATACCAGAGCTTGAGAGGGTCGCGCAGGACCTGGGTCTGAAAGCCCTGGTTGGCCAGACTGCGGCCGATGACTTTGAGGGTGATGGGGTCGTCATCCAGCGCCAGTACCCGATGCACTCGCTGGTCCTGGCGGGATAGCCGTTCCTCGATGGCATCGAAGACGGCCGAGGCCGGCATCGGCTT
>Ga0075012_10005193_pt1 | contig 11990 bp, 11 predicted proteins | sample All_14_2_FD_71474 | JGI IMG/M metagenome (GOLD analysis project Ga0075012, IMG submission 71474) | Freshwater microbial communities in response to fracking from Pennsylvania, USA - Allegheny Zone_MetaG_DW_15 | ecosystem: Environmental > Aquatic > Deep subsurface > Groundwater > Drilled...
GAAGTGGCCGCCTCGCGGCAGCCAGAAGGGAAGTGAGGGATTTCGCGCATTCGGCCGTGGGCCCACGGCCACGCGCCTAGGCTCGTCGTCACCTGCTCTGAGACCGGCAGCCGGGCCTGGTTCTCCACGCTCCGACCGGCCTGGGTTTCGATTTCGGGAGGGAACACCTATTCTTAGGTGACAAGCGAAGGAAGGGGGTCCTGCAATGCCGCTATCGGAGCATGAGCAGCGACTACTCGAGCAGATGGAGCGCGCGCTCTACGCGGAAGACCCCAAGTTCGCCACCAGCCTGCGATCCAGCTCCATGGCCCGTGCCTCCCGCGGCCGCGCGGCCCTGGGCGTCCTGATCGTCTTCGCCGGAATCGGCCTGCTCCTGACCGGCATGGCCATGCAGGCAACCCCGCTCGGCATCGGCGGGTTCGCCGTCATGCTGGTCGGCGCCGTGCTGGTCTACACCGCCTTCCAGCGTCCGCGAGTCACCGCTGAGGGTGCCGAAGGCGCGCAGGCTGCCCCGAAGGCTGCCCCGAGTAAGACCTCGTTCATGGACCGGGTCGAAGGCCGCTGGCGCAAGCGCCAGGGCGACGAGTAACTCCTGCTGACCCTCGTTCAGCCGCTGCATGTGAGCACGTCCTCTCCCCAGTGATACTGGCGTTGCCAGTCGTACCGCGGTGCTCTCGTGGCCGGCCGGCGCATCGTTGATGCTGCCGCCGCGCCGTGATCAACAATCCGTCCCTCGCCGGCACGGTCTTCCCTCATGCTGCCCAGCCTGGGAGCCCAGTGGGGGATCAGTACAAATCGCCCCCTTCAGATGGTTGACGGTGGAGGAAAGTGGAGTACAGTGGCGCCACTTGGAGGTGCTGGGTTGACCAGTGGGACTCATGAGGCAGTTGTGACTCATGAGATGAGGGGAGGTGGGGCATGTTCCTTGGCACCCACGCGCCCCGCCTCGATGACAAGGCCCGACTGGTGCTGCCTGCCAAGTTCCGTGAGGGATTCGCCGGCGGACTGGTGATGGCCAAGGGCCAGGACCGCTCGATCGTGGTCTGGCCAGCGGCAGAGTTCGCCGCTCATGCTGAGCGCCTCAACGAGGCCTCTCGCTCTGATGCCAAGGTGCGCGCCTACCTGCGCGTGCTGTTCTCCGGAGCATTCGACGATGTGCCAGACAAGCAGGGTCGAGTCACGGTGCCTGCAGCACTTCGCGAGTACGCCGGACTTGATCGCGAGGTCGTTGTGGTCGGCAACGGCACCACCGTGGAGATCTGGGATGCCGTGGCCTGGGAGTCCTACCTGAACAGCCAGGAGGACGCCTACTCCGGCATCAGCGAGGAGGTCGTTCCCGGAATTCTCTGATTCACGCGGTGAGGCCTCCTCCCGCTGCTCGCCTACTCCTGGCGCACTTCCCCGGTGCCAGGCTCCAGGCGAAGCGGGCGGGGACCTGATCTCGTGAACACTCCTGTACCCGCGAACTCAGCCCAGCTGAGAAAGGAAGCCATGACGACGCCAACGAACGCCATCCACGGCTTGGTCCACGACCAAGACGTGCGGCGTGGTGCGCGCGCGCTTGGCCTGCTGATCGTGGCCGGGAGCATGACCGCCGTCACCTTGACGGCCATCTCGGCGATCGTCTCGGAGTTCAGCTCATGAGCGTCCACGTGCCCGTGATGCGCGAACGCGTCCTGGCGCTGCTTGCCCCGGCCATCCTGGAGCCCGGGGCGATCCTGGTCGACGCCACCCTTGGCCTGGGCGGCCATGCTGAATTCGCCCTGACGCAGTTCCCCGAACTGCAGCTCATCGGCCTTGATCGAGATCAGGACGCACTGGATCACTCGCGTCGCCGGCTGGCGCAGTTCGGTGACCGGGTACGCCTGGTCCATGCGGTGTACGACCAGCTGCCATCCGTGCTTGCCGAGGCTGGCCTGACGACAGTGCAGGGCGTGCTGTTCGACCTCGGCGTCTCCTCGATGCAGCTGGACGAGCGCGATCGTGGCTTCTCCTACTCTCAGGATGCGCCGCTGGACATGCGGATGGACCAGTCACAGGGGCTGACTGCGGCCGATGTCGTCAACAGCTACTCCGCGCAGGAGCTGGCCCGAATCATCAGTCAGTACGGCGAGGAGCGCTTCGCCAAGCGCATCGCCGACCGCATCGTTGCGGCACGGGCAACCGAGCCATTCGAGAACTCAGCTCGCCTGGTGGAACTCGTGCGCGAGGCGATCCCAGCAGCCACCCGTCGCACAGGTGGCAACCCCGCCAAGCGGACCTTCCAGGCGCTGCGCATCGAGGTCAACGGCGAGCTCGAGGCGCTGCACGTGGCGATCCCGGCAGCGATCGAGGCGTTGGCCGTCGGCGGGCGCCTTGTCGTCATGTCCTATCAGTCGCTTGAGGATCGATTCGTCAAGCGGGTGCTCGCCGATCAGACCGAGCTCAAGGTGCCGCATGGGCTTCCTGTGGTGCCGCAGGAGTACCAGCCGAAGCTGCGGCTGCTCACCCGCGGTGCGGAGACTCCCACAGCAGCAGAGCTCGAGGAGAACTCGCGCTCGGCTTCCGTTCGCGTGCGTGCAGTGGAGCGGGTGGCGGCATGAGCGCTCGAACCCCACGTGAGGTCGCCGGCAGGGTGATCCATGGGGCTGTCGCGGGTGCCACGGCGCTTGCCGCGGAGGCCACGGAGTACGCGACCCGCGGTGCACATGCGCGCAGCGAGCACCAGGACCGACCCAATCTCAAGCTCGTATCGCCATTGCGGCCGGTCAAGGCAAGTCGCGGCACCTTCGCGCTCATCGTCGGCGCGATGCTGATCGGTGGACTCGGCGCGATGCTGATGATCAACACCCAGCTTGCCCAGGGCTCCTTCGCAGTCAGCAGCCTGAAGCAGCAGCTGAGCACGCTGACCGAGCAGGAGGCGGTGCTCAACGAGGAAGTGTCGGCAGCAGCAGCGCCGGACGCGCTGGCCAGCAAGGCTCGCGCACTCGGCATGGTCGCAAGCCGCACACCCGTCTTCCTGAGCGTGCCTGATGGCAAGGTGCTCGGCAAGCCGCAGCCGGCTCCCGGCACGCCCGTGGCGGCAGTCACGAACATCGGCGATGACGATTCCATCACCAGCGCAGACCTCGGCGAGCCCCCCGTCCCAGGCCCCAACTACGACCCTGCGGCAGCCGACGCGGCGGCGGCCGCGGCCAAGGCCAAGGCCAGTAGCGCCGGCGAGGACTCGCTCTGGCGCGAAGTGCCGGTGCAGGTCGGCTTGGTCGGCTCAAGCGATGCGGATCTCTCAGCTGTGCCGGTGCGGTAGGCCAGATGACACAGCTGGCGCCACCGCGTCCCTCGCGCGCATCCGGTCCACCCAAGGGCACCTCGGGCACCACAGGCAGGAGCCTGCCAGGCCGACGAGGCATGGTCCTGCTCATCATCACCAGCATGGCCTTCTCGGTCTTCGCCGTGCGACTGATCGACATCCAGGTCGTCAAGGGTCCGGAACTGGCAGCCGATGCACTGAACCAGCGACTGCGCACCACTGAGCTGCCGGCTACCCGCGGCAGCATCCTGGACACCAAGGGAGCCCCCCTTGCGGTCACGGTGGAGGCCCGCAATGTGACGGCCGACCAGACACTGGTCACGGATCCGATTGCGGTGGGTGCGGCGCTTGGCCCGATCCTCGGCGTCGAGCCCAGTGTCCTGGCCAATCGACTGACGGGGACCAAGCGGTACATGTACATCGCCAAGGACCTGTCGCCCAAGACCTGGAAGGAGATCGAGGCCCTCCGACTGCCGGGCATCTTCAGCGAGCAGACTTCCCGCCGCATCTATCCCGGCAACAGCCTGGCGGCCAATGTCGTCGGATTCGTCGGGGCAGATGGCAAAGGGCTCGGCGGACTCGAGTACGGCATGCAGGATGTGCTGGCAGGCAAGGCGGGCACGATGACCTATGAGCGCGGAGCCGGCGGCCGAGTGATCACGACGAGTGATGTGTCGGGCAGCGATGCGACCCAGGGCTCAGACGTGCAGCTGACCATCGATCGCGACATCCAGCTCATCGCCCAGAACCAGATCGTCAAGCAGGTCAAGGCATCGCGCGCCGACAGCGGCACGGTCGTGGTCATGGATCCGCGCAGTGGCCACATCCTTGCCATGGCAACAGCTCCGACCTTCGATGCCAACACTGCCGCTGCGGCACCTGATGCCTTGCGTGGCAACCGAGCACTGTCCGATGTCTACGAGCCCGGCTCGACGAGCAAGGTGATGACCATGGCGGCGATCGTGGACCAGGGCGCCGCCAATCCCGGCTCGGCCTTCACGATCCCGGGGACGCTCAAGCGAGGTGACAAGGTCTTCCATGACGACGTCGCCCATGGCACCTGGCACCTGACCCTGGCCGGCATCCTGGCCAAGTCGAGCAACCTCGGCACGATCATCGCCGCCGAGCGCATCGGCGGACGCAAGCTGTACCAGTACCTCAAGGCCTTCGGCATCGGCGAGCCGACGGGCATCGGCTTCCCCGGCGAGAGCGATGGCAAGATCCCCGCCTATCGCGACTGGTCCCCGACCTCGTTCCCGACGATCGCCTTCGGGCAGGGCCTCAGCGTGAACTCCGTCCAGGCGGCCAGCGTGTTCGCCACGATCGCCAATGACGGGCTGCGCGTGGAGCCGCAGCTGGTGCAGGCCGTCGTCGGTCCGGACGGCACCGTGACCCCGCCCCCGGCACCCAAGGCCACCCAGGTCATCAAGGCATCGACCGCCAAGCAGATTCGCGCCATGCTCGAAGGTGTCGTCGGCGAGGGCGGCACTGCTCCGCTGGCGGCGATCCCGGGCTACCGCGTCGGTGGCAAGACCGGCACCGCACAGTATGTGGATCCCAAATGCGGCTGCTACAACGGCGAAGTGGTCGCCTCGTTCATCGGCATGGCGCCAGCGGACAACCCTCAGCTCGTGGTCGCCGTCAGCCTGGTCAATCCCCGCGTGGGTCGCTACGGCGGGCAGCTCGCAGCGCCGGTGTTCCGCCGGGTGATGACCTACGCACTGCAGGTGCGACACATCCCGCCGACAGGCAAGACTGCACCCCGCCTGCTGCTCACTGCAGGATGAGCACGTGGATCCAGTCCCTCGACCCCATGTCGCACCCGTAGCGCTGGGGGCACTTCTGCAGGCAGTGCCCTCGGGCGCAGTGATCCATGGATCCCCTGCCACCGGCATCGGGGGAGTCGAGCTTGACTCCCGCCTGATCCGGCAGGGCGATCTGTTCGCGGCATTGGCCGGGCACCGGGAGCACGGGATCATCCATGCACCCGAGGCGGTGCGCAATGGCGCTGCGGCTCTCCTGACCGATGACCAGGGCTGGGCTGCCTGGCAGTCGGACGAGGGCTTCGCCGCCGGCATTCCAGTGCTGGTCATCGAGCAGGCGCGCGAATGGCTTGGGCTCGTTGCTGAGGCGATCTACTCGGGAGGGCTCGAGCAGCTGCAGCTGGTCGGCGTCACGGGGACCAATGGCAAGACCACTGTTGCCAGCATGGTCGAGGCCGGCATGCGGGCCGCCGGCATGTCGACCGGCTTCATCGGCACCACGGGTGTGCGCATCGGGACGCAGGCTATTGACTCCGTGCGCACCACGCCGGAGTCGACCACCATCCACGCGCTGCTCGCAGCAATGCGCGAACAGGGAGTGCAGGGTGCAGCCATGGAGGTCTCCAGTCACGCCATGGTGGAGCATCGCGTGGGCGGCCTGCGCTTCGCCGCCGTCGGCTTCACGAACCTGACCCAGGATCACCTGGACTTCCACGGCACCATGGAGTCGTACTTCCAGGCCAAGAGCCGGCTGTTCACCGCCGAGCACGCTGACTTCGCGGCAATCTGCATCGATGACCACTGGGGAGAGCAGCTGGCAGCATCGACAGTCATCCCCAAGGCGACCGTGTCGATCAGCGGAAAGACGGCGGACTGGACTGTGCAGTTCGACCAGGCACGGGGCTGGATGGTGCAGGCACCCGATGGCCGGCGCGCCTCCCTGGCGCTGGAACTCCCGGGGTCCTTCAATCGCGCAAACGCTGCCCTGGCCATCGCACTGCTGGATCGCATCGGCGTGCCCCTGGCGACCTCGACTGCAGCCTTGAGCAGGGTGCACGTGCCTGGCCGACTTGAGCCGGTGCTCGCAGGCTCGGCAGGCGTCGGGATCTCCGGCTTCGTGGACTACGCGCACACCCCGGATGCCATCGGGCGGGTGATTGCGGCCGTGCGTGAGCTCACCGAGGGCCACATCATCGCCGTGGTAGGCGCGGGTGGCGATCGCGATTCGGCCAAGCGCCCTCTCATGGGCGCGATGGCGGCCCGACTGGCCGATCAGGTGATCGTCACCGACGACAATCCCCGTTCGGAGGATCCGGCTGCGATCCGCGCGGCAGTGCTGGAGGGCGCGCGCACCCTGGCTGCGGTCAATGGAGCGATGGTGCTGGACGTCGGCCCGCGCAAGGAGGCCATCCAGCGAGCAGTGGAGCTGGCGGCGCCAGGCGATGTCGTGCTGGTGCTGGGCAAGGGTCACGAGCAGGGCCAGGAGGTCGCTGGCGTGGTCATGCCCTTCGACGATCGCCTGGTACTCGCGCAGGCACTCGCCGATCGAGCGAGCAGCCAGCGATGATCAGGCTGAGTGCCGGCCAGATCACCGAGATCCTGGCAGCAGAGAGCCACGGCGTGCATGCAGATGACGCGGTGCTCACTGTCACCGTCGACTCACGCGAGGCCACGGCGGGATCGATGTACGTGGCGATCCCCGGCGAGCGCGTCGACGGACACGACTTCGCTCAAGCGGCGATCGACTCCGGTGCCGTGGTCGTGCTGAGCGAGCGCCGGCTGCCGGTGCCGTGCATCGTCGTGGAGAACACCGTGACTGCCTTGGGCCTGCTGGCCCAGCATGTCCGCAGGCAGCTGACGGACTGTGCAGTGGTGGCCATCACTGCCTCGAGCGGCAAGACCTCGACCAAGGACCTGCTCGCGCAGGTGCTTGCAGGTCTCGGCGCAACCGTTGCCCCCGTGGGGAGCTTCAATACTGAGGTCGGCGTCCCGCTCACGATCCTCCGTGCTGACGAGTCCACCCGATTCCTCATCCTCGAGATGGGCATGCGCGGCCTGGGGCACATCGAGCTGCTGTGCCGGATCGCCGAGCCGCAGATCGGCGTGCTCGTCAATGTCGGCTCCGCGCATCTTGGCCTGCTGGGCTCGCGTGCTGGTGTGGCACGGGCCAAGGGCGAGCTCATCGCCTCGCTTCCCGCCAGCGGCGTGGCAGTGCTCAACGGCGACGATGTGCTCGTGAGCGAGCAGGCGGCGCGCACCTCGGCCCGCACCGTGCTGTTCGGTCGATCCGAGTCATGCCAGGTGCGGGCGCTGTCGATACGCCTGGACGAGCAGGCACGCGCCAGCTTCACGCTTGCGATCGGTGACGAGCAGGCCGCAATTGGCCTGCAACTGGCAGGCGAGCACTTCGTCGACAACGCCCTTGCCGTGGCAGCCGTCGCACATGAACTCGGCATGGGCATCGACCAGATCGCGCAAGGACTGTCTGCCGCGCGGATCAGCAGCCGCTGGCGGATGGAGATCAGCGTCACAGCCGATGGTGTGACGATTGTCAATGACGCATACAACGCCAATCCCGAGTCGATGGCCGCTGCACTGAGAACCTTGTCTGCCATGGGCACCGATCAGCGACGCTGGGCCGTGGTGGGGGAGATGCTCGAACTGGGCGAGCAGTCGTCGGCTGAGCACGCGAAGCTGGGCCGCCTTGCCGCCCGGGCAGGTGTGGACCGGCTGCTGTGCATCGGCACGGCCACCATGGTCACCCAGGCCCAGGCCCAGGCCCATGCCGACTGGCGCGGGCAGGCCGACTGGGTGCCGGATGTGTCCGCGGCAGTGGTGCTTCTGGAGGCCGAGATCAGGCCCACCGATATCGTGCTGATCAAAGCTTCGCGCGGGGTGGGACTTGAGCGACTTGCAGCAGCACTTGGAGAGCGGGAAGCCCAATGAGACTGGTCGTGATCTCCATGACCATCGCGACGGTGGTCACGCTCATCGGCACCCCTCTGCTCATCCGCTTCCTTGCCAAGCACGGCTATGCGCAGGCGATCCGGGTCTCGGCTGAAGGCGAGCTGTATCCCGATCACGAGAGCAAGCGAGGCACGCCCTCGATGGGCGGGGTCGCGATCATCATCGGAGTCGTCGCCGGGTACTTCCTGACGCATCTGATCACCTGGCGACCGATCACTCCTTCGGCCATGCTGGTCATGTACCTGATGGTGGGGCTGGGCCTGGTCGGCGTGGCCGATGACTACCTGAAGATCTTCAAGCAGCGCAGCACTGGCCTGCGGGCCCGCACCAAGCTGATCGGGCAGGCGGTCGTGGCGGTGAGCTTCGCCTGGCTCTCGCTGCAGTTCACCCAGGACGGTGGCGCGCCCGCGTCCATGGCGATCTCCTTCGTCCGCGACACCGCGATCGTGCTGCCCCTTGGGCTCTTCCTGCTGTGGGTGTGGTTCCTGGTCACGGCGACGACCAACGGCGTGAATCTCACCGATGGGCTCGACGGGCTGGCGATCGGCGCATCGATCATGACCTTCATCGCCTACGTGATCATCACGGTCTGGCAGTACGGGCAGAACTGCGCCTTCAGCGACTCAGTCGCGGCGACCTGCTATTCCACGGTGAGTCCCCTTGATCTTGCCGTCATGGCAGCGGCATTGGCGGGGGCAAGCTTCGGCTTCCTGTGGTGGAACACCTCGCCGGCCCGCATCTTCATGGGCGACACCGGCTCACTGGCCCTCGGAGGCGCGATCGCCGCACTGGCCATCCTCAGCCGCACCGAGCTGCTGCTGCCCCTGCTGGCCGGTCTCTTCCTCATCACCACGCTGTCGGTGATCGCGCAGGTCGGCTCCTTCAAGCTCACTGGGCGCCGGGTGCTGCGCATGGCTCCGCTGCATCACCACTTCGAGATGCTCGGCTGGCCGGAGATCCAGATCGTCGTGCGCTTCTGGGTGATCCACGGACTGTGCATCGGAGCGGGGATCGGCCTGTTCTATGCCGAGTGGGTGCGTTCGTGATCCAGCCCCTGTCTCGCGAGTCAGACTGGTCGCAGCTGCGCGTGACCGTTGCCGGCATTGGCATCGCCGGCTTCGCAGCAGCTGATGCCCTCACTCAGCTGGGTGCGCAGGTCACCTTGGTTGACGGGGCAGATGGCCAAACGCTGCGTGAGCGCGCTGACGTGCTGGGGGTCATCGGCGTGACCGTGCTCCTGGGGCATGACGATCAGCTGCCGCCGAGCGACCTGCTGGTGGTGTCCCCAGGCCTGCGCCCGACTGCTCCGCTGATCCAGGCGGCCCTGGCACTCGGCGTGCCCGTGTGGGGCGAGCTCGAGCTGGCCTGGCGACTGCGTGCAGCGCAGGGGGCTGCCCCCTGGCTGGTCGTCACCGGCACCAATGGCAAGACCACGACCACGCTGATGCTGGAGTCGATGCTCAATGCCGCAGGCTTGCGGACCGCAGCGGCCGGCAACATCGGGGTCTCGTTGATCGATGTCGTGATGCACGACGAACTCGATGTGATTGCTGTCGAAGTCGGTGCACCGCAGCTGCCGTTCATCCACACGGTCAGTCCGCTGGCCGCGGTATGCCTGAATGTCGCTGACGATCACATCGATCACTTCGGCAGCCTTGAGGCGTACATCGCCGCGAAGGCGCGAATCTACGAGCGCACGCAGGTCGCGGCGGTGTTCAATGCCGATGACCCGGTGACTCTGCAGATGGTCCAGGAGGCGGAGGTCGTTGACGGCTGCCGCGCGATTGGCTTCACGCTTGGGATTCCCGACGTGTCGATGCTCGGAGTCGTCGAGGACCTGATGGTCGACCGGGCCTTCATCGACAACCGACGTGACGCGGCGCAGGAGCTCGCCATCACGTCGGATGTGCACCCCAATGCCCCGCACAACATCGCCAACGCACTCGCAGCAGCAGCGCTTGCCCGCGCCTATGGCGTTCCGGCTGCAGCTGTGCAGGCGGGCTTGCAGCACTTCACGCCTGCTGGACATCGCATCGCCACGGTCGCCTCAGTCGATGGCGTCACGTACATCGATGACTCCAAGGCGACGAACACCCACGCGGCAAGCACCTCGCTGCGCGCCTATCGATCCATCGTGTGGATCGCAGGCGGGATGGCCAAGGGCCAGGACTTCGACGAGCTCGTCATCGAGTCCGCATCCCGTCTTCGCGCAGTGGTGCTCTTGGGCGTTGATCGCGATCGGATCGCTGAAGCACTGAGGCGACACGCGCCGCAGGTGCCAGTGAAAATCCTCCTGCGCACCGAGACTGATGCCATGGTCGATGCGGTTGCCGCTGCGCGTGCCTTCGCGCAGGAGGGTGACACGGTGCTGCTTGCCCCCGGTTGCGCCTCATGGGACATGTTCCGCGACTACGCCGAGCGCGGCGAGCTCTTCGCCGAAGCCGTACGCGCACTCTCGGGAGCCTCCTCATGACCGACACGGCCACTCGGAGGCCGGCCAGGCAGGGGCGGGTGAAGTACCTGCTGAGCCATCCGCTGAGCACCTACTACCTGATCGGCGGCTCGTCCGTCCTGCTGCTCCTGCTCGGTCTGGTCATGGTGCTCTCGGCGTCGAGCATTGAGAGCTATCGCATCTTCGGCAGCTCGTACACCCTGGCGCAGCGTCAGGCGCTCTTCGGCGTGATCGGGCTGATCGGGCTCTACTTCACTGCGCGCATGTCCGTGCAGTTCTGGCGAGGGACGGCACGGTGGATCTTCCTGCTGGCGATCGTCCTGCTGATCGCAGTGCTGGCGATTGGGGTGTCGGTCGCGGGCCAGCGCAATTGGATCGACCTGTTCGGCCCCTTCCGCATCCAGCCGTCGGAGTTCGCAAAGTTCGCCCTTGTCGTGTGGGGCGCCGATCAGCTCGCCCGCAAGGAGCACTACCACCAGGATCTCAGGCACCTGCTGATCCCGCTGCTGCCCGTCGCCAGTGTCTTCATGCTGCTGGTGCTGCTCGAGGGAGACTTCGGCAACACCCTGATGCTCGCAGCCATCATGTGCGGCATGCTCTTCGCCGCTGGAGCGCACTGGAAGTTCTTCGCGAGCTTCGCCGGCATCGGCATCCTCGGCATCTGGGTGCTCACGCTGGCGGCTCCCTATCGGATGGAGCGCTTCGCCTCCTGGCTGAATCCCAACAGCGACCCCCTGGGCGTCGGCTGGCAGCTGACCCAGGGCCACTACGCGCTGGGCACGGGCGGACTGCTCGGCGTCGGCCTTGGTGCCAGCCGTGAGAAGTGGGGAGCCCTGCCCGAAGCCCACACCGACTTCATCTTCTCGGTGATCGGCGAGGAGCTCGGCCTGATCGGTACGCTCAGCGTGCTGATCCTGTTCGCGGTGCTGGCCTTCGCGGTCTTCCGCCTGACTCGGACGACCGCGGATCCCTTTGTTCGCCTTGCCTCTGCCGGAGTCGGCTCATGGATCGTGGTGCAGGCCATCGTCAACATCGGTGCCGTGCTCGGCCTGCTGCCGATCACCGGCGTGCCCCTGCCCTTCGTCTCGTACGGCGGTTCCTCGCTCATTCCCACGCTCGCCGCGATCGGCATGCTGTTGGCCTTCGCCCGCAATGAGCCTGGCGCCCGACAGACGCTGCGACGCCGAGCGACTGCTCGCTCGCTGGCAAGGCGATGAGCCGGCCGGTCAATGTGGTGCTTGCAGCTGGGGGAACGGCCGGTCATATCGAACCGGCACTGAATCTGGCCGATGCCCTGGTGCACGAGCAGCCAGATGTCGTGGTGACGATCATCGGCGGTGATCACGGCCTGGAGGCAGATCTGGTACCCGCTCGCGGCTATCCCTTGAAGACGGTGCCGGCGGTGGTGATGCCACGTCGAGTCTCCACCGAACTGCTGACGGTCGGACCGAAGGTCTCCGCGGCAACCAAGCGTGCTGTGGCGCTCCTGCGCGAACTGGCGCCCGATGTGGTCGTGGGC
>Ga0075012_10005194_pt1 | contig 11986 bp, 7 predicted proteins | sample All_14_2_FD_71474 | JGI IMG/M metagenome (GOLD analysis project Ga0075012, IMG submission 71474) | Freshwater microbial communities in response to fracking from Pennsylvania, USA - Allegheny Zone_MetaG_DW_15 | ecosystem: Environmental > Aquatic > Deep subsurface > Groundwater > Drilled...
CCCCAGGGCAACGCCGGTTTCCCGCCGCCCGGCACCCCGGGCTATCCGCCACCCGCGCCCCCCGGCGCCTACTACGACCCGCTGGCACCCTACGGCCGGCACCCGATGACCGGTGAGCCCTACTCCGACAAATCGAAGGTCATCGCCGGGTTGCTCCAGCTACTGGGACTGTTCGGGATCCTCGGCATCGGCCGCTTCTACCTCGGCTACACCGGGCTGGGGGTGGCTCAACTGCTGGTCGGCCTGTTCACCTGCGGTATCGGTGCCGTCATCTGGGGCATCGTCGACGCGATCCTGCTGCTGACCGACAAGGTGCGCGACCCGCAGGGTCGCCCGCTGCGCGATGGCACCTGAGACCGCGACCGCGCGGGCGGGGCTCATCGGCACCGGGCTCGCGCTCGCCGGTGCGCTGACCTACATCGGGCTGGCCGACCCGCACCGGCCCGGATTCCTGTTCCCCGGCTGCCCGTTCAAGGCACTCACCGGCCTGGACTGCCCGGCCTGCGGGGGACTGCGGATGACCCACGATCTGCTCAACGGTGATCTGGGCGCCGCGGTGGTGGACAATCTCTTCCTGCTGCTGGCGCTGCCCGTGTTGACGGTGTGGCTCGCGTTTCGCTGGCGTCGAGGGCGTCCGCTGATGCCGGCGCCGGCCACCTTCACCCTGATCGTCGCCGCAGCCGTCTGGACGGTGCTGCGCAACTGGCCGGGATTCCCGCTGGTCCCTACCGTTGCCGCCGGCTGAATATCGCTGGGAACTCGTGCGTTCACGCTGATACACTGCAGCTTCGGGCCGGTGCAGTCCCTCCTATCAGTACGGAGACTGCGGAGGTAGATTCGCTTGCTGTTCTCGGCACTTCCCAAGGCCCAAGGCCTGTACGACCCGGACAACGAGTCCGATTCGTGCGGCGTCGCCATGATCGCCGACATCGGGGGTCGCCGGTCGCACGGCATCGTCTCGGACGGACTCACCGCTCTGGAACATCTGGAGCATCGCGGTGCCGCGGGTGCCGAGCCCAACAGCGGTGACGGTGCCGGAATCCTCATCCAGCTGCCGGTGGAACTGTTCGCCGAAGTGGTCGATTTCGATCTGCCGCAGCCGAACGCCCAGGGCACGAACACCTTCGCCGCCGGGATCTGTTTCCTGCCACAGGATCCCGTCGCCAGGGCCGCGGAATGTGCGCGTATCGAGGAGATCGCGGCCCAGGAGAAGCTGGAGGTGCTCGGCTGGCGGGAGGTCCCGACCGATCCCGACGGCGCCCAGGTCGGGGCCACCGCGGTGAGCTGCATGCCGCACATGGCGCAGCTGTTCGTCGCCGCCGCCGACCGCTGCGGCGGTATCGACCTGGACCGCCGGGTGTACCCACTGCGCAAGCGGGCCGAGCAGGAGGCGGTCTACTTCCCGTCGCTGTCCAGCCGGACCATCGCCTACAAGGGCATGCTCACCACGATGCAGCTGCCGCAGTTCTTCCCGGATCTGCGCGACGAGCGCTGCCGCAGTGCCATCGCGATCGTGCACAGCCGGTTCTCCACCAATACCTTTCCGTCCTGGCCGCTGGCCCACCCGTTCCGGTTCGTCGCGCACAACGGTGAGATCAACACGGTGCGGGGTAACCGCAACCGGATGCACGCCCGCGAGGCCAAGCTCGCCAGCAGGCTCATCCCCGGTGAGCTGAGCCGGCTCTCACCGATCTGCCCCAAGGACGGCTCGGACTCGGCGTCCTTCGATCAGGTGCTCGAGCTGTTGCACCTGGGTGGGCGCAGCCTGCCGCACGCGGTGCTGATGATGATCCCGGAGGCGTGGGAGAACAACACCACCATGGACCCCGCGCGCCGCGCGTTCTGGCAGTTCCACGCCTCGCTGATGGAACCGTGGGACGGCCCGGCCTGTGTCACCTTCACCGACGGCACCGTGGTCGGCGCGGTACTCGACCGCAACGGTTTACGGCCCGGCCGCTGGTGGCGCACGATCGACAACCGCATCATCCTGGCCAGCGAGAGCGGCGTGCTCGACGTGCCCAGCTCCGAGGTGGTGGCCAAGGGCCGCCTGGAGCCCGGCAAGATGTTCTTGATCGACACCGCGGCAGGACGCATCGTCTCCGATGACGAGATCAAGGACGAACTCGCCGCGGCGCACCCCTACGGCGAATGGCTGCACGCCGGGCTGCTCGACCTCAAGACCCTGCCGGACCGCGCTCGCGTGCAGCCCAATCACGAATCGGTGGTGCGCAGGCAGGTGGCCTTCGGCTACACCGAGGAAGAACTGCGGGTGCTGCTCACCCCGATGGCGGCCTCCGGCGCCGAGCCGTTGGGCTCGATGGGCACCGATACCCCGATCGCCGTGATGTCGCAACGTTCCCGGTTGCTCTACGACTATTTCGTCGAGCTGTTCGCCCAGGTCACCAACCCTCCGCTGGATGCCATCCGGGAGGCCGTGGTCACCTCCATGAGCCGGGTGATGGGCCCCGAAGAAAATCTCCTGGAGCCGACCGCGGCCTCGTGTCGCCAGATCAGGCTCGGCTGGCCGGTGCTCGACAACGACGATCTCAACAAGATCGTGCACATCAACGACGACGGCGAGCAGCCCGGTCTGCGCACCGCCGTCCTGCGCGCACTCTATGACGTCGAGCGCGGCGGTGAGGGGTTGGCCGAGGCGCTGGAGGAGCTGCGTATCCGCGCCTGTGAAGCGATCGCGAAAGGTGCTCGCACCCTGGTGATCTCCGACCGCGACTCCGATCACACCCGGGCGCCGATCCCGTCCCTGTTGGCCGTTTCCGCGGTGCACCACCATCTGGTGGCCACCAAGGAGCGCACCAGCGTCGCGCTGGTGGTGGAAAGCGGCGACGCCCGCGAGGTGCACCACATCGCGATGCTGATCGGTTTCGGTGCCGCCGCGGTCAACCCGTACCTGGCCTTCGAGTCGATCGAGGACCTGATCCGCGAGGGCGAGCTCACCGGTATCGAACCGGCCACCGCGGTGCGCAACTATCTCACCGCACTCGGCAAGGGTGTGATGAAAGTGATGAGCAAGATGGGCATCTCGACGGTGTCCTCGTACACCGGCGCGCAGGCTTTCGAGGCGATCGGGCTGGACCGCGCCGTCATCGACGAATACTTCACCGGCACACCGATGCAACTCGGTGGCGTCGGACTCGATGTGCTGGCCAAGGAGGTCCGATTCCGGCACCGCCGGGCCTACCCGGAGAACCCCACCGAGCGAGCCTACCGCCGGCTGTCGGTGGGCGGGGAGTACCAGTTCCGCCGGGATGGTGAATTGCACCTGTTCACCCCGGAAGTCGTTTTCCTGCTGCAGCATTCGACGCGCACCGGGCGTCAGGACGTCTTCGCCCGGTACTCCGAGGAGGTGAACCGGCTCGCCAGGGAGGGCGGCGCGCTGCGCGGCCTGTTCGGCTTCAAGACCGGCCTGCGCCCACCGGTTCCACTCGACGAGGTGGAATCGGTGGAAGCGATCGTCACGCGGTTCAACACCGGTGCGATGAGCTACGGGTCGATCTCCGCCGAAGCGCACGAGACCATGGCGATAGCCATGAACAATCTGGGTGGGCGGTCCAACTCCGGGGAGGGCGGCGAGGACGCCGACCGGCTGTATGACCCCAAGCGGCGCAGCGCCGTCAAACAGGTCGCGTCGGGGCGGTTCGGCGTGACCAGTGACTACCTGGTGAACGCCACCGACATCCAGATCAAGATGGCGCAGGGCGCCAAACCCGGTGAGGGTGGCCAGCTTCCGGGTTACAAGGTGTATCCCAACATCGCCAAGACCCGGCATTCCACCCCGGGGGTCGGCCTGATCTCGCCGCCGCCGCACCACGACATCTACTCGATCGAGGATCTCGCGCAGTTGATCCACGACTTGAAGAACGCCAACGACCAGGCCCGTATCCACGTCAAACTGGTCAGCTCGGTCGGTGTCGGCACGGTGGCCGCCGGTGTTTCCAAGGCGCACGCCGATGTCGTGCTCATCTCCGGATATGACGGTGGCACCGGTGCGGCGCCGCTGACCTCGCTCAAACATGCCGGTGCGCCCTGGGAGATCGGACTGGCCGACACCCAGCAGACCCTGGTGCTCAACGGATTGCGTGACCGCATCACCGTGCAGTGCGACGGCGGTATGCGCACTGCCCGAGATGTCATGGTCGCCGCCCTGCTGGGCGCCGAGGAGTACGGCTTCGCGACCGCTCCGCTGGTGGTGGCGGGCTGCATCATGATGCGGGTTTGTCATCTCGACACCTGCCCGGTCGGGGTGGCCACCCAGAATCCGGAGCTGCGGGCGCGCTTCAACGGCAAACCCGAGTTCGTGGAGAACTTCTTCGCTTTCATCGCCGAGGACATCCGCAAGATGCTCGCCGAACTGGGCTTCCGCAGCCTCGATGAGGCGATCGGCCGGGTCGAGGTGCTCGACACCGCAGAAGGTGTCGCGCACTGGAAGAGTCAGGGGATCGACCTGCGCCCAATCTTCGCGGTGCCGACCGATGCGCACGGTGCCGAGCTGACCCAGCGCCGCCGCCTGCGCGAGCAGGATCACGGTCTGGCGCAGGCGCTGGACCAGACCCTGGTGGCGTTGTCCGAGGGCGCCCTGGAAGACGCTCATCCGGTCCGGCTGGAACTGCCGGTACGCAACGTCAACCGCACCGTCGGGACGCTGCTGGGCGCGGAGGTCACCCGGCGCTACGGGGCCGCCGGTCTGCCGGATGACACCATCCACGTCGCGCTGACCGGTTCGGCCGGTCAGTCGCTGGGCGCATTCCTGCCGCCGGGGGTCACCCTGGACCTGATCGGTGACGCCAACGACTATGTGGGCAAGGGCCTTTCGGGTGGCCGCGTGATCGTTCGGCCGCCCGAGGATGTGCTGTTCCTGCCCGAAGACAATGTCATCGCGGGCAACACCCTGCTGTTCGGTGCCACCGCCGGTGAGGTGTTCCTCCGCGGGCGGGTCGGCGAACGCTTCTGCGCCCGTAACTCCGGCGCGCTGGCCGTCGTCGAGGGCTGCGGTGACCACGCCTGCGAGTACATGACCGGTGGGCGCGTGGTGGTGCTCGGCGACACCGGACGAAACATGGCGGCCGGGATGTCCGGTGGTATCGCCTTCGTGCTGGGCCTGGATCCGGCGAAGGTCAACACCGAGATGGTGGATCTGCAGCGGCTCGATCCCGAGGATCTCAGCTGGCTGCACGACGTGGTGGCACGGCACGCGCAGGTCACCGGCAGCACGGTGGCGGAGTCCCTCCTGGCGGACTGGCCGCGCCGCAGCGCGCAGTTCACCAAGATCATGCCGACCGACTACGAACGGGTGCTGCGTGCCACCCGGATGGCGAAAGCCGAAGGGCGCGACGTGGATACCGCGATCATGGAGGCCAGCCGTGGCTGATCCGAACGGATTTCTCAGGGTTCGCAAACGGGAAGCGCCGAAGCGGCCGGTCGACGAGCGTGTCGGCGACTGGCGGGAGGTGTACGAGAGCCAGGACGCCGCCGAGAGAGCCGGCGAGGTGTCCCAGCAGGCGCGCCGCTGCATGGACTGCGGGATCCCGTTCTGTCACTCCGGCACCGCGGGCTGCCCGCTGGGCAACCTGATCCCGGAGTGGAACGATCTGGTTCGGCGTGGGCGCTGGGACGCCGCCAGTGACCGACTGCACGCGACGAACAACTTCCCGGAGTTCACCGGCAGGCTCTGCCCCGCACCGTGCGAGGCGGCCTGCGTGCTGTCCATCGCCGAGGAGACCACCGGCGGCAGTGTCACCATCAAACGGATCGAACAGTCCATCGTCGACCACGCCTGGCTGACGGGGGCGGTGGAACCGCAGCCGGCCGCCATCGCCTCGGGGCGCAGTGTGGCCGTGGTGGGGTCGGGGCCGGCCGGGCTGGCCGCCGCTCAGCAGCTCACCCGCGCGGGCCACCACGTCACCGTGTACGAGCGGGACAACCGCATCGGCGGGCTGATGCGCTATGGCATCCCGGAGTACAAGCTGGAGAAGGCCACGCTGAACCAGCGGCTGTCGCAGATGCGGGCCGAGGGCACCCGGTTCGTCACCGAATGCGAGGTCGGCGTCGACCTCTCCATCGAGGCGCTGCGTGCCCAGCACGATGCCATCGTGCTGGCCGTCGGTGCGCTGCGCGGCCGGGACAACCGGGTCGAGGGCCGCCAACTGGGTGGTGTGCACCTGGCGATGGAACATCTGGTGCCGGCCAACAAGGAATGCGAAGGTGACGGGCCCGCCGAGCTGACCGCCGCGGGCAAGCACGTGGTGATCATCGGCGGCGGCGACACCGGTGCGGATTGCCTTGGCACCGCGCACCGGCAGGGCGCGGTGTCGGTGACCCAGCTGGACTACAACCCGCAACCGCCGGGGACCCGCGACGACGAGCGTTCCCCGTGGCCCACCTGGCCGCTGCTGCTGCGCACCTCACCGGCGCACGCGGAGGGCGGGGCACGGCACTTCGAAGTGGCTGTGCAGCGGTTCCTCGGCGACGACCAGGGCAATGTGCGGGCGGTGGAGATCGCGGAGGTGAAGGTCGAGCGCGACGCCGACGGCCGACGCGTCATCACCCCGGTCGGCGATCCCATCGAGCTGCCCTGCGATCTGGCCCTGCTGGCGATCGGGTTCGAGGGCGTCGAGGAGATGGCGCTGCTGGACGGTCTCGGGCTGCGGCTCAACGGTCGCGGAACGTTGTCCTGCGGGTCGGACTGGCAGACCGAGGAGCCCGGTGTCTTCGTGTGCGGTGACGCGCACCGTGGCGCGTCGCTGATCGTGTGGGCGATCGCCGAGGGGCGCAGCGCCGCCCACGCGGTGGACACCTACCTCATGGGGGACTCGGACCTGCCGGCTCCGGTTCGGCCGGGCACGCTACCTCTGGCCGTCATCTGAATCGATTAACCGCTAAGCTTCGGAGTCGTGAATAGACGCGGAAAAATCGTCTGTACCCTCGGCCCGGCGACCTCGACGGACGAATCGGTGCGTGCGCTGGTCGAGGCCGGCATGGACGTGGCACGACTGAATTTCAGCCACGGCGACTACCCCGACCACGAGGAATCGTATCGACGGGTGCGCCAGGCCTCCGATTCCACCGGCCGTGCCGTCGGCATCCTCGCCGACCTGCAGGGGCCCAAGATCCGGCTGGGGCGGTTCGCCGACGGTCCGACGGTGTGGCAGAACGGCGAGACGGTCCGGATCACGGTCGAGGACGTCGCCGGCACCCACGACCGGGTGAGCACCACCTATAAGCGGCTGGCCAAGGACGCCAAACCCGGCGACCGGGTCCTCGTCGACGACGGCAACGTCGGGCTCGTCGTCGAACACATCGACGGTGACGACGTGGTGTGCACCGTCACCGAGGGTGGCAAGGTCAGCAACAACAAGGGCATGTCACTGCCCGGGATGAACGTCTCTGCTCCCGCGCTTTCGGAGAAGGACATCGAGGATCTGGAATTCGCGCTGCGGCTCGGTGTCGACCTCGTCGCCTTGTCGTTCGTGCGTTCACCCGCCGACGTGGAGCTGGTCCACGAGGTCATGGACCGGGTGGGTCGCCGTGTCCCGGTGATCGCCAAGATGGAGAAGCCGGAAGCGATCGAGAATCTCGAGGCGATCGTGCTGGCCTTCGACGCCATCATGGTGGCGCGCGGCGACCTCGGCGTCGAGTTGCCGCTCGAAGAGGTGCCGCTGGTGCAGAAGCGCGCCATCCAGATGGCGCGGGAGAACGCCAAGCCGGTGATCGTCGCCACCCAGATGCTCGAGTCGATGATCGAGAACTCCCGGCCGACCCGAGCGGAGGCCTCCGATGTGGCCAACGCCGTGCTCGACGGCGCCGACGCGGTCATGCTCTCCGGTGAGACCTCGGTGGGCAAGTTCGCGCTGGAGGCCGTGCGGACCATGGGGCGCATCCTGTCGGCGGTCGAGGGGAACTCCACCGAGGCCCCGCCGTTGACCCACGTGCCGCGCACCAAGCGCGGCGTCATCTCCTACGCGGCCCGCGATATCGGCGAGCGGTTGGAGGCCAAGGCGCTGGTGGCGTTCACCCAATCCGGTGACACCGTGCGCCGGTTGGCCCGGCTGCACACCCCGCTGCCCCTGCTGGCGTTCACCGCGCTGCCCGAGGTGCGCAGCCAGCTGGCCCTGACCTGGGGGACCGAGACCTTCATCGTCCCGCACATCGACACCACCGACGGCATGATCCGGCAGGTGGACCAGTCGCTGCTGGATCTGGGCCGCTACAAGCGCGGGGATCTGGTGGTCATCGTCGCAGGCGCACCGCCGGGCACAGTAGGCTCGACCAACCTGATCCACGTACACCGGATCGGGGAGGACGACCACTAACGAGACCGGGCTCCGGCCCAGGAGGCAACGTTGTCAGCCGAGCATCTGGCCGAATTGCTCACGGTGCTCGATCTCACCCCGGTCGGATCCTCCGGTGCCGGCTCGGATGCGTTCACCGGAACGCATCCGAGCCGCAACCCGGTGCGCACGTTCGGTGGGCAGATGATGGCGCAGGCTTTCGTCGCGGCGAGCCGCACGGTGCCCGAGAATCTGCCACCGAGCGCGTTGTCGATGCATTTCATCGCCGGCGGTGATCCCGCGAAAGACCTTGATTTCCAGGTGTTCCGGTTGCGCGACGAACGGCGTTTCGCCAACCGGCGGGTCGACGTCACCCAGGATGGCGCGCTGCTCGGCACGGCGCTGGTCTCGCACCTGGCCGGTGGCCGCGGGTTGGAGCACAACATCGCCGCGCCCGAGGTGCCCGCTCCGCATGGGCTGCCCACCATCGATGAACTGCTGGTGGGCTACGAGGAGACGGTGCCGCATTTCGTCAGCGCGTTGCGGCCCATCCAGTGGCGTTACACCAACGACCCCGCCTGGGTGATGCGCGACAAGGGCGGACAACTCGACCACAATCGGGTCTGGCTGACCGCCGACGGGCCGATGCCCGACGATCCGGTGCTGCACGCCGCGGCGATGGTCTACGCTTCGGACACCACGGTGCTGGATTCGATCATCACCACACACGGTCTGTCCTGGGGTTTCGACCGGATCTTCGCGGTCACGATGAACCATTCGGTGTGGTTTCACCGGCCGATCCGGTTCGACGAGTGGGTGCTGTACGCGACCTCGTCGCCGGTGGCCGCGGATTCCCGCGGGCTGGGCGGCGGGCATTTCTTCAACGAGCGTGGTGAGGCGCTGGCGACGGTGATGCAGGAAGGGATCGTCAAGCACTTTCCGGGACGCTAGCCGCCCGAGAGGCCGTAATCCCGTTCGACGCGCTCGCGGAAGGTGCTCTCGCACTGGAGCTGTGCGGTCCGGTCGGTCCCGGCGCGATCCATGCACCGCACGTAGTCACCCATTCCGGCCTCGGTGAAGAAGCCGATCCAGATCGGAACGAACGCCAATCCGACGATGACGGCCAGTGCGCCCAAACCGATCCCCGCGTTGGCGATGGGGCCGTTGTCCGCTTCCCCGCGCGCCGCCCGGCTGCGCCCGGTGATCCCGAGTGTGACCGCGATCAGTCCGCCGACGATGCCGCCGACGATGCTCCACGAGAACAGCAGCGCCAGCGTGGCGAGCACCAGCGCCCAGGTACCCAGCTCGTTGCGGGACCCGATCGGCGGCGGATATCCCGGATAGGGCGCGTGCGGCGGCGCGGGGTACGGCCCGGGGACACTCATGGATCAGCAGACTACCGGGCCGGGCCCCGGTCCGATCCGAGCCGGATCGTGCGGCAATCCAGGCCGGCGGGTAGGTGATGAGTGGCCACGACGACGGTCCGGTCGGCGGCGATCAGGCTTCCCGGGGTGAGCAGCTCGACGAGCAGGCGATCGCTGTCGGCGGCGTCGAGATGCTCGGTCGGTTCGTCGAGGAGCAGGATGGGGAAGTCGGAGATGAGCGCCCGGGCCAGCAGCAGACGGCGGCGTTGCCCGGCCGACACGGCGGCCGCCCCGCCGCGCAGCATCGTCGTCAGCCCGTCGGGTAGACCGGCCAGCCAGTCACCCAGCCCGACGTCGTGCAGTGCCGCCGTCAACTGATCGTCGGTGGCGTCGCCGCGGCCCACCAGTAGGTTGTCTCGCACCGTGGTGTCGAACAGATGCGCATCCTCGGCGAAGAACGCTGCGGTGAGCGGGTTCTCGGGGTGGTCGGCGGCGATCGCCATCAGCGTGGTGGTCTTACCGCACCCGCTCGGCCCGAGGACGGCCAAACGGTCGCCGGGGGTCAGCCGCACCGGCTCGGTGCCGGGACGTCGTCGGGTCGACGGTGCCGGCGTGGTCAGGTCGGCGAGCCGCTGCGCGGCGATCCGTGAGCGCACCAACTGGGCCGCCGCCCCCGGCAGCGCGGCGGTCGCCTCGAACGCCGAGAGCGGCACCAGCATCAGGATGGCCAGCGACGTCGGGCTGGTGTGACCGGAGATCATGATGCCGGCGATCACCGCGCCGAGTACCGAAATCCCCACCGCCGCCGTCGATATCGCACCGGCGGATGCAGCCGGGATCGCCGCCCGGTCCTGTGCCTGCCCGAGTTCACGGTGTTCCCGTTCGGACTCGGCGATCACCTGGTCCAGTCGGCCCGCGACGCGCAACTCGGCCGCGTGTTCCAGTGCGAGCAGGGTCGCGGTGTCGCGGGCGCTGTGGTGGCGGGCCGCCAGCGCCTCGGTGGCGACGGCGGCCCGGCCCGCCAGGTAGGGCGCGATCACGCCGGACCCCACCAGACAGGCGGCGAGAATCAGGGCCGCCCCGGCCGAGATCGGCGCGATGATGGCGACCGCCGCGGTGGACAGCACTGCGGCCACGCACATCGGCAGGACGGCGCGTACCAGCACGTCGGCGAGATCGTCGACGGCCGCGCCGACCCTGGCCACCAGGTCACCGCTGTGCAGCCGCAGGGCGGTCTCGGCAGGCACCTCCACCAGCTTGCGGTACAGGCCGACACGGGTGTTGCCCGCGGCACGCAATGCGGTGTCGTGGATGGCAAGTCGTTCGCAGTAGCTGAACACCCCGCGAGATATGCCGAGGGCCCGGACGGCCACGACGGCCACCGTGAGGTCGAGCACCGGCGGCATCTGCCAGGCCCGGGTGATCAGCCAGGCCGCGACGGTGGCCAAAGCCAGGGCGCTGCCGAGGGCCAGGGTGCCGAACAGTACCGCCAACAACAGGCGGGGGATGCGGGGCTGCAGCAGTCCCCACACCTCACGGGCAGACATGGGCACCGCTCAGTCGCACGATATCGTCGCCGATGGAAAGCACCGGTGCGCGGTGCCCGATCACCATCACGGTGGCTCCGTCCCGGGCGCGAGCCGAGATCGCTTCGAGCACCCGCGCTTCGGAATCGCTGTCGAGGTGGGCGGTCGGCTCGTCGAGCAGCAGGACCGGCGCCTCGGAGCCCAGCGCGCGTGCCAGACCGAGGCGTTGACGTTGCCCCAACGACAGGCCCGTGCCGCCGCGTCCGATGACCTCGTCGAGCCCTCCGGGCAGGGTGGCCAGCACCTCGTCGAAAGCTGCGGCGCGACACGCCGCGTCGAGATCGGACAGCGGACCGTACAGCTCCAGATTGCTGCGTACCGAGCCCGGGATCAGCGCCGGGCGCTGCGGCAACCAGGCGATCCGCCGCCACCACTGGGCCACGTCGATATCGGCGATGTCGACGCCGTCGATCAACACCCGTCCCGAGGTCGGTTGGGTCAGTCCCAGCACGGCCGCCACGGCGGTGCTTTTGCCGGCCCCGTTGGGGCCGGTGAGCACGGTGACCCGGCCCGGGGAGATGGTGGCACTCAACGCATCCGGAGCCGGGCCGTCCCGTCCGGCCACGGTCAACTCCGCCAGCCGGATCTCGATGTGCGCCGCGGCCGGCGGTCGCGTTCCGGCCGGGTGCCGAGGTTCGGCATCGATCAGCGCCATCGCGGCGTCCGCGGCGGCCTTGCCGTCCTGGGCGGCGTGGAACTGCACGCCGACCCGGCGCAACGGCCAGAACACCTCCGGGGCCAGCAGCAGCGC
>Ga0075012_10005195_pt1 | contig 11986 bp, 7 predicted proteins | sample All_14_2_FD_71474 | JGI IMG/M metagenome (GOLD analysis project Ga0075012, IMG submission 71474) | Freshwater microbial communities in response to fracking from Pennsylvania, USA - Allegheny Zone_MetaG_DW_15 | ecosystem: Environmental > Aquatic > Deep subsurface > Groundwater > Drilled...
GTCGCCGAGGATCAGCGCCGGCCCCTGCGCGGCGAGCCGCATCAGATTTAACTGGGCCGTGTCACTGGCGACCGTCACGTACCGCCCTTCGTTGATCGCGAAGACCGCGATGTTTCCGATGTAGCCGTCAAAGCCGCCGCCGATGATGCCGTCGTTGCCCAGCGCGAGCGTGCCAGGCCCGTTCTTGACAATGACCGAACTGTCGTTTCGGCCGACGCAGCTTCTGATCCGCGCGAAGGTCAGCGTCGTGTTCGTTTGGGCGACGTCGAAGGTGGCCGTGTTGCCGGTCCCGAAGGTGAAGGGGCGGTCCGTGCTCGCCGTCGGGCCGGTATAGCGCAGCGCGCCGCCGACGTTGAGTCCCAACGTGGCCCCGCTGTTCACAATGATGTTCGTGTCGGTCCACTGCGCCGTATCGCCGTTGTACAGCGCCACGCGCTTGGCGAATTGAAGCATACCGCCATTGACTGTCGTGGCGCCGCTGTAGGTGTTTGCGGCAGAGAGCGTCAGCGTCCCTGAAGCGCTCTTGGTAAGGCCGTTTGTGCCGGACAGACTGGCGAGGATCGCGCCGGAGTCCGTCCCCGCGACCGCGGCGCAGAGGGTGCCGTTGCTGACCGTGCCGCTGCTGATCGTCAGCACGTCGTTGGTGACGGTGAACCCGTTGAGGTCATACGTGCCGCCGTTGACGGTGACCGGAACAATCGGGAGCACGGCATTGTCCGCGCCGAGCTTGAGCGTGCCGTTGCTGACCGTGACCCGTCCGGTGAAGGTGTTCGCGCCCGAGAGCGTCCAAGGGCCGAGATCCATTTTGACCAGGGCGGTGGCCCCGCCCTCTGAGATCACGCCGCTGAGCGTGCCGGAGGTGTTGCGCTGGCCGCGCAGGTAGAGGGTATACGCGTTCAGGTCAAAACCGCCGCTGAGCGTGACGTTAGCGGCCGAGACCGATTCGTTGGTAAGCCCGCTGCCCGCAAACACAGGCGATGTGGCCAACAGCGAGAAGTCGTTGGTGTGGGCGGTTGTCCCCAAAAAGGTCACGCCACCCGCCTCCTTATTGCTGGCACTGAGGACGTTGAGGTTGCCGCCGCTGAGCGTGACCGGGCCTGTGCCGAACGCGTTGGATACACTCGCATACAGTCGCGAATATTGGGCGTTTGCGCCGGAGGCATTGATGTAGGCGGTCCCGCCGGAATAGCTGTTGGACGGGTTCTTCAGGGTCATCTCTCCACCCAGCACCCCCGAACCGAAGTTGAAGCCTCCCTCGCCCAAAATCGGCCCCTCAACGTCGATGCCGTACGTTCGGTTGAAGACGGCCAGCGTTGTTGCGGGAGGCAGGACGATGGGCATCCTGAGGTAGAGTGTCTGGTCACGATCATGAAAGAGTGAAGGCTGAACGGCGCCGTTGGCGACGAATGAGAGCCCTCCCCCGCTCAGGTAGACCGGTTTATCGGGGTTTCCCGCCACGTCTTCAACCCACAACCGATTCAAGTCCAGCGGGTTTGCTATGTTTTGGTTCAGGGGCGCACCGGAGGTCCCGATAGCGTTGGTGCCATAGATCTGCACAACCAGATCGCTGGCGCCGACAGGCACGGCCGAATTGGTCCAGTTCTCTGCCGTCGTCCAGTTGGGGTCACTGCCTAGTCCCACCCAGATGTTCGTTGCCGCATGCGCCGAGACCGCTGCAAAGACCGTTAGCAGCCACAGCACACTCGCCTTGACCCACGTATCCGATCCGTGTTTTACGGCCACCATAACACCCTCACTTTCTATTTTTCACCATAGCCCTTCCCAACCCTGTTGCCTGCGCGCTTTAACGCTCCGGTTTGCCGCTTTGGGCAAGCCAGTACCGAACAAGGATAAGAGTAGCAGATGACTCTTGCGCCGGCACTTAAATTGTGCGACAGGCGGCATAGGGTGACCGGGCAATTAAATGGATCGAAGCGGCACCCTTTCACTTCGCGGCGTGTTCGCGGATCTTGACCGAGCGGTACCACACTTCGTCGTTGTGGTCGGTCAACATGATGTGGCCGGTGAGTTTGGTCCCGAAATCGGGATATTTTTTGAATTTGCTGTCCGCCACGCCCGCCTTGACCGCTTCGCTGCCGAACGCATACTCGAGCACCTTCTTGCCGTTGAGCCAGTGCTCCACATGGTCTCCCCGCACGAGAACGCGCGAACGGTTCCACTCCCCCGCCGGTTTCAGCGGCTTGTCCGCCGCAGGCGGGAACACTTCGTAGAAGGAAGCGGTCTTGGCCTTGTCGTGCAGCTTCTTCCACTTGTCGGAGGTATCGTCGATCATCTGGTACTCGTAACCCGGCGCGCCAGGACGCGCTTCAGTCACAAGGTACTTCACGCCGTTGTTCCCGTCTTTGGCCAAACGCCACTCCCACGCCAGCTCGAAATCGGTGTACTGTTTTTCCGTGATGATGTCGCCGCCCTTCACGCCGGGCAATTTATGCAACAGTCCCTCCTCGACCTTCCACCCCTCTCCGATCGGCGTGCCCGCGGGTTTGCCGTACGGACGCCAGCCCTCCAGCGTCTTCCCGTCAAAGAGCAGCGTCCAAGCGCTTGCCTTTTCCTTGTCGGTCAGACCGTTGAAGAGAAGCGTTTGATCATCTACGACCACCACTCCCGAGATATCCTGCGCCAGCGCGGAACAGGACAGCGCAACCAGCGCCGTCAGCATCAAGCCTCGCATACGTCGTCCTCCTTGCCCTTTGTATCCGGTAGACAGGCGCGCCCGCCTAACGGGCCAACGCTTTCTCGATCGCCTTGACCACCTCGCCCGCCAACGCCTGAGAGCCCGCAGACGTGTAATGGACATCCTTGAGCTTGCCTCCCAGCGCCACACGATGCTCTGGCGAGCCGACAAAGGCGCACAGGTCATTGACCGGCACGCCTTCCGCTTGCATCACGCGCAAGGCCGCGGCGTTGTAGACCGTCTCGTCACCCGGCACGCGCCCTTGGGCGCCTTCGGGCACCGGTGTCGTAGAGCACCAGACGAGCTTTGCGCCGGTCTTCTTCAGCCGCTGCACCAGCGTCTTCAGGTTAGCCTCGTATGCAGCCACGGGCACCCACTGCTTGCCCGTATTCACAGGAATCAGCTTTGCCATGCCCGCCTCAGACGTGGCGGGGTCGATGTATTTCATGTCATGCAGCCCGAAATTGAAATGGATCACATCCCATTTCTTGTCCCCAAGCCACGTGTCCAAGCGCTTGAGCCCCGTCACCGTCGCGGCGTTGTTGCCCGGAGCGTGCACGACCTGAACCCGGTTTGTCAGAAGCTCTCTCACGAAGGGCGTATAGCCGCCCGAGATCGAATCGCCGATGATCAGCACCCGCGGCATTTCCGCCGCAAGCGACTGCGCCGCCCCTACCCCAACGGCCCATGCGGCCAGTATCAGGCTCGCCACAACCTTTGACGTTTTCCCGCAACGACAAGCCATGTTCCGTTCTCCTTATTTTCCCTGATACTCGATGTCGATCCGCCCGTTGGAGTCGCCGCCGCCGTCGCCGCGGACCTCGGCCTGCAACAGATATTTCTTGTTCGGATCGCGTGGCGCGGGCAGCCGCATCACATACTTGGCCACCGCGTTGATCCCTCCGGTGAGATTCGCTTTGTCGTCTGACGCCACCACCGCCCCGTCTTCAAGAATCCGCAGCTTCCGCATATCGAACCGGTGGCGTCCGTGCGTGTAGGTGAAGTGGACCGAGTAAGCGCCCGCCTTGTCCAGCCAGTTGCCGATGTCCCACGTCTTGACGCTCCAGTCGTTGGACATCTCCCCGGCCTTCCACTGCGCAGCATAAGGCGGGGCCAGCGGCGCGGCGTTGATGCCCAGCCGGGCGAGCCGGTCAACATGACGCTCCATCCGCGAGGAGAAGGCCGTGAAATCTCTCCTGCCCGCCGGCGACCAGACCGCCTCGGCCAGCGCGCACAGGCGCGGGTAGAGTTTCCACTCCGCGTCTTTCTGCCCCCAGATGTATTCGCTCCAGAGATTCGCCTGCCCGCCCAGCACATGAGCCTCCTGATAGGCGGGTATCCCTTTGCACGGATCAAACGCGTAGACTTGCTTCAGCGGCAAAAGCCCGCCGATGTACTCGTAGCCGTCATACCCCGAGAACTGCCGGAAGTCCAAGTAACAATGCTCCATCGGCGTCATCACCACGTCGTGTCCCATGGCGACCGCCGCCTGGCCCCCCTTCATGCCGCGCCATGACATGACCGCCGCACCCGGCGCGAGCCCGCCTTCGAGGATCTCGTCCCAGCCGATCAGACGGCGCCCCTTTTTGGCGAGATACTGGTCGAAGTGCCGCACGAACCAGCTCTGCAGCTCGTGCTCGTCCTTAAGCCCGTACTGCTTCATCCGCGCCTGGCACTTGGGGCAGGCTTTCCAGCGCGTCTTGGGGCACTCGTCGCCGCCGAGGTGGATAAAGGGGCTGTCGAACAGCGAGCACACCTCCTCCAGCACGCCCTCGAGAAACAGCAGCGTCTGATCGTTGCCCGCGCAGTAGACCTCCTCCTCGACGCCCCACATCACGCGCGGCTCCAACGGCTCGCCACGGCAGGAGAGCTCGGGATAAGCGGCCAGCGCCGCGCGGGCGTGCCCCGGCATCTCAATCTCGGGGACCACGCGGATGTGACGCGCTTTCGCATAGGCCACGATCTCGCGGATCTCCTGCCGCGTATAGGAGAACGGCCCGTAAGGCTTATCGTCTTGCGACTTGCGGTCACCCGGCGTAACCGATCCCGGCCGCTTGGAGGCCACTTGCATCAGCCTCGGGTATTTCTCGATCGCGATGCGCCAGCCTTGATCATCGGTGAGGTGCCAGTGAAAAGTGTTGAGCTTATGCAGCGCCATCTGATCCAACAGCCTGAACACATATGCCTTGCCGAAGAAATGGCGACACTCGTCCAGCAGCACGCCGCGCCACTGAAAACGCGGCGCGTCCTCGATCTCAACGCCCGCGATCTGCCACACTCCGTTCGTTCCGGCCTCTCCCCCGAACACCGCGTTCGGCAGAAGCTGGCGCAGGGTCTGGACGCCATAGAAATAGCCGGCCGGATCAGCCGCCGCAATCACCGCGCCCTTATGGTCGGCACGCAACGTGTACCCTTCACGCGGAATCGCCTCAACCGCCGCCGGGGCCGCAAAGAAAACGTCCGAAGCGCCGGACGCAAACCAGCCCCGCCCGGCCTTGACCGGAAGCGCGTAACCGGTCACGGGACGCAGTGCCGCCGCCAAGAATTCGGCCGCCTCCCGCGCCCCTGCAGCGTCTCGCGCATAGCGCAGTGCCGTATCGGGAGTTATCGTAAACGCGCCGTACCGCCAATCCATTCGCGCCGGCGCAGGCACAACGGACGGCGTTGCGGCCACCCGGTCCATCCGACCGAAAAGTCCCGCGCACCCCGCGCACATCACGCCCGCCAACATGCAGGCGACAACCGGTCTTCTCATGCCCATCTCCCCTATGAAAAACGATTCTCGGCTTGTTCTCTTCCCTTATTCGTCCGATAGCATACCTTGTTTTGAATTATCGTTACAACCCTTGTTTCTATCCCTCGTCACGGCTTGTTCCACTTCGTGGTGACACACACAGGAGGAGGTGTGGTACGATAAGAGACACGTTTGGCTGAGTCTTATTGAAAGAGAACGTGCAAGTATCGGGGAGTATCCGGAGATGACACAGGCACAAGGCGCTAAATTTCTGATCCCGTTCGGAAGCTTGTTTTTAGCCGTCGGCATCGGAGCAGGTGTCTTTACCGTGCGGATGTTGTCGCGGGCGGAAACCATGCTGACGTGGCAGGAGACGCCAGCCACGGTGCTGACCTGCGGTCTGAAGCAGAACGACGACTCGGACGGCGACACAACCTACCGCGTGGAGGCGACGTACGCGTACGAGGTGGCCGGCAAACGGCACATCGGAAACCGGGTGTCGCTCGACACGGGTTCCGACAACATCGGCTCCTTCCACCAGAAGACCTTCGCCAGGCTCGACGCTTGCAGGAAACGCAACGAACCTACCGCGTGCTGGGTCAACCCGTCCGATCCGACCGATTCGATCCTCATCCGCAAACCCCGGCCCGAGATGATCCTTTTCTTTCAGTTGTTCGCGTTCGCGTTCGGCGGGGCGGGACTGGCCGTCGTGCTGATAGGCGTATATCTGCTGGTCCAGCGGGCGCGGGCGGAAACCAACGACGGGCTGATCCAAATGAGAGGCGCCTCGACACACCGGGCGGCGGTTGCGGCGGCTCTCCTGTGGAACGGCTACGCAGGATGGCTGCTGTGGACGTTGGGACGCGTGCTGGCGCCCGACCGCATCCCATGGCACCTGTGGTCGCTGGCGGGGGTCGGTGCCGTGCTGGCGCTGGTCGCGGGTTATCTGCTGGGTCGCTTCCGTAAGTTCGGAATCAGCATGTTCGCCCTGTCGCCGGCGCCCGGCGTGATCGGAGGGCCGGTCACCGGCATGATCCGGATCCCCGCAAAGGTCGACGCCCCGGAAGGGTTTGAACTGCGCCTGCAATGTTTCCGCCGTTACTCAACCCAGAGCGGCGGAGAATCCTCGACGCGCACGGACACGCTCTGGGAGGACTGGCGGCACGCGGTCACCGGATACTCCTATGGTGACGACACGCAGGTGCCTGTGCGGTTTGCCATACCGTTCAACCAGCCAGAAACGTCCCAGAACGGCGACGACCGCTACTTCTGGCGGCTGACCGCAAGCGCCAGCGCACCCGGCATCGACTACAAGGCCTCTTTCGACGTGCCGGTCAAAAAGACCCATCAAAGTTCCGAACAGTATTCTGACGAACAGAAGCCGGATGCCTCGACACGCCAGGAAAGAACCAGCGAAGCCCTCCAGCGACTGTCGCTGCGGCTGGAGCCCCATGCGGAAGGCGGCTTTGAGCTCGTCTTTCCGGCCGCACGCGCAAAAGGGATGCTGTGCTACTTTTCGGTTTTCACGCTCCTGTGGACCGGGATCTGCTATGTGCTCTGGTTTGTTGCCAAAGCCCCGCTTTTGTTCCCGATTGTCTTCACCTTCTTTGACGCGGTATTGCTGCTGTTCTTATGCGACATGGCGCTGGTCACGCGGGGCATCGTGATGAACCGCGCCCAACGCCAAAGCGTGATCTGGTCGCGCCTCTTGGGCATCTCCCTCCGCGAACAGATGATCCCGTTCGACGAGATCCTGGCCTTCCTGTGCGAGCGGTCCAGCGAGTCCGGCAACACCGTCTACTTCCGGATCGTCCTGATGCGACAGGGCGGCCGCACGCTCACGATCGGCAACAACCTCAACTCCTGGAACGATGCCGAGCAGGTTGCCCAACTGCTGACAGAAGGGATACAGGACTAGGGACCGCCCCGCCCTCTCTCGTCTAGCCCGCGCTGAACACCGCGAGGCGGCGGAGCCGGGGAACCGCGACCGACTGGGTCGCGCGAAAGCGGATCTTGGCGACTTCGACACGGTCGAACGTCTGGATCCGTTTATGCCCGACCGAAATGCCGTCACAGAGCTTCTTCCAGACGCCGCCCGGCACGAGTCCGTCGACCTCATACGCCCGTACGCGCTCACCCTGCGCGATGTCCTCCATCAACACAACATGATCGATCGCCTGAGGCCGGTCCAGCGCGAGCTCGACGACTTCGCCCGAGCCCGACGCCTCGGCGACAGGACGGTCGAAACGCCGTTTGATCTCCTTGCCGAACGCCACATACCGCTGGAAATCCTCTTCGGGAACAAGGCCGTCCGGACTGGGGTTCGCGTTCAGCAACAGGTTGCAGTTCCGTCCCACCGAGTTGTAGTACATGTCGAGCAGGTGCGCGTCGGAATAGAGGCGCTTCTCGCCGCCGGGCTTCCAGAACCAGTCGTGGTTGCGGACCGGCACGTCGCACTCGCCCGGCACCCACAGCTTGCCGTCGGGGTGCCCGCCGAACACTTTCTCGACCGTGCCGCCCTCGCTCGTGCTGGCGTTGGCCGTGCTCCAGCACGGGTAAGGCGCCACGCCGCGCTCGTTCCCCACCCAGCGGATCAGGTTAGGAGTGCCAGCCGGCCCCTGAAAAACAATCGCCTGGGGCTGGTGCTTCTTGAGGATCGGCACCAGGTCAGGGCCTCCTTCATTCGCAGGGATCGCGCCGCCGTCGAACCAGATTTCGAAGAGGTCGCCATAGCGGGTCCAGAGTTCAGTCATCATCTGCTCGCAGATGCGCACATAGCGGGCTTGGGCCTCCGCGTCGCCGCCTTTGCCGCGGTTCACGAGTCCGGGGTTGTCGACGTTGAGGAAGCCGTTGGCGGACACGGACGCGTAGAGCCCGGGCCTGATGCCGTATTTCCGGCAGGATTCGACGAACTGCTTCACCACGTCACCCCGTCCGCCCTGCCAAGACGACTGCTTCACGCCGTAGGGATAGAGGTCGGACTGCCATTGGAGAAAGCCGCTGCAATGCTTGGCGACAAAGATGGCATACTTGGCGCCCATCGCCTTGGCGGCCTCCATCCACTGGTCGGTGTCCAGCTTCTTCGGCTGATAGAGGTTGGGGTCCGGAAAGTCGCTGAAACTCCGCCATTTCCAATCCTGCTTGTAGATCGGAATGTCGAAATGGAAGAACATGCCCAGCTCCATATCGTGCCAGGCAAGATGCTGCGGCGTGGGTTTGACCAAGCCGCTACCGTCGGCCGCGCCGGCGACCGTTTGGCCGAACAAGGGTGCGGGGCAGACCGCCGCGCCAACCGTGCCCGCCGCCAATGCTTTGCAAAAATGCTTCCGCGTCGTGTTCATGATCTCCTCCCCAAACATGCGTTGTGGTCCCCTGCCACCATTGCGTCACAAAATAGCCTGTGCGCTATCGCAAGTCAAACGCGAAAAGGGACCGCCCAACGCCGGTCGAGGAGAGCGAGGCGCTTACGGCACGAGGCAGAGTCCGGCCCGGTTGCCGGAAAGAAAAGCCGCAGCCTGAGCAACGGCTGAGGAGGCCATGCGGGCGTTGGCCTCAAAGGTGTCCGAACCGCAGTGCGGAGAGAAGACGATGTTCGGGAGCGTGCGCAAGTCCTTGTCCGGAACGACGGGCACGTAGGGCTCGTTCACAAACACGTCCGTCGCCGCGCCGGCGAGATGGCCCGAGGCGAGCGCGTCGTAGAGCGCGGACTCGTCCACGATGCCGCCGCGTCCGACGTTGACGAGCACGCTTCCGGGCTTCATGAGCGCGAGGCGGCGGGCGCCGATCAGGTCCTTGGTCTCTGACGTCAGAGGCAGGTGGATGGTCACGAGGTCCGCCTGCGGCAGCAGGGCGTCGAGATCCTGCGAGTAGGCCTCGATGCCGAAGGTCTCGCGCAACACGTCGCGCGTCTGGCCCGAACGCGCGAGCCAGTCGGACTCCGTCGCGGTGTCACAGATGAGCGTGCGGACGCCGAAGCCGAGATGGAGCATGCGGGCGACCTTGAGGCCGATCTTGCCGCCGCCGATGATCAGGCCGGTCTGGCCGCAGAGCTCGCGTCCGCGGATGGGCGCGAAGGAGCCGCCGCGGACCGTCGCGTCGAGCCTCGGGATACGCCGCATCAGCGCGCCGATCAGAAAGAGGGTCAGCTCGGCAACGCTGGTCTGGATGTCGACCGGCGTGTTCACGAGCGTGAGCCCTTTGTCCTTGGCGTAAGGCTTGTTGATGCCGTCGGTGCCGAAGCCGAACCGGACGATCAGCGCGCCTTGCCCGGCTGAGGTTTCGGCAAGAGCGTCGTAGAGCGCCTCGCGATAAGGCGCGACCCCGAGCACGACGATGCGGCAACCAATGTCGCGGACGAGGGCGGCCAGGGCAACCTCTCCGGCAGGGGCGGGCCGACAGTCGAGCCCGGACGCTGAGGAGAAAACGGCGGAGGCCTTGTCGAATTCGGCTTGGGTGATGAGAACGGGTGTGTTCATAAGAAGGTGGTTGGACGGTTAGGTGGTTAGACGGTTAGGAAGAAAAAGGAAAAGCGGAAGGCCGTTAGGTTGTCAGACCGGCGTTTGGACCAATCGCCTAACAACCTATACAGCCCATCTACCTCTTCAACAGCGCGCGGCAGCCGTGCATGATGAAGTGTGTGTCGAGGCTGCAGCCGATGAAACGGTACCCGGCCTCGATGCGCTCGTCGATGCGCCGGCGTTCTGGCGGCACGACGTGGTAGCCGGGCGCGATGTTCTGGCGGCGGCAGGCCGCGAGGATTTTCTGCTCGGCGGCCAGCACGTTCGGGTCGTCGAGCTGGCCCGCGATGCCCAGCGAAGCGGAGAGGTCGTAAGGGCCGATGAACGCCGCGTCGATGCCGGGGCGGGCGAGAATCGCGTCGGCTCGTTCAGCCGCAAGATAGTGCTCCAGCATCACGGCGACAAAGACCTCGTCGTTGTGGTGCCGGACGTAATCCTTGAAATTCCGCCCGTAGTCCAAGGCGCGGGAAAGCGAGGTGCCGCGGTTCCCTTGCGGAGGATAGCGCACGGCGGCGACCATCGTGTCAGCGTCCTCGGGCGACATGACGCTCGGAACGATCACGCCCTTTGCGCCCGCGTCGAGCACATGTTTGGCCAGAACGGGATTGACGCCGTCGAGCCGGACGAAAAGGTCGCAGCCCGAAGGCCGCACCGCGCGTTCGATCTGTTCGATCTGTGAGAGTTCGACGGCGGCGTGTTCCATATCGACCGCAATCCAGTCGAAGCCTTCGCCTGCCATGAGTTCCGCGATGGCGGGATGCGGAATCAGCATCCAGCCGCCGAGGGCGCACTCGCCATTTCTCAGTTTTTGCTTGGTTTTATTCACGTTCTTGCTTTCTTGTTCGGCGGCGCAGCGCGCTCGCCCTAACGAAAAGGAGTGGTTGATGGTTTCAGTATAACACGGGATCGGACGGAAGAAACGGCTATCAGGAAGGAGGTGTCGGCCTCGGGGAGGGAAGAGACGCGGTACCCTTCGCCAAGATAGAGCCAAGTGGCTTGCGGAAGGTGGCGGACTTCGACGGGCGGACGATTGTCCAGAATGGCCTGCGTAGAATCGCCCTGCGTGCGGAGCATGAGGCGCTGCCATGTGCCCGGAGCGGCTGGACCACAGGCCTGCTCCGTTCCATCTGCGGCGAGCGCAATCTCGGTGCCGCGCAGGACGACACGTGCGGGCCGAAGCGCGTCGCCGGCGGTGCAGAGGGTTCCGGTCGCGCCGCGTTCGATCAGGAAGTCGAAGGCGATTTCCACGGCATCGCCGGCCGCGCGCTCGTTGGCGTCCAGTTCGACGCCGACGGAGGCGCGTCCTATGAAGCGCAACGCCGGCCGGCCGTCACACTCAACGGCGAACACAGACTCGGGAGCGTCGCGTGCGGTGTTTGGCATGTGGAAACCGCTGGCGACGGCCGCCGGGGCTGACGCGTCGAAAAGGCGGTTGGTGCCGTCGAGCGTCAGCGAGCGAACTTCGCCCTCGAAAGCGGTGAGGCTGCTGCTCGCAGGATTGGGGCCGAAGAGCGTGGCCGAGTTTCCGGACATCAGACGCTTTCCGGGTTTGAAGGTGACGCGCTCGGTTTGTTCGTTGACGGAAAAGCGGACCTCTCCCTTGGCGTAGTCGAGCGCCAATCCGACGCGGCTCCAGCGTCCGCGCGGGACGGGGAGCGTCGAGCGGATGTTCTTGGCGGGGTCACCCAGGTGAACGAACGCCACGCCCGACAGGCCCCAGACGAAGCCGTTCGTCGCGCTGCGGTTGTCGAAGAGCACGCCGTCGTCGTCGGGGTTGATCCAAGCCTCGGCGGCGAAGGCATGAGGCGCGACTGCGGGCGCGGCACGGCATGTGAGCGAGCGGCCTCCGCTGAGCAGGAGGGCTCCGTTCGTAAGCACGCACTGCGGCGCGTGCGGCAGATTGCTGCGGGGGTAGAGGTAGAGCTGGCCGGGGTCGGGCAGCGGCGAGACGCGCACGGCGCGGATGTTGCGCAGCCCGCAGGGCCCTTGGCTGTAGGTGAAGAGCATCGCATTTCCGTGGATGTCCATCTGCGGGTAGGC
>Ga0075012_10005196_pt1 | contig 11985 bp, 6 predicted proteins | sample All_14_2_FD_71474 | JGI IMG/M metagenome (GOLD analysis project Ga0075012, IMG submission 71474) | Freshwater microbial communities in response to fracking from Pennsylvania, USA - Allegheny Zone_MetaG_DW_15 | ecosystem: Environmental > Aquatic > Deep subsurface > Groundwater > Drilled...
GAACAGGGAGAGCAATAGCCCATGAGAACCGTCTATTTTGATAACAATGCAACGACCTGCGTTGCGCCGGAAGTGCGGGATGCGATGCTCCCGTTCTTTAATGATCTGTATGGCAATCCCTCCAGCATGCACTACTTTGGCGGGTACGTGGCGAAGTTTGTGCGCGAGGCGCGCGAAAAGATCGCGGCCTTCATCCACGCGGAGCCGTCGGAGATCGTCTTTACAAGCTGCGGCACGGAGAGCGACAACATGGCGATCCGCGGTGCGGCGGATGTGCTCGGGTCGCAGGCGAAGATCGTGACTTCGCGCGTCGAGCATCCCGCGGTGCTCGGGCCGTGCCGTCGTTTGCGCGACCAGGGGTATGCGGAGTTTGAAGTGCCGGTGGACAGCGTTGGGCAGCTCGATCTGGGCGCGTTGCGCTATACGCTGCGTAACGGCGGGCCTGCGGTGGTCAGTATCATGTGGGCCAACAATGAGACCGGCGTGATCTTCCCCATGGAAGAGATTGCCGAGATTGTGAAGAGTGCAGGCGGCATCCTCCATACGGACGCGGTGCAGGTTGCCGGCAAGATCCCCATTGATGTACGCAAAGTCCCTGTGGACATGCTCTCGATTTCAGGACACAAATTGCATGCGCCCAAGGGAATCGGTATTTTCTATATCCGCAGGGGTACGCGCATCAAGCCGTTTATGCTGGGCGGACACCAGGAGCATGGTCGGCGCGGCGGTACGGAGAATGTGCCCTATATCGTCGGACTGGGCAAGGCTGTTGAATTGGCGCAAGCCAATATGGAAAAGGAGAATCTCTTCCTGAGCCGCCTGCGCGATAAATTGGAGGACGGCTTGCTGGCAACGTGTCTGGATTCGCGCGTGAACGGTGATCGCAAGAGCCGTCTGCCCAACACGAGCAACATGAGTTTTGAGTACATTGAGGGCGAATCGATCCTGATGCATCTGAGCGATCTCGGCATCTGCGTGTCGACCGGTTCCGCCTGCGCCGCAGGTTCGCTGGAGCCCTCGCATGTGATTCGCGCCATGGGCGTGCCCTTCACCGCGGTTCACGGATCAATCCGCTTCTCGCTGAGCCGTTACAACACCGAGGAAGAGGTCGATTACGTGCTGGAGGAGATGCCGAAGGTGATTGCCAACCTGCGTTCGCTTTCACCGTTCTGCAAGTAAGCGCGTATGCGATCTTTCATGCGAGCCGCAGCGTTCAGCTGCGGCTCGTTTTGTTTGATACGTGGCGCCAGAAGCGTGAAATAGTGGACGGTCTGGAATACTGGAATTTTGAAATTGCTTGGGCGTGAAACATAACGTTGTGCGTTGAACATGAAGCTTCATAAAAAGTGTGGAGATATTCGCCGATGAAGAGGATGTGGACGCGTGGATAAAAGGTGCCCCGTCGAGCCGTATGATGGTATTTTTTTTACACGCACCGGAAAAAGAGGGTGAATCTAAGATTCCGAAACGGATGGTTTGCTCAATCCTACAGCGCGTTATAGAGTGCGTCGGGTTTTTCATGTAACCACTCCCCAGCCAGTGTACGAAGCGAGTGAATCGGGCTGGACATTTCCAACAGCTTTTGGACGCTGAACAAGAACACGTCAGGGTACGTTGTTTCGGGCTTGCAGGGAAGGAATCGCTGCGTTAAAGTAACAAAAGATAAAAAATGGTTTTGGGTTGAAATCAGAGGTGGTATTATGCGGGGAACAGTATTGGCGATTGGGATTTTTTGCGTGTGCAGTGCAGGATGGGCTGCGGATGGGGTCTGGACGGCAGGTTCAGGAAGCTGGACGAATACAGCGAACTGGAGCAATGCGAGTCTGCCCGGTGTAGGGGATAAAGCGTTGTTTACTGGCGCGGGGGGTACGATTGATGCGATTTCCGCAACGCTGAAGGCTTTGGAATTTAATGCCACGTCCAACGCTGTTGATTGGACGCTAAATGGTGCGGGAATGACGGTGGTTGCTCCAGCCGAAGTGAGTGTCAATACCGCAAACGAGGCTGCGCTGGCGGTTCCCATTGCCGGATCCGCAGGTCTGACCAAGAAAGGCTCTGGCTACCTTTTGCTCTCCGGATCAAACACGTTTTCTGGAACGCTTCAGGTTGAGGGCGGCATGATGCGGGTTCAAGACGACTCGGCGCTGGGTTCTGTTCCTGCAACGCAGAATTCGGCTGCGATCTATCTCAACGGAGGCGGCCTTTCCAATGCACGGACGAATGCGACGGTTCACCTGAACCGCGGCATTACAGTGGGGCCGTTGCACGGTTGGTTCCTCGCCCGCTACTACTCGCCCTTCGTGTTGGACTGCCCGATCACGGGAGCCGGCAATCTTTTGATTACGCGTCAGTCGGACCGCGTCTGGTTCATGAACCCCTCGAACACCTATTCGGGCGATCTGATCCTGGGTGCGGATGGTCCTGGACGCTGGGACAGTCCCGATGCGCGCAGCGTCGTGGGTCTGGGCGCGACGAACGTATTGCCGTACGGAATGGGCAAGGGCAAGGTCGTCGCTTACGGCTGTTTCCGCGGCGGGTTCGAGCTGAATGGAATGGTCAATACGATCAATACGGTGCAAACGTTTGGCGATCTCTATCTTTCCAATCAGCGTGCGACGCCCGGACGTCTGTGTGTGGGATTTGACGATGCTCCGTTCGGAGCGGGCCTCTTTTTGGAGGCCAATACAGAGTTTGAAAAAATCGGCAGCGGCGCGGTGAACCTTTCTGTGGCACCGGCCTCTAAAGGGCTCTTTATCCACTCGGGCGGCGAACTGTCGATTGCGCGTCCTTCCGCATTAGGTCGGGCTACGCTCCGGCTCAATGGCGGAACATGGCGCATGACGCAGTCGCAACCAGGCCTTGTGGAGTGGAGCGGCAGCGCCTCTGCCGGAATTGCGGATCTGGGCGCTCCGTTGATCGAATTGGGTGTCGCGCTGGGGCCGCGTATGGGGTATGCCTCGCTGAAAGATTTTGGACAGAATACCCAGTATGCCTATAAAGGGCAGTGGCATGTTCCTGCAGCGGCGACCTACAGCTTCGCTAAAGCGTTTGATGATTCCGCTGTGCTGGTGATCGATGGGCAGACGATTCTTTCGAACAATATTGCCTCTGCTTTTGCCATTGTGAACGATGTTGCGCTTGCGGCAGGATGGCATGATATTGAGCTGTTTTTTGCCAATGGTTCGAGTTTTGTCGGTGTAACGCGCAGCCTTTCGGCGGGAATTCTTTTCGATGCGCAAAACGGTTCGTTTACTGATGCCGCATTGGTTCGTGCGCAACGTTTCGAGGATCCAGGCGACGGAAGTGTGTTGCGTTGTTTCGCTCCTTCATCAGGCAGCTATCCGTTCATGTCGCGGCTTCAGGTTGCGCAGCCGACAACGTTCGACACCTCTGCCTTTAACTTGCCGATCATCTGGAACAACGATCTGGTGAGATCGCCGGATGCTTCGGGCGATCCAGCGTTGACATTTTCTCCGACATGCAACGAGTTGGTTGTAAGCAATACGGTACAGCCCATTGTGCTGGATGCGCACCTGGAGGGCGTCTCCTCTGTAAAACTGGTGGGCAAAATCTTGCTCGGTCGCGACTATGGTATTCCGCTCGATCGCTCAGGCCTTACTGAACTGGCGCTGAATGCGCCGCGTTTGGAATATACGGGCAGCGTCGTTGTTGCGGCCTCCGATCTCCGTTTGCTGGCAGATAATGTTTTGCCTTCGCTTCAGGTGACGGGGACGAATCGTACGGTCACACTGGATACCACCACCTATACCAACAATGCGCTTGTAGATGGAACCGGTCAGATCCGCGACGATCAGACGGCGATTCGTTTTGACGGTGTGGGTGGAAAATGCGTGTTCGACGGACAAGGTCTGACGCGTTATCAGGGACAGCTTTCAGGGGATGCTCAGCTGATTAAGCAGGGCAGTGGTACCCTCTACCTCATAGGCACCAATACGTTTGCGGGAAGCGTCGCCGTGCAGGCCGGTACGCTGGTTGTTTTCGACAATGCGAGTCTCGGTACAGCGACGACCAGCCTCTCCGTTGCGGCAGCCGCAACTTTGTCTGTACCGGCCAATGCGCATGTTCAGCTGGATCGTGCAATCACCTTTGCCGGCAACTCCACGATTGATGTACCCGCAGGAGCAGAGCTGCTGATCAATGGCGTGCTGAGCGGTGCGACGCAGAAAACCGGATTAGGAAAGCTGACGTTGCTCGGTACCCAGGGCAATACGCTGCAATTGTCGGTTGTTGAAGGGCAGGTCGATTTGAACAAGACGAGCGGCGACAGCGTGGCGCTGATTTCCAGCATCGCTTCGAATGCATGGGTGCGTCTGACAGGCACCGGGGAGCAAATTTCCGGCTCTACGACGATCAATGGCGGCACGCTCGACCTCAATGGCGTTTCAGAAACGTTCTGGAACCTCCACCATCTTTCCGGTGTGATCACCAACAGTTCCTCGACGCCGGTGACCCTCACGGTGCCAGGTTTTCTGAATCTGGGCGGAACGCTGGCGGATGGTGTTGGCGCTCCGACCAGTCTTGTGATCAGCAACAACGTGCCGGTGACGAATCGGTTTTACGGCACAAAGTCACCGCAGACCTACAGTGGAGCAACGCGCTTAGTCAAGGGCGCCTTGCACATCGGCAATTACACCTATTTGCGGATGTCGATTACGAAGACCGCAGGATGGACCGCAGGGTTGGCGGAGTTCCAGCTCTTCCGCAACAACCAGCCTGTCGCATGGCCGTCTAACACCGTGGCGACGAGCGCAAACAGCGATGGCGCGTTTCCTGCCGCCAATTTAATCGACAGCAATTCAGGTTCTTTCTGGCAGAGTATGACCAATACGCCCACACTTGTCATTGCGATGCCTTCTGCACTTTCATTCGATGCGTATCGCCTTTACGCCCATCCCGGAACGGATTCAACAACCGTCTTCAAACGTGCGCCAATGACGTGGACGCTTGAGGCGAGCATGGATGGAAACACGTGGACGCTTCTGGATACGCAGGTCAACCGTCTGGATGCAACACCGAACAATTCGGCTTCCGCAGTGTTGGGGACATTCCCTGTATTGCGGACAACCGCGTGGCTCTCCACCAACAGCGCAGTGGTTGCTGCGGCGAATACCAGCATCGTGATGGGCCAGCCCAATCAGCGTTCACCCTCGGTGTCAGGCGGTGGTACGGTCGATCTGCTCGAAAACGATTGGATTGTGGGATCGTTTACGTCATTTACGGGAGCCGTGATGAATGGACGCATGTTGCTCAGTGGCAGTCGCGATCAGGTCATCGCGCCCGCCGCCTCCAGCCAGATGCGTATTGCCAACGCCGAAACGATACCAGCAACGGTACGGCTGGTAAGTGACAAGGACCAGATCTTCCGTACACTCGGCTTTGATGATGGTAACGGCGCGCTTGCGCTGAGCAAAGAGGGGAGTGGGACGCTCTACCTGCTGAGCTCCGACAACCGCTACAGCGGCCAGACGCGGATCGCCTCCGGCACTCTTGCGCTCGTGGGGGGGCGACAGTCCTGCCGCTATCTGCGCATGACCATCACGAAGGTCACGGGATCCCAGTCGCTGCCCATCTCAATGTCCGAATTTCAGCTTTCGCTGGGTGGATCGCTTCTGCCCTTGAAAACGCTCGGCACCGTGGTCAGCTCGGTCTATCCATCGTTCGGCGGATACCCTGCATCGAATGTGATCGATAACAATTGGACGAATGATGCGGGACGCTGGATCTCCAATACCGGCGTTATTCCCAACACCCTTGTCTTTGATTTCCAGGCGCCGTTGACCTTCGATAGTTATCAGTTCTACACGGGCACCTACAGCAGCGATCTGGATCGTATTCCCGTGAGCTGGACCATTGAGGGGAGCGATGATAACGCGACGTGGCGGCTGATCGATGCGCGCGTCGACAATGCGAGCATGCGTCAGCTGGGAACCCTGATTGGACCTTTTGCTATTTTGAGTCCAGCATCGCGCGGCGTGCCGCAGGGATATTGGGCTATGACCAATCGTGAGAGCGACCGCGTTGAAGCGGTTTGCGCTCGTTATATCCGCTGGACGCCATTTGAAACGCGGCCCTCCTCTAACTCGAGCGATTATGCGAATTCGGGCTATCAGCTTGGCGAGTTCAAGCTGATGTTGGGAACCAACTTTCTGACGCTTGCCAATGTTGTGGCTTCAGCGCCGGGTATCGCCTACAACGGCATGCCGCCTTCGATGGCCTTTGACAACATCGTTGCGATGGACAACCGCTTCTATTCGATTTCCACCTACAATCCGCTGACTGCGGATCTTGGTTCCAATGTCGTGTTCAACGGGTACGCCTACTATACGGGGCAGAACGGTGCGGGACGCGATCCGATCGCGTGGAAGTTCGAGATCAGCAGCAATGGTACAGAATGGGTTCTTGCGGATCTGAAAACCAACCAGACGATCCCTGTTGCACGCCTTGCCTTGGCCGGAACCTGGCCATTGAATCTGGCAACCAGCGGAACACGTCACTATGCTGCGATTCCGGATACGTCGCGCATGGTCGTTGAGACAAACGGAACGCTTCGGGTCGATTTTACGGATGAGACGGTTGGCGCCTTGGAGGGGGCTGGTGCGATTCGTCTGAACGACGCCTATCTGGGCCTCAGCGTGGCTGCAGATGCGCAGTTCAGCGGGCGCATTCAGGGGGCTGGTATCGTGCATGTCAAGGGAACGGGCATGCAGACCTTCAACGGTGTCCTGAGTTATACGGGCACATTGCAGGCTTCGACGCGCGTGACATTGACGCAGGCGGTCATCGCAGGGGTGACGAACCTGGCGTTGCGCAGCGGCGGCAGCGTGCAGGGAAGCGCGACACTCTCCAATGCCCTCGCCGTGGCCTTTACCGGAGGAACGTATCGTGCAACGTTGGCGGTTCAGGGACCGCTGACGGTTTCAGGCCCTGTTCAGCTCGGCGTTCCGGACGGTGCGACGTATCCGCTCAAGCAGGTGTTGTTCACCTATACGAGCGTGGATACATCCTCTGTGGCAGCCCTCGAGGCTGCCACGGTCGTGGCAACGCCGCCGCCAGGGTATACGACGCGTGTGATTGTTGAGTCAACGCAGGCGCGATTGACGATTGTACCCGCAGGAAGCGTGCTGTTGCTGAAGTAGGGGATGTGTGGCTTAAAAACGAAAAAGTCCTTGCAAAACAAGGACTTTCCAAAGTGGTGGAGGTAAGGGGAGTCGAACCCCTGACCTTTTGAATGCCATTCAAACGCTCTACCAGCTGAGCTATACCCCCAAGGTCAAAAAAGATTGATATAGTTAATCAGATTCCGTTGAAAAAGTCAATTCGCGTTTTGAGTTCAGGCGATTTTTCTAGTGGGTCGCTTTCCTTAATTTGGTTCATACAGAGCGCCTGCTCGTCCACCATGTCGCAATCGTTATCGGGATTGGGATCGTTCCTTTTGTCAGCCGTTCGGCATCGTTCGTCTCATGATCGACTTGCACGGTGTTCGTTTTCGATAGCGATCAGGGTTGCGATGTTTTCTTCCATCAGCGCGATCACGCGGCTCACCGCAGACCATGTGTGGATTTCCGGGCTTGACTCTTTTCGATCCCCCTTCGCATAATAGATGTCAATCATGGGAGTGGGTTTGTTTTCGGGCAACCCTATGGGATGGGCGTAAAGGAAAAATGTATGCAACAGGTTGGCGTTTATGCGTGGTGTTGTCTGATCTATGCGAGTGTGGCGTCTGCCGCAGCGCGCCCGAACATTATCTATGTGCTGTGCGATGATCTGGGATATGGCGATGTGCAATGTCTCAACCCCCTTCACGGCAAGATTAAGACGCCCTGCGCAGACCGCCTGGCGCGCGAGGGCATGGTTTTTACCGATGCGCACAGCGGGTCATCCGTCTGTACGCCGACACGGTATGGTATTCTGACCGGGCGCTATGCGTGGCGCACGCGGCTTCAGAAAGGGGTTCTGAGCGGCAGTTCCGCACCGCTGATTGCACCCGAGCGTTTGACAGTGCCCGCCTTGTTGCGTCAACAGGGGTATGCTACCGCCATGGTTGGCAAATGGCATCTGGGAATGGACCTTCCGTTTGTGGCGCCAGCGCCGGAGGATAAAGACGTTCTGCGCAAGGTGCATCCAGAGCAGTACGATGCGGCGCGCCCGATTGTGAATGGTCCTGTGGACTGCGGTTTTGATACCTTTTTCGGCATTAGTGCGTCGTTGGATATGCCGCCTTTTGCCTACATTCGCAATCGGCATTTTACGCAGCCGCTGACCATCACGAACAGCTGGATTCGCAGCGGTGCGGCGGCGCCGGATTTTGAGGCTGTGGATGTTCTGGCGACACTGACGCGTGAGGCGGTCAGTGTGATTGAGCAGCAGGCGCAGAAGAAGCGCCCCTTCTTCCTGTATGTGGCGCTCAATTCACCCCATACGCCGATTCTGCCTTCTGCGCGCTGGAAGGGAAAGAGTGGTCTGGGGGATTACGGCGATTTCGTGATGGAGACCGACTGGACTCTTGGGGAGATCGTCGCTGCTACGGAGCGGATGGGTATCGCGAAGACCACGCTAATTGTCTTTACCAGCGATAATGGGTGCTCGCCTGCAGCGGGAATGGAACAGCTTCGAGCTGCGGGCCATGCGCCAAACGGGGTGTTTAGGGGCGCCAAAGCGGATATCTGGGAAGGAGGTCATCGCATTCCCTTTATCATCAAATGGCCGGAGGTTGTGAAGGCGGGAAGCGTGACTTCGAATCTGGTCTGCCTGACCGATTGGATGGCGACGTGCGCAGATCTGCTCGGTCTGGCGTTACCGGCACAGGTTGGGGAAGACAGCGTGAGTGTGTTGCCGCTTCTGAAGGGGGAGACGGCACCTGTGCGCCAATCCGTAGTGCATCACAGCATCAACGGTGCGTTCGCTATTCGGACGCAGCAGTGGAAACTCGAACTCTGTCCAGGCAGCGGAGGTTGGAGCGCACCCACCGATCAACAGGCGCGGGCGCAGAAATGTTCAGCGTGGCAGCTCTATGATGTGACGGCGGATGTGACCGAGACCAACAATGTGATTGCCGCGCATGCCGATGTTGTGGCGACATTGCGGAATGCGTTGCAGGCGTGTGTGGAACGCGGGCGTTCTACACCAGGGCCTTCACAGGCGAATGATGTCGAAATCCGCCTCGATTCGTCCTATACGCCGTAAGCTGATGTTGCCGAGTGCGATTACAGCGGGCAGGCGCTACAGCAGTCTGGTTCGTTCTCGAGCTGGATGGTTGCGTGTTCGATGTCAAACTCATCGTGGAGCATGCGCTGGATGCGGGAAACAAGCGCAAAGTCATTCCCGATGACGTGGCACTCCAGCGAAACGTCATGTTCGCTGATATTCCAGAGATGGAGATGATGGACATCACGGACACCGTCGATCCTGATAATCGCGGTGCGAATCGCTTCAAGTTCAAGGTTCGCGGGCACGGCATTCATGAGGATCCGCACAATTTGTGGAAAGGAAACAACCGCCTGGTAGATCATATACGCCGCGATGACGAGCGCCATGAGTCCATCGACAAAGATCCAGTTGAAGGCGAGGACGCAGAGTCCGGAGATGATCACGCCTACAGACCCGAAGGCATCGGCCAGGTTGTGCAGGAAGACCATGCGCATATTGGTACTTGCGTGGGCATGCGCATGTGAGAGCTTGGCTGTCGCGGCGTCGATGATCAGGGCGAGAATGGAGACAAGGATGATGGGGAGTCCTTGAATCGGTTCCGGGGTGATCAATCGTGCGAGACCTTCATAGACGAGATAGACGCCTGAGAGAAAGAGCAAAATCAGGTTCACGAAACCACCGATGAGCTCGGCGCGTTTATACCCATAAGTAAATTGTGCGTTCGCTTTTTTGCGTCCGATTTTGAAGGCCAGTACGGCGATGAGAATCGAACAGGCGTCCGAGGTGTTGTGCAGTGCATCGGCGATCAAGGCGATACTGCCGGAGAGAATGCCGCAGACGATTTCAATTACCGAGAGGAAGAGGTTGATTGCAAAGGAGATGCTCAAATAGAAGACTGTCTTTTCCTCAGCAGGAGTATGAGCCTCGGTATCGTGATGGTGATGCATCCGTGTTCCCCATTTTGCGTTTACCAAATGCCTGTATGCTGACATATTGGCATGCACAGGTCAATGGAAAGTCGCATGGCCTGATGTGCATAAAACAAAAAGACCGCTGCACGCATGCAACGGTCTTCATGAAATGGTGCCAGGAGAGGGACTCGAACCCTCACACCATCACTGGCGGCAGATTTTGAGTCTGCTGCGTCTGCCATTTCGCCACCCTGGCATAATCCTATGGAGCGGGTGAAGGGAATCGAACCCTCGTAACCAGCTTGGAAGGCTGGGGCTCTGCCATTGAGCTACACCCGCAAAAAGTGGTTCTTAATATACACGTTTCAATCGGCCCAGTCAAGTGCGATCCCGATGGAATATACATCTCCGTTGCGCCACGGCGATGAACATGGTGTCAGTCGGTGGTGGGAACTCAATGCGTGCGCTTGGTGGATGCGCCAGAAGCCTTCTTTTTGAGCGCTTCCAGCATCTGCATCCGCTTGGCAATCGTCTCTTCGTAGCCATTCAGCGTTGGTTTATAATAGTGCTTGTCAACCGGCAGATAATCTTGCTGCACCGCCTGATTCGGGAAGTCGTGCGGATATTTGTAGGGCACGTCGAGGTTCTCTTTGCCGATGGCGTCGACATGGATATTTTTCAGATGTTCAGGAACCGTCAGGACGCGTCCGGAGCGCACATCCGCCAGCGCTTCGTCGACCGCGAGGTAGGCGGCGTTGCTCTTCGGCGCAGTCGCTAAGTAGGTGGTCGCCTGGGCCAGCGTGATGCGGCCTTCGGGCATGCCAATGAATTCGACGGCCTGCATCGCCGCGACCGCCACGGTGAGGCCGCGCGGATCAGCATTGCCGATGTCTTCCGATGCGAGAATGATGAGCCGCCGCGCAATGAAGCGCGGATCTTCGCCGGCCTCGATCATCTTGGCGAGCCAGTAAATCGCGGCATCCGGATCAGAACCGCGCACGGATTTGATGAAGGCGGAGATCGTGTCGTAATGGCCGTCTTCGTCTTTGTCGTACAGCACCATCTTGCGCTGGACGCAATCCTCCATCACCTCTTTTGTGATATGGACCACGCCATCCGCATCTGCGGGCGTGGAGCGGACTGCGACATCCAGCGCAGTCAATGCGCGCCGGGCATCGCCGTCACTGATTGTGGCGAGAAATTGCTCCGCATCCGCCGTGATTTCGGTTTGGAAGGTCCCGAGTCCGCGGCTTGTATCCGCGAGGGCTCTGCGAACCAGCGTGATGATCGCCTCGGGATCTAAAGGCCGCAATTCAAAGACCAGCGAACGCGACGTCAACGGACTGTTGACGAAAATGTTCGGATTGTGCGTGGTCGCCCCGATCAGGGTGACGGTACCATCTTCAACGTAGGGCAGCAAAACATCCTGCTGGGACTTGTTAAAGCGGTGGATTTCATCGACAAAGAGCACGGTGCCCATGTCGTGCTTGTACAGCTTGGCATTTTCGCAGAGCGTGCGCAACGTGGCCACGTTGGACATCACGCCGCTGGTCCGTTCAAAGCGTCGTTTGGTGACGCGCGCAATGACCTCGGCCAACGTGGTCTTGCCGCATCCCGGAGGGCCGTAAAAAATCAGGTTGGTCAGCCGGTCGGCTTCGATAACGCGCCGCAACAGCTTACCAACCCCGAGAATATGGTCCTGACCTTGGACCTCTTCAAGCGTCAACGGCCGCATACGTGCCGCAAGCGGCTCATATGCGGTCTCGCCCGATAAAGAGGGCGGATGCGTAAAGAGGTCCGTCTCAGCCATGCTGGATTATTCACCCCAGACGATGGTGGTCTGCTCCACGTAGAGGAAGAGGATGTTCTTCGTCACGTAGTCGACATGGTGAACCTTGGTGATGCC
>Ga0075012_10005198_pt1 | contig 11981 bp, 7 predicted proteins | sample All_14_2_FD_71474 | JGI IMG/M metagenome (GOLD analysis project Ga0075012, IMG submission 71474) | Freshwater microbial communities in response to fracking from Pennsylvania, USA - Allegheny Zone_MetaG_DW_15 | ecosystem: Environmental > Aquatic > Deep subsurface > Groundwater > Drilled...
CGTTGATCCTGGAGCAGCCTCAGCCGCCGCCAATCGAGCGCCGAATAGATGTCAGCGGAACTGCCATCTCCGACAGTCGGTAAAGCAGCGGCGACCTCGCGCATGAACCTCGGGCCAAGGGCCTCATCAGAAAGATACGCGCGCTCCCACCACCCGATGATGCGATCGCGGCTTTCGGCGAAGATCGCTGCGGATGGCAGACGATCGCGCTTCTCGTGCTGGTTTACCGAACGGTCGCACGGGCCAAGGTTCCACAGATCGCCACACGGCCAAGCGGACCATGGGAGGCAGTGGTCGATGTCCAGACGCGCCATTGTGAGGTCCCGCCCCGTCCAAATGCACTCAAGGGCTGCGCCGGACGCGCTGATCCGCTCCGCGGCAACTCGTGCGAGCGCAGTGCTACGCACAGGTTCTCGCCACTCAAGAGCTACTTCCGCAGCGCCAGGTTCTATGAACAAGCCCATCCGGTCGGCGTACCGACGGGTCAGCCGTGCCCATTCGGAAACGAGCATTGGATCGATCCACGGTCCGAACCGTGAAAGGGCTCGCCAAAGATGCCCGGGAACGATGAGGGATCCCCAGCCCCGCAGCCTGTCGAGGCTGAGATCCACCCCGGTCCGTCGCGTCGGCCTCTCTCGCACTGCTTGGAACACGCGCATGTCGGAGTTCGGGAATCGAGTGAAATTCGCCGGCATCGTCGCGATCGTCGTGGCGGCATCGCCGATCGCAGAAATCAAGGCGGCCCCGCGCTCCGCGTCGAAAACACCCCCTACCCGCAGGTCGGCCGCATCGACCTTGTCATCGAGCAGCCGGCGAAAGCCCGCCTTCGCAAACCCGAGACCATCCGGTCCATTATTCTTCGGCGCCTGGGGAAATCCCCGTCGCACCAGCGGTAGGTAGAGGCGGACCCAGAAGAGGGCGACTAGTCCCAGCGGTATCTCAACTGCATCCGAGTGATCTGTCGCGGGGACGGCGGCCGCGGGCGTCTGCTCGGCGACACGCCCCACCGCGCGAAGCAGACCAAGTTTGTAGGTCGACGACTTCTCGTCGCCGAGCACGATTCCCCGGATGAGCGGCAATGCGCCTGTGCCATCATCAGGCAAGCGCAGGGCGATCGTCGTCCATGTGACGCCGTCGCGACCCTGAAGGTCGTTGGAGGCCTGTACCTTCAGGACCTCCATTCCGTGAGAGCGCGCCAGCCCTTCAATCTCGCCGCTAGACGTCGGATGCATCGGGCGATCTGCCGGCGCTGGTCCCGATCGCAGCGTCATCGCCAGGACGCCCCCCGGCTGCAGCAAAGTGACGAGCTTGCGAAACGCCCGGGGTCGGTCCTCCGGGACCACATGCTGCCAGACCGCTGAAAGGATGATAAGGTCGAAACTCAGGGCTAGCCGGTGCAGATTGTTGAGGCTCGGCAACTGGTCGTCGACCCAGCGAAAGTCCGACCGCCTAGCAGCGGGCTCCCTGAACCCTGCCGCAGGCTCGACCGCGACGACCTCGAATCCCAGCGTCCGCAGCCAGCGCGCATCGCGACCCGATCCCGCCCCCACATCGAGCGCCAACCCCTCCTTCGGGAACAGGTCGCGCACTGAAGCGAACGACGCGCCGCCCTGCAGCGCGTCGTATCGCGCCGTCAGCTCCTCGGCGCTGCCGTGATAAGCGGCGATCGTGTCATCGTAGTCGGTCAGGTCTTCCCCCTCCGGACGACACTGCCGTGTTGATCGCTCCGCGCCAAGAATAACTGGGAAGCATCGGGTTAAATCGATACCTTGCGGTAACCGTCCCCGCGGACGAAACCCTCCTCAAGACACCAGAGGCGTGTCAGGCCGGCGCCCGTATTATTTGAGTACGCCCGCCCGTTCGGCCGGAAGCGGAGAAATGACGGCCATCTCTCGGGAGCAGGGTGGTTCGTGGCCACATGGACCAGGACTTTCTCCCCATTCCGGATGTTGGTCGGCTCCCTTACCTCGTAGTATTCGCCCCATTCGGTCGTTTGGGCCAAGACTGCGCGTGTCACTGTCTGCCGTGTGTCCGGGCGCCTTGGCTTTGCCCCAGCGGCCTGTGTCGCGACGCTCTCCCGATCCTCCCATTCACGGAAATAGAGGTTGGCCCAACAACCCAGAATCTGGTGGGCATTAAGTGCCTCAACGTCCGTCTGCTTTTCTACGTCGATCCAATGGGCTCGATGAGCCGCGCTATAGACCGCGCCATCATAAAGGACGGCGCAGAGCATCGGGGACAGGGGCAAAAGGAAGACCGCCCCAGCAGACTTCGCGCTGAAGCTTGCCCCTCCTTTCCGTGGGCGTTGGATGTGCAAGCGGTTCGTGAGAGCGGCGGGATCATCGGACGTTATGAAGGGCGTCGTAGTCCGGTTTCGCACGACACAGAGCGTCAAATCGTCGACGATCCGCATGGAGTCCTTGTACTGCAACATCGCTGCCTGCACGGCCTCTTTCGAAGCCTCGCGAAACGAGGGTACTGGTAGATCAGACCCCGGAACGTCTTGCAGCGCGAGAACCATTTCGGTCGCCTTACGCGAGGCAGCTTCCGTTCGAAGGTATTGGAGATAAATGAACCTCTTGAGGATTATCTCCACAGGCGACCCCACCGCCCCGTCCTCCGTAAGGTGGCGAACGACGGGGCCATATGGATTCTCTATGAAATTGATCGCGCTCTCAAGCATCGGATTCTGACCGTAGAAATAGTCACCAGAGCATTGGTTCTTCACCGGCGCGTTCGGGATCGCCTTCATCCGATCGAGATTGAACAGATTAATCGCCAAGCCTTCGCCGCCGACCGTGAACGGTCGCAGGTGGACGCGGGGTACGAAATGCTGGTTCTTGTTGTCGGCCATCTAAGGGAGCGTCTCTTCAGTCGGCGGCTTTCTGCAAAGGTCCTTTGAGAGGAAGCCAAACAGCCGGTCTTCGTCCTCGGCGAGCTTGAAAAGAGGATCGGTGCGCATCAGCGTCCGATAGCTCTTGATCTTGTTTTTCCACTTCCCGGTCTTGTCCAGTTCTTCGAGCAAGTGATAATTGCCATAGGCGCGCAACAAATGGCCAAAGCCGATAATCAGCTCAGGATGCTGATGAAGAAGGTGATGGGCCACCTCCAGGACGTTTCGATAGCCGAATCCTACAGGGATTCCGGTGCGGGCAGTTTCAATCACCCATACCATGCGCATCGGCACGAGGATGCGACGTGACTGATCTTCAAGGTTGTAGCAGAACGGCACCAAAGCATAGTTGAGCGAGCTCCACCGCTTCTCATGCTCGACAGGGTTAATCTTGTCGGGCTCGGTCAATGCCCATTCGAAAACCTCGTCCCTCAGGTCCGCTTCCACTCGAGCGATGCCTTCACGGTATAAAAGCTCGGCCTCGACGCGCTGACGTTCACGCGCTTCGCGAAGTTCAGCGTAACAGGCCGCTTCCGCTGCTTCGAAGTCCAGAGCACAGATCGTTTGGCGGTCGAGATCGATCGTGAGTTCATCCCATCCCACCAGCCGCTCGATCCAGTCGTCTACGACCTGGTCGCCCTCTATCCGGGGCTGTCGATGCCACACACGAAGTATCAGCCGGCTTGCTGCGACGGACGCGGCGACAGTCGCATCATCGACCACGAGCACGTTCGAGTTGTTCCCGAACAGGATGTCATCAGTCGTCATGCGGCGGTAATTCGGGTCGAAACCCGGCAGGATCCACACGAGCGCTGCGCCCTGCTCTTTGTAGAAGATCTTCCGTCCCAACACGACGTCAAGAAACGTCGTGCTTAATTGAACCTCAAAGGCCAGTCGGAGGTCATCGGTGCGGGCAGCGACATCCGGCCGCCGGAGACCTTTGGTCCCCTCACTGGCGTGCCAGGTTTTCTCTACGACCACATCCCGGAAGCGGGGATCAGCTTCCAGGCTGCGTACCAGCAACTCCTTGATCCTCAGGTGCGCTCCGCTCTCCTGCGCGCCGCGATATTTCATTGCCCGGATGTCGGCCTCGGAAAGCCCGGTACGCGTCACTGCCGGGCAGGAGCCGTCCTCTGAACGATGCCGAAGATAGAAGTTCTTGTGCATGCTGCTGGCGAGGAAAAGGGTGACGCCGCACACGGGGCACACCAAGCGTGGACGGCCTGCAAATGCAGCCAGCTTGAGGCGCTCTCTCAAACGTATCGCGGCATCATAAGGGAATGCGCTAATCAACCGCTTGGCATTGAGGATCCGGCCCGTTCGCAGGCTTCGGGCTTCCGGGATCGCCGGGTCCTCGACGGGGGTGGCGTGTTCTCGCGGGGCGATGGTGACGTTGGCCATCCGCGCACCTAGAACCGTTCGAGACGTGCGCCCGGGCGATCGAGCCCCCAACGCCGCTCCACATAGAAATCAAGCGCCCGCCGCGTCTGGAAAGTCAGTGCCTCGCCTTCGAACCCATATTCTCGCTGCACCGCTCGCCGCTGATCGGCTGATAGATCATGCCGGGCGCGCAGCCTCACCTCGACGATTGTCTGCCAGTCGGTGTCGGGAGGAAGCTGTTCCTCGATGGGCCTTGTCGCAAAGCTGCTGTCGGCCGACACCCGGATCGGAAGAAAGTCGCGCCACTCCTTCCTATCCTCGCTCCAGGCCCTCACGTGCAATCTCTCGCCGTCGCTCGCAATGTGCGCTGGCGCAATCCATTGACGATCCCGACGGCCGCTCGTCATTGACACATAGTCAATCTCGACGAAGCATTGCCGCTCGATAGCCTGATTAAGTTCGCGCATGACCTCCTTGGGGCAATGCCGGGCGGGGCCAGGCAATCTGGCGAACGCTTCGCCATGCGCATTGGCATAGAGTGCCTCAAGCGAAGCCGGGGCCGGTGTATCGCTGAGCCCGACATGGCCTTTAACCGCCACGTACATCTTCCTGACCGGATCATAGCGCGGCGCCGGCGAAGTCACCCTTTCCAGATATACGCGGAAGTCGACCGCTGCTTGTGCATTTGAGATGCCGAATGCCTCGATCAGGTCGCGCCTATTCGCCTGCCCCAACCATGCGAAGCACTGATCGAGATAATGGAGGCGGGCCCGCATCGCGGGTTTCGGTTCGAGTTCCGTCATGACCGGAGCATAGTTGACTCATGCGGGAGAATCCATCTAGTTTCTACACGCATAAAAATTATACGGACTCAGGGCATGCGTATCTTGCACACGAGTGATTGGCACCTGGGACGTCAGTTCCATGGAACCAGCCTGGACGGCGATCATGATGCGATCATCGCACAGGTCGAGGCAGCTATTGTCGAGCATCGGCCGGATGCGTTGATCATCGCGGGAGACATTTTCGACCGGCTCACACCGTCGCAGGCAGCGCTCCGCCGTTTCTCCGATTTCATTCGCAAGGTTACCGCGGACGGTAAATTGGCGATCGTCCTGATCGCCGGTAACCACGACGCGGCAGCGCAAATCGGCGCGATGGGCATCCTTGCGAACACCGATCACGCCTTGGTTCGTGGCCCGCTCGATCGCGACGAACGGCCGCTCCTGATCTCCGACGAACACGGAGTCGTGGCAATCTCCGCGCTCCCTTTCGGCTATGAGTTCTCGGCTCGCGCCTGTTACGAGAACGAAGCTATCAACTGCCCGGCGGATGTCCTCGCTGAGCAGATCGCTAGTGCGCGGCGTCACCTGCCCGAAGGGGTTCGATGGGTCGTTGCGGCACATGCCTTCGTCGAAGGTGCCAGCACCAGCGAGGGCGAGCGTCCTTTGACGCGATCGGTTGGCGGGATCGAAACCGTACCAGCATCGCTTTTCGAGGGCGCTCACTACGTCGCCCTGGGTCATCTTCATCGTCCCCAAGCGGTTGGGGTCAGTCACATCCGTTACTCGGGCGCACCACTCGCTTTCGGATTTGACGAGGAGGGGCATGCGAAGTCGATGACCCTCGTCGACCTCGCCGCTGACGGCGCGGTTTCCCTCGCTGAGCTTCCCCTAGTCCCGATCCGTAGGGTGCGCGCCATCAGAGGCAAGCTCGCTGAGCTCCTTGCAGCCCCCGAAGGCTCGAACGACCTGATCCGAGTGGTGCTGACGGACGAGCATCCTCAGATTGACCCCATGAAGCGCATTCGGGTGCTCTATCCAAACGCTGTGCAGCTCAGTTACGAACGTGACGATCAGCCGCGGGATAGACATTTAGCCGAGGGTCGCGCAGCCCTCGACCAACCTCGTGAGGTGATTGCCAACTTCGTTCGCTTCGTCCGCGAAATTCCCATCACAGACGCTGAGACGGCCCTCGTCGACGAGGTGGTTGCTGGCCTCATTCCGGTAGGAGAGGTATCGTGAAACCAATCAGGCTCATCATGTCCGCATTCGGCCCTTATGCCGGCGTGGAGGAGATCGATTTTCGCGATGCGGTCGACGCAGGTCTTTTTGGCATTTACGGGCCGACCGGGTCGGGCAAGTCCTCGATCTTCAGTGCCATGACCTTCGCTCTCTTCGGTGAGGGCGCGAAGAAGGAACAGTCGATCATCACCATGCGGTCGCAACACGCCGATCCCGACCGGATGACCGAGGTGTCATTCCTGTTCGAGCTTGGCGACCGGCGATATTTTGTGCGTCGTCAGCCCGACCAGGCGCGGCCCAAGAAACGCGGTGATGGTGAAACAATCGACAGCCACGCTGCTTGGCTGTTCGATGCCAGCGACGTTCCGATCGACGAGGTGACCACTGACAATTGCGGTGTCGTTCTTGCCGAGAAGAAAGTGGGTGAGGTTGGTCGGCAAATTCGGGAGTTGCTGGGCTATGGAGCCGAGCAATTTCGACAGATTGTCCTTTTGCCGCAGGGCCGGTTCGAAAAATTCCTCCTAGCCAGCAGTGACGAGCGCGTCGTCATTCTCCGCGAATTATTCGACGTTTCCCTTTATCGCGACATCACCAAGCGAATGAAGGAAGGCGCCCTTTCTGCCAAGCGCGAGTTTGAAGACGGGCATCGCCTCGTCGTCCAGCGCTTGGCCGAGAGCGGTTTCGTCAGCACGGACGAATTGGCGACCGGTATCGAAGACGCTCGCAAGCTTGCGAACGAGAGCGACGTGGCCGCCGTGGGTGCTGAGACGATCTCTGCCGCCGCCGACAAGGCTCACGGCGACGCAGAGGCGCTCGAAGCGCGCTTTTCGGCGGTCGAAAACGCGCGCGCTTTGCGCGCTACGCTGGAAAGCCAGCGCAATGAGATCGATGAGGCTGACTTGGCAGTCACCACTGCCAAGAAGGCGGTAAAGGCGACCGATCTAGATGCTCGGGTAGCCGAGGCGGAGCGATCCTGCGGTGACGCAATCGCAGCAGAAGCCAAGGCCCAGGAAAACGATCTCAAGGCGAAATCTGATCATGACGAGAGTGAAAGGGCTTTCGTCGCCGCGCAAACCGATGCTGCTGCGGTCGATGGACTTATCAAGCGATCGAACGAGTTGGAACGCCATCAAGGCGCTCTCGCCGGCGCGGCCGATCTGAAGGCGAAGTCTGACCTTGCTACCGCAGATCATAACGCTGCAGAGAATGCCTTCGACGTTGCGGACGCATCGCGAGTTCGCCTTGAGACGCTTAGCAATGATCTGGCCGAGCGGGTTGAAGTCGCCCGTAGCGACAACCTCAAGAGAGCCCAACTTACGGCCAAAGTGACGTCGTTGCGCGAGGAATTTCGTGCGGCCAAGGCATTCACCGAAGCGACCAAGCGCCGCGACGAAGCCATTAACGACCTGGAGAAGTCAAAGGCCAAGCGGGATCAGACCACAGCTCTTGTGGCTGAATCTCAGGAGCAACTGATTCTTGCCGAGCGCGCCTTCATCGGAGCGCAGGCGCAAATGCTGGCAAGTACACATCTGGTGGATGGCGAACCCTGTCCGGTTTGTGGAAGCGCGGACCACCCTCAGCCAGCACATGGGGATGGTGATCCCAAACGCCTCGAGAAGGAATTTAACGAAGCGCGACGGAAGCACGACGGTATCGTCCGTGACGCGACAATCGCCGAGGGTGCGATCACGCCCGCAGAAGCGCTCGTGACCGATCGGACGAAGCTGCTCGCTGAGCAATCGGCACCAAGGGCAGACATGACGATCATCGAGAAGGAAGGGCGGGAGGTCGCGGACGAATTGTCGGCGTTGGGTGAACCTGTCGACCTCGCATCGATGGAAGGAGAACTGGTCGACGCGAAGCGAGAGGCGGAGGACGCGATTGTGGCTACCAACGTCGCGCGATCTCATTTGCAGGATCTGAAGACCGCCGAAGCCGTTGCGGCGCGCTCGTATCAGGACGCTATCTCGGGAGTTCCGGAATCACTGCGTGACGCGAACGTCCTGAAAGCTGAGGCTTCAAGCGTCGATCAGAAGATCAAATCCCTTCGCGAGGCGGTGGCTACCGCTGACAAACAGCGCCAATCAGCGGCCGTTGCCAAAGCGACGGCCGCCGAACAGCTCACAGCCGCGTCACGCGACGTCGTTTCAGCCCGATCGGCTGCGTCCGGTGCCAGGGATGCGTTGGCGAAGCGGTTGGAGGAAGTCGGCCTCTCGCTCGAAGCCTACCGTGACGGCATTAAGCTGATCCCCGAGATCACAGTGCTCACCGCCAAGGTTCAGAAGTTTCGTGACGACGTCGCTCTTGCCAACGGCCGGATAGAGGAAGCGGAAAAAGCTGTCGAAGGCCTCTCCCGGCCGGACCTGAATATTACCGCCCAACAGGCCGAGGCCGCTCGTGCAGACGCCTTAGCTGCCCGTCGCACAGCCGCGGAGATGGAGGCCGCTCTCAAGCTATTGACCGAACTTCACACCTCGCTGCTGGTGCAACTCGAAAATTTGCAGAGGCTTGAGCGCGAAACCGGGCCTCTCCGGGCGCTAGCCGATGCGTTTGCGGGCGATAACGCCTTGAAAACGCCGCTCGAGACGTTCGCAATCGGAACTATGTTCGATCACGTGCTGGACGCTGCCAACCTCCGGCTCGCCCCAATGACGGCAGGACGTTACCGGTTCGAACGGGACGTTGAGTCGGTAGGTGGACGGAGCAAGCGCGGTCTCGATGTCCGCGTCCACGACATCGAGACCGGGCGGGCAAGAGAAATCAGCACTTTGTCGGGGGGCGAAACCTTCATCGCCGCGCTCTCTCTTGCTCTCGGTCTGGCTGATATCGTCGAGATGAGCCATGGCCAGATTCGCCTTGATACCATCTTCATCGATGAGGGCTTCGGGAGCCTGGATACCGACGGTGATGGTGGCACGCTCGATTTGGTTTTGGACGTGCTGCAAGAGATTGTTGGCAACAACCGCGCAGTCGGTCTGATTTCCCACGTCCCGATGGTTCAGCAAGCCGTGCCCAACGGATTTTCGATCGTGAAGTCCGTTGGCGGTAGCCGTATCGAGCGACGCGCAGCCTGATAGGCGTAAATGGCGTGGTTTGATCTTGATCCCTTCGGCTTAGCGCACGGACGCGATCATGCCTTGACGAGCCCTGCAACCTGCAGGGCAGGCTCGAACTCCTTGAGGCAGTTCTCGGGCACGGCGAGGACGAACAGGTCCTTTGCACGGGTCAACGCGACATAGCCGATGCGACCATCCTCGGTACCGGTGCCGCCGAGCAGGGCGCGCACGTGCGGCTTCTTGGCGACATAAAGCACCGACTCGAGACTTTCCCCCTTCACGCGGTGCACGGTTGAGGTGCGGAGCGGCACGGCGTGCTCGGTCGCAAGGGACGGCGCCGCGACCAGGGGCTGGCTCGTCAGCTTCTTGTTTGCGAGGCGCTGGCCGAGGTTGTCGGCCGCTTCGAAGCCGAAGTCGGCCACCATCATCGCCACGACGGCTCGGACGCGCGTGTTCATCTGTGGATGCCAGACGGTGTCAGCGACCAACGCGGCGGAAGGCAGCCCCGCGACGGGATCGCGAACGAACGACCAGATCAACCTCCGCAGCAATCGCGCCTGCTCATCTATCGGGCGCGCCAGTTCCGACCCCAGTGACCCGTGCTTGGCGGCAAGTAGCCCCGACAAGCCGACGCACGCCTTCTCGAACGCCCTGTTGAAATCGCGGCGGTCGCGGCTGATCGCGGCCTCCGCCATGCAGCGAACGACTCCGATGCCCTGGCCATCCATCTCGCCGCGCCACTCTGCCGTCAGATCCGACGAACGACAGAGCACCACACCATTCCTCGCATTGAGACCGGCAGCGCCCATCAGGCTGCGAAAGGACGCCAGAGCATCGTCCCGACCATCCGACCTGTAGGGAATATAGAAGGCGACGCTGCGCTGATCCGGGGACTTGCGATCGGCGGTGTCCGAGCCGCCAGTCAGTCGATTGGCGACATCGACGATGCCAGGCAGCGACCGGTAGTTCACGGATAGGGTGCGCGCCGAGACCGAGGACCGCGCGCCGTAGGATCGGAGGAAGCCCCCATCGGCACGGGCGAAGTCGAAGATTCCCTGATTCGGATCGCCGATGAGCGAGACCTGCGACCCGGCGCCGATCAGAAGGTCGAGAATGGCCTGGTGCTCCGGCCCGACGTCCTGCGCCTCATCTACCAAGATGTGAGGGTATCGCCGCGACAGCGCGCGGAGCACGAACGGCTTCTCGCGAAGGATCCGCAGAACCCAGTACCTGCCGGCGGAGTGCGAGTATGCGCCGACGGAACCGAGACGGGCCAGCCCTGCCTCTGCGCGAGCCGACGGGAGCTGCATCGCCGCCCGCCCGGCCAAGAAGCTGAACCTGACGCCATCCCAGGCGACGTCGATGTCGGCCGTCGGTCGCGGGATCTTGCCGTCGAAGACGGTGAAGGCCTTGAGGAACGCCTCCCCCCCCTCGACGAGATAGGGCGCACGCGAGCAGCCCATTACGAGATGGCCGTGCGGCCGCAGCACGTTGGTGGTGATGAACCCGTCCATCGTGTCGATCTCAACGGACGCCGAGCGACCGATGACCGGCATGCCGCGAAGGAGGTCCGCGTACTCGGTGCGGAAGGTGTCGACCGCCACGTTAGAGAACGACAGCAGCGCAACCAGGCCGCGCCCCTCCTCCATCTTCCGCATCGATGCGAGCCGATGCACCGCCGTCCGCGTCTTGCCGCTGCCCGCGCAGGCGGTCACCGCGACCGGCCCGAGAGGCATGTCGACGATTTCCATCTGTTCGGATGACAGGGAGGCCGTCACTGGCAGACGTGCTTGATGGCGTCGAGGATGTAGCCGGGCGCCTCAATGTCGAGCTTCTCGTCCTCGATTTGCGCAGCCAGCGCCTGCGCGAATCGACCCTTCGAGACGTTGCCGTGCTCGCGCTCGAACATCCCGCTGAGCAGGGCCGTGGCCTTGGCCTGGTCGCCGACCGCCGCGTCCACCGCGGTCGCGACGCTCGCACCGATCAGCGGGTGAAGCTCCTTTAGCGCCGCCAGCATCGTGGGCCTGTTACCGGCGATGAGCGCGAGGTCATACTCGAACGTCTTCTTGCCGAGAAAGACCTTCACGAGGTCATCCTGGCAAGCGAGCATCAGCTTCGCCGTATCCGATGGCACCACCGTGTCGCCCGGTCCAGGATAGAGCGCGACCGTTTTGCCATCGATCTTGGTGGAGGGGTCGGAGTCGGTCAGGACGGCGACAGGAATCGTGATCGCCTTCTCGCCGAACAGCGGCATGAAGCTGTCGAAGTTGAGGCCTTCCACGCTGATGAGGCTGACGCCGTGGTCACGCAGGTCGTGTCCGTGACGCAGCGCAAGGACATTGACCAGCAGTAGCTCGGCGGCACCCTCAACGAACAGGGCGCGCCGCGCGAAAAACAGCTCCGCCCTAGTCACATCAAGATAGCGGGCCAGCTTCTCACGCTTGCCCTTCGCGAACTTAACCGACCGCGGGTGGAAAGCGACCGCTCGACCCGCTTTTTCCACCAGGCAGGCGTCACCTCAAGGTTTGTTCGCCAGACAACGATTTCTCGGACATAAGCGGAACATGGGCTACGCTACACGCTTCAACCGCGCCATTGGCTCGTTGAGTGGGTGGAATTCACCTGCTG
>Ga0075012_10005200_pt1 | contig 11980 bp, 15 predicted proteins | sample All_14_2_FD_71474 | JGI IMG/M metagenome (GOLD analysis project Ga0075012, IMG submission 71474) | Freshwater microbial communities in response to fracking from Pennsylvania, USA - Allegheny Zone_MetaG_DW_15 | ecosystem: Environmental > Aquatic > Deep subsurface > Groundwater > Drilled...
GGGGCTTTAGTCCAAAATCAAGAAGGTCCACGCCGACCTCACAGCGAACGGGCTATCCTTCTATAGCTTTCAAACAGCAAAACGATCTTTTCCTAGGGCCTTGCCGCGATAGCCGTCACCCGTCTCGGCCTCCAGGAAGCAGACCCTCCGCACGGACGAGATGAGTCAGGTGCGGTCGCCGCACGAAGCATCGATCTCGATCGCGCAGTGGTCCTCGCCGCCGGCGAACCCGTCGATTGCCTGCCCTTCCACGCCCCAGTACTCCGCCGCTTGGCAGCGGCTCTACACAGCGCCGCAGCCGGAGTCCCTTAAGATTACAGGGCCTTGAGCAGGCGCACGCAGCATCCGCCGAGGCCGCCAGAGCGAGTGTGAGACGCCGGATGCAAATCCGGCGAATGCGGCACTATGTTACCGTTACTCCCACTCGATCATCAACGAGACCGGCAAACCCCTGATCTGACTCACTTTTCTACTGTACGTTTCGCGAAATGCCGTCAAAAATTACGCCATTTCAGCGCTCATTAAATCACTGATTTTGCTCAGTTTTTTCAACATCAAATCCGCGTGATAGTCGCCCAAATTGGCTGACTTTCGCGTCTTCTTTTCGGGCGTCGATTGGGACAGCTCCAATCGATAATTGGCGCTCATTTTCAGGCAACTCCCGCGACGGACAGTTGCGGCGCCAGGGCCCCTTCAAAACTCACCCTTGGTCTCCCCCGAACGGTTTGGGCAACTCGTCCTTGGTCAGATATCGCCGCGAGCCATAGTAGGCCTTCAGGCGTGCGGCGTCGTTCTGGGTTGGATCCGTCAGCCACCGCGTATGCCAGGTCATGAACCAAAGCCAATCGGCCTGCGGGCCAAGCAAGACCGGATCCGGAATGGGGCCGTTCTCGTGCAAGCAAATCGGCACACTGTCGCCGACGATGGCTTTGACCTTGCCGAACATCGGGGCGAGGGCGCCGTGATCCTCGGCATAGATGTCGGCTCCGGCGACATCGACGCGCTGGCGTCCCGGATACCAGGCCGGATCGACATTCTGGCCCGCCCACCCCAACACCCAGATCAGGTTGCCCAGCCCACGGCGATGGGTGAACTCATCATACATCAGCGCCCAGAGCGCCTTGAAGGCGTCGGGGCCGTGCTTGCCCCACCAGAACCAGTCTCCCGAAAATTCGTGGAGCGGTCGCCAGAGCACCGGCACGCGCCGATCGCGCAGGACGGTCAGCAGGTCGCCGATCTGCTTGAGATCACGATGCAGGGCGAGATTCTGCGACGTGCCGGGCTTGAGCGCCGCGACGAGGTCGAAGTCCTTCTTGGAATTCTCATAGCCGGCGCCGATATCGGGCGCGCCCCAGTGCCAGCACAGGGTGACGATGCCGCCCGAGCGATGCCACGCCGTGGCGCGGTCATTGACCGCCGGGTTGTCGCGAGGATCGATATAGTCGAGTCCGAGGATCGCGGGCTGGCGGCCTGTCACCTTGGCGATGTAGTCGAGCTCAAGCGGCGTGGCGTGGGCCACGCCTTCCTGTTGACCGGTCAGGGTCTTTCGGCCGTAGAGGCTCCAGAGAAACCCATAGAGGGCGCGAGCCTCGTCAGAGGCTTCGGGATTGCTCAGACGGCGCGCCAGCGGATCGGCCCAAGATGTTGCGGGCTCGACGGCCAGCGCCAGGGCCGCGCTCAGCGTCGTGCGCCGTGAGACCTCCATCAACCGCCCTACCCCATCTCCGCCGAGCTCGCCGCGAACACAGAGCTCGCTAACCCGTCCCGGTCAATCCGAGGGCCGCCGACCCGGGGTAAAGCCAAGCTCAAGCGGCAAAAAAGTTCCCGTTCCGTTCCAGCCCTGCTAAGGTTGGAGTCGCCATGACGACGACCCCGCGCAAGATCATCCATATCGACATGGACGCCTTCTACGCGTCGGTGGAACAGCGCGACGATCCCAGCTTGAAAGGCCGCCCGCTCGCCGTTGGCCATGGGGCGCGGCGCGGCGTGGTCGCCGCCGCCAGCTACGAGGCGCGCCAATTTGGGGTGCGTTCGGCCATGCCCTCGACCACGGCGCTGAGGAAGTGTCCGCAGCTGGTGTTCGTGCCGCCCAGGTTCGAGGTCTACAAGGCCGTCTCGCGCCAGATCCATGAGATCTTCGCCGACTATGCCGACGTGATCGAGCCGCTGTCGCTGGACGAAGCCTATCTGGACGTCACCGCCAATCGCGGGGGCCTGGCGACCGCCACGGAAACGGCCAAGGAAATCCGAGCCCGCATCCTAGAGGCCACGGGCCTGACGGCCTCGGCGGGAATTTCCTACAACAAGTTTCTCGCCAAGCTGGCCTCCGACCAGCGCAAGCCCAACGGCCAGTTCGTGGTTGCGCCGGGCAAGGGCGAGGCCTTTGCCCAGGGCCTGCCGATCGGCCGTTCCCATGGGGTCGGCGCAGTGACCGAAGCCAAGATGAAGCGCCTGGGCGTTCACACAGGCGAGGACCTACATCGCCAGTCGCTGACCTTCCTGCAGCAACACTTTGGCAAATCGGGGCCTTGGTACCACGCCATCGCGCGCGGCGAAGATCATCGCCCGGTCAATGGCGAGCGGGTGCGCAAGTCATCGGGCTCGGAGACCACATTCGAGACCGACCTGACCGATCCGGCCGCCATCGAGGCGGAGGTCCTGGCCCTGGCCGACAAGGTCTGGGGCTGGTGCGAGACCGCCCAGGCGTTTGGCCGCACGGTGACGGTGAAGATCAAGTTCGCTGATTTCCAGCAGGCGACCCGTAGCCGCTCAGCGCCCGGCCCGGTGTCGGATCGCGAGCACCTGCGCCGCCTGGGCCGCGACCTGATCGGTTCGGTCCTGCCGTCACCCAAGGGCATCCGCCTGGTTGGGGTGACGGTGTCCAATTTTGAAGCCGCGCCGGTCGAGCGCCTGGCCCAACCCGCGCTGATCGGCTAGCGCGCCGTTCCGCCCTGCTCTAGGTTCGCTCCATGCCCCCTCGCCTTCGCCCCACCGCCCGCCTGCTGACCCCCGTCGGTTGGGCCAGCCTGCTGGCCGTGGCGCTGATCGTCGGCGCGGCCGCCTGGACGCTGATCATCGTCCTGCCCAGGGCCTAGCGCGACCAGAACACGTGGACCTCATCGTGGGCGGTCTCCACGGCGAAGACCTCGCCGTTCAGCCGCGCGTCGCGCGCCATAGCTTCCCAATCGATATAGAGGCGCAGGGCCTCCGGAATGGTCCGGGTTTCCTCGGTCATCTCCTGATAGCCGTCGGCGAGGCTTGCGAAGACGCCTCAATAGTCCTCGTCCAGGGCGCTCGCCGCCGCGTCCAGGTCTCCGCAGAAGTGCTCCAGCACCAGGGCGCCCAAGGTCCCGCGCTCGCGCAGGAAGCTGGCGATCGCCGCCACCTTGTCGACCCCGGCATATTCGGCGATCTCCACCCCGCCAAAGCCCTCATGATCGTGAATGGCGTACTCTTCGGCGCCCGCCACGGGCGAGGCCTTCAGCATGGCGTTGATGGCGTCGCGCACGGCATCGGCGTCATCCTCGACATCAATCCAGGCGCCATGCAGCCAGCCGTTGTTATAGGCCGCCAGGCAGGCGACATAGATGCGGGGCTCCAGCTTTTCAGCAGCTTGTCCCATGATCTTCATCCTCAAAGCAGGGGTTCAACATGAACCCTTGCCCGTCGGCGAGACCGGGGGTGCAAGCGGAGCGGTCGGCTTCGCGGGGACCCGGCTGGCAGGTCGGCCAAAGGCCGGCCGAAGCTGGGCGGAAACCGATCCGAAGCGCGCCAGGGGCGGAGCCCCAAGCCCGCCGCCGCATCGGCGGCCCCTCACAAAGGAGGGTTCTGTAGGGAGGCCGCCGCAGGCTGGCTTTGGGACGAGGGGCGAGGAATCAGTTCCGCAGTGCTCGCGGCTCGAAGGGCTCGAAATCGTCATGGCCCCTGGCGCGAGCTTCGTGGCGCGAGAAGACGGCGTCTTCCATCGCGCGGGTCACGGCCACGCGCACACCCCGATAGCGGGTTCCCTTGAGAATATTGACGCACGCCATTCCGGACTCGAGGCCAAGGGCGCCGCGGCTCGTCGCCGAAAGGGTGATTAGGCCCGGGCCATCCTCCGGATCGCCCGACGCCGCCTCTGCTACAACAAGGTGTTCAAGCATCGTGTCGAGATCATCTAGCGTCATGGCGCTGCCTACCCCGATTCACGCCCTGGAAAGACGGGATGCACCGTTACCGAAAACCTCGGTTCCCACGCTGAGAGCAGATCTGCCGAGTGCCTGTTGGATTAATTTAAACCTTGATGCCCCGTCGAAAAACTGGCGCTGAGTGTTCTTGCACGTCGCGAGAGCCTCAATTTTCAGGGCGCCCAAAGCAAGGGTTTGGGGAAATGTCCGAAAAATGTAGACAATTTTCGGACACTTCCTTGCAAAATGTCCGAAAAATGACTACACGCTTCGGACATGACAGCCGAAAACCTCACCACCAGGCTCGACGCCCGGATCGCCCAAGGGGCCAGCCGACGCGTCTGGACGCCTTCGGACTTCCTGGACCTGGGCGGCCGTGACGCGGTCGACAAGGCCCTGCAGCGCAAGGTGGCGCGCGGCCTCCTGCGCCGCATCGACCGCGGCCTCTACGACCAACCCAAGCGCAACAGCCTGACCCAGGCGCAAAGCCCCGCCGATGCCCGCGCGGTGATCGACGCGGTCGCGCGTCGCGACCAGATCCGGGTCCTGGTCGACGGCATGACCGCAGCCAACGACCTGGGGTTCACCAACGCCGTACCGGCCAAGATCGTGGTCCATGCGGACGCGCGGCTGCGGCCGATCCGCCTGGGGGCCATGGACATCACCTTCCGACCGACGGCCGCCAGCAAGCTCTATTGGGCCGGCCGGCCGGCCATGCGCCTGGTCCAGGCCCTGCATTGGGTTCGCGACACCCTGGGTCACGACGACAACGGGATCGACCGCTACGACCAACGCCTGCGCGCCCTGCTCGCCGACCCGGCCCAAGGCCCGGCGCTGCGGGCCGACCTGGCGTCGGGCTTTAACGCCCTGCCCGCCTGGATGCAGGACCTCCTGCGCCCCTCTCTCGCTCAGGACCTGGCCCCCCAGCCGGCCGGGCCGGCGAGCGCATGAACCCCGCCTTCGATCAGATCATCGCCGCCGAGGACGAAGAACGCGCGGGCCTGTTTGCCGCCACGGCCCAAAGGCTGGGTACGACGCCGCAAAACGCCGAGAAGGATTTCTGGGTGTGCTGGGTGCTGGACGCCCTGTTCAACGGCCGGCCCGACAGCGCGCCTCGGCTGCTTTTCAAGGGCGGCACCTCGCTGTCCAAGGGCTTTGGTATGATCAAGCGCTTCTCCGAGGACATCGACGTGACGGTGTTTCGCGACGATATCGGCGAACCGGTCTCGGTGGCGAACCTGCAAGCGATGAGCGGCAAGAAACGTAAAGTCGCCCTGGAGGCGATCGAGGCGGCCGGCGCGGCCTATATCCAGGGCGACCTGCGCGAGGCGCTGCAGGCGATCATCGCCCAGACCGCCGCGCGGACGGGCGTGGCGGCCGAGCGCTTCGAACTGCAAGTCGCCCCGGACGACGCCCAGACCCTGCTGCTGAGCTACCCGTCGGCGACGCCGGCGGACGGCTACGTCCGCAGCACGGTTAAGATCGAATCCGGGGCCAAGTCGGCGCTGGATCCGCACACGACCAAGACTATCCGCCCCTATGTCGATGATGATGCGCCGGGCCTGGATCTCTCCGTAGCCAATGTGGTCACGGTCGACGCCGAGCGGACCTTCTGGGACAAGGTGGTTATCCTTCACGGCTTGCGGCGCTGGTACGATCGCAGGGCGGCCTTGCGCGGCGGCGGCCAGCGGATCTCGCGTCATTACTATGACCTGCACATGCTGATGCAGGACGCGGCGGGCGAGGCGGCCATGGCCGACGCGGCCCTCGGCGCCGACTGCGTGACCCATGCGCGGCTGTTCTTCGACCGGCCTGATTTCGACCTGGCCAGCGCCAGGCCGCCGACCTTCGCCCTGTCGCCGGATGGGCCGATGTACGACGACCTGCGCCGCGACTACGCGCTGATGCGGCCGATGATCTTCGGAGAAGCTCCAAGCTTCGAAACGGTCCTGGACAGCGTCTTCGCCCTCGAACGTCGGCTCAACGACCGAGATTAGATCGCCACAAGGGCGACGCTTGAAAGGCCGCCGCCCAACGACCGATCGGCGCCGCTGGCGCGTCTCTAATCCTCGCCTTGCGGCGTGCTGGGTCCCGCCCCAAGCCGTTTGACGTCACCTAGTCGCCCCGACCCCGCCGCCCGCGCACAAACGCCCGGTCGGTGGCCATGAACCGGGCCAGCATCGGGGCGATCAGCCGCGCCGGCTCGACCGCCTTGCCCCCGTTCTCGGCCGCATGAGCCTGGGCGTAAGCCAGCAGATCACGATGGATGGCGGCCGGCAGGTCCAGGGTCAGCTTGACGGGGGTCTCGTCTTCCAGCGCGCCCAGCTTCAACTTGCTCATGGCGTCTTCCTTTCGAGAGAGCGTTTGTCGTCATAGGGTTCGAGCACGAGGTCGCGGGTCAGCAGCACGCGCAACGGCGCGCCGGGCCGGATGGTCAGGGTCGGGGCCAGATCCAGGCTCTTGCCGACGATCTGCTGGCCAACACCACTGGCGGTGTCGGCGCCGGCCCGGCGCACGGCGCGGGCCAGGTCGGACTCCTCGCTCGACGACCCGGCCTCGGCGCCGATGGCCAGCAGGGCGCTGAGACCCGCGGCGGCCAGGACACGGCGGCCATGGCGATCGACGCCGTCCTGCAGGCCCGCCATGCCTTGCGCGTCGGCGCCCGGCAGTTTGTCCAGCACGATCGAGCGCCCTGACGGCAGGATCAGGCGCGTCCAGACGACCCGAAGCCTACTCTGGCCGCTCTGGACCTCGGCGTCGTAGTCACCGACCAGGCGCGCCCCCGCCGGGATCAACAGCACGCCGCCGCCCAAACTGTCGAAGACGTCCTGAGTGACCTGGGCGATGGCGACGCCCGGGGCGTCCGAGCGCAGCCCAGTGACCAGGGCCGCGGGGATGATCGCGCCGGCCTGAAGGATATAGGGCGAGACCGGCGCTTGCAGACGCTCGACGCTGGTGGTGCGCGGATCGCCCGCCTGCCCGCCGTCAGCCGCTCCGGAAGGCCCAAGCGCTTCTGAACCGCTCACCTGACCCGATGCCGCCGTCCCGTCACGCCGGACCGAAGTCGCCACGAAGAGACCGCTCTGGATCGCCGCGCGTCGAACCTCCCGCGCGGCCTCAACCTGCGGATCGAGCGGTGCAGAAACGACGGGGGCGATGGCGGGAGCCGTGGCGGGAGCCGTGGCGGGAGGAGCGAGCCTGCCAACCGGTAAAGCCGACGGCTCGCCAGCCTGACGCGCCCGCGCCGCGCTCAAGATCGGCCGACCAAGGTCGCCCGGCAGCGGTGGCCCCAGGGCCGGAACGCTGGCCGGACCGACATAGCCGCGCGGCAAGGCGTTGACCCGTTCAGGCGGCGGCGATGGCGTATAGGTCGCCTCGACGGCCGCCGGCTTGCGCTTGTCCATCAGCGACCAACTCACCGCCCCGGCCACGCCGGCGATCAGCACCGCGCCGACGATCAGCAAGGCGCGGCGCGAGACCTGGGCCACCGGCGCCGGCGTTCCGCGCAGCCGCAAGGTCTTGGCGATGGCCTTCTCGGCCTCTTGCGGATCCTGGCTCATCGGGAAGCCTCCGTCAGCGGGGTCAGGCGCGTCAGGCGAACGGCCTGGGCCTGGCTTTTGCCGCCCAGCCGCAACTCGCCGCGGTCGAACAGGCGATCGACGACCAGGCGGCGGGCTTCCACGTGATAGTTGATCAGCTCGACGGTCTTGCCGTCGGGACCGACCCGATAGAGCGGCGGCAGGTCGCTCAGATCGATGGTGGGCGCAAATTCGATGAAGACCCGGCGTCCGTCGTCGAACACCCGGGCCGGCCGCCAAAGCGGATGGTCGCCGCTGATGCGGTAGGCCAGGTTCAACGGCCCGGCCGGCGCGTCTGCGACGGCGGGAACCGACATCGGCGCAGGCGGCGCTGGGACCACCACAGGCGCGAAAGCCGTCTCGTAGCGCCAGGAGACCTGGGACAGCCAGGTCCGGGACGAGGCGCGCAGCTCCAGGTGATAGGTGCGCCGGTCGGTGTTGATGATCAGGTTGGTGGCCAGGCCCGCCGCGGTCGGCTTGATCATCACATGGACGCGGCGCTGCTCGCCCGCCCCGCTGATGGTGTCGCCGATCACCCAGCGGGCGGTGTCGCCCGCCGCCACCGGCCCGGACCCGACGAGGCTCTCGCCCGGTTCCAGGATGATGTCGGTGATCCGGCCCGGCATGGCGATCACCGCAAACACCGCCTCGTCGACAAAGACGAAACGCTTGGCGCCGCCGGGCACCGCCAGCTGGCCGGACGGCTGGCCCAGCGACACGCCCGGAAGAACCAGGCCAACCATCACCACTGCGACCAACCGGGTCATTCGCCGAACTCCTTCGACCACGACAGGCCCGAGACAAAAACGCCCAGCGGGTTGACGCGCAGGCCTTCGGCCGTATGCGGCGGCTTGACCACCAGGGTCAGGATGGCGCTCCAGCGCTCGGTTCCGACCAGCTGACCGTCGGCGTAGCGCTGCTCGCCCCAGGCCACGCGAAAGCTGCTCGGGGTTGCGCGCACCACGCTGGACACGGTGACCACCACCTGGGCCCGGCCGACCTGGGCGAAGGGGTCATTGCGGCGCGCATAGTCCGACAGCGCCGCCGCGCCGTCCGCGTCGGTGAAGTCATAGGCCCGCAGCCAGGCCTGGCGCATGACCACCGGGTCGGTGGAGACCGCCCGCACGTCGGTGATGAAGCGGGCCAGGGTCCAGGCGATCATCGGATCGGTGGCCCGCGCGCCCTGCACCGCCGGCGCGACGACCCGCGGCTCACCCAGACGATCGACCTCGACGACCCAGGGCGTGACCCCGCCGCGCAGGGCGAGACCCACCAAGCCCGCCGACAGGCCGCCCGACAGCGCCAGCAGGCTCAAGGCCATCAGCCGCCAATTGGCCGCCTGGACCCTGGCCGCGCCCATCCGCTCATCCCAAGCCTGGCCGGCCCGCTGATAGGGGGTCTCCGGCTGCGGCGTCGCGCCATAGCGCGCCGATCCCTTCAAGGGGTTCATCTTTAGTCCTCCTTCAAACTGGGTGCGGCGCCGCCGCTGTGACCGTCGCCGCCGCCGGCGGCGTGGAGGGCCAGGCCCACGCCATGGGCCAGAGCCTGCTTGTGCTGGAGGTCACGGGCCCAGGCCGGCGGAGCCGACGCGCCGCCTTCGCCGCCACCGCCCTCCTCGCCGCCACCGCGATCCTCCGCGCGCGGCTTGGGCGAGGGCGTCGCCGTGGCCGCGCCCCCGCCACCATTCCCGCCTCCGGGCGATGAGGGTCCAGACTGCGGCGATCGCTCGGGTCTGCTTCCCGGTCCGCCCGGCGGAAGCCGGCCACCCGCCGCCCCGCTGGCGGCGCTGCTGGCTCCGTCGGCGGCCAGGCTCGCGCCGCCGCTCACCGCCATCTGGGCGGCTGCCGCGCCGGCCATGGCCATGCCGCCGACCATCAGGCCGGTGCCGACCGCCGCGCCGGCCCCCAACTGCGGCGCGCCGGAGACCAGGCCCGAGGCGACGCCGGGTCCGAAGATCGACAGGCCCAGCAAGGTCAGGGCGGCCAGGGCCATGGCCAGGACCTCTTCGAGGGTCGGCTGGCCGGAGGCGGCGCTGGTGAATTCCGAAAACAGCGACGAGCCGATGCCGACGATCACGGCCAGGACCATGACCTTGACGCCAGAAGCGATGACGTTGCCGAGCACCTTCTCGGCCAGGAAGGCGGTGCGTCCAAGGAGCCCGAACGGCACGAGGACAAAGCCCGCCAGGCTGACGAGCTTGAACTCGATCAGCACCACGAAGACCTGCACGGCCATGATGAAGAACGCGACGATGACGAACAGCGCCACGATCAGCAGGATCAGGATCTGCACGGTGTTTTCGAAGAAGCCGGGAAAGCCGCCCAGCTCGCTGGCCGCCTGCAGGATCGGCTTGCAGGCCGAGAGCCCCAGCGCCGCCAGCTTGCCCGGCCGCAGAAAGTCGTCGGCCGACACCCCTGCCCCGCTGGCCTTGAGGCCAAGGCCGGAGAAGCTCTTGAGGACGATCCCTGTCAGGCCATGGAAGTTGCCGATCAGGAAGGCGAAGAACCCCACATAGAGGGTCTTCTTGACCAATCGGGCGATGACGTCTTCGCCCGACGCCCAAGCCCAGAAGAGCGCCGCCAGGGTGACGTCGATGGCCACCAGGGTCGTCGACAGGAAGGCGACCTCGCCGCCCAGCAGGCCAAAACCGCTGTCGATGTAGCGGGTGAAGACATCGAAGAAGCGATCGATGACGCCGGTGTCGCTCATGGCCGTCCCCCGTCGAAAAACCGCGTGCGGGCCGCGGCCCAGGCGGCGCGGCAGCCGTCATCGGCCTGCGCCGCCTCGCCAAGCGCGCGGCACCGCGCTAGGTCGGGATCGCGCGCGGTGGCGGAAGGCCGCGGCGGCGCGGTTGGCGCCTGGGACGCGGTCACCGCCAAGCCCGCGGCCCCAAGCAAGATGATCATTACGCCCCCCCAGACGAGGGCCCGGGTCATGGCTGGGCCGCCCCGCCCATGAACCTCGAGAACCGGGCCCTGGCGTCGGCGCGGGCGGCGACGCGATCGGCGGCCTCCAAGGCCTGAGCGCGGCCCTGGGCGGCGCTGAGCGCGATCAGGTCGGCCAGTTGCTGGGCCTGAAGGGCCAGCAGCTGATTGCCGGCCTGGGCCGCCTGCAGCCCGCCGACCGCGCCTTGGCTGGCGCCCACCAAGCTGGTGAGCTGGTCGCGGCTGGCGCCCAGGCCGCCGACCACGCCGGCCTGAACCTTCAGGGCGTCCTGGAAGCCAGCAACGGCCGTGGTCCAGCGGACGTCGGCGCGCGCGGTCAGGGCCGCGTCGCTGGCCGACAGGTCGACAGCCCCATAGTTGGCGCGGAAAGCTTGCTGGATCTGCGACACGTCATAGGCCAGGGCCTGGGCCTGTCCGAGCAGCTCGCGCGTGCGGTCGACCTGGGCCTGGAGCGCGGCCAGGGACGAGTAAGGCAGGCTGGCCAGGGCCCTGGCCTGGCCGACCAGCATCTGGGCCTCGTTCTGCAACGAGGCGATTTGGTTGTTGACCGCCTGCAGGGCGCGGGCGGCCTGCAGCAGGTTCTGGGCGTAGTTGCCCGGATCATGGACGGCCAGTTGGGCGTGGGCGGCCGGCGGCGGCAAGCTGGCCAGCATGGGGCCAGCCAGCAGCAGCGCCACCAGTGCGCGTCGGGTCAGGATCATGACAAGATCTCCGGTGAAGTCACTGGAAGGGTTTGGATTTTCAGGTCGCTGTTGAGAGCCAGATCCGCCGCCCAGGCCAGACCCCGCCGGCGCAGCCAGGCGCCGGCGAAGCCGTCGGAGCCATGGGCGGCCAGGACCTCGCCGATCGCGGCCTGATCGGCCTTGGACGAGGCGGCGCAGAAGGCCAGGGCGACGGGCCCCAAGCCCAGGTCGAACAGGCGGTCGCCGCCCCGAGATTGCAGGTAGTAGTCGCGGGTCGGGGTGGCGCGGGCGAGGATCTCGATCTGGCGATCGTTGAGCCCGAACCGGGCATAGGCCGCCGCCCCTTGCGGCTCCAGGGCGCGCGGGTTGGGCAGGAAGATCCGGGTTGGGCAGCTCTCGACGATCGAGGCGGCGATCGGACTTTCGACGACGTCGGCCAGCGACTGGGTCGCGAAGATCACCGAGGCGTTCTTCTTGCGCAGAGTCTTGAGCCATTCGCGCAGCTGGGCCCCGAAGGCCGGGTCATCGAGCGCCAGCCAGCCTTCATCGATCAATATCAGGGTTGGCCGACCGTCCAGCCGCCGTCCGATGCGGTGAAAGAGATAGGC
>Ga0075012_10005202_pt1 | contig 11978 bp, 11 predicted proteins | sample All_14_2_FD_71474 | JGI IMG/M metagenome (GOLD analysis project Ga0075012, IMG submission 71474) | Freshwater microbial communities in response to fracking from Pennsylvania, USA - Allegheny Zone_MetaG_DW_15 | ecosystem: Environmental > Aquatic > Deep subsurface > Groundwater > Drilled...
GTCTTCGGTCGCCACCAGCGGCAGGCCACAGGCGGCTGCTTCGATGAGGGTCAGCCCGAACGGTTCGGTCAGCGCCGGGTTGACAAAAACACCGTGCGAGCGGGTCGCCAGCCGGTACAGGCAGGGCACCTGCGCGGGTTTGTGGTGTTTGGGGTAGGCCACCTTGCCGTACAGGTCGTATTTGTCGATGGCCAGCAGCAGGTCGTTGAGCACGGTTCGGGTCACGCCGGTGATGTCCTGGATATCGTCCCGGTTGCCTACCACGATCACCAGATTGGCCACCTGTTGCAGTTTGGGCGACTCGCCATAGGCTTCAATCAGCGAGATGATGTTCTTTTTGGGGTCCGGGCGCGACAGCGCCAGAATGATCGGCTTGCCCGGCTCTTTCAGAAACTTGGCCAGTTCATCGACCAGGCCTTGATCGTCCTCACCGTCCTGCGGTGGATAAAAGGCCGCCAGATCGGTGCCGGGCGGAATCACCCTCATGGCGTGGGGCTGGTAGTAGTCGTACAGGCCGTATTGCTGCTCAATCTCCTGCTGCGTGCTGGTGATGACCCGCTCGGCGGCGGCCAGCGTGGTTTCTTCGGCCTCCACACGGCGGCTGATGTGGTAGGTGGACTCGATCTCGGCGCGGTTGACGCCACTGGCCAGCAGTTGCTTGCGTTTGTTGCGGCCCAGCGAGTGGCCGGTGTGCACCAGCGGGATCCCCAACTGGTGCGACAAGCGCGCACCCACATACCCGGCATCGGCATAGTGGCTGTGGATCACGTCGGGCATGTTGCCCGGTTGTTTGAAATACGCCAGCGCGTTGTCGGAAAAGCTGTCCAAAGCGTCCCACAACAGTTCCTTGCGCACATAGCCGGGCGCGCCGCACGCCAGCCGCACGATGCTGGCTTTGGCTGAGAGTGGCTCCACCGGCACCGCGTAGTCCTGGCTGACCTGCGCGTCAGCCACCAGGCGCGTCAGCAGCACCACTTTGGCCACGTCGGGGTGGTCGCCCAGCGTCTTGGCCAGCTCCACCACATACTTGGTTTGCCCGCCGGTGTCGGCATCGCGCCCGAGTTCCAGATCGTGGCCGCGAATCAGGCCGTGGATGCTGATCAGTGCAATCACCAACGGGGGCGCGGTGGCCGCGGTCTTGTCTGTTTTCATGATGGTGTGTCTCCGGTTGGGTAGGGCAGGTCACCGCCTGTCCGGTGTCATCACAGGCTTGTATTGTATTTGTACAAATATAAATCACCCGATCGAGCATTTTTCACCCGGATGAAAGACACCCCAACCCAAGGTGCCAATATGTCGGCGCAATGTGTGCCGGATTTGATCCATGTCAGGTTTAACCGGGCGGGCGTGGTGCACATTAGCAGCCCTGAGCGGTTTAAATTTTCCAGGCTGACTGACAAGGACACCCACCATGAAAGCACTTCAAGACCTTTTTTCCACCGACTACGGCCTCATGAGCATTGGCGGTATTGCGATCATGGTGGTGGGTTTGGCCTATGCCTACCTGGTGCTGAAGAAAAAGATGGCCGAAACCAGCGATCAGCCGCGCAAGTAAGCCTGTGCACAGCGGGCGTTCGGCCCGTGACGGTGCTCCCCATTTTTTTTGAAGCCACCTCTGCCCGCGCGGAGGTGGTTTTTGTGTTTTCATGCGTCCCTGTATGACCCTGTCCCGCCTGCCTGATGAATAGCCCTGTTGTGTCTGCCCTGTTGCCAGTGGTGCTGCTGATTGCCATTGGTGTGATCGCAAGCCGGGCCAAATTCATCCGGGCCGAGGCGACCAAAGACCTGTCCAACCTGGTCTTCATGGTGCTCACGCCCGCGCTGCTGTTTCGCACCATGAGCACGGTGCACGTGGAGCAGCTCAACTTCAAGCCGGTGGCCATGTACTTTGTGGCGGCGCTGCTGCTGTTCGTCGGTGTGATGGTGTCGCGCGGGCTGAACCGCCGCGCCGCGGTGCTGGCGCTGGCCGCCACCTTCAGCAACACGGTGATGATCGGCATTCCGCTGATTGGCCTGGCTTACGGGCAGGCCGGCCTGGTCACGCTGTTCACGCTGATTTCGGTGCACTCCCTGGTGCTGTTGACGCTTGCCACCGTGGTGCTGGAGATGGTGAGCGCGCGTGAAGATCGCCTGGCCGGTGGCGGTGGCCAGCGGCACATGGCGCTGACGGTGCTCTCCGCCATCAAGAGCGGCATCATCCACCCGGTGCCGCTGCCCGTCATCCTGGGCCTGCTGTTTGCACAGACCGGGCTGGTGCTGCCCGAGGTGGTGGACCGGCCGTTGCAGCTGCTGGGCAACGCCTTTGGCCCGGTGGCGCTGGTGCTGGTGGGCGCGATGCTGACGCAGGTACGGATCGGCACCCACCTGAGCGCTGCGCTGGGCATCAGCCTGCTGAAAAACCTGGTGCTGCCCTGCCTGATGGCGGCGCTGGGTTGGGCTTTTGGCATGACCGGCCTGCCGCTGACGGTGATGATCGTCACCGCCGCGCTGCCCATGGGCGCCAACGTGTTCCTGTTTGCCCAGCGTTACGAGGTGGCGCAGGAGCTGGTGACCGCCAGCCTGGCCGTGTCCACCGTGCTGGGGCTGCTGACGGTCACGGCGGTGATGTCGCTGCTGTCCTGGTTGGGGTAAACCGGCCAACCAGGACCGCTTGATTGGCGGTCACGCCCCTCTCACTGTCTGGAGGGATACTGCCGGTTTCGTTCTGGAGCTGCTCACCATGCGCCACCCCATGAAGCCAAGCCCGCCACCCGCACCGCAAGAGCTGGAACTCAAACTGAGTTTGCCGCTGGCCGACGCACAGCGCTTGCGCCAGCAACTGGCGCGCGTTGCGCTGTTGTCGCGACGCACGGCTGCGCAGCAGAGCCTGCACAACATTTATTACGACACGCCGGACCAGCAACTGCGCCAGCAGCGCGCCGTGCTGCGGCTGCGCCGTGTCGGTGATGACCTCTCGCCGCGCTGGCTGCAAACCTTCAAGACCGGCGCCAGCGACACCTCGGCGCTGAGCCAGCGCGGTGAATGGGAAAGCCCGGTGGACGGTGCCGCTTTGTCCCGCCCGGCGCTGCAAGCCACGCCGTGGTCACAGATTGACACCGACGGCCGCCTGTTTGCCGCCCTGGCGCCGTGTTTTGTGACCGCGTTTGAGCGCACCCTCTGGCTGGTGCGCAGACGCGATGGCAGCGTGGTGGAAGTGGCGCTGGACCTGGGCCAGATTGAAGCCGACGACAAAACCACCCCCATTTGTGAGCTGGAGCTGGAACTCAAAGCCGGGCAGCCCGCCGCACTGTTTGCCATCGCGCAACAGATTGCCCGCACCGTGGCCGTGCTGCCGGCCACCATGAGCAAGGCCCAGCGCGGGTTTTTGTTGGCGCAAGGCGGCCTGAACCAGGCGCACCGCGCCCAGTTGCCGCGTTTGACCCACCGCATGCCGGTGTTGCAGATGGTGCAGCAGGTGCTGCGCAGCGCCTTGGCACAGTTCACCCAGAATCTGGAGAGCCTGCGCCACTCGGATGACCCCGAGGTGGTGCACCAGGCCCGGGTCGGCTGGCGGCGTTTCAAAAGCGCGCTGCGACTGTTCAGAAAGTTTTTGCCCCTAGCAGCGCCCAAGCCGTCTGCTGCATTGCAGGCCCTGTTGGACGCTCTGGGTGAGTTGCGCAACATGGATGTGGCGCGCACCGAGACCTTGCCTGCGCTGGCCGACGCCTTCACGCTGGGCCAGACGCAGCGCACCCAGGCCTGGCAAGCCATGATGACCGTGGTGACGCAGGCGACCGACCTGCAACGCGCAACGGTTCGCCGGACATTGCAAACGCCCGCCACGGGCGCCAGTTTGCTGGCGATCGTGCAGTGGCTGGAAGGCCTGTCCGACGACGAACAGGCAGCGCCCGGCCCGAAGGTGTTGCTGCGCCCTTGGGCCAAGCAGCGGATGCATCGCTTGAGCCAACAATTGGACGCCGCGCGCCAGGTGGCCGACACGCCCGCGCAGTGGCACCGCGTGCGGATCCTGGCCAAGCGCTTGCGTTATGGCAGCGAGCACCTGCAGGACGTGTTGCCCCACCGACGGGTCAAGCAGGGCGTGCAAAGCGCCACCGCCATGCAAGACGACCTGGGTGCCGCCCGCGATGTGGCGCAACTCAGCGCACTGGTGGCCAAGCTGGACCTGCCGCCCTACGTGGCGGAATTCTTGCGTGGTGTGGCGTTGGGGGCAGGCGGCTGGGTCAAATCCAGCCCGAGGAAGATGGCCCCTGGCAGCGGATTGAACACATAGGGCGCCACGGGTTGGAAGCCCAGCGTGTCGTACAAGCGCAGCGCCGCCGTCATGGTCGGTAACGTGTCCAGGCAAATGCGCTGGTACAGCGCCCCGCGCGCCTCTTGGCAAATGCGCTCGACCAGTGACCGGCCCAGCTGTTGTGCCCGGTAACCGGGGGCCACATACAGGCGCTTCATCTCGCACGTGTGGGCATCCACGGGCCGCAGCGCGACACAGCCCACGGCTTGGTCACCGTCCCAGGCCAGGATCAAACGCCCCAGCGGAGGCGCATATTTGCCGGGCAGGGTGGCCAGTTCCTCGTCGAAATTCTGGAAACACAGTTTGAACCCCAGCCCCTGGGCATAGGCCAGAAACAGGTGTTTGACGATGGCCAAGTCTTGCGGCAGGCGGGCTGGTGCCAAGGTGATCACGGTGCCAAACGCTCCCGGATCCAGCGTGGCTCACCGGAGCCCTGAGAGGGTTGCAGACTGTATTTGAGCCTGTCATGCAAACGGCTTTTGCGCCCCTGCCAGAACTGCCAGCTGTCGGGTACCAGGCGGTAGCCGCCCCAGTGCGGGGGCCGCGGCGGGTTGAGCAAAAACTGCGCGCCGTATTTGGCGGCGTTGGCCACCAGCACCCCGCGCCCGCTGATCACCTGGCTTTGCGGGCTGGCCCAGGCGCCGATGCGGCTGTCCAGCGGGCGGCTGTGAAAGTAAGCATCGCTCTCAGCGTCGCTGACCTTTTCCACCAGGCCCTCGATGCGCACCACGCGCTCCAGCTCGACCCAATGAAACTGCAGCGCCGCAAACGGGTTGCCCGCCAGCTCCAGCCCTTTTTGCGACGCGTAATTGGTGTACCAGACAATGCCGCGCGCATCACAGCCCTTGATCAGCACCACCCGGGTGCTGGGGCGCAGGTTGGCACCGACGGTGGCCAGTGTCATGGCGTTGGGCTCAGGCACCTCGGCGCTGATGGCTTCACCCAGCCACTGTTCAAACTGTTTCAGGGGGTCGGCGTGGGAGGCGTCTTCGTTGAGTTCGGCGCGCTCGTAGCTTTTGCGTAAATCGGCGAGTTGGGTCATCCGGTCAGTATAAAGAAACCGGGTCAGCTGCTCCTGATCCAGGCGTCAGCTTGGGCGCTGGGGTCCGCTTCTACAATGCCGCCAGTTCATTCACAAGGAGTTAAACCGATGTCTTCAGAAGCTGACGAAACCCAAGGCCAGGTGCTGGGTGTGGTGTTTGGTGTGATCGCGCTGGTGATCGCGCTGGTGATTGGTGTGGTGGTGCATCACACCGGCAAGCAGCGCGCCGCCAAGGCCGCAGCCGTGAGTACCGCACCTGTGGCGATGGCAGACGCCAGCGGCGCCTCGGTGGTGGTGGAAAACGGCGTGGTCAAGTTCTACTTTGCCACCGGCAAGGCCGAGCTGGCAGCGGGTGCCAACGACGCCCTGGCGACCATCGTCACCGGCACGGCCAGCGGCCAAAAAGCCGTGGTGAGCGGTTTTCATGATGCCACCGGCGATGCGGCCCTGAACGCCGAATTGGCCAAACAGCGTGCTTTTGCCGTGCGCGATGCGCTGGTGGCGCTGGGTGTGGCTGCCGACAGCATTGAGCTCAAAAAGCCCGAGGAAACGCTGGCCACCGGGTCCAACGACCAGGCGCGCCGGGTTGAGGTGTCGTTGCAATAAATGGCGCTGTGCACCCTGGAAAAAGCCCGATGGATTCGGGCTTTTTTATGGGTTGACCGTGTCGCCGCAAGGGACGACGGTCACGGGTGATGTCGCGCCGGACTTGGGTACTGAACCTACAATTTGCCCTTCACTTTAAGGAGAAAACCATGTCTTCTGTGAACCGTGACGAACGCAAAAGGGTGCCTGGTGTGCTGCTCCTCGGGCTGAGTCTGTTGGTGGCGTTTGCCATCGCGGTGGTAGTGGGGCCGTCTCGCCAAGTTGGCAAGACGCTGCCTGCTGCCAAGGAAGATGTGGCGGTGGCTGCCCCTGAGGTGGCTGCGGATGGCAACCTGGCCGCGGTGGTGGTTGAGCAGGGTGTGGTCAAGTTCTATTTCTCCCCTGGCAAGGCCGACTTGGCAGCGGGTGCCCAGCAGGCGCTGGCGACCATCGTGGCGGGCGCTGCCGCTGGCAAACAAGTGGTGGTGAGTGGTTTTCATGACAGCACCGGCAACGCGGCGCGCAATGCCGATCTGGCCAGGCAACGCGCCGTCGTTGTGCGTGATGCGTTGGTGGCGCTGGGCGTGCGGGCCCAACAGATTGCGCTCAAGAAACCTGTCAAAACACAGGCCTTTGGCGCCAACGCCGAGGCACGGCGCGTTGAGGTGAGCTTGCAGTAGCCAGCCGCGTGACTGCATCGCGCAAATGGGCCCGACGTGTTCGGGCTTTTTTGTGTCCGCTTGCGGCTGGCAGCCTGGCGGTAACCCGCGGGCAGGCGGGGGGTGGCAGACTGGGTTAGGATGTGTCATGTAATTTAGTTACTAACTTTTAACGCCACATGAAACTCAACACCACCGTCCACGCCGTCACCCAACGCATCATCGCCCGCAGTCAGCCAACCCGCAGCGCGTATTTGGCGCAGGTACAAGCCGACGCCAAGCGGCCCCCGGGCGCACAGCGCATGGGTTGCGCCAATGTGGCGCATGCCTTTGCCGCCTTGCCGGGCAACGACAAGCTGCGTGTGGTGGTTGAAAAAGCGCCCAACATCGGCATCGTCACTGCCTACAACGACATGTTGTCGGCACATGCACCGCTGGGCCATTACCCGGACCTGATCAAAACAGAAGCACGCCAACACGGTGCCACCGCGCAGGTGGCCGGTGGTGTGCCCGCCATGTGCGACGGTGTCACCCAGGGCCAGCCGGGCATGGAGCTGAGCCTGTTTTCGCGTGATGTGATCGCTTTGGGCACGGCGGTGGCGCTGAGCCACGATGTGTTTGCCGGGGCGCTGATGCTGGGCGTGTGTGACAAGATCGTGCCGGGCCTGCTGATTGGTGCGCTGCAGTTTGGCCATCTGCCCACCGTGTTTGTGCCCGCCGGGCCGATGACCTCGGGCCTGTCCAACACCGCCAAATCCAAGGTGCGGGAACAAGCCGCGCAAGGGCTGGTCGGGCGCGACGAGTTGCTGGCGGCCGAGTCCGCCGCGTACCACGGCGAGGGCACCTGCACCTTCTACGGCACGGCCAACAGCAACCAGATGCTGCTCGAAGCCATGGGCCTGCACGTGCCGGGCACGGCCTTCATCAACCCTGGCGCTGCCCTGCGTGACGAGTTGACGCGCGAAGCCGTGCGCACCGTCCTGGGCACGCCAGACTACAGGTGCCCGCCGATTGGTCTGGTGGTGGACGAGCGCTGCATCGTCAACGCCATGGTGGCGCTGCTGGCCACCGGCGGCTCCACCAACCACCTGATTCACTGGGTGGCGGTGGCCGCGGCGGCGGGTATCGTGATCAACTGGGATGATTTCTCGGCCCTGTCCGACGTGGTGCCACTGTTGACCCGCGTCTACCCGAATGGCAGCGCCGATGTGAACCAGTTCCAGGCAGCGGGTGGCCCGGGTTATGTGATCCGCGAACTGCTGGACGGCGGCTTCATGCACGCCGACGTGCTGACCGTGCGCGCCGGTGGTTTGCGCGACTACACCCGCATGCCTGCCGGTGCTGCGCCAGCGGCCGACGCGCAAGGGGCCAGCGGCACGCCAGCCCTGGTTTGGAACGATATCGGCGCCAGCAAGGACGAGGCCGTGGTGCGCCCGGCCAGCAACCCGTTCAGCGCCAGCGGCGGCTTGAAATTGCTTCAGGGCAATCTCGGGCGCAGTGTGATCAAGATCTCTGCCGTGCCGGATGACCGCCATGTCATCGAGGCGCCGTGCCGCGTGTTTGACTCTCAGGAAGCGCTGCACCATGCCTTCGCCGCTGACGAACTCAACCACGACGTGGTGTGTGTGGTGCGCTGGCAGGGCCCCAAAGCCAATGGCATGCCTGAGTTGCACAAACTCACCCCACCGCTGGCGGTGTTGCAAGGCAAGGGCTTTCGGGTGGCGCTGGTGACCGATGGTCGTATGAGCGGTGCCTCGGGCAAGGTGCCCGCGGCGATCCATGTTTCGCCCGAAGCCGTGGCCGGTGGTCCGCTGGCCAAGGTCCGTGACGGTGATGTGATCCGGCTGGACGCCGCGGCGGGCACGCTGCAGGTGCTGGTGAATGAGGATGTCTGGGCGGCGCGTGAAACATTGGCCATGCCCGAGGCGCTGCGTGCTGCCAACGGTGTGGGCACGGGGCGCGCGTTGTTTGCCAACATGCGCCGTAACGCCAGTGGCGCGGAAGCTGGCGCCTGCACCTGGCTGTGAACCACGCCAGAGTCAGCTGCCTGCGCGGCGTACATTTGTCATCCATTTTCAGGACAACCCCATGAACGCCACCACACCTTTAACTGCCTTGCAGGTCATGCAAGACGCGCCGGTGATCCCGGTCATTGTGCTGAACGATGTGGCACACGCGGTGCCGATGGCGCGTGCGCTGCTGGCCGGCGGCATCCGCATGCTGGAGGTGACCCTGCGCACGTCGCAAGCGCTGGCGTGCATCGAGGCCATTGCACGCGAGCTGCCTGAGGCTGTGGTGGGCGCAGGCACCGTGCGCAGCGTGGCCGATGCCCAGGCGGCGGCCAAGGCCGGGGCGCGCTTTGCGGTCAGCCCTGGCTACACCAGCGCGGTGGGCCAAGCCTGTCGCGATGTCGGGCTGGCGCTGCTACCCGGTGTGGCCACCGCCAGCGAGATCATGCGGGCGTGTGAGGACGGCTTCACCGAACTCAAGTTTTTTCCCGCCGTCCAGGCAGGCGGCGTGGCCATGCTCAAGGCCTGGGCCGGGCCGTTTTTTGACGTCAAGTTTTGCCCCACCGGCGGCCTCACCCTGCAAAACGCGCCGGATTTTCTGGCGCTGGGCAATGTGGTGTGTGTGGGCGGCTCCTGGCTGGTGCCGGCCAATGTGCCCGAGTCGGGCGACTGGGGCCGGGTCACCCGCCTGGCGATGGAAACCCAGGTGCTGCGCAAGTAGACCCGGGCAAGACGGCACGCGCAGCACGTTAACGCCGAGGCTCAGCGCAAACCAACGCCGGCGCTGTCCTGGGCGCGCTCAATCAGCTCCACCTTGTAACCATCCGGGTCGGTCACAAAAGCAATCACCGTGCTGCCGCCTTTGACCGGGCCGGCTTCGCGCGTGATGGTGCCACCGGCAGCGCGGATCTTGTCGCAGGCCGCTTTGGCATCGGGCACACCCAGCGCGATGTGGCCGTAGGCGGTGCCCATGTCATAGGTCTCGACACCGTAGTTGTAGGTCAGCTCCAGCTCGGCGTGGTCGGGGTTGCTGCCGTAACCAACAAACGCCAGTGAGTATTTGTACTCCGGGTTGTCAGAGATTCGCAGCAGCGTCATGCCCAGCACCTGGGTGTAGAAGTCGATTGAGCGCTGCAAATTGCCGACGCGCAGCATGGTGTGAAGAAATCGCATGAAAAAAAATCCTGACAGATTGAAACGGATGGCGCTGGAAGCAAGTTCCCGATGGCGCCGGATGGAGGGCAACTTTAGCGCGTGCACGCCGACCGTGGCGGGGCTTGGGGAATAATCCTCAGCCTCTCAACCCGCTGCGAGCTCACCATGCCTGTGTTTACCAAAGTTGTTTTGTTCACCGATACCGACGGCCGTGCGCGTTTTCGTGACGAGCCTGTGGCACTTGACCAAGGCAAGCCTGAATCGGCGCTCTCGGCGCTGATGCCCTCGGGCGGCTACCAACTGCGCCAAAGCCCGGTCGGGTTTCGCAGCAGCTTTCACTGCACGACCGACCCCCAGTGGGTGTTCATCCTGAGCGGCCAGATGGAAATCTTGCTGCAAGACGGTAGCTCCCGGGTGTTCAAACCGGGTGAGCACTTTTACTCCGCAGACGTGTTGCCCGCCGGGCAGACGTTTGACGCTACGGTACACGGGCACTGGAGCCGCCAGGTGGGGCCCGATGAACTGGTCACGCTGTTTGTGCGCGGCTGACCCCCGATAGCCGGGATCTTGGCCTGCGTGTCCGGCAGACCGGTCGCAGGCCGAGACCGCCGCGATCAGCGGCTGCTTGGGCCGCGCGAGCCGCCGCCGGATCCACCGGGGCCACCCGAGCGGCCACGGCTGCCAGAGCGGTTGCCACCACCCGAGCGGCTGGGGCCGCCGCCAAAACCACCACCTGCTGCCGGGCCAGCGCTGCGATTGCCGCCGCCGCTGAAACCGCCGCCACTGCGGCGCGGGCCACGGTCGGACATCATGTCGACGCTGGTGCGCATCGGGTCAGGCTGGCCACCTGCACCGCGCGAAGGCGCCGATGACGGACCGCCGTAACCGCCGCCGTTGCCACCACCATAACCACGCGCCGGGCGTTGACCCGGGCCGCGCACGGCTTGCTCTGCGGCTGACAAATGGCTGCGTGGTTCGATGTCACGGCCACCCACTTCCAGCTCGAAACTGCCTTCGGTGCGCAAACCAGCCGGGCGGCGCTCGCCACCCGCAGGCCGCGGACCACGCCCGCCGCCACCGCTTCGCCCTTCAGCGCTGCGGCCACGGCTTGCGCCGCCGTTGCCGCCACCATTGGCAGGGCGTGCCGCGCCCGGGCCTTTGCTCTCGCGCACACGGGTCAGCATCTCGGAGCGTGCCGCCTTGGCAGCAGCCATCATCACCTCGCGGCTTGGCGGCTTGCCAGCGCCACCCCAGATGGTCTGGCGGCCCATGGCGATGGGCTCGGCTTTTTCGCCAGGCTCGGGCATGAAGCCGTCCTTGATTTCCACCGGAATATCTTGTTTGGTGAAGCGTTCAATGGCTTGCATGAAGCCTTCTTCATCCAGACTCACCAGGCTCACCGCCTGGCCTTCGGCGCCGGCGCGGCCGGTGCGGCCAATGCGGTGCACATAGTCTTCACAGACGTTGGGGATGTCGTAGTTCACCACGTGCGGCAGGTCGTCGATGTCGATGCCGCGGGCGGCAATGTCGGTGGCCACCAGGGCGCGGACTTCGCCGCTTTTGAAATCGGCCAGCGCCTGGGTACGCGCGCTCTGGCTCTTGTTGCCGTGCAGGGCCATGGCGTTGATGCCGTTCTTGGTCAAAAACTCGGCCACGTTGTTGGCGCCAAACTTGGTGCGGGTGAACACCAGCACCTGGCTCCAGTTGTGTTCCTGGATGATGTGGGCCAGCAAGGCCTTTTTCTTGCCGCGGCCGACCGGGTGGATCAGCTGGGTGATGCGTTGCACCGTGGTGTTGCGCGGGGTGACCTGAACACTCTGCGGGTTTTTCAGCAAGGTGGCGGCGAGTTCGCGGATTTCGTCACTGAAGGTGGCCGAGAACAGCAGGCTCTGTTTGTCCTTGGGCACGGCGGCCAGCACTTTCTTGACGTCATGGATGAAGCCCATGTCGAGCATGCGGTCCGCTTCGTCGAGCACCAGAATCTGCACCTGGCCCAGGTCGAGCATGCCTTGCTGCATCAAGTCCAGCAGGCGCCCAGGGGTGGCCACCAGGATGTCCACGCCTTTTTTCATGCGGCTGATCTGTGGGTTCATGCCCACACCACCAAACACGGCGGCGGAAGTGATGTCGAGGTATTTGCCGTAGGTTTGGACCGATTCTTCCACCTGGGCGGCCAGCTCGCGGGTGGGCGTCAACACCAGGGCGCGGATGGCGATGCCACCAAACTTGTTGCGCGG
>Ga0075012_10005204_pt1 | contig 11975 bp, 9 predicted proteins | sample All_14_2_FD_71474 | JGI IMG/M metagenome (GOLD analysis project Ga0075012, IMG submission 71474) | Freshwater microbial communities in response to fracking from Pennsylvania, USA - Allegheny Zone_MetaG_DW_15 | ecosystem: Environmental > Aquatic > Deep subsurface > Groundwater > Drilled...
CTCGACGACCACCGAGCGCGAGCAGGCCCGGATCAATCTCGAGGAGGCCCGAATCGGCCTCGAGGAGATCCGCGAGAAGCAGGTCGAGCTGGCCGACGAGAAGGCTAAGGCCGACGCTGGCGGCGTCGAGGGGACCGACAAGGTCAAGGACGCGCAGGACTCCCTGACCGAGGCCCTCGAGGCCCAGAAGGACGCTCAGAGCGAGATCAAGGACGCCGAGGACGACCTGGCCGAGACCCGCCAGGAGGCGGCCCGCGATGTCGCGGCGGCTGAGCGCAACCTCAACGAGGTGCGCCTGCAGAACGTGCGCCAGATCGACGACGCCGAGCGCAGCCTGTCCGAGGCCCGCCAGGACGGCCATGAGGCCGTAGCGGACGCCCAGCGGACTCTAACGCGCGCCCAGGAGGACTATCAGGTCGCTCTGCAGAGTACCGGCGACATCGGCTCCGCGTCGATGCAGAAGCTGCAGGACGCGATGGGTAAGCTCGGCCCGGAGGGCCAGCGGTTCGCGCGCTTCCTCTTTTCGCTCCGCGAGGACTTCTATGCCTTCCGCGACGACGTCCAGGCCGTGCTTCTGCCGTCGGTCCAGGAGGCTATGGAGTCCTTCATGGGCTCCGAGGCTGGCAGCGTCCTGCGCGACTCCCTGCTCGGCCTGGCCGAGGGGTTCGGCAAGTTCGTCGAGGCGCTGTCCGCGTCCTTCCAGGGCAAGGCCTGGACCGGCTTCTTCCAGATGCTCGGCGACCTCGGTCCGGACATCCAGGCTGCCTACGGCAACGCCTTTATCTCGTTCCTCGAGGCCATGGCCTCGATCATGACCACGCTGGCGCCGTACGCGCTCGACTTCGCCGAGGGCCTGGCGAAGATCACGGAGAACTTCGCCGAATGGGCCGCCTCGCCCGAGGGTCAGGCTCAGATCGAGAAGTTCATGGACTACGTCAAGAAGGTCGCCCCGGAGGTGATCCGGTTCGTCGTTGCTGTGGCACGCGCGTTCGGCAACCTGCTTGATGGTCTCTCTGATTGGGGTGGTACCGTCCTGAGCGGCATCACCGGCTTCTTCGAGATGCTCGCCGAGATGGATCCGAAGACCCTGGCCGCGATCGTCACCCCGATCCTCATCCTGCTGACCTCCGCCCAGGCCGCCTATGCTGTCATCAACCTGCTCCTCGCCGGTGGCGCGCTGATCGGCTCCACCGTCGGTGTCGTGGTCTTCTCGATCGTCGCCCTCGGCCTCGCCCTGGTCTACATCTACCGGACCAACGAGCGCTTCCGGAAGATGATCAAGGAGGCCTGGCCCGCGATTCGGGACGCCTTCGTCGAGGCCTGGGAGACGATCAAGCCCGCCCTAATGGAACTCGGCGACGCGGTCGGTGATCTGCTCGTCAAGATCGGCCCCGCGCTCCTCTGGCTCGCCGAGAAGGTCATCCCCCTGCTCGGCAAGTGGTTCGCCCTGCAGATGCACGCCATCGCCTGGCTGATCACCGAGGTCTGGATCCCGGTCATCACCAAGATGGTCGACGTTGCGAAGTGGACCTGGGAGCATGTCCTCAAGCCCGTCTGGAATGCCATCGCAACGGCGGCCCGCTGGCTCTGGCGCGAAGTCCTCAAGCCCGTCTTCACCGCAATCGGCGACGACTGGGACGCTAAGCTCCGCGCGATGCGTTGGGTCTGGAACAATATCCTGAGCCCGGTGTTCAGCGGCTTTGGCGCCGTGCTGGGCAACCTGTGGCGCAATGTCGCGAAGCCGCTGTTCGGCAATATTGCCGATGGCTGGGACGCCGCGCTCCGGGGTATGAAGTGGGTCTGGAATAACATCCTCAGTCCGGTCTTCACCTTCATCGCCGACACGGCCCTACCGGGCCTGCAGGGTGCCTTCAAGACGGCGATCGATGCCATTGCCACACTGTGGGACGGACTCAAGAAGGTCGTCGGCGCACCAATCAAGTTCGTGCTCGACACCATCATCAACAACGGCCTGATCGACGGATTCAACAAGGTAGCAGGCTGGGTTGGCAAGGACGGCTTCGACCACATCCCGATCCCGAAGGCGATCCAGAAGTACGCCACCGGTGGCGTACTACCTGGCTACACTCCAGGTCGCGACGTCCATTCGTTCGTCTCGCCGACGGCTGGCCGCCTCGAGCTCTCCGGTGGCGAGGCCATCATGCGCCCCGAGTTCACGGCCGCCGTGGGCTCCGGCTTCGTCGACTCCATGAACGCGACTGCCCGCGTCGGTGGTATAAACGCAGTCAAGAAGGCGCTCTACGGCCAGGCGTTCGCCAAGGGTGGCATCTTCTTCCCGCTGCCCGGCGGCCATATGGACACCAGGGGTTACGCGGGTCACGATGGCGTCGACATCAACGTCGGATCCGGCAGTGATGACCTAGGGATGCCCTTCTACTCGGCCACCTCTGGGCGCGTCTCCTCCGTTGGGTATGGTCGCGGCTACGGCAATGCGGTCTACGTCCAGAGCCCCTATGGTGAGCTCGTCTATGGCCACAGCCAGGATGGGTCGATCCGCGTCGGTGTCGGTCAGGCCGTTCAGCCCGGAACATGGCTCGCGCGCGTCGGAGACACCGGCAATTCCTCCGCTCCCCACCTTCACTTCGGCTTCCCTGGCGGCTCGATGGCTGCCGCGATCGGTCTACTGTCCGGCGCTCCCGTAGGCAAGCCCGGCAAGCCTGGCGAGGGTGGCGGTCGGAGCATTCCCGGCGGCCTCAAGGACTTCATCCAGCACCCGATGGACACCATCAAGGGATGGGTTACGAAGAAGTGGGGCGACGCTTCAGATGCTGTCGCCAGCAGTCCGGTCTTCGGCTACGTGAAGCGCCTTCCGCTTGCCCTGGCCAGCGGACTCAAGGACAAGGCCCTGGACATGATCCCTGGCTGGGCCAAGTCGATCGCTGGTGGCGTCGGTGATGTCGTCGGCGGGATCAAGGATACTGCTGGCGACCTCGCTGGCGGTGCGGCCGATGCGCTCGGCTTCGCCGACGGTGGTATCCTTCCGTACAACGGCACCATGATGTACGACGACGGCGGCTACCTGCCTCCGGGCCTCACTACTGTCGTCAACCTCACCGGTAAGCCTGAGCCCGTCTTCACCGACGAGCAGTTCAACGGCATGGAGACTGGATCTCAGCGAGCCGGGGATGTCTGGGACCTCGACTTCCACGAGGTCATGGCTACCCCCGAGGACATCGCCGACACCCTCATGTTCCGCGTTCGCACCAAGGAGCGTCGGGGCAACCGGTACGGAGGAGACCGATGAGCGACCTGCAGGACCACCAGTTCGAGATCCTCCCAAACGAGGACGCCGAGGATGGCGTCGTCTTCGGCTATGGCTCCCTCGTCGACCTCGACGAGAACGGATTCCATCCGCCAGAGGACGCCTGGATCGTGGGCGACACCGACAATGCCCGTCATGGGGGGACATACTTCGGTCGCGACGTGCTCGGCTCTGGCACATGGGGCTGGGACCTCTTCATCAACGCCGAGAACACCCGAACGGCCCTCAACGCCCTGCGGCCCTTCAAGCAGGCCTGGCGGGCGAGCAAGATCCGTCGCACGCCGGGTGCGGTCATCCCCGTTCGCATGATGCTCGATGGTGAGGTCCGGCGAGTCTATGGCCGCCCTCGCCGCTGGGCCGACACGCCGACGAACCAGATTCTCGGTGGCTACATCCCGATCACTGTGGACTTCAAGGCGGTCGACGGCTACGTCTACAGCGATGTCGAGGAGTCGGTCGTCTTCTCGATGGCCGGAGGCTCCGAGGGTGGCTTCGACTTCCCGCTGACCTTCCCTTTCACCACCCTGCCGGTCGGCCAGTCCACCCAGCAGATCGTGGTTGGCGGCGACGAGCCCGCCTATGGCATCTATCGCTTCGAGGGACCGGTCACCAATCCATCGCTCGAGACCGACGGCTTCTCGGTCGAGCTCAACCTCACCGTCGAGACCGGAGACTGGGTCGAGATCGACACGCGCCCTTGGCATCGTGGCATCTTCAATCAGACTGGCGGCAGCCCTGAGGGGGCACTCACTCCAGGCGTCTTCATCAACGATCTAGTGCTCGAGCCCGGCCCCCATATTCTGACCTTCCGGGGCAATACCATAGAGGGCGGATCGCCGACCTGTACGGTACGATGGAGGAACACCCATGACTCATACTGAACGGGAGCACTGACGTGACCTTCGACAAGGCAGCCTGGGCCATCGACGGCCCGACCACGAAGGCCGCGCTGGCGCGACTCGCTGAATACGTCGCCACCGGCGGCGCCGAGGGGATCGTCGACAAGACGGACTTCAAGGTCACCCCCACCAGTCCGCTGACCCGTGGCATCACGATCAGCGCCGGTGGGGGCCTGATCCGCAACCGATACCAGGGGAGCGAGGTCAATCAGACCTATGCCGTCTCCAATTCCGGTGACCACACGATCAGCTCTGGATCTATGCCTGCCGTTTCTGCGAGCGCGCAGGAGTTCCTGGTCCTCGTGACCGTCGGCGATGAGGAGTTCAGCCAGGTCGGCCACCCCTGGATGACCGGCTCGCCGATCGAGACGCCCGACACCTTCCAGTACGTACGGCCGATCGTCTATGGTCCCGTCTCTGCTGGCGCGACCGTGGCCTCCCTGAACCTCTCGTTCCCCGCCCTGGCCATCGCCCGACTCAACATCCCGGCGAACGCCACGAACATCACCGCCGAGATGATCACCGATCTGCGAACCCTGGCGCGCCCTCGCTCCCAGACGATCGTCCGGCGCATCATCAGCGGCGGCCCCGTGTTTCCCAACAACAGCGGCGAGGCCGCCAGCGCCCTTCGTCCGCTACTGAACTGGGTGCCCGTTCAGATCCCTGACTGGGCGAACGTCGCCAAGGTTTTTGGGACCATCGACGGAGTCAAGATCACCGGCTTCGGCCGATGGGTTCTGCGGCCCATGGTTTCCGACGCCAACGTCACCCCGGTTGGCAGTCATCTGTTTACCTACGGCCTTGCTGAGACGTCCATCGACTGGGCAAGCCTCGCACCAACGGCAATGCGCCTTAGCATTGGCTTCGGTGAAAGTGTCAATATCAGCACCGGCATCGGTCGGACTCTGTACTTCGGACTCATGGCCCAATCAGTGAGTGGCTTCGATGATCAGGTGAACAACCTGCAGATCGACCAGTTCAGTTCGGTCACCATGACCATCCTTCTCGAGGAGCAGCCGAGCTAATCATGATCCCCTCCTCCGATTGGCATTATGTCGCGGAGCGGATCAACGGCGATGGGACGTACGTGACCATCTACGACGACCTGCCTCTGGCTGACGTTCAGATCGACGACGTCCTGTCCGGAGACAACGGCCTATCCGGCACACTGTCTCCGGAGCACCCCTGGCTGCGGGACTTCTACGGCGACCCCAAGGCGGCCGAGTGGAAGACCGCCATCTGGGCGATCGCCGGTGGTCAGATCCAGGGCGGCGGAATCGTCAATAACGTCGACATTCAGGACCAGCAGATGACCCTCGAGTGTGTCGGCTTCACCGGCTACCTCAAGGACCTGCCCTACGTCGGCTCGACGCACTTCGTTGAGACTGACGTGCTCGACATCGTCCGCCACATCTGGGATCACGTCCAGTCCCAGCCCCACGGCAACCTCGACCTGCAGGTCGACCAGCGTGATTCGGGCGTCTCCGTGGGCATCGACATGGCCCAGCAGGAGTTCGGCACCGAGAGTGGTCCATTGATCTACGAGGACCAGGCCTACAAGCTCGCCTGGTACCAGGACCACGACCTCAGTGGCAACTTCCAGGAACTCCTGACCCTGGCCGGGATCGACTTCCATGAGCGCCACGTCCTCGAGCTCAACGGGACCATCTCGCACTACCTGGACTTCGGTAGCGGCAAGCCGCCGACCGCCGCTGGCTATGACGGCTACCAGCCCCCCATCCCGAAGATAGGTCGCGTACATGGCGGCCGGTTCGTGATCGGGGAGAACATCTACAAGATCCCCGCCGTCGCACGAAACGGTGCCGCGTACGCCACCGAGATCCTGTACCTCGGAGCGGGCGAGGGGGCGTCGATGATCCGAGGGGGAGCCTGGCGCGAGCCCGAGGGTCTGCGTCGCGTATCCGTGCTCAGTGACACCGATGTTCGCTCCGCCGCCCAGGCCAACTCCCGCTCTCAGGCGGAACTCGCCTGGCGCAGCAACCTCGGCTCCGTCACGGAGATCGCCCTCATCGACCACTCGAACGCACCCGTTGGGTCGGTCAGCGTCGGGGACACCATCCGCCTGCAGGGCGACGCCGGATGGGTCGACCTGAACTCGACCTACCGTGTGATCGGCCGATCCCTGTCGCCACATGAGCCCGAGGTGGAGTCCCTCACCGTGGTGCGAACCGACATTATCGCCTCTTGACAGGTCCGGTACACTAGAGCCCATGGCCAACCCTGCGCGCGGACGCGATAGTCTCTCCGACGAGATCGCCGCTCTCCGGAGTCGCCTCAACCGGCTCGAGCGGCGCGGCCCCCAACTCGCCTACTCGTCGGTCGAGGACGGGGCGATCACCTGGAACGACGCTGACGGAACGCCGACGATGGTCGTCGGCGCCCAGCCCGATGGCACGAGCGCCCCCACTGTCGTCTCTGGCCCAGTTCCTCCCGGCGCCACGGGAGTTACTGTTGAGCAGGGCGTCAACTCGATTATCTGCGGCTGGTTCGGCACCTTCATGGAGGACGTCGCTGCACCCCTAGACTACGCTCGCGCGGAGTTCCACATCAGCACTGACGGCCCATCGTTCGTCCCCGACGTCGTAGGCCTGGGGGACCCCAGCACGACGCTCCTGGCCACTCTTGAGAGTCCTCGAGGTGGCCGCGCCGTCGTCACCGGCCTACCCTACGAACCGCACTGGGTGAAGGTCGTCATCCGGTCGCTGTCCGGCAAGTTCTCGACAGCCTCGACCTCCGTGTTCATCACCCCGAAGCAGGTCAATGTCGAGGACATCGCCTTCGGCGCCGTCACGGCCGACTCTCTGGCTGTTGGTGCCGTCACCGCCGAGAAGCTCGACGTCCAGGTCCTGCAGGCTGGTATGACGGTCACTGGACGGATCCAGGTGGGCGCGTCGTACTGGACTCCGACCGAGCTCGTCTTCCCTCAGCCCGATGGGACGTTTACACGGTTCTCGGCGAACGGCTCAGGCATCAATGAGATCTCGGGCAACATCCGAGCCAAGTCCCTCACGGTCGAGCAGAACCTCAACATCCTCGGCGCCACGAACAAGATCAGCGGCACCCTCGAGGCATCCTCTGGCGTCACGCCGCCCGACAATCCTCCGACCGTCTCGGCAACCTGGAACACTCAGGGCGCCCACGACACGACGGCGTTCGGCCCGATCAACTACGGCGCCTGCGAGAAGATCGGCGACCCGAACCTCATGGTCACGCCGTCCTCGTTCTTCGGCGCCGGGATCAACATCCTCGAGATCGCGACCGGCGTCGACAAGACCGCATTCTACGACACCACCGGCGTCCCGGGGTGGGGTGGAAGTTGGAGCGGTGGGACCGACTTCCGACCCTATGGGGGCATTGTCGCTACGGCCACGCACTACTTCGTCCTCGGCCAGGATATGGCTCGCGGTGGATCCTGGTACATCTACAAGCTCAGTCCGACCGACTTTAGCAAGGTGGCCGAGGCTGGCTTCGCTGCCCCGGGTGCGTTCAGCTCGCGCCCCACTCTCGGGTATGACGGCACCTCACTCATCGTCGCCTGGGTCAGCACCGGCGGTACAGCCGTCTCCTATACGGACATGAATCCCACCACCCTGGCTGCCGGTGCCAGCGGGAGCATCCCCTGGCCCGGGATCAACTCATCGACGAACCTCTTCCACGTCTCCCGAGGCGTCTATGACTTCACCGACTCCAAGGTCCGTTACTTCATCGGCTTCGAGAACCTCTCCGTGGGCACCTATGACCTGGCCACCGGCGGCGGCTTCGAGGGCGGCCAGTACAGTTGGGCCGCGCCCTTCGGGGAGACCCTCCGAGGTATGTGGTACTCGCCGAGCCGGGCCCGATGGATGACCGACAGCACCGCAGGCAAGATCGTCATCCTCTCCCCCTTGCGCGTCAACACCGTCATCAACGCCGAGTACACCTGGTACGACAGTGTTGGGACGGTCCGAGAGACGACGCCAAGCCCCACGGGCACCTACACGGTCCCGGCTCGAGCTCGCATCGTGATTCAGACCGACACTCCACCCGACAGTGGCGTCACTGATCCCGGCCTCGTCGACAAGGCTAACCGGGTCGGCATCTATGCTGCGATCGGCGCCGCGACAATCAAACTGCAGCAGTACCTTCCCGTGGATGGCGTCACCGGCATCTCCACGAAGGTCCTGATCCTCGATGCCATCACCACCAGTGGCGCCGCCGTACCCTCCTCGAACACCTTCGTCGGCGGCACCTCCTCTCCCGGGTCCGTGCGCTCGGCCGCCAGTGATGCCAACGGGAAGATCTGGCGCCTCGAGGGGTCCGGCTCCGCGCGCATTGGTCAGCACCTGTGGAGCACCGCTGGAATCCGCACCGACGCGCGGTACTGGCTCGCTGGTCCGTCCTCCTACCCTCTCTTCAATGCTGCCTCGTGGGTTGCCGTGCCTGGCTGCTCCCTGACCGTTCCGGTCGCCAGCACGGCTGAGGTCTTCAAGGTGAGCATCACGGCGGATGTCGCCTGCGACACGCTCGGCTCCATCACCATCGCCAACCATGTTGACGGTACTCTCAGCGGTGTGGGTGTGATCGGCGACAACTTCGCAGTCAACCAGCGGATAACCATGAGCCAGACCGGCATCATCGTCACCGGACTCAGCGTCGGGAACCACACCTTCTCCCTCCAGGCCATCGTCTCGCCGGGGGCATACTACCTGTACGGCGGCACGACGATCCTCGTGGAACGGATCTAGGCCGAGCCAACTAGAACGAACGTCACTCGGGGTACTATAGGTCTCATGATCTTTCAGGCTGCCTCTCGATACCCGGCCGACCCGCGCGCCGTGTTCATCCTGGCGCTCTCGGTCTTCTCGGGAATCACCGCCTTGGCGCTTGACGCCGGACCGGGAACCCTCGAAGCCCTCCTTCCTCGCTGGGCAGTGATCGCGTGGGGCCTGATCCTCGTGATGGGGTCAGTCACCACCTTGATCGGAATGGTTTTCCAGACCCTCGAAGGGATCATCGCTGAGCAGATCGGCTCCGTGATGGTGGCCGCCGCGACCCTCTTCTATTCCTGCATCGTCATCCTGATTGTTGGCGATGCTGCGATCCAGAACGTAGGGATCATCGCTGGCTGGGGCATCGCATGCGCGATTCGCTGGTGGCAGCTCCAGCGCCTCATTCGACAGACCTATCGCAAGGTTCAGCGAGCTCGGTTCGAGGAGGCAGTCTCCGAGGCGGTCGATGATCACATCCGCCAGGGCGAGCAGTGATCCCCTTCGCTGCGATCGTCGTCGCAGTTACCTCTGGAACGAGCGACATCACGCTCATCGTTTCGATACTCGGAGCTCTTGGGATCGGCGCCATCGCTGCTGCGATCGTCACTGGCCTGTTCTCGAGGCGGAAGCTCGGCGCCGAGGCGGCTTCGCTCATCACCAGCGCTGCCCATACGGTCACTACGATGATGGAGAAGCGCCTCGCCGAGTCGGTCGCCGAGGTTGCCCGACAGCGCGAGATCATGGAGCACATGACTCAAGCCAATCACAACGAGCTGGCCAAGATGGCCAAGGCGCACGCTGACGAGCGCAGCGAGATGCGCCGCGTACTGCAGCTCCATGTCGCCTGGGACGCCATCGCAATCGCCAAGATGGCCGAGTTCGGAGTGGAACTGCCTCCGACCCCGCCCGTCACGCCCGCCAATAGGTTCACCGACGCAGACGGCTACCCCCTGTCGCTCGGCTGAGGTACACTCGAGGCATGACTACCTCGAACCCACTCACTGAGCTGATCCCCGCCAAGGCCCGGAAGTACGTCTACCGGGTCGCTGCTGCCGCACTCTTCGTCTACGCCCTCATCGTCGCTACGGCCGGTGACTGGACCGCCTTCGGCGTCTCTCTGGTCACCGCTCTCGTCTCCGGCCTCGCTGGCTCCAACACCGGCGTGAACGAGTACGTCGAGGCCGTCAAGACCGCCGAGGACGAGCCCGCCGAGGACGACGGTCACTACCGCGACGGCCACTGACCATGTGGCCGGTCTCCCCGTCGCGGATCTCCCAGCGTTTCGCTGAGCCGGGATCCTACGCCAGCGACGCAGATGTACACGGTCGCGCAGGTCACCACACCGGCGTCGACTTTGGGTCGCTCTGGCCGGTGCCGATCTCCGGGCGCCTCGTGCGCGCCGTACTGCCAGGCGAGGTGGTGATCTCGGGCTACAACTCAACCATGGGCAACTGGGTCGGCGTCTACAACCTCGAGCACGACCTCCTGGTGACCTACTGGCACATGAGCCAGCGGTTCGTCGATGCGCGCGAGAACGTGCAGGCCTACCAGCCGCTCGGTCGCGTCGGTAGTACCGGCAACTCGACGGCCGCGCACCTGCATGTCCAGGTTAACCATGGTCGGTCGTTCGACTATGGCGGCCACATCCATCCCGGGATCGCGTTCAAGCTGCAGTCGCGCAAGACTGCCAGGAAGGCCTACCGGAAGCCGAAGCGCTGAGGTTTCGCTACCTTCAGGATGCACTCAGGCCCCCGACTCGTATGAGGTTCGGGGGCCTGAGTGTTTTCTGCGATCTGAGGGCCTAGAAGGGTGGCGGCTGGTCAAAGACACGAGGGGGAGGCTGATCGGCCTCCCCGGCCAGCCGTGCGGCCTCCTGGGCGATGAATTCGGCCCAGGACAGGCCGTGGCCGAGCTGGAGGCGCTCATACGGCGGCAGGGCGAGGTAGAGCACGGCGCGCTTGGCTGCGGCGAGGCCGCCGTCACGGGCCGCCTCGAGGTTCCCGACGACACCAGCGTTACAGCCGTGCTCGTTGTTGGCGCAGAGCAGGCCGCGCACCTTGCCGGTCTTGTGGTCGTGGTCGACGGCGAGACGCTTCCCCTTGCTCGAGCGCTGGCAGATGAAACAGCAGCCAGCCTGGCGCCGGAAGAGCTCGTCATACTCGCCGGGGGCTAGCCCGTAGGTCGCCTGGACGCGGGCCTCATGGGAGGCCTTGGCGACGCAGGCGCGACAGCGAGAGCCACGGCAGTAGAAGAGCGGCACGAAGGACTGGCAGCCAGCGCACCAGCGCTCACCGGGAGGCCACTCGGACGCGGGGACGCGGGCGATCTCCTGGTCAGGCCCGACAATGTTCGCCACGTAGCGACGCTCTGCGGCGGCCTCCTGAATGTGTGGCGGCTGCTTGGTGAGCCAGTGCCACTCGCACTGCTGCTTGCCCTTCATGCGGTTGTACGTGCAGGCGCCACGGTTCGGCACCGGGCGCCCGCAGGGCTTGGTCACCGCGTCAGCCGAGCGTCGAGGTCGCGGACCATGGTGTCGAGGAGATCGCCGAGGAGCTCAGGGTTGCGATCCAGGCGTTCCTGGTCGACATCGACGCGCTGACCGACGCCGTCGATCGACAGGCAGAGGATCGTGGTCGACCCAGTGCGTAGGATCGCACCACCGACCCTCTGCCAGCGCTGGTCGGCGACGCTCACTCGGTTCCCTCAGTGGGGAGCTGGTGCGCGTAGAGCGGTGCGCCCTGGCCGTCGTACGCCACGGGCTCTTCGGGCCACTCGAATGGCGGCCACTGGTGCGGATCTTCTGGCATGATGCCTCCTAGGTGTAAACGCGACAGCGGCCAGCCTCGGGGGAGTGAGACTGGCCGCTGTCGAGGTGGGTGAGCTACCCGATCAGAACGGGGGCTCGGAGCCACCGGCCGCCGGAGCGGAGGTGGTGGCCCAGGGGTCCTGCTGCACGACCGGCGCCGGAGCGGAGGTGGTGGCCCAGGGGTCCTGCTGCACGACCGGCGCCGGAGCGGAGGTGGT
>Ga0075012_10005205_pt1 | contig 11973 bp, 16 predicted proteins | sample All_14_2_FD_71474 | JGI IMG/M metagenome (GOLD analysis project Ga0075012, IMG submission 71474) | Freshwater microbial communities in response to fracking from Pennsylvania, USA - Allegheny Zone_MetaG_DW_15 | ecosystem: Environmental > Aquatic > Deep subsurface > Groundwater > Drilled...
CGCGGGGCGGTCAGGGCCACGAAACAGCGCGATATGGACGGGGGCGTCGGGTTGGCGTTCCGACTGAAGGATGTGTCGCTCGGGCTGGTCGGTGACGTCACGCTCAAATCGGCCGTCGCGGTCCTGGACACCGACACGGCGGGTAGCGCGTCGGCGGGAGGGGGCGCCCTCACGGCAGGGGAGGCGTCTATCCTGGCAGCCGTGGCGCAGATCGGCGAACCGGCGACGCTGGAGCAAATCCACAGCCTGGCAGGCGGCAACAACCGCAATACGACGCGCCGCACCTTGTACAAGTTGTCCGAGAAAAAGCGCGTAGAAAGTACGGATAGGGGTCGTTGGAGGTTAAGACAAAGTGTCTTCGAGTGATTTGTAATACTTGGCTCACTCTGGCTCACTTTTTGGTTAACGAGACGTAAGTGATTGAGCCAGCACATAAAAACACCGTTGTGTAATACTTGGCTCACTTTTGAATACAGAATGTAATACTGAATACAAAGTGAGCCAAGTGTGCCAGAGTGAGCCAGGTATTACACAACGGCATATTATCGTTATGGCCCAATGAGTTACGCCAAAGTGAGCCAGAGTGAGCCAGAGTGAGCCAAGTATTACAACTACACCCGAGTTTGCTGCTGCAAAAGTGTGCCAGCCTATATAGGAAGCTGGCACACTTTGCGCACTGGTGGGCCAGCACAGTTTGTCTAAACGTTTTTGGGACAATTTGTCTAAACGCTTTTGGCTAGGTTAAAGCGAATACAACAGCCCCTGGGCCGATCGGAGGCGCGGACGCGGGCGCGCAGCGGCAGGCGGTCGAGGGCGGAAAGCGGCGCTGCCCCCGGGGAGGTGAAACACCCAGCGGGCGCGCCGCCAGGTCCGAATAAAGGTGGGTAGGGCGGGCGGAATGGGAGTAGCGGCTAGGGGGATAGCTTGACGAGTGTTTGCGGCCCGTGAGGCTCTTTTCCCGGGCTTGGACGCGGGTCTCTTTCTTGGGCAAAAGAAAAACCCCGCCGAAGCGGGGCCGTTTTGTTGGCGCGCGTGTCGTGTCAGTCCAGCATGCCGGCGGCGCGAAGGATAAGGGTGCCTACAACACCAACGGCCGCGCATAACAGGCAGAAGGCGAGTAGTACCAGGATGAATAGCAAGATTGCGATATGCATGGTTGTAGTCCTTTTCGTGTCTCAGATGCGGAGCGCGCTTATCCGATGCGGCGGACGCCGATAGGTATCTTGGAAGGCCCTAGCATCTCTGCGCTCGTGTCGAATAGGCGTAAATATCCCCCGCCGTGCTTGGCACGCAGAGCGCGCCATACGGATGGATGCAGCCCTAACGTTGTGCGCATGGTTCATGCTTCCAGCGACACGGTTGCGATAGGCTTCGTGGCGGGGCCTATGTAGTAGGTCCAACCTCGCCCGCCGCGCCAGTGCAGCCACACGCGGCGCCAGCGTGAGTGAAGGAGGACCATGTAGGGGGATGGTGTGGAGAACGGTTCCTTGCAGTGCGCCGCTTTGGGGGCTTTCACCTTGTGCTCAACACTCATGGTTTGGAACGGCCCTTCGGGCGCGCCGCAGAACGCCCCGCCGAAATGCAAATACGCTTGCATGGTGAATATCTCTCTTGTCTCGTGTTGCGGTACGCCTTTTCCTACAGATCAGGCGTTTTCGATGATTGTGAACTTGCGATAGCCCAGGGCGCGGGCGATCGCTTCCAAAGCATGGCGGACGGCGCTATCCCCAACGCCAGCGATGCAGGCGCGCTTGCGGAAATTCGGCTTTTCGCCCCGGCTGGAGTAGGGAGAGCCGAAAAGCTCAATGCCTGCGCTCGTAATGGCTTCCTGGATCGCGGCGGATACGCGATGGTAGCCGTACCCGCCCGCGCGACCATGGCCCATGAAACTGCGATCTTGCGGGCCTTGCGCCCAGATGGTCGCATAGGTGACGCTGGCGTTTCGGCTTCGGCCCATCCAACAGCGAACCGTGATGCAGTCCCGGAATTCGCCCTTGTGGATCGCCACCACGTTGTAGGATCTCACAAGCTCTTTGTCGGCGGACAGGTTCTTCCCGTTGTAGACGTTGTCGGCGGGCAGTTTGGCCTTGAGCGGACGCATGATGTAGATTCCTTCTGTGTGTTGGTGTGGGGGTTACAACCGCGTCAGGCCGCTATTATCCTGGACGGGAAGCGGCCCCCAAGCGGCTTGGAGTGTCGCTATGGCTTCCTTGACACCCTCTGCATTCTGAACCTCACGAAACGCGCCGCGGCGCCCGAGCCGGTTTATGGCATTTGCGTCCCAAACGTCCGGCAGCATCTCCACCCAAACGTGGAAGGTCCTGCCTTCGGACATTTCTTCCGTGATTGGCATCGAGTTGTATCGCACCGCGACAACGTGCCCAGCCCGAGGCATTCCGATTGCACCGATAGGGCGCGTGACAAGAATGTTGTTCGGTTTTTGCATGGCGTATGTCCCTTCTGTGTGTTGGTTTCGACAGATCAGGCCGCACGCATGCGCGGCGCGGGATGCGAGGCGAGGTAGCGGCGGGCTTCGGAGATAGCGTTGCGCGCCATGTCCGAAAAATGTGAGCCGTAATTGCGCCCATCGGCGCGGCTCTTTGCGGCAATCCCGATATGATCCCGAAACTCACTCGGGTTCTCGTAGATGGATTGCCCGAGATAATCCGCCGCGATTTCCCGCCCATCCAGATAGACAACCATGGCGGCGTCGAAGGCGCACCAAAGCCCGCTCTTCAGGTTCTCTCGGACTTCGCCAGTATCATCCCAGGAAAGATCAAGATCGGTGCAGGGGCTTACTTGCCATTCGACGCGGAAGCGGGCGGTTTCGAAGGCCCAAAGGGTTTCGCTGTTCAGCATGATCCATATCCTTTCTACTGGCCGATAAAAACCACATTCGGATGCACGGAGACACGCACGCTAGGCACCGCGTCGCCTATTTCTTCCTTCAGCTTCGCAAACCCTTTCCAGTCTGCAAGGAAGATAAGCGCGGCGCGGCGCGTCACTTGAACGGCGATAGGGAGGGTATAGCCCCTCTTTTCAGACGTCGGGAGGACCACGCTTGAAGATATGTAGAAGGTTTTGCCCTTGGTTTTCTTCACAAGGGAAATCGCGTCTTCAAAAGAGAGGCTTTCATCTTCGGGCATTTAATTAGCTCCTTTTCCGTTGGTCTGAAGGTCAAACGCGTCCGGTTGATTTCGCGCCTTCTATGAATGCGCGCTTCATGATTTCCCGGCGGGGGCCTCTTTCGTCCGTCACGAAAGCAACAGACGCGACGAGCAACGCGCCTTTTGTGGCGGTGTAGCTATTTTCGGCCCATTCCTTTCCGGCTTTGCGCCATGCGGCGTAGGCGCTACCCGGCAGGGGTTCTGTTTGGTTGAACTGCATCATAACTCACACTCCCTTCTGTCGGTCTGAAGGCTAGAGGCTGGTGATTTTGACGGCTTTGATGCGCACGATTGAGCCAGTCTCGCGGCGGATACGCTTGCGCCCTATCTTGCGCGCGAACATGCTCGCATGGTTGCGCGCCTGCCCAAGTGTTTCGGTATCGTGGGTGTATTCCGTGCCGTCGTCGTGCGACACCACAACGCGGAAAAGCTTAGGCGCCGTGAGGCGTCGGGCTATGATATCCAGGGCGTTTTCCATGCCTACCTCCGTTGTTGTGTATTCTCTTGTATTACGGAATGTAGGTCATGTCAACCGACACGTAAGACACGTTTTTCGTGCGGGGTGGCGGATAACGAATTTAAGTGTTATGTTATAGCATATTCAAAATGGTTAAACGGAATTTGAAAATGGCAAAACGAAAAACCCAACTGACAGAGCGCGAAAAGCGCGCCGCAGAAGTGTTTGCGAAGACCGGATCGCGCAAGGCTGCGCAGGAAGCGGGCGGTTATTCTGCGTCCGCCGGGTTTCACTTGGCGCTGCAGCGTCCGCGCGTTCAAGCCGAGATCCAACGCATCGCCAACGAGACATTAACGCAGGATATACTACCTCTCGCGTTGGCGACGCATCGTTGGTTATTGCAGGATCCCACGGTTCCTGCGGGCGCCAAGGTGCAAGCCGTCAAACTGGCCTATGACCGCGCCCTGGGCGTGTCTGACGGGACGGGCAAGGCGCCCGAAGCTATGACGCCTGACGAGCTGGCGGACGCTATCGAAAAACTGCGCGCCAGGCTCGCAGATAAGGCGAAGGTTATCGATGCGGAAGTGGTTGATCCCGCGCCCCCGGGCGACGTTTTCGGGTGATTGCGCCCAGCATACGCCCAAACGCTGGGCTGTAAACCGCACAAACGCTGGGGTGCGCACTGTCTGGGCTAGACAAAGGGCGATGCGCTTCGCCCCCTGGCTGGCCGATCCGACCCCTGGGGTATAGTCCGCGCTCGCGCCCAGAAACCGCCTCGCCCGCCCATACAAATTTCCGCCCGGAAAACCAATCAGGACACCTTGTCTTGTTCTCTTCTCCTATAAATTCCCGCCCGGAAAACCAATCAGGACACTTTGTCTTGTTCTCTTCTCCTACAAATTTCCGCCCGGAAAACCGAGCAAGATACTCTGTCGTACCGGTTGCCCGGCGAACCGGCCACCTTTCTGCCGTGCTTTTCCGCCGTTCTTGCCCCGGGATAAGCTACACAACCGGCCCCCTGAAAGCGCTTGACCTGTCCTGGTTTGTAGGCCATTGTCAGCCTACACAGCCCCAGGGTTGCGTTTCCGCCTTTCGCTTACCGACTAAGGCGCCCAAGCCACGGGCGCCTTTTTCTTGCGCCTGTGTCCAGTTGCGTGTAGGCTGTATGTCGTTTGACATACAACGGGCGTGAAAATGGCCGATCCTACCGCCTATACCAGAGCTTATGGTTTCGAGGATTTTCAGACCGGCGCGCCAACGACGCCGCTGCCTGGGCTGAAGGTAGATGTCGAATTGGACGCGGCTTCGTCCTCGATCGCGAGCTTGGTCAACGCCGTGAAAGACGTCCGGCGCTCGGACGGAGCCCTCAAAAACCAGATCGTGACCCCTGACAGCCTGTCCGCCGCCTCGCGCGCCCTTATCGCAGGCGGCGCCATCGTCCCGCGTGGCGCCTGGGCCACAGCGGCCTCTTATGCGGTGCGTGATCTGGTGTCCCAGGAGGGAGCATCCTACGTCGCCGTCACGGCCCACACCTCCGGGACCTTCGCGACCGATCTGGCGGACGGGAAATGGATGCTCATAGCGTCCCCCTATTCCCTGTCTGGGGCTGTTTATTCGGAGGTGCTGTCCGGCGACGGCACCACGACCTCTTTTTCGTTGTCGCAAAGCTTCACATCCATCGATCAGATCACGGTGTGGGTTCAGGACGGCTCTGCGGGCTACCACCGCATGCGCACGGACGGTACATCGCCTCAAGTGACACTTTCCGGAGCCGCGCAGATCACTTTCTCGTCCGCTCCTGGGTCCGGGACGCGCAACATTTTTGTTGAGAGCGCAAACCAAGCGGCCGCGGCTTCCGCCGCCGCTGCCGCTGCCTCTGCTTCGCAATCCGCCGCCTCTGCGGCCAGTATAGAAGGGGACGTCGTCGCCTCAGAGGCTGCGGCGGCTGCCGCGTCCGGTTATGCGGACGCGGCAGAGGTGTCCGCTACGGCGGCGTCCAGCTCGGCGGGTACCGCTCAGGAATGGGCCGTCAAAACCGACGGTCCTGTATCCGGGTCTGATTACAGCGCAAAATACTACGCTGGACAGGCGAGTGCTGTGCTGGCGAACGCGCTTCAGGCGCCCGAGAATTTAGCAGATGTGGCGGACCCGGCTGCCGCGCTGGCAAATATTGGAGGGCTGGCGACGGGCGGCGATGGGTCTGCGTTGACCGGACTGACCGGCGATCAAATCGCCTATGACAATGTCGCGTCCGGCCTGGTGGCGACCGATGCGCAGGCGGCGCTGGACGAATTGGCGGCGCGCGGGTTGCTTCAGGTCGTCACGGCGAGTTATTCCACATCTGCCACGTTGACGGCCACGATCCCCGACGACAATACGACGCCGCTGGTGTCTGAGGGCGCGGAACTGTTGTCCGCGACCATCACGCCTGTCAGCGACAGCAGCGTGGTTTTGATCCGCGCCACAATTCCGATGGTTGCGGTGTCGACGTCCAATGCGGCCATAGCTGCGCTGTTTGTCGGATCGACCTGCGTCAATGTTGCCTACCTCTACCCCGGTGCAGGCAATAATGCGGGGTCTATGGTCATGGGCCACTATTTCGCACCCGGCAGCATGTCGCCCGTGACGATCAGTGTGCGCATCGGTGCAACGTCGGCGACGATCTACGTCAATCGGACGGCTGGCGCCACACTGGGTGGCGCATCTAAATCCACATTGGTGATTGAGGAGGTGGCGGCGTGATCACGGTATTGTCCGCGCGCTACGTCAACCCGGAGGGAACGGCGGCTGAGGTGTTTACCGAAGAGCGCGGCGCGGTGCTTCTGTCGGCCGTTGATACACCGGGTCTGTGGTCCGAGATGCTGGCGACGGTGGCGCCCGATCCGTGGACAGAGCCGGATTTGGCGGAACAGGTCAAGGCGGAAGCCGCGCGGCGGCTGAACCTGCTGGCGGCGGATTATACGCCCGAGGAGCGCGCGACCTGGGAACAGCAGGTTCGGGAGGCGGAGGCGTATGAGGCCAACCCGTCGGCACCGACCCCGTTCCTGGCGCGCCGCGCGGCGGCCCGTGGTGACACGGTGGCGGATGCGGCAGCCCGGGTGTTGCAACTGGGCGAGGCGTTTGCCGATGCGGCGGGGATCATCCTTGGCGCGCAGGATGCGCTGCTGGCGATGGACCCGATCCCCGCCGATTACCGCGACAACAGCTATTGGGCCGGCGGCGAATGACCCTGCTGGTCACGAAAACCCCGGCGGAATGGTCCGGCACCATCATGGAGCTGGTGCTGGGGTTTTGCAGCCGGTCCATCGTGGTCGGCCGGTTCTGGTATGTGTTTCGGCGCGGGCGCGGCCTGTGCCGCCTTCCCGCCCATCTGGCGCGCGGCGGGGCAATGCCGGGTGCGCCCGTTGATCCGGCCGGGCTGGATCAGCTGGTGGGCGCGCGCTGGTCGTTCCTGGGCCAAAACTGTGCCGTCACCTTCAACCCTTATTGGCGAAAGGCTGGTGTGATGCGAAGCAATGCGGATGACCGAAAAGCAATCGTCCGCGCCATCGTTGTGGCGGCACTGTTTGGGGCGTTCGCTTTGTTCGGCGCCGGGGCTGCTTTCGATCGCGCCTTCATGCAGCCGCTTCGGCACGATCTGGCTGAATTGCGGGCGGAGGTCGCAAGTGCCAGGCAATCGGCCAACACCCATTTCGGGCAGGTGAAACAGATGCTGAAGGGTAAGACCGATGAAAACAAGTGAGGTCGTTAACCAGATTGCCGATATAGCGCAGCACCTGCCGGACAGGGTATTGGCGACTGGGGTTGTCGGCACCGGTGCGTCAATCGCGGTCGGCATCACCGATATCTTCGGCGCAGCGAACGCAATCGTGGCCTTCCTCGCCGGTTTGGCGACCTTGTTCTACATGCTTTTGAAGATCCACTACTTCATCCGCAACAACGAAACCCGCAAGCCGAACGACCCGGAATGATCTGGGTGTTGGAGGTGTTCTGATGCTGATAGCGCTCGTCGGTTTCCTCGCGCCGTTCATTCCTGATCTGTTGGGCATGGGCAAGGGGTGGCTCGACCACAAGCAGGAATTGGAGGCGATGCGCCTTCGCGCCGAACTGGCCCGCGAAGAGCACGCCTATCGTCTGGAAGAAATCCGCACCCAGGCGGATATGGCTGATATGCGCGAGGCGCGGCGGCCCCATAAGAGCTATGGCGTGCAGCTTCTGGATAAGGCGGGGGAGAGTCAGGGCATGCTGTGGCGCTGGGTGTTCAATCTGGCCTTTGCGTCTTTCGCCTTCCTGGATTGGATCATCGCATCGGTTCGACCGGGCATCACCTATTGGGCCTTTGGCCTGTACGCCCTGAGCAAAGCGGCCGGGCTGGTGATGATCTATCCCATTGCCGCGAAGTATTCCGACGGCGCAGTCGATGCGCTGTTCCGTGTGCTGCACAATGAGGCGGCATTCACGGCTTTCGATCAGGACATGTTGATCCTGGTGCTGACCTTCTGGTTCGGGAACCGTCTGCGCAATGGCCGAAGCAACCAGTCTTGAACTAGCGGCCGAGATCGCCAAGCCCTTTGAAGGGTTGCGGCTGGTCGCGTATCATGACCCGGTGGGTTATCCCACGATCGGGTACGGCCATCTTTTGAGCCGGGAGCCCTGGGCCGATCTGTCCCGCTGGCCCGACATTGATGAAGACGAGGCTGAGCGCCTGCTACAGGCAGACATGGCGACTGCCTTGGCGTCGGTTCGCCGCCTTATCACTGTGCCGATCAGCGACGCGCAGGAGGCGGCTTTGGCTGATTTCGCTTTCAATTGCGGATCGGCCAATCTGCAGGCCTCTACCCTGCGGCGCGTGATCAATCGGGGGGAATTCGATGCGGCTCCAGCGCAGTTCATGCGCTGGGTTTACGCCAGGAGCATAAAGCTTCCCGGTTTGGTTCGCCGCCGCGCCGCCGAGGTCGATATGTGGCTGCAACAGAGCGGCGGCGCCTGAATGGCATGGGTAGACCCGAAGACAGGTAAGAAATACAAGGACAAGCCGCCTCGTGTTGTCGAGCGGGAGGCGACGTCCTCCGTTCTGCAGGAACAGAAGGATCTGGAAGCCCAGATTGCCTTGCTGGAGCGCCAACAGGTCATTTTGAACGCGCGCGATAGCTACTTGCCTTATGTAAAATTCACGATGCCGGACCCGGCGGCGCCAGGCGATGTGAAAAAGTCGAAATACGAGGCCCAGCGCTTCCATGTGCTGGTCGCCGACGTCCTTGAGAAGTTCGTTAAGGGGCGGCTTCTGTTCGACGACGGCCGTATCTGCCGCAACTTGATTTTCGTCATGCCGCCGCGGCACGGAAAAACGCAACTCACGTCCAAGCACCTGACGGCCTGGTACAGCGGCCGCAATCCGACGCATGATGTTGGCGTAGCCTCCTATTCCGATGAAATGGCCGCCGATATCGGCGCCGACACCCGCGCAATCCTGACATCCACCCAGCACCGGCAGGTTTTTCCGTCCTACCGGCTGCGCCGCGGCGGCACGGCCAAGGACAACATCCAGACCGACCAAGGTGGCAGGCTGGTGTTTGTGGGGCGCGGCGGCGCTTTGACCGGTCGCGGTATGCACCTCGGCATCGGAGACGACCTGTTCAAGGATTACGAAGAGGCGCGGTCGCAGGCTATTCGCGACCAGGCCTGGAACTGGTTCACACGTGTTTTCATGACCCGTCGGATGGGCCCGCAACTCGTCATTCTGACCTTCACGCGTTGGCACTCCGACGACCTTATCGGCCGCCTCACGGATCCCGAAAATCCGTGCTATAACGCCGAAGAGGCCAAGAATTGGAAGATCATCCGCTTGCCCGCTCTTGCCGAGGACAACGACCCCCTGGGTCGATCGGTCGGCGAACCCCTTTGGCCCGGTCCTGGGCGGTACGGGAAAGAGATGCTGGAGAGCTTGCAGAGGCTTGACCCCCTCGGGTTCGCTTCGCTCTACCAGCAGCGGCCTACCGTGGCCGACGGCATCCTATTCAGGCGCGAGAATATCCGGTTCTACCGGCGCGACGAGTTGCCCAAAAACCTCCGTATTTATGCATCGTCCGACCATGCCGTCGGCACGAACCAGCGAAACGACCCCACTGTTCTTCTGGTCGGCGGCGTGGACGAGCACGATAACCTTTACCTGCTGGATTGCTGGTGGCAGCGTCAACCGACGGATGTGGTTGTGCAGGCCATGCTCGAAATGAATGCTATGCGACGGCCCCTGCTGTGGTGGGCAGAGAGCGGTCACATTACCAAGTCCATCGGTCCTTTTTTGCGCAAACGAATGTTGGAAATGCAGAACTACATCAACATTCGTGAGGTGACGCCGACGAAAGATAAGGAAACCCGGGCTCAACCCATAGCGGCCCGTACGGCCATGGGGAAGGTGCTGTTTCCGCGCGATGCGGTGTGGACTGAGCGCGCAGTGAACGAGTTGCTGTCCTTCCCGAACGGCGTGCACGACGACTTTGTGGATGCGCTGGCCTGGCTCGGCATCGGGCTTCCCAGCCAGATCGGGGCGGCGCCGGACAAGCCGGTAGTGAAAGCCCCGGAGTTCGGCACTTTGGCGTGGGTCAAGTGGACCGACAAATGGCGCAGTGAACAGGAAAAAGCCCGCGCGGCTGGAGGTTTCTGATGTCTGATTATGAGAACGAAAGCGAGAACGCTGCGGCGCAGTCTGGCGGTTCCGGCGAGCGCGACGAGCAAAAGGAGGCGTCTCAGGCCGAGCACGCGCTTGTGCGCAAGCTTCAGGCCAGAATTCGCGCCGATCTGAAGCACCATAAGAAGGCCTTCGAGCGCATGCGCAATGACATGTATGTCGCCGCGCACGGAGCGCCCAAATCGTGGCCCGCCGATAGCTACAAGGCCAATATTATCGGCCGTCACATCAAGCAGCGAACCGCTTCGCTGTATGCGAAAAACCCGAAAGCCGTAGCGAAGCGCCGTCCCACCTTGGATTTCGCAATCTGGGACGAAGACGTCGACGCGCTGATGACGGCCCTGGATTTTGTTGCACAGGTTGAGCAGACGCTTCAACCGATCCCGGTCGTGGATCCCGTGACGGGCGCCGCCGTTTCCGATCCCGTGACGGGAATGCCCGTTATGGCTGAGCCGCAGATGCCGCCAGGCTACGCCGAGGCAAAAGCGCTCGTTGAAGATGTCCAGGCCGGGCTTGCGCGGCGAACGCAGATGAAGAAGCTCGGGCTGACGCTGGAGACGATCTACGCGCGGGCGTTGGCGGATCAGAACCCGCTTGATTTCAAGACGGCTATGAAGCGGTTGGTGCGGCGGACATGCACCATCTCCGTTGGGTATGTCGAACTCGGGTATCAGCGGCAGTACGGGATGCGGCCCGATGACATGAACAGGCTCGCTGACAGCAAGGCGCGCTTGGAGCATTTGCAGCGGCTGGTCACCGAAGCGCAGGAACAGGAAATCGACGACACCGCTGCCGAGATGGCGGAGCTGCAGGGTATGATTGAGGCGCTGCAATCGGCGCCGGAGGTGGTGCTACGCGAAGGGCTGGCGTTGTCATACCACACCGGCCTGCAAGTAATACCGGATAAGAACTGCAAGGAGATTGTCGGTTTCGTCGGCGCCAACCATATCACCATCAGAGAATTGTACACCCCGGAAAGGGTTAAAGAAGTATTTAACGCGGATGTTGGCAAAGGTTACACGCCGTATACCCACGATTGGAAGTCGGAAGGTGGTGCGGACGAAGATTACCAGTACAACATGATGCTGGACGACTGCGATAACGGCGAAAGCGCCGGTTTCGTTTGCGTATGGAAAATGTTCGATAAGGTGTCTGGCAACGTCTACTACATGGCGGACGGACACAAGAATTTCCTGGCTCCCCCCTCCCCGCCCGATGTCTATGTCGACGACTTCTGGCCCGTGCGGGCGCTCACGTTCAACGACGTGGAGAGCGAAAGTGAAGTGTTCCCCCCGTCGGACGTGGCCTTGTTGCTACCCATGCAGGACGAAATCAATCGCTCGCGGCAGGGGATGCGCGAGCATCGCTCGGCCGCACGCCCCCGCTGGGCCGTGCGCGCCGGTTTGCTGTCCGAGGACGACACACAGCGCGTCACCGAGGCCAAGCCGTTCGACGTCGTTCCAATCAACATGGATATCCAAGCCAAGCTTTCTGATGCGCTGGAGGCGTTCCCCGTACCGGGTGTGGATCCGAACCTGTATGAGACGAACCAGTTTTTCGGCGATATGCAGTTGGTGGCTGCGGCGCAACCCGCCCAGCTTGGTGGTGTGTCCAAAGCGACAGCCACCGAGAGCGCCATTGCGGCCGACAGCACCTCATCG
>Ga0075012_10005207_pt1 | contig 11969 bp, 6 predicted proteins | sample All_14_2_FD_71474 | JGI IMG/M metagenome (GOLD analysis project Ga0075012, IMG submission 71474) | Freshwater microbial communities in response to fracking from Pennsylvania, USA - Allegheny Zone_MetaG_DW_15 | ecosystem: Environmental > Aquatic > Deep subsurface > Groundwater > Drilled...
CCCCAAAGCCGACCCAGCAACCCGCATCGACACCCACAACCGCGTGCGCACCGACCGCGTCGACCAAGCCGGCGCCGTCACCCTGCGCGTCAACGGACGCCTGCACCACATCGGCATCGGCCGCCACCACTACCGAACCCGCGTCCTGATCCTCGCCCAGGACCACCACATCACCGTCATCAACGCCGCCACCGGAGAAATGCTCCGCGACTTCACCCTCGACCCCACCAGGGACTACCAACCCACCGGCGCCCCCAAAGGCCCCAAACGGAAAAAACCGCGGACCTAAAGTAGGTCCGCGGCTATTCCGATGTCTTGCGACATCACACAGCGCCCCCGGCAGGAATCGAACCTGCGACCTAGAGATTAGAAGGCTCTTGCTCTATCCAACTGAGCTACGGAGGCAACGCGGCTGAGTGTATCGTGCGCAACCCCCGTCCCCGCCACGAGTGACACCCGCCGAACACCGCGCAAAAGCTGTCCCCTAGTAACCGGCCGCCGACTAGCGTGGACGCTGCGTCGCGGCCGCCAGGGGAGCGCCACGCAGGAGGAGAGTTCGCGCGATGAGCAAGGTGCCGTTGGATGCGGCGGGGCTGCCCCAGAAACTGAACGGCGTCGACACGCTGCTGCACCGGGGGGAGGCCAATCCCCGTACCCGCTCCGGCATCATGGGCGTCGAATTACTTGACACCACCCCCGATTGGGAACGCTTCCGCGCGGTGTTCGACCAGGCGTCGCGCAAGGTGCTGCGGCTGCGTCAAAAGGTGGTCATGCCGACGCTGCCGACGGCGTCGCCGCGCTGGGTGGTCGACCCCGACTTCAACCTCGATTTCCACGTGCGACGGGTCCGGGTCCCCGAACCGGGCACCCTGCGCGAGGTGCTCGACCTGGCCGAAATCGCGTTGCAGTCACCGATGGACATCACCCGCCCGCTGTGGAGTGCCACGCTCGTCGAGGGTCTCGCCGACGGACGCGCCGCCACGATCCTGCATCTCAGCCACGCCGTCGCCGACGGGGTCGGCACCGTGGAGATGTTCGCCCACATCTACAACCTGGAGCGCGACGTCGAGATCGGCGAGCTTGCGCCGCTGCCCATTCCGCAGGATCTGTCGGCCAACGACCTGATGAAGCTCGGGATCAACCGGCTGCCCATGAAGATCACCAACAGCGTGCTGGGTCTGCTCGGCGGTGCGGCGCACGCGGTCACCAATGTGGTGCGTGATCCGGCGGCGGCGGTCAGCGGCGTGGTGGACTACGCGTTGTCGACCACTCGGGTGTCCCGGCCGGTGGCCGACCATTCGCCGCTGCTGCGCCGGCGCAGCCTGTCCTCGCGCAGTGAGGCCATCGACATCGTGTTCGCCGATCTGCACAAGGCGGCCAAGGCGGCCGGCGGTTCCATCAACGACGCCTACCTGGCCGGGTTGTGCGGAGCGCTGCGGCACTACCACGATGCCCTCGGCGTCCCGATCGACACCCTGCCGATGGCGGTGCCGGTGAACCTGCGTTCCGATGACGACCCGGCCGGCGGAAACCGGTTCGCCGGCATCAATCTGGCCGCGCCCATCGGCATCGCCGATCCGGAACGCCGCATCAAGGCGATCCGCTCGCAGATGACCAGCAAGCGCGAGGAACGCGCCATCGACATGGTCGGCACGATCGCGCCGATCGCCAGCTTCCTGCCCGACGCCGTCCTCGAATCGGCGGCCAGTTCGGTGGTCAACTCCGATGTGCAGGCCAGCAATGTGCCGGTCTACCCGGGGGACACCTTCATCGCCGGGGCAAAGGTGCTGCGGCACTACGGACTCGGTCCGCTGCCGGGAGTGGCGATGATGACGGTGCTGGTGTCGCGCGGCGGTTACGTCACCGTCACCACCCGCTATGACCGCGCGGCATTCGTCGATGACGCCCTGTGGGCGCGCTGCCTGCTGCGGGGCTTCGACGAGATCCTGGCACTCGGCGGGGACGGCCGAACCGTGCCGGCTTCCTTCGCCGTGGAAACCTCTTCACCGAACGGGAGTGCTGCGCAATGAGTTCGGCGGACGGGCAACCGGGCGGATCGAAGATCATGCGGCTACCGGGCACGGTGGCCGAGATCGAGGCGAGCCCCGAGGGGCCGCAGGTGGGTGCCTTTTTCGATCTGGACGGCACCCTGGTCGCCGGATTCACCGGCGTGCTGATGACCCGGGATCAGTTGCGGCGCGGCCAGATGAGCGTCGGCGAGTTCATCGGGATGGTGCAGGCCGGTATCAACCACCAGCTGGGCCGATCGGAGTTCGAGGATCTCATCGGCAAGGGTGCACGCATGCTGCACGGAAACTCGATGAGCGATCTCGACGAGCTCGGCGAGCGGCTCTTCATCCAGCACGTCCGTGACCGGATCTACCCCGAGATGCGGGCCATGGTGCGTGCGCACATGGCCCGCGGCCACACCGTCGTGCTGAGCTCATCGGCGCTGACGGTGCAGGTGGAACCCGTTGCCCGGTTCCTGGGCATCGACAATGTGCTGAGCAACAAGTTCAAGGTCGACGAGGAGGGCCTGATCACCGGTGAGGTCGAGGAACCGGTCATCTGGGGCCCCGGCAAAGCCCATGCGGTGCAAAAGTTCTCGGCGGCCAACGGTGTGGATTTGAGCAAGAGTTACTTCTACGCCGACGGTGACGAGGACGTCGCGTTGATGTATCTGGTCGGCAACCCGCGGCCCACCAACCCGGCCGGGAAGCTGGCATCGGTCGCCCAGAAACGCGGCTGGCCGATCCTGAAGTTCAGCAGCCGCGCCGGCAGCAGCCCGGTGTCTCAGCTGCGCACCCTGGCCAGCCTGGCGACCATCCCGACGGTGGCCGCAGGCGCGGTCGGGCTGGGTCTGCTCACCCGCAACAAACGCGTCGGGGTGAACTTCTTCACCTCCACCTGGAGCAGGCTGCTGATGCTGACCACCGGTATCGAGCTCAATGTGCTCGGTGAGGAGAACCTGACCGCGCAGCGCCCGGCGGTGTTCATCTTCAACCACCGCAACCAGGCCGATCCGATGATCGCCGGCCGGCTGGTCAACGTGGACTTCACCGGGGTGGGCAAGAAGGAGCTGGAGCGCAATCCGCTGATGGGCCCGCTCGGCAAGGTGATGGACGCCGCTTTCATCGACCGCGACGACACCCAATCGGCCGTCGAAGGGCTGCGCAAGGTCGAAGAGCTTGCCCGCAAGGGTCTTTCGATTCTGATCGCGCCCGAGGGGACCAGGCTGGACACCACGGAGGTCGGACCGTTCAAGAAGGGCCCGTTCCGCATCGCGATGGCCGCCGGCATCCCGATCGTGCCGATCGTGATCCGCAATGCCGAGGTCATCGCCGCCCGCGATTCGAGCACCTTCAACGCCGGCACGGTGGATGTGGCGGTGTTCCCGCCGATCCCGACCGACGACTGGACACACGATGAGCTGCCCGACCGGATTGCCGAGGTGCGCCAGCTGTACCTGGACACGCTGCTGGACTGGCCGCGCGACACCTTGCCCGATGCCGCTGTGTATCAACGCATCCGGGGAGAACGCGCGTGAAGCAGGTTAGCGAGGACTTCACCAGCTTCAGTCCGACCGGTGACACCCTGGTGCTGGCCGCCGTCGCGTCACCGGCCGAACAAGAGCTACTCGACGATTGGTTGCGCCAGCAGCGACGGGACCGGCCGGAGGCCCGCGTCGAGGTCCTGCTGCTGCCGGCGCATGCGGAGGATCCGCCGGCCACCGTGATGGCGCGGCTGGTCGAACTGCTCTCCGCGGATCCGGACCGCTCGGTGGTGCCGGTGCGGATCTTCTGGGTGCCCGGTGGTCTGCCCACCCGGTCCAAGGTGGTGTCCCTGATTTCCGGACGTGACACCTACCGGCCGCCGGAACTGCTGCAACGCCGCATCCTGCGCAGGGATCCCGCGCGCGCCCGGGTGGTCGCCGGTGAGCCGGCGAAGGTGTCCGAGCTGCGCCAGCAGTGGAACGACACCACCGTGGCGGAGAATCCACGCGAATTCGCACGGTTTGTCATCCGGCGCGCCATCCTGGCGATCGAGCGGGTGGAGCTGCGGCTGCTCGGTCCGGAGTACAAATCGCCGCGTCTGGTCAAGCCGGAGATGCTCGCCTCGGCGCGATTCCGCGAGGGGCTGGAGAAGATTCCCGGCGCCACGGTGGAAAAGGCCGGCGAAATGCTCGACGAGCTCTCCACCGGGTGGAGCCGCTTCTCCGTGGACCTCATCCCGAGTCTGGGCCGGGCCATCTTCAGCCGCGGTTTCGATCCCAACATCGACTATGACCGCGACGAGATCGAAGCCATGCGGCACGCACTGGAGATCCACCCGGCGGTACTGCTGTTCTCGCACCGTTCCTACCTCGACGGCGTGATCGTCCCGGTGGCCATGCAGGAGAACAGACTTCCTCCGGTGCACACCTTTGCCGGCATCAACCTGTCGTTCGGCTTCATGGGCCCGATCTTCCGGCATTCCGGGGTGATCTTCCTGCGCCGCAAGCTCGACGACCCGCTGTACAAGTATGTGCTGCGCCAGTTTGTCGGCTACATCGTGGAGAAGCGGTTCAACCTGAACTGGTCGATCGAGGGCACCCGGTCCCGCACCGGAAAGATGTTGCCGCCCAAGCTCGGTCTGTTGTCCTATGTCGCCGACGCCTACCTCGACGGGCGCAGCGAGGACATCTTGTTGCAGCCCGTGTCGATCAGTTTCGACCAGTTGCACGAGACCGCCGAATACGCCGAGTACGCCAGGGGAGGGGAGAAGACCCCGGAGAGCGTGAGCTGGCTCTACAACTTCATCAAGGCGCAGGGCGAACGTAACTACGGCAAGATCTACGTGCGGTTCCCCGAAGCGGTGTCCATGCGCCAATATCTGGGCGAACCCAACGGTCCCATCGCCAAGGACGAGGATGCCAAACGCCTGGCCATGCAAAAGATGGCCTTCGAGGTCGCCTGGCGCATCGTGCGGGTCACCCCGGTGAATGCGACGGGGCTGGTGTCGGCGTTGTTGCTCACCGCCCGTGGGCTGGCGCTCACCGTCGGGCAGCTGCACCACACCTTCCAAGACGCGCTCGATTATCTTGAGCGCAAAGAGATCCCGATGACCAACAGTGCGCTGCGGTTGCGCACCCCGGAGGGGGTGCGGGCGGCTGTGGACGCCTTGTCCGGCGGCCATCCGGTGACGCGGGTGGACGGCGGCCGCGAACCGGTCTGGCGGATAGCCAGAGACGACGAACTGCAGGCCGCCTTCTACCGGAACTCGGTCATCTACGCGTTCCTGGAGACCTCGCTCATCGAACTTGCGCTGGCGCATGCCGCACGGGCGGAGTCCGATTGGCTTGCGGTGTTCTGGACCCAGGTGATCCGGCTGCGCGACCTGCTGAAGTTCGAGTTCTATTTCGCCGACTCGGCGACGTTCCGGGACAACATCGCCCGGGAGATGTCCTGGGTGCCGGACTGGGAGGAGAAGATCGCCTCCGGTCCGGACGGCATCGACGCGGTGCTGCAGACCAAGCGGCCACTGCTCGGGTCGGCGATGCTGCGGCCGTTCTTCGAGGCCTACCGGATCGTGGCCGATGTGCTGCGGGACGCCGCGGCGGAAATCCCGGAGGCGGAGTTGACCACGCTGGCGCTCGGTGTGGGCCGCCAGTACGTGGCCCAGGCCAAGGTGCGCAGTGCCGAGTCGGTGTCGGCGCTGCTGTTCACCACCGCACGGCAGGTGGCCGCCGATCAGGGTCTGCTGCGCCGGGCCGCGGATCTGTCCGAGCGGCGCGCGGCATTCCTGTCCGAGATGCGCGGCATCCTTGCCGACATGGACACCGTCGAAGTTGCCTCCCGGGAGCAGTTCATTGCCCGTGAGCGGGCCTCACGCCAGTCCGCGGGTCGCTGAGGGCGCCACTTACCCTTGAGGGCATGACGACCGTCGCGCCAGGCGTGCGCACAAGCGCCGTGTGGCCGGTCCTCTGCGGTGTGGCGCTGCTGGCCGGGGCGGTGGCCGCCGGCATCGGTGGCCTGTCCCTGGTGGACGCGCTGGCCGCGACGGGCCTGCCCGATCCGGGCCCGGCGACCACCTACGGGCTGCCGTTCGTGCGCGCGGTCGGCGAGATCGCCGGCGCCGTCGCCGTCGGCTCGTTCCTGGTGGCCGCGTTCCTGGTACCGCCGCAGCGCAACGGGGTGCTCGACGCCGGTGGTTATCGGGCGCTGCGCACCGGCACCGCCGCAGCCGGCGTGTGGACGGTGTGCGCGATGCTGATGGTGCCGCTCACGGTGTCCGATATCACCGGCGCGCCGTTGACCAGCAGGCTCAGCCCGGTCGACATCTGGACGGTGGCCAGCATGGTGGAGACCGCGGGCACCTGGCGCTGGACGGCCCTGTTGGCCGGCATCGTGACGCTGATCAGCATCCCGGTGCTGCGCTGGTCCTGGACGCCGGTGCTGCTGGCCGGATCACTGGTCACCCTGTTGCCGTTGGCGCTCAGCGGTCACTCGTCGTCCGGGGGCGCCCACGACGTGGCGACCAACGGCCTGCTCATCCACCTGATCGCCGCGGTGGTGTGGGCCGGCGGCCTGATGGCGCTGTGGGTGCTGGCGGTGCGCGGCGGTGAGCATATCGACGTGGCCGCGCGCCGCTTTTCGGCGATCGCGCTGTGGTGCTTCGCGGCGATGGCCGTCTCCGGCGTCGTCAACGCCCTGGTGCGGGTCCGCCCCGCCGAGCTGGTCAGCACCACCTACGGTCTCCTGCTGTTGGGTAAGGCCACCGCCCTGGTGGCGCTCGGAGTGCTGGGCTGGCTGCAGCGCCGGCGCAGCGTCGCCGCACTGGCCGACGACCCCGCCGCCCGCCGCCCGCTGATCCAGTTGGCGCTCGTCGAATCGCTGGTGTTCGGGGTGACCTTCGGGCTCGCGGTGGCACTCGGGCGGACCCCGCCACCGCCGCTGGCCGAACTGCCGTCGATCACCGCCGTGGAGATCGGCTACGACCTGGCCGGCCCGCCCACCCTGGCGCGGGTGCTCTTCGACTGGCGCTTCGACCTGATCTTCGGCACCGCCGCCATCGTGGCGGCCGCGATCTACATCGCCGGGGTGGTGCGGTTGCGTCGCCGCGGCGACTCCTGGCCGGTCGGCCGGATCATCGCGTGGCTGTGCGGCTGTGCGGCGCTGCTGTTCGCGACGTCGTCGGGGGTCGGGCGCTATATGCCCGCCATGTTCAGCATGCACATGGCCGCGCACATGATGTTGTCGATGTTGGTGCCGGTGCTGCTGGTGCTGGGCGCGCCGGTGACCCTGGCGCTGCGCGCATTGCCCACCGCGGGCAAGGACCGCCCGCCGGGCCCGCGGGAGTGGCTGCTGGCCGCACTGCACAGCCGGGTGTCGACGTTCTTCACCAATCCGTTGGTGGCGACCGCGATCTTCGTGGCGGGTTTCTACGGGCTGTACTTCGGCGGCATCTTCGACGCGGCCGCCGACAGCCACGGCGCGCACCTGGCAATGAACGCGCACTTCCTGCTCAGCGGCTATCTGTTCTATTGGGTGGTCATCGGGGTGGACCCGACGCCGCGGCCGATCCCGCCCCTGGCCAAGCTGGCGATGGTGTTCGGTTCGCTGCCGTTGCACGCCTTCTTCGGTGTGGTGCTGATGAGTACGCAGACCGTGCTCGCCGGCGATTTCTACCGGTCACTCGGGCTGGCGTGGCACACCGATCTGCTCGCCGATCAACGTCTCGGCGGTGGGATCGCCTGGTCGACGGGCGAGGTCCCGCTGGTGCTGGTCATGCTGGCCCTGCTGATCCAATGGCGGCGTAGCGACGACCGCACCGCCAAGCGGCTGGACCGGGCCGCCGATCGCGACGAGGACGCCGACTTGGCCGCCTACAACAGCATGCTGGCCAAACTGTCCCAGCGCGAGGATCGCTAGCTCCCGTAGTTCACCGTGATGATGCCGTCCCGGTTCACGCCGGTACCGGGCGCGGGGACCTGCTGCACGACCTTGGCGCGGCGGTCGCTGCCGGCGTCCATATCGGGCCCCTTCAAGAACGCACCGGTGTGGCCCAGCGCCTGCAACTGTTGGCGCGCGTCGTCGTAGAACAGCCCGCGTAGGTCGGGCATGACGAACTGGTTGCCCCGGGAGACCTTCAGGGTGAGCGGGGCATCCGAGGCCACCGACGTCCCCGCCGGCGGATCGGTGCCGGCCACCTGGCCCGGCGGCAGCGTGCTGTCCGCGTCGGCCTGCAGGACGGTCGTGAAACCGGCGGTGTCCAGGTTCCGGGTGGCCTGCTCGACGGTCTGCCCGGTCACGTCGGGCACCGTCCGCGCCGAGGGACCCGAACCGACCAGGATCACGATCTCGTTGCTGGTGGCCGAATCCTGTTGCGCCGCAGGGATGGTTCCGACCACACGGTCGAGTTCCTCGCTGGTGGAGGCCTGCGGCATCCGGCGCACGTTCTCGAAGCCGGCGTCGGCCAGCGTCGCCACCGCCTCGTCGTAGGACAGCCGGGAGACATCCGGGATTCGGCGCTGCTCCGGCCCGGTCGACACGTTCAGCGTGATATCGCTGCCCGCGGAGACGGAGCCACCGGCGGCCGGGTCGGTGCCGATCACCCGTCCCGCGTCGACCGATCCGTCGGGTTTGGCGTCCACCACCGGACTCAGGCCGCTGTCCTGCAGCCGACTCACGGCCTCCTGCTGGGTCAGCCCTTGCACATCGGGAACCTGGATCCGGTTCACGGCGCCGACGATGTACACCCCGGCGATCACCAGCAGCGTGACGGCGACCAGGGCCCCGGCCATCACCCAGCGGCGCGATCCGCGCCGCGGCTGCTGGGCCGGAAACTGCAGGGTGCTCGGACCGCGGGCCGCGGGGACGTCATCGGTGTCATCGTGGTGTCCGGGCTGCGGCGGCCGGGCCTGCGGGGCGGTGCCGCTGGCGACCCGGCGCAGGTCGGCGTGCATCTCGGCCGCGCTCTGATAGCGCTTCTCGGGTTTCTTGGCCAGCGCCTTGAGCACCACCGCGTCGAGTTCGGCGGAGATCCCCGCCCTGCGCTTCGATGGCGGGACCGGCTGCTCCCGAACATGCTGATAGGCAACCGACAGGGGCGTGTCCCCGGTGAACAGGGCTTGGCCGGTGATCATCTCGTACAACACGCACCCCAGCGAGTACACATCGGTGCGGGCGTCGACCTGATGGCCGCGGGCCTGTTCGGGGGAGAAGTACTGCGCGGTGCCGACGACGGCCGAGGTCGCGGTGAGGCGGTCCCCGGTGGTGGCGTTCATGGCGCGCGCGATGCCGAAATCCATCACTTTCACCGCGCCCGCGGAGGTGATCATGATGTTGGCCGGTTTGATATCGCGGTGCACGATGCCGCGGCTGTGGCTGAACTCCAGCGCCGTGCAGACCTCGGCGATGATGGAGATCGCCCGCTGTGGCGGCATCGCGCCATGGCGGGCGATCAGCTTCCCGACGGTGGCCCCGTCGACGTACTCCATCACCAGGAACGGCAGTTTGCCCTGCGGCGTCTGCGCCTCACCGGTGTCGTACACGGCGACGATCGACGGGTGGTTCAGCGCCGCGGTGTGCTTGGCCTCCCGCCGGAAGCGCTGGTAGAAGTTCGGGTCGCGGGCGAGGTCGGCACGCAGGATCTTGATCGCCACCTCGCGGTGCAGTCGCACATCACGCGCGCGGTGCACCTCCGACATCCCGCCGAAGCCGAGGATCTCACCCAGCTCGTAGCGGTCGGTCAGCTGCCGCGGCGCGGTCATAGCGCCCCGCCGTTCACACCGATGCCGTCATGAGCCACACCCACGATCATCTCTCAACGCCGCCGCGGTGGACGCGACACCCCATCGGCGTCGGTTGTCCACAATGGCGGATCTGTGCACAGGCGACGGTCCCACCACGGTGTGCCGCGGTGACCTGTCGGTGCCCGGCGAGTCAATGGGGTACCGGCCGACGGGACCGTCGGCACCGAGAAATGAGCGAAAGGCACTGCCATGTTCGAGACCCCGTTTTCCGTCGTCGGCACCGTGGTCACCGATCCCATCCCGCGCCGGGTGAATGACCAGGACTTCACCCGGTTCCGGGTGGCCAGCAATTCGCGCCGTCGCACCCCGGAGGGCACCTGGGAGACCGGCACCACGCTCTTCCTCTCCGTCAACTGCTGGGGAAAGGTCGCCGAGGGCGTGGTCGGCGTGCTCTACAAGGGGGACCCGGTGGTCGTGGTGGGCCATATCTACACCGACGAATACGAGGACAAGGAGGGCATCCGGCGCTCCAGCGTCGAGGTCCGCGCCTTCGCGGTCGGGCCGGATCTGAGCCGCTGCCGGGCCAAGCTGGAGAAGTCTCGGCCGGCCGCCGAACCGGCGTCGCCCGCCGGGTCCGACGGTGATGAGGGCCCCGATCGCACCGAGGCGTCCGACGAGCTGCCGATCTCGGCGTAACGGGGTGTTCGGCCGATGCCTAGGATGGGCTGCGGGTTTCACGAGATCTGCAGCGCGAGGAAAGGCAAGACGACGGCATGGCCGAATTCATCTACACGATGCGGAAGGTGCGCAAGGCGCACGGCGACAAGGTCATCCTTGACGACGTCACGCTGAACTTCCTTCCGGGAGCCAAGATCGGCGTCGTCGGTCCCAACGGGGCCGGTAAGTCGAGTGTGCTCAAGATCATGGCCGGCATCGACCAGCCCAACAACGGTGACGCCTTCCTGGCGCCCGGCGCGACGGTCGGCATCCTCATGCAGGAGCCGCTTCTCGACGAGACCAAGACCGTCCGGGAGAACGTCGAGGAAGGCGTCGCCGTCAAGGCCAAGCTCAACCGGTACAACGAGGTCGCCGAACTGATGGCCACCGACTACACCGATGAGCTCATGGAGGAGATGGGCCAGCTGCAGGAGGAGCTCGACGCCGCCGACGCCTGGGATATCGACTCCCAGCTGGAGCAGGCCATGGACGCGCTGCGCTGCCCGCCGCCCGACGAGCCCGTCACCCACCTCTCCGGTGGTGAGAAGCGCCGCGTCGCGTTGTGCAAGCTGCTGCTGTCCAAGCCGGACCTGCTGCTGCTCGACGAGCCCACCAACCACCTCGACGCCGAGAGCGTGCTGTGGCTGGAGCATCACCTCGCCGACTACAAGGGCGCGATCCTGGCGGTCACCCACGATCGCTACTTCCTGGACAACGTCGCCGAGTGGATCCTGGAGCTCGACCGCGGCCGCGCATACCCCTATGAGGGCAACTACTCCACCTACCTGGAGAAGAAGGCCGAGCGCCTGGAGGTCCAGGGCAAGAAGGACCAGAAGCTGCAGAAGCGGCTGAAGGACGAACTGGCCTGGGTGCGTTCCGGCGCCAAGGCCCGGCAGGCCAAGAGCAAGGCCCGTCTGGACCGCTACGACGAGATGGTGGCCGAGGCCGAGAAGACCCGCAAGCTCGACTTCGAGGAGATCCAGATCCCGGCACCGCCGCGGCTGGGCAACCTGGTGGTCGAGGTGAGCCATCTCGACAAGGGCTTCGACGGCCGCATCCTGATCAAGGATCTGTCCTTCACGTTGCCCCGCAACGGCATCGTCGGCGTCATCGGCCCCAACGGCGTCGGTAAGACCACGCTGTTCAAGACCATTGTCGGTCTGGAGGACGCCGACAGCGGCGAGGTCAAGGTCGGCGAGACGGTCAAGCTGAGCTACGTCGACCAGAATCGCGGCGGCATCGACCCGAAGAAGAACGTCTGGCAGGTGGTCTCCGATGGCGCGGATTACATCGAGGTCGGGCAGAACGAGATCCCATCCCGCGCCTACGTGTCGGCGTTCGGTTTCAAGGGTCCCGATCAGCAGAAGCCCGCGGGCGTGCTCTCCGGTGGTGAACGCAACCGCCTCAACCTGGCGCTGACCCTCAAGGAGGGCGGCAACCTGATCCTGCTCGACGAGCCGACCAACGACCTCGACGTCGAGACGCTGTCCTCGCTGGAGAACGCGCTGGAGCAGTTCCC
>Ga0075012_10005208_pt1 | contig 11961 bp, 8 predicted proteins | sample All_14_2_FD_71474 | JGI IMG/M metagenome (GOLD analysis project Ga0075012, IMG submission 71474) | Freshwater microbial communities in response to fracking from Pennsylvania, USA - Allegheny Zone_MetaG_DW_15 | ecosystem: Environmental > Aquatic > Deep subsurface > Groundwater > Drilled...
GCGCCCGGCCTCTGGCCCGCCTTCTGGATGATGCCCGACCGCGGCGGGAACGGGCCCCAGTGGCAGCGCTCGGACACCAAGCGCGGCGGCATGGAGTTCGACATCATGGAGCACCTCACGCGCTGGGGCGTCAACCGCTTCAACATCGCCACGCACTGGGACGGCTACGGCAAAGAGCATCAGTCCATCGGCTCGCACGCCATCTACTGCACGCCGGACCGGGACGGCTTCATCACCTCGGGGCTGCTCTGGACACCCGGGCTTGCGGTCTTCTACTGCCAGGGGAAAGAGGTCGGCCGCTGGGAGAGCGAGCGCATAATGAGCGTGCCCGGACACCTCATGTTCACGCTGCCCGCTGGCGGCTGGGACAACGACTGGCTCGACGACGCCCGTCTGCCCGACGAGTTTCTGATCGACTACGTGCGCGTGTGGCAGCGTTCCGATCTTGCCGGCAAATGAGTACAGCGCCTCAGCGACTCATTTTGCATTTCCGTTCACAAATCTGCGCGAAATTGCTGGAACCGCGCCTGAACGCTATTGATTTGCCAGCGCGCACTGTGGTATAGTAACGGCCACTTAAGGATACATAAGCCTTTATCGGCAAATGGGTTAACCCGCCTTGCCCCTGTAGCTCAGTTGGATAGAGCAACGGATTTCTAATCCGTCGGTCGCAGGTTCGATCCCTGTCAGGGGTGCCATCCAAAAACCCTTAAAAAACGCTGATTTACTGGGTTTTTTGCATAAATCGCCACTTCGCTGCTATTTCTCAACGCTCTCTTAAAGCACCCAAAAGCACCCCATTATGGCCTTGGGTTGGGGACAGGGATTTATTCAAAGCGTAATCGCATTCTTGATCGGAGGTCCGGTGCTGTGGCCCATCGCTTTGGTCGTAGGAGGCGTGACTCTGGTCGCGATTGCCGCGAAAATGTACTTCAGCAAAGAGACACCTGCCGAAACCGCTGAGCGTGCCGTCAATGTGCTGCTCAAGGGCGTGGAAGGCGCAATCGAAGCGCTCTGGCCCGACTACGGCGAATACCTGTCTTCATAGCCGCACCATTTCATTCTCGGCGCGGGCATTCCCGTCTTATTCTTCCTTCACGTCGTAGCAGTACAGGCGGTCCCCGTGCCGCAGGTAGAGCCGGCCGCCGCAGACCACAGGATGCGCCCAAACCGGCCCGTTGCCGCCTTGCGGCAGGCTGAACCGGCTGATCACCGCATGCCCCTGCGGCGTGGCCTTCACCAGCCCCACGGCCCCGCCTTTCTCAGCGACCGTGTACAGCATGCCGCCGGCGCAGGTGAGGGCGCCCTTGCCCACGCCTTCGGCCTTGTAGGCGACGCGGCCGCTGCCGATTTCGAGGCAAAGCCACTTGCCGAGATAGTCCGACCCGTACAGGTGGCCGTCCCAGAGGACGACGCCGCCGTGATGGTTGTTCAGCGCCAAGGAGCGCCACGCCCTCTTGACCCCTATCCCCTGGGCCTCGGCACAAAGTTCAAGGCACTGCGAGCCTCCCGGCGGCAACGTTGACACGAACACGAACCGGTCATGGAACAGGGGCGTCGAGACGGTCTCGGCGGCGAACGCGACATGGGGGGCGCGCCAGAGCAGCTTGCCGGTGTCGGCCCGGACGCCCACCACCGACTTCTCCATCATGGTGACGACCTGGCGGACGCCGGCGAAGTCGAAGGCGACGGGAGAGGCGTAGCCCGGCTTCTCATCAAGCCCCGCGCAGGTCCAAAGCGTGGCGCCGGTGAGCTTGTCGAGCGCCACCATGCCTGTGTTCGTGCCTCCGGTGACGCAGATCAGCCTGTCTCCGTCGACCAACGGGGACTCGGCCAGCCCCCATTTAGGCTTCCGTCCGCCGAACGTGGAAAGGATGTTCAGCGACCAGCGGCTCTTGCCCGTCGCCGCCTCAAGGCAGACGAGGTCGCCGACGGAACTCTCGTGGTAGACGCGGTCGCCGTCTGCGGTCACCGTGCTCCTGGTGCCGGGATACGAGTGCTTATCGGCGGGGCCGTTTTTGGCGGACCACACGGCCTTGCCGTCGGGCCCGAGCGCGCTGATTACCGTGCCGGTGCCAACATTGCCGGTGATGTAGATCAGGCCGCCCGCGACCGCGGCCGACGAGAAGCCCTCTCCGATCCCCGTGGCGGTCCAGAGAAGCCTGGGCCCCTCCGCGGGCCACTGCGTCAGCAAACCGGTCTCGTCCGAGACATTGTCGCGCCGGGGGCCGTGGAACTGGGGCCACTCTTCAGCCGTTGCAGCTGCCGCGGCCGATATGACAGCAGCGATGATGACGTTATTGAGGAGTGTCATGGGCCGGGCACTCGGTCTGGTGAAGAAGTCCGGATCAGCGCCCGCGATCACGACGCATGTTTGCTGGAACCCGCGCACCATGTCCAAGACGGCCTCTTGGTTCAGTTTCTTTTTCATTCCCGTGATCCTCCAATGATTGCCAGCGGCGGCGGGGAACATGCCCAGGCCCGCACCCACAGTCCCAGGTTACAAAACCTCCGTTGACGGCACGAGTGGCAACCGCGTCGAGACCGCGTTCAAGGCGATGTTGTGGATCATCGCGTCCACGGTCGTGCAGCAGTCCGGCATTATGCAGACCCCGTACTTCTCCGCAGACTTCGAGATGGCAGTGTGCGTCACGCAGTTCTGGGTCATCATCCCGCAGACAAGCAGTTCGGTGACACCGAGTCCGGCCAAAACCTTCTCCAGATCTGTCTTCACGAAGGCGTCGGCAAAGCCCTTGACCACGACCGGCGCATCAGCTGCGACCTCAAGGATTCGCGGGTGGATATTCACCCCATCCGTGTCGCGGTTGAAGAACGGCGCGATTCCCCGCGCCGGATCCGCGACATGCTGAACGAGGATGACGGGTATGCCATTGGCCTTGGCCGCGGTGATCGCATGTTCGATGTTGGCGAGCGTGGCGTCGGCATTCCACAGCGGATACTTGCCTCCTGGAAAATAGTCGTTCTGAATATCGATGACCAGCAGTGCCTTCCTCATGTTCCCTCCTGTGATCAAAGAACGGTAGCACACGCCCAGAGCCCGTTTCAAGCCGGTTCCCGGCTATCATCCGTTTATGCTTCCGCGAACCTCACCCCTGGCCCACGAATAACCCGCAAACTCCAGCGCCATATGCCGGCTTTTGCGCTGGCATCCGCGGCCCTGCGGTGGTACGCTACAAACATGTAACCTGAGCGCGTGCCGGACCCTAAACCATACATGTCTCAGGCCATGACCGAACCCCGCGAATTACGGAACCGAAATGCCCCGCACGAAAACGAAGACTGCCGAGACTGCCGCCAGCCTCGGCTTCGAGGCCAAGCTCTGGCTCGCCGCCGACAAGCTGCGCAACAACATGGACGCAGCCGAGTACAAGCACGTCGTGCTTGGCCTGATTTTCCTTAAGTATATCAGCGACGCCTTCGAGGAGATGCGGGCGCGGCTCCTGGAGGGCAAGGGCGATTTCAAGGGCGCGAACCCCGAAGATCCCGACGAGTACCGCGCCGAGAACGTGTTCTGGGTGCCGCCCGCCGCACGCTGGTCGTACCTGCAGGGCAGCGCCAAGCAGCCCGCGATAGGCAAGATCGTGGACGACGCCATGACCGCCATCGAGCGCGACAACCCCAGGCTCAAGGGCGTGCTGCCCAAGGACTACGCCCGCCCCGCATTGGACAAGCACAGGCTCGGCGAACTCATCGACCTCATCGGCACCATCGGCCTCGGCGACCGTGAGAACCGCTCCAAGGACATCCTGGGCCGTGTCTACGAGTATTTCCTGACCCAGTTCGCGTCAGCGGAGGGCAAGAACGGCGGCCAGTTCTACACCCCCTCCTGCATCGTGCGCACGCTCGTGGGCATGCTCGCCCCCTACAAGGGCCGCGTCTACGACCCCTGCTGCGGATCAGGCGGCATGTTCGTACAGTCTGAAAAATTCGTGGTCGCCCACGGCGGCAGGATCGGCGACATCAGCGTCTACGGCCAGGAGAGCAACTCCACTACTCGCAGGCTCGCCCTCATGAACCTCGCCATCCGGGGTTTCGAGGCCGACCTCGGCAGCGAGCACGCCGACACCTTCCGCAGGGACCTGCACCCGGACCTCAGGGCCGATTACGTGCTGGCGAACCCGCCGTTCAACGACAGCGACTGGTTCCGCAAGGACGATGATCCCCGGTGGCGCTACGGCGTGCCGCCCAAGGGCAACGCCAACTTCGCCTGGGTGCAGCACTTCATCCACCACCTGGCACCAGACGGGAAAGCCGGCTTCGTGCTGGCCAACGGCAGCATGTCCTCCAACCAGAGCGGCGAAGGCGAGATCCGCAAGTCCATCGTCGAAGCCGACCTTGTGGATTGTATGGTCGCCCTGCCCGGCCAGCTCTTTTACTCCACGCAGATCCCGGTGTGCCTGTGGTTCCTCACGCGCAACAAGACCGGCCGCGCCCTTGAGCAGGGCAAGTCAGCAGCCAAGGTTCCGCAGCAGCGCAGCCGCAAGGGCGAGACCCTGTTCATCGACGCCCGCAAATTAGGCACGCTCGTTGACCGCGTGCACCGGGAGCTGACCGAAGCTGACATCGACAAGATCGTCGGCACCTATCACAGCTGGCGCGGGGATGGAGGGACGACCTCCGTGTCGTCCGTTTACAAGGATGTGCCCGGCTTCTGCATGTCCGCCACCGCCAAGGAGATCGCATCCCACGGCCACGTCCTCACCCCCGGCCGCTATGTAGGTGCCGAGGAGGTCGAGGATGACGGCGAGCCCTTTGCCGAGAAGATGACCCGACTCGTGGCTGAGCTGAACCTGCAGTTCGCCGAATCCGCCAAACTGGAGAAAGCCATCAAGGCTAACCTGAAGGGGCTGGGGTATGGCGGGTAAGTCCGGACGAACGCCCAACGCTCAACGCCCAACGCCCAACGCCGAAGTGAAATCCGGCGAGCACCCCCTCGTGCTCTTCACCTCCAAGGACGGTGCTGTCTCCGTTCCCGCCACCGTGGAGCGGGAGTCGGTCTGGCTGTCGCAGGCGCAGATGGCCGATCTCTTCGCCAAGGAGCGCTCGGTCATCACCAAGCATATCCGCAATGCCGTCAACGAGGGCGAGATCGACGAGAAGAGCAATGTGCATTTTTTGCACCTTCCTCACTCCGACAAGCCCGTCGCCTTCTACAACCTGGACGTCATCATCTCTGTCGGCTACCGCGTCAAATCCCAGCGCGGCGTGGAGTTCCGCCGCTGGGCGACAACCGTGCTGCGCGACTACATGCTCAAGGGCTATGCCCTGAACCGGGAGCGGCTCAAGACCCTCGGCCAGGTCGTCAGCATCCTGAAACGCGCCGAGAACAGCCTGGATGCGCGGCAGGTGCTCTCCGTTGTTGAGCGCTACACCGCAGCGCTGGACCTGCTGGACGCCTACGACCACCAGCGCATCGGCAGGCCCAAGGGACGCAAAGCCCGGTCGCGCCTGACCTACGCGGAGTGCCGGGCCTTCATTGACGCGATGAGTTTTGGCAACGAGTCGGCCCTGTTCGGCAGAGAGAAGGACGCCTCCTTCAAGTCCAGCCTCGGTGCGGTCTACCAGACCTTTGACGGCAAGGAGGTCTACCCCTCCGTGGAGGAGAAGGCCGCGAACCTGCTCTACTTCATCGTCAAGAACCACTCCTTCACCGACGGCAACAAGCGCATTGGCGCCGCGCTCTTCCTGCACTTTCTCAACAAGAACAAGGCGCTGCTGACCGTGGACGGACGCAAACGGCTCGCCGACCACACGCTCGTGGCGCTCACCATCCTGATCGCCGAGTCCAAGCCCGCCGAGCGCGAAACCATGCTCAGCCTCGTCATGACCTTCCTTGCGGATGACGGGCAAGGAGGTGGGCATGGGTGAGTGGCCAGTCGAAACATTACAGGACGTATGCGATACAATCACAGATGGGGCTCATCTTTCGCCGAAGGATTGCCCTGGTGGTCTACCGATGGCGTCTGTCAAAGATATGGCTCGCTGGGGCATTGATGTGAAGTCGTCTCGCACGATTTCTTACGAAGACTTTGACGCATTAGTTCGAAATGGATGCCAACCACAAATAGGTGACGTACTAATAGCTAAAGACGGGGCTACATGCTTGGACACCGTTTGCGAGTTCAAGCAAGCCGACAAAGTCGTTTTGCTGTCATCTATCGCAATACTGCGCCCATCAATGCGTCTGTACTCGGGATATCTCCGCTACTATCTTGATTGTGCTGATACAAGAGCGATGCTGAAAGCCGGGTATGTGTCTGGTAGCGCGATTCCGCGTGTTGTGCTCAAAGACTTTCGCCGCGCTCCTATTCCACTCCCGCCCCTCCCCGAACAGAAGCGCATCGCACTTATCCTCGGCACGCTTGACGACAAGATAGACCTGAACCGGCGTATGAACGCGACGCTGGAGGCGATGGCGCGGGCGTTGTTCAAGTCCTGGTTTGTAGACTTTGATCCCGTCCGCGCTAAAATCGACGGCCGCAAGCCCGAGGGCCTCGATCCAGAGACCGCCGCGCTCTTCACCGAGCAACTGGAAGACTCACCGCTCGGACATATCCCGAAAGGTTGGCGCGCTTGCACGCTTGGTGACGTCGCAAAAAACGTGTCCATCACGTTTGATTTCAAGCGCACACCCGAAGTGGTTTTCATCAACACGGGCGATGTGTTGGAAGGTGACTTCCTCCACTCAAAGTGGAGCCCTCACGCTGGTCTGCCGGGGCAAGCCAAGAAGTCCATTCGTCCCGACGACATCCTGTTCAGCGAAATCCGTCCGGCAAACAAGCGCTACGCATACGTGGACTTCGATTCCAGCAACTACGTCGTCTCAACCAAGTTCATGATCATCCATGGCTCGAAGGAGATTCATCCGCGCCTGTTGTATCGAATCCTCACAGCCAGAGAGACACTGGACGAATTCCAAGTGCAGGCGGAGTCACGCTCAGGGACATTCCCTCAAATCACCTTCGATTCCATCAGCCACCTTCCCATCGTGCTGCCGCCAATCGAAATCCAAGAAGCCTTCCAGCGGGCGGTCGGCAAGATGGATGCCCAAATCAAAGTCAACAAACAGCAGTCCCGCATTCTCGCCACCATGCGTGACACGCTGCTGCCGAAACTGCTGAGCGGGGAGATGAACGCTGCCTCATAACGATACCGTGTTATCCAGATACAATGAAAAGCAAAGCCGAACAGAGAACCGCATTTCACGCCCCGCTGAAGCCCAAGGACTCCGAGCTTCAGACGGAGGGCTGCCGGCACACCAACCCGGACATCTGCGCAAACAACGCACTGCCCAAGGTGTGCGCTTTCGCCCGCAGCGACGGCATGTGCGCCAAACCGCCCAAGTCTTGGCCCAAGCAGTACAAGGCGCTACTGATTAACACAGAACTGGAAAATGTGGAGGGGTTAACACATGATTGACCCTATGGTCTCCCTAGCATTCTCGATATACTCCAACAAAGGGGTCTATGCCCTTTTGCTCGGCTCGGGCATTTCTCGTGCTTCCGGTATTCCAACCGGTTGGGACGTTGTCCTCGACCTCATAGGTCGGATAGCTCACATAGTGGGCGAACAATGTGATCCAGATCCAGCCACATGGTTCAGAAATAAATACCACTCCGAACCCGATTATCGCAGGCTCCTTGATATGGTTGCGAAAACACCAACAGAGAGGCAGCAGTTGCTCCGAAGTTATTTTGAACCAAAACATGATGAACACCCTGAAGACCAAAAACACCCAAGTGCAGCGCATAGGGCGATAGCCGAATTGGTTAAATCCGGCTATATACGTGTAATCATCACCACCAACTTTGACCAGTTGACCGAGAATGCCCTAGAAGGCACCGGAATACACCCCACTATCATCAGCACTACAGATGAACTCAACGGTGCTTTACCCCTAACGCACTCAACCGCAACTATTATCAAAATCAATGGCGATTACCTCGACACTCGAATCAAAAACACCGAAACTGAACTGGCAGCGTATGACAACTCTCTGAATTGTCTTCTTGATCGCGTCTTTGATGAGTATGGGTTGATCGTTTGCGGTTGGTCTGGCGAATGGGATACGGCTCTTTGTAGTGCAATCGAACGTTGCCCGTCACGCCGTTTTTCGACGTACTGGAGCGCTATACAATTACTGAAAGGCGGTGCAAAGAAGTTAATCGAAGTTCGCAAAGCAGAAGTAATTCAAGATAAAACTGCTGATCAATTGTTTGTAACATTGTTGGAAAAGGTGAAAGCACTTGAGGATATAAATTCTCAGCACCCTATGAGTGCCGGAATGGCTGTTGCTACGGTGAAGCGCTATCTGGCAGATCCCACGTCCCTTATCAGGTTTCATGATTTCTTTAGGGAAGAAACAGAAGCCCTCATTAAAACCGTTTTGAACGAGAACATCCCTGATGCATTATCCGAGGAATTGGCGGGGAAGGTGTTCTCGAAGTTTGACCAGATGAGCGCTTCTCTTTTATCGGTATTTATTGCGTCGGCGTACTGGGGTGAGCCCAAGCACGCAGTGTCGATTGCGTCATGTTTAGAGCGCTTAGCAAACCTAACATTGTCAAGTAATCAAAAGATCCCCCCCCATTTTAGATATCGCCAATACCCTGCTTTGCTCATGCTTTATGGCGCAGGTATTAGCGCTGTGTCATCTGGCAAATACCAAACATTATTGTCCATACTTACGAGACCTCTGGTGAGGGGCTCTTTGGGCCGTGATGAGCCTTTCTACGCTTACATGAACCCTGACACTGTTATAGAGAATGGATTTGGATTCCCACAGAAAGGACGTATATATTTTGCAAGTAATTACCTGAAGTCTCGGTTACGGGAACCTTTTTTCGAGCACATAGCTATTGACCGAAACTATGCGCAATCCTTTGATCGATTCGAGTACCTTTGGACACTGATTGGTGTGCATTATGCTGGATCGGAGATTCTGTACAGCAGTCCTTACGGCTGGGCTACACGCACCAACATACGCTCACAAGACAATAACATTATGAACGTTGTTGACGCGGAACTTGAAGCAACAGGGAAAGACTGGGAACCGCTTAGAGCCGGATTGTTTAATGGATGCTTAGAATCCCTGATGAATGCAAAGACACTGGTTGATGAAAGGGCCAAGAGACAACTCCAGCCTGTTTATTAATCCCACTCATGAACCTCACCGAATACATGCTCGAAGATGCGGCTCTGGCCTGGTTCAATGAACTGGGCTACGCGGTCGCGTACGGCCCGCACATTGCCCCCGGCGAGCCCGCTGCCGAGCGCGACTCGTTCGGTGACGCAGTCTTGGCCAAGCGCCTGCGCGACACTGTAGCCCGTCTGAACCCCGGCATCCCTGCCGATGCCCAGGAGGACGCGGTCCGCAAGGTCCTGCGCGTAGCCACGCCCTCGCTCGTCCAGACCAACCGCAGCTTCCACCGCATGCTCAGGGACGGCGTGGAGGTCGAGTACCCGCGCCCTGACGGCTCCATCGCCGGAGACTGCGTCCGGCTCATCGACTTCGACACCCCTGCCGAGAACGACTGGCTGGCCGTGAACCAGTTCGCAGTTGTCGAGGGCCAATGCAGCCGCCGCGCCGATGTCACGGTCTTCATCAACGGCCTCCCCCTTGGCCTGATCGAACTCAAGAACGCCGCCGATGAGGACGCCACGGTCTGGAGCGCCTACCAACAGCTGCAGACCTACAAGGCCGAGATCCCCTCATTGCTCGGCTACAACGCCGTGCTCGTGGTCAGCGACGGCATATATGCCAGGATCGGCTCGCTCACCGCCAACCAGGAGTGGTTCAAGGTGTGGCGCACTGTTGACGGCGACGCGGACGCCCCCAAATCAGCGCTGGAACTCGAAGTGCTTGTGCGCGGAGTGTTTGACCACAGGCGCTTCCTTGACCTGCTTCAGTACTTTACCGCTTTCGAGGAAGATCCGGACACGGGCACTGTCAACAAGATCATCGCCGGCTACCACCAGTTCCACACCGTGAACGCCGCCGTGGAGGAGACGCTCAGGGCCTCGGGCATGGGCACCTGGGGCGAGTCACACGACGCCAAGGACACCGAGGGCCGCTACTGGGCCGGGCGCATGAACGACGGCGCAGAAGGTGACCGCAGGGCTGGCGTCGTCTGGCACACGCAGGGCTCCGGCAAGAGTCTCTCCATGCTCTTTTACGCCGGCTGCATCATCCGGAACCGGAAGATGCAGAACCCAACGCTGGTCGTCCTCACAGACCGCAACGACCTCGACGATCAACTTTATGGCCAGTTCCAGCGATGCAACGAGATCCTGAACCAGACGCCGGTACAGGCCGAGGGCCGCGACCACCTTAGGGAGCTACTGAACCGCGCCAGCGGCGGCGTGGTGTTCACCACGATCCAGAAGTTCCTGCCGGAGAAGGGCGAGCGTATGCCCGCGCTCAGCGACAGGCGCAACATCGTCGTGATCGCCGACGAGGCCCACCGCAGCCAGTACGACCTCATTGACGGCCTCGCCCGCCACATGCGCGACGCCCTGCCCGGCGCCACCTTCATCGGCTTCACCGGCACCCCCATCGAGAAGACCGACGCCAACACCCGCGCCGTGTTCGGCGATTACATCAGCGTCTACGACATCCAGCGCGCCGTGGCGGACAAGGCCACGGTTCCGATCTACTACGAGAGCAGGATAGCCAAGCTCGCCCTCAACGCCGCCGCCGTGCCGAAACTCGACGAGGAGTTCGAGGAGATCACCGAGGGTGAGGAACTGACGCGCAAGGAGAAGCTCAAGACCAAGTGGGCGGCGCTGGAAGCGCTTGTGGGCGATCCCAAGCGCATAGCCTTGGTGGCGCAGGACATCGTCACCCACTTCGGCAAGCGCTGGGAAGCCATGGACGGCAAGGCCATGGTGGTCTGCATGAGCCGCAGGATCTGCGTGGACCTGTACGACGCAATCATCCGCCTGCGCCCGGACTGGGCCAGCGCCAAAGATGATGACGCCGATGCCGAGAGCGGGAAGGCCTGCGTGGTCAAGGTCGTGATGACCGGATCAGCCGATGACGGGCCGTTGTGGCAGCCGCACATCCGCAACAAGCTCCGCAGGCGCAAGCTGGCGGTGCGGTTCAAGGACAGCAAGGACAGCTTCCGCATCGTGATCGTCAGGGACATGTGGCTGACCGGCTTCGACGCGCCCTGCCTGCACACCATGTACCTGGACAAGCCCATGCAGGGCCACGGGCTCATGCAGGCCATCGCCAGGGTCAACCGCGTGTTTAGGGACAAGCCCGGCGGGCTGGTTGTGGATTATCTGGGCCTCGCCGACCAGTTGAGGAAGGCCCTCGCCGTCTATACCGAGAGCGGCGGTATGGGCGATCCCACCTACGACACCTCAAAAGCCGTTGCCATCATGCTGGAGAAGCACGAGGTCGCGTGCAACATGCTGCACCAGCCTGCGCCGGTGCCGGAAAGCCCATTCTACGTGTACGCCATTCTGTGCGACGACGGCAGCGTTTACATTGGACAAACAGATGACCTGTTGAAGCGATGGGGCGAGCACCTTCGTGGCGCAGGCGCTGAATGGACTAAGAAGCATCACCCGATTCGGATCGCCCACTATGATCTTGCTTCGACACGTGAAGAAGCTGTGACGATGGAGAAAGAGTGGAAGACAGGATTTGGGCGAAAAAGAATCAAACGCCTGATCGAGAATGGCACGGCGCGGCAGGCAGGCGGCTTCAAGTGGACGAAATGGACCACGGGCACGGCCGCGGAGCGGCTGCAGCTCATACCCGCAGGTCAGGAGCATATCCTGGCGCAGACTGACGGCAAGCAGCGTTTTATTCAGGTCGTGACGGAGCTGTCACGTGCCTTCGCATTGTGCGCGGCATCTGACGAGGCCTCCGGGATTCGCGACGATGTCTCGTTCTTCCAGACCCTGCAGGCGGCGCTGAACAAGCAATCC
>Ga0075012_10005209_pt1 | contig 11960 bp, 12 predicted proteins | sample All_14_2_FD_71474 | JGI IMG/M metagenome (GOLD analysis project Ga0075012, IMG submission 71474) | Freshwater microbial communities in response to fracking from Pennsylvania, USA - Allegheny Zone_MetaG_DW_15 | ecosystem: Environmental > Aquatic > Deep subsurface > Groundwater > Drilled...
GCCTGGCATGTAGTTGGTGCCCGACAGCCGCAGCAGGCCGGTGCAGTTGCCGTCAACGCCCACCTTGGGCTTGCCCCCGTTCATGATCAGCCGACCGGCGTTGGTCACAATCATCTCGCCATAGGATCCATGGACGCTCGAGATGACGGTCCCGATTCTCGGTTCGGCCTTGTTGGTAAAAATCAGATCCCCGGCGACGATGACCCTGCCCCGGCCGCCCTCGCGTCCCACGTAGAGAAGCTGGTTGTTATTGTCGCCACGGCCCATTACGACCGTGCCCCCCTGAGCGAGCTCGACCGTCCCGTTGCCGCCCGCACCGTTGCCGACGTACATTTCATGCTTGTCGTTGGCGGTCTTGTTGGGCGTCCAGCAGTTGAACTGTCCGGACGCGATGCGGAGCGTTCCCGTCGAGGCGTTGCCGACCTGAATGGTCGGCGTGCTCCAAAACGACGCCACAGCGCGTTGCACGTTGGTGAACTGGACGGTGCCTCCGCAGACCTCCAGAGTAGCTCCGAGTGACACGTCCAGCAGGACCGCTTTGTCATTGGTAAGCACGCCGCCATAGGTCCAAACCGCGTTGTTGGTGACGGTGACCACCGCGCCCGTGGACAGCACGATGAATCCACCCGCGTGCGAGAAAGGCGCGCTCATGACCAGCCGGGTCTCGCTGCCGGCGGCATTGCGAACCAGCAAGTTGCTGACCGCCGACCCGGCTGCATCGTAGGCGACCGCGTAGGTCACGCCGGTCAGTGTCAGGTTGGCGTGCCCGTTGTCGGGAATCACCCCGCCCATCCAGTTGGCTGCTGTTCCCCATGTTCCTCCCGCCGAATTGGTCCAGGTGCCATCCGCAGCGTGAGCCGCCGAAACCATAACCAAGACCGCCGCCATCAGGCCCATCCGTGCCCTGATAAGAAGGCCCCGCTGAGGTGTCGTATTCATATGATTCTCCTTGTGTGTGACCGTCGCTCGAGAAGCCACTCTCTACACTACCCGTTTTACATACTGATAAGTATACCGTTTTCACCACGATCACCAATAGACAAGTCGTGCAAAAAGGCGACATTTTGTGCAATTCGCCGTGCAAAGCGTCTCTCGGTTGTTTATCATGAGGGACATGAAGCGGAGACTATCGATCTTCTTTCTGCTTGCCTGGAACGACTATCATCTCTTCCAGGGTGTCAGCCGTTATGCACGCCAAGTCGGCTGGCAGATGGATACGCGCCATTTCTTTCAAAACCTGCTCCCTAAGGATCGCACGTTTCAGGGCATGATCGCGATGTGTCACCGTGACCCGACGGTCAACGCCTTCATCCGAGAGAAATCGAAGTCCGTGCCGACCGTCATCCTCGGGACCCAGAACCCTGGAGTCAGCGCGCCGATGGTCATGCCGGACAACCGGCAGACCGGCCGCATGGCCGCGCAGCACCTGTATGACCTTTTCCATAAGCATTACGGTTGGTTCGCCTGCGACGTGTGCTTATCCGGCAAAGAACGGAAACGCGCATTTGAGGAGCGGCTGCGCGAGCTCGGCCACACGTGCGCTGACCTCTCCTCGGGCACAGCGCCCTTCAACGCCAGAGCCGTCATGCACAAGCTGAAGCAGTGCCCTAAGCCCGTGGGCGTGATGGCCCGTGACGATCATGACGCCGCGGCGCTCATCGATCTGTGTCATGAAGCGGGCCTTCGCACGCCGGAAGAGGTCGCCGTCATCGGCGTCGGCGATCTCGAGACGCTCTGCACGTTCTCCCCGATTCCGGTCTCGAGCATCAGCCTGAACATGGACGCGCTCGGTTTTCAGTCTGCGGCCGTTCTCGACGACGTGCTGCATGGGCGCCCGGTTCCTGCCGTAACCGTCATTCCTCCGGGACCGCTGACCCAGCGCCTTTCGACCGGATGCCTGGCCATCACCCACCCGCGACTGAAAGAGGTCGTCCGAATCGTCGACAGGCAGTTTCACTCCTTTCTGACCATGGAAGATCTGGCGGCTGCCGCAGGGATCTCACGAAGACAGCTCTACCTCCTCTTTCGGGAGGAGATGCGCTGCTCCCCCTGTGATTATCTGCTGAACGTCAGGTTGAACCGCGCGCTTAAGCTGATAGCCGAAAACAAGCTCCACTTGAAACAGATCGCGCGCGCGTGCGGCTTCAACACCCACCGCACCCTCATCCGGGTTTTTCACCAGCGGTTTGGAGTCCCCCCTTCCAAGTGGGCTAAGGCGGATCAACACCGATCCAGTTGACAGGGAAGGCGAAAAGCATGTCGTTGTCAAAAATTCCAGAGAGCACGTTCGAAGCCATAGGCGTGTGCGTCGGCTTTGTCGGCCCGGTCTTGATCACCCTGCAACTTCACGCGGAGTGGGTCAACAAGGCGCCCTCATCGCTCTCCCCCGGCTATCTCACGGGCTTTCTGATGGTCTATTTATTCTGGTTTCTCTACGGCCTCCGGTTTCGGCGGATCGCGCTCTGGCTGGGCAACTTGATGGGAGTGGTCTTACAAGCTCTTCTGATTGCCCTCGCGCTTTTTAAGTGATGCCGCGAGCGCTCGGATATTCAGTGTTGGCACCGCGCGCAGATATCCTTTTGCGTTGGTTGTGAAAGCGCGGGTGGTGTGGCGGTCGTGAGGGACGCTTATCAGCCGCATGCTCCGGGTCCGGAAGAGCGAAGATCCGTGAAAGCACTTGCCCAAGCGCGGGGTTTGGCCTCCGGTCGGCCTCGGCCGTCTTCCCGTTGCCCTCGGCGATGTTCAACGGTATCGATTGGCTGGTTCGCAGCCACTGGTCACGCGCCGCACGATGCACACCCTCCAACGCACCGGCCTTCTCGCAGACCCAAGCAACGTAGCAGATCGCCAGGCGATAGACGTTCAATCTCTCGTGTCCAAGGGCCATCGACTTTCCTTCCTCTTTCGATCCCGATGGCGATTTCGAAATCGATGCCCCAATGAACGAAACAGCGAATCTGACCACCAAAACTACCGGCTCAGGACGTACAAGCGGCGTTTCTGAGGGAGCGGCGGGAGAATGTGCGGGCGGATAATCGCTTATTCGACACCAGACGTTGACGGGGGGCCTCGAAAAGCGTACGCTAAGACCGCTTTCAGGTCGAGCTACGTAAGCCTACCGGACGTGCGGGAGCGGGTGCGCCTGCACGGGGAACAGCGGAGGGTCGGATGTGTACGGGGGCAGACGAGTGGCGCGGGTGTGGGACTTGCGCGCTTGCTTTGTCTCAACTCTCTGTCATCTTTCACATAGGGTGTAGAGTTTCGAAGCCATAGACTTGTTGTCGCATGCGCGGGAAACGCCGGAGAACGGAAAGGCTGGTGAGGCGATGCAAGCGTTTAGACTGGCAATGTTTTTCATTCTCGCGGAAGCCGTCTGGGCAGGCGTGCCGGAACAAATCAACTACCAGGCCCGGTTGGTGAACGGCACGAACCTTTACAACGGCCAGGTCAGCCTGGTGTTGGGCATCTACGATGCCCCCACCGGCGGCACCCGGCTGTATGCCGACTCCAACGCCGTCGTCGTCGTGGACGGGTTGTATTCGACCTTCATCGGGGACAACACCATTGCAGGCACCTTGACCGGCGCGCTGGCCTCGGCCGAGGCGTGGTTGCAGGTGACGGTCGAAGGCACGGCTCTCTCGCCACGGGAACGACTGGCCTCCGCGCCGTATGCCCTGAACGCCGCCGGCGCCGCCAGACTGAGCGGCACGCTGCCGGCCGCGCAATTGACCGGCACGCTCGACGACGCGCGGCTTTCCGCCAACGTCGCCCGGCTCAATACCAGCGCGACGTTCGCCGGCACGGTCAGCGCTCGCGACTTCGTGGGAAACGGCGCGGCGTTGACGAACCTGAACTCCGCCAGTCTGACGGGATTCCTGACGGTCTCGCCGACGCCGGTCCCTGCCGGACAGATCCCCATGACCAACGAAATGAATGATACCATGGCCGTGGCCGTGAGCGGCCAATACGGCTACGCGGCGGAGGCGGGCTGGCTGGGAAGCGGAGGCCTGCGCATCTACGACATCTCAAACCCGGACAACCCGGTCATCGTCGGCGCCACCAACAATGGCGATTCCCCCTACCACGTGGCGGTGGCGGGCAACACCTGCTATCTGGCCAACTACGATGACGGTCTGCGCATCTACGACGTCTCGAACCCGACCCACCCGGTCAACGTCGGCCACATCGACAACGGCGGGAATGCGTGGGCCGTGGCCGTGGCAGGCAGCACCTGCTACCTGGCCAACCACGATGACGGTCTGCGCATCTACGACGTCTCGACCCCGGCCAGCCCGACCAACATCGGCCACATCGACAACGGCGGGAGTGCCTATGGCGTGGCGGTGGCAGGCAACTTCTGCTACCTGGCCAATGGCACGGATGGCCTGCGCATCTACGATGTCTCGAACCCGGCCAATCCCGTCAACGTCGGCCACATCGACGATGGCGGAACGGCCGTGCGGGTGGCGGTGGCGGGCAACTTCTGCTACCTGGCCAATTACACGGACGGTCTGCGTGTCTACGACATCTCGAACCCGGCCAATCCCGTCAACGTCGGCCACATCGACGACGGCGGAAATGCCTATGACCTGGCGGTGGCCGGCAACACCTGCTACCTGGCCAATTACTATGACGGCCTGCGTATCTACGACATCTCGAACCCGGCCAATCCCGTCAACGTCGCCCACATCAACGACGGCGGGGCGGCCCGCGGCGTGGCCGTCGCGGGCAATATCTGCTACCTGGCCAACTACAACGACGGCCTGCGCATCTATCGGATGGGCGTCGTCAACACCCCTTCCCTGACCACCACGACGCTCACCGTCGATGACAAAGCCTCGTTCACGGACACCGCCGTCTTTGCCGGCAAGGTTGGCATCGGCACGGTCACGCCGTCGGTCGCGCTCTCCCTGGGTAACTCGTTGGGAAACTCCAAACTCGCCCTCTGGGACGGCGGCACCACGAATAACGTGATGGGGTTCGGTATCCAGGCCAATCAGTTCCGCTTCCACCTGGCCGTGCCGGGCAATCGCTTCTCCTTCTTGGACGCGCCCAATGGAAACGAACTGCTGACCATCCTGGGCACCGGCAAAGTGGGCATCGGCACGAACGCGCCCGTTACGGCACTGGATGTCAACGGCACGGTAAAGGCGACGGCGTTCCAGGGCGGCGGGTCGGCCCTGACCGGCGTAAACGCCGATACGCTGGATGGCTCGCATGCCGCCACCTTCGCCCAGTTGCCAGGCAACCAAACCTTCACCGGCACGAATTTATTTACGGCCAACCTCGGCGTGGGGTCGACCTCCGTCGGCGCCCCTCTGACGGTCGGCACCGCATCCGGCTGGAACGGGAATATCATGAAACTCCAGTCACGCGACCAGCCGGATACTTACCACCTGATGATGCGGGCTAATTCCGGAACGCATTGGTTGTCCTGGAACTTCGATCAGGTCAACTACGGAACCTGTTATTCGAATGTCTGGGTCATCCGGGACGGCAACGTCGGCGTTGGGGTGGACAATCCTGGCTATGCCCTGGACGTGGCGGACCGCATCCGGCTGCGCCCTGGCGCGGGCAGTACGGCGGGAATATGGCTGCAAAACACCAACGGCGTGAACGCGGGCTTCGTCGGCATGATGGACGAAAACTCGCTGGGATTCTGGGGGTCCGTCTGCAGTTGGAACCTGGTGATGAACCGGACCAACGGCTGTGTCGGCATCGGCACCGTCGCGCCTGCTCGCAACCTGCACGTCAAAGACGTGATGCGCCTGGAGCCGCGTGCCTCCGCGCCCACAAGCCCGGGGGAAGGTGACATTTACTACGACAGCACCTTGCACAAGCTGCGGGTGTATGACGGCACCACCTGGCAGAACTGCTGGTGAACGGAGGAATGAGCGGCCCATGAAGACACTCCGATGGATCATGCCGGTGGCGGTTGGCGCCCTGCTCGCTTGGGGGACGCACGGGGAAACGTTCCTTCTGTCCGACGTGCAGGACGGCAGCGGTGTGCAGAGCACCAATACGGTTCCGCTCGGGGCACTCGCCTACGGGCACGTGAGCGCCGGGGCCCAGCCCGGCGGAATTGCAGCGGCTGCGGGCGGAGGCTGGGTAAACAGCGCCGGGTTTCTGCAGACTGTGGACATCAAGCGCCCCCTCCTCGACTCGGATGGCGACGGGGTTCCCGATGAGTTGAGCCGCGATAACGACAGCGACGGTCTGCTCGATCTGGCCGAGATCAGCGGCAGCGCGTTCGGAGGCTGTGCCACCACGGCCCCGAATGCAGCGGATACCGACGGCGACGGCATGAACGATGCCATGGAAGCGGTCGGGATGTACGATCCGAACGATCCGTCCCATTGCCTAAGGATCGTGGGCCTGACTATGGCGGATGGCGAACTGACCATTACCTGGATCGGCAAAGGAGGCGGCACGACCAATACGGTGATGGCGAGTGCGGATCTGCAACCCGGAACGTTCACGAATGAAGTGAGCCGCACCGCGTATTCGGGCGGTGTGAGTCCCTGGTACAAAACAACCAATTCGTGGACGGGGGTTCCAGTCGATTCCCGGACTTTCTACCAGGTGCGGACTTCGCTTTGACCGAAGTCACCCCCGTTTGCGCCGCATCCGATTCAACAGCCAACAGGTCTGCGTCTCGCCGTCGGCAATCTCGCCAGAGCGGACAGGACGTACAAGCTGAGTTTCCGAAGGGGCGGCAGGCACCTTCTGGCTGTACGGCCTGATCTGCCTGGCCGGCTTGACGGTGATGGCGCTCTGGGTGCCTGAGACCAAAGGCAAAACGCTCGAGGCGATTGAGCGCGAGCTGGCCGGGCGAGCCCCGCATGAGTGAGGTCGGAACCGCTCGCGGGCAACAACCGGTCCCATGGCGAAGCCGCTTCCGTGCGGACCTTTCGTCCGACGCCCTGCGGAACTCGCTGAACCGCCTGTCGGCGCTTTCATGGCGGTTTGTTTAGCGTGTACTTATGTAAACCACGGGGTTACTTAATTTGCATTAAGTTAAACCTGCAACGTACCATGAAAGCGCTTGCCCAAGTGCGGGGTTTTGTCTACAGTTCTGAATATACACAAAACGTGTCTTGATGCGCGTAAATGCTTAATGAACCGAAGCAAAACAACTGATAATGGGGAGCCGGCAGGTATGCTGGTAAGTGGACGCCAGACGTCTGCCTTGTCGCTTTGTGTAAATTCAGGAATCCGCGACAACGACTTCATGCTCGCCGAAATCCGCCAGACGCTCGGTTCGCGCAAGGGTGAGCCCAAAGGCGCGCGCATCGGAATAAACATCGGTTTAAACATCGGAATAAACGATACGCAAAAGCAGATCCTGTAGCTTGTCAAAGGGAACCGGGTCATCACTGCGGAACAGCTTGCGGGAAAGATCGGCATTGCCCGGCGCAACATCGAAACCAACCTCGCCCAATTGAAAAAATCGGACTGCTCCGCCGCGTGGGCGCCAAGCGTAACGGTCATTGGGAGGTTGTCAGCCCATGACATCTCCCGAACGAATCAAATCCATCGCCCTCGGTCGCGGCCCATCCGCCTGCTGGCGAAAGATGCATGAGGTATTACCCATTTAATTAGGCACTGAATTGGGTAATGGTTATCCGATATCCGCAGGCGGTCGGGACCACGTCAATCATCGAACTGATTAACGCCTACGGAAACTTCACGTGGGAAATTCTTCTCAAAAAGGCGGACTAAAAGGGACTTGCCATGAAGAAGATCGGCGTCACTTCATCCGGCACCGTCATCGTCGAAATGAGCGCGGCCCAGTTCGACGCGCTGATGCAGATTCACACGCCCCAGCAAACACCGGCTGCACAGCCACAGCCTGCGGCCCCGGCGCAGGCCGCGGCCAAGGATTCCGTCGCTTCCATGACGCATGCGCAGCTTATCGACTACGTGGCCAAACGGATCGGCAAGCTGAAGCCCAAGCGGAAAGACGCGCAGGTCCATTCCATCGAGACGATGTTCCGCCTCACCGGCTGCATCGACGCGCCGAACATTGAGCGCGTGATCGCCGGTCTTCAAAAGTCCACGTTCATCACCATCGATGCTGCGGGCAAGGTCGCGTACAAAACCCCTTGATTCGCGGGGGACAAAAAAACAACCCCCTGCGAAGCAAGGGGTTGTTGAAAGCGATGGAGCGGGCGATGGGAATCGAACCCACGTAAGAAGCTTGGGAAGCTCCTATTCTGCCATTGAATTACGCCCGCGTCAGCAGAAAATGTGGCGCTAATGTATCAAAAACGTCTCGTTCGTCAAAGCCGATTTTTTAAAAAAGCGGCCGCCGAACGGGCTCGCGTTTCATGATGCCGGAGGCGGTGCGCAGCACTCCGGCCCGCCGCGCGAAAAGCGTCAATAGTCGCGCGCGGTGATGTCCTGCACTTCGTTGGTGAAGATGTTGATCCGGATATGGCGGGTGACGTTGTTTTTCACCGCACGGGCATAGACGAATTTCTGTCCCTCTTTGATCGTCGTGGGGAAGCTGACCTGGCCGTTCTTGCCGACTTTGGCGGTGATGTCGGTCTCCACCTCGCCCGGATGCTTGAAGTAGAGGCGGGAGCCGGGCTTGACCGTGAAGGTGATGGTGGTTTTGGCCGTCGCGGAGACGTCGGTCGAGTCGAGGGTGACGTCCACGCCGGCCGCGCGCAGGTTTAAGGTCTGCTTGCGGTTGCCGGGCATGAGGGCGTCGGGATTGCTGAAGAGCAGCTTGGGGTGCAAGGTGTCGAGGTCCGCGAGGCGGGAGACGCGGAAACGGTATTCGGGGAAAGACACCGTGCCGGTTTTGGTGACGGTCCCTGCGGCGACGGAGTGGATGGCGGCCTCGACGCGCGCCTGGTCCTCCGGGCGCGAGAGCATCTTGAAGCGGTACGTGCAGGGGATGGAGGAGACGGCGGCCGGTTTGTTGAAAAGCGAGACACAGCCGGTCAGGGTCAACGAGGCCAAGAAGAGGAGGAGTGCGGGAAGCGATTTCATGGTGAGTTTCCTTTTTAGGTTAAAGGGGCGGCCAGCGGGTCGCCGCTGTTGCAGAGGAGGTGTTGTCCGCCGTCCACATAGAGGATCTGCCCCGTGAGGGCGTCGGCGTCGAGCAGGAAGCGCACGGCGTCTGCGACCTGTCCGGGCGTTGGCCTCAGGCGTAGCGGGAAGTCGCCGGCGGGCTCTTTGCCCTGCGGCGCGTCGGGGAGGAGCGCCGCGCCGGGCGCGACCGCGTTCACGCGCAGGTCGGGCGCGAGTTCGAGCGCCGCGGAGAGGGTGAAGGCTTCGAGGGCTTTTTTAGAGAGCAGGTAGGGGATCGCCCCCGCGTTGGGGTGGGCGATCCGCTGGTCGAGCAGGTTGACGGCGCATCCCTTTGCGCGGCGTTCGGCGAGGTGCGCGGCGAGCCGCTGGGTGAGCCGGACAGGGGCGAGGGTGTTGAGGCGCCACAGGGTTTCGAAGTCGGCGGCGGAGGCGCTTGCGAGCGGCTGGCGGGCGAACGCCGCGGCGTTGTTGACCAGCGCGTCCACGCGGCCTGCGGCGGCGAGCGCGGCGTCGAAGGCCGCGTCCGGACCTTCCGGGGCGAGCAGGTCGGCGGTGACGTGCCAGGCTTGGCGCCCGAGGGCGCGGAGGCGCGCGCAGAGCGCGTCGGCCTGCCCGCCGGAGCGGTGGGCGTGGACGACCACGTCCCAGCCCGCAAGGGCGAGGGTTTCGGCAATGGCCTTTCCCAGTCGCAGGGCCGCACCGGTGATCAGGACGGTTCTGTTCATTGAGGGGTGCTCGGTTGCGGTTACAGGTTGCGGGTTACACGTTGACAAGCGACGGTCAGCATCATACCTTAATCTCCAATGACCCGTCATGTACAAAACATCAATCTGCGCGTGGCCGAGCGCGATTTCAAGTACTACATCTTCGACTGGGATGACAACATCCTGCACATGCCGACGCGCATCCATCTGGAGCGGAGGATGCCCGATGGCACCTGGGTGCCGCACAGCGTCTCGACGGCCGCCTTTGCGGTGGTCCGCACCGATCATGAGAACTACCGTGCGCCGGGCGGCGAGTGGGAACGCGCGTTTGTGGAGTTTCAGGACGCCGCGGGCGAGGACGAGAGCCGTTTCTTGCGTGACACGCGGGTGTCGCTGGGCAAGGTGCTCTCCGGCGAGATGAAGCCGGGCCCGAGTTTCGAGACCCTGCGGGAGACGTTGCGGGAGGGCCGCCTTTTCGCGATCGTCACGGCCCGCGGGCACGAGTCGGAGTCGCTGAAAAAGGCGGTCCGGCTTTTTATCGACCTGGTGCTGACCCCGGCTGAACGGGAAGAGATGATGGCGAACCTGCGCGGCTACCGGGCCTGTTTCGACGGGCGTTCCGCTTTCGGGACGGACGAGGAGGAGGTCGCCTATTATCTGTCGCTCAACCGGTATCACGCGGTGACCAACCCGGGGTTCAAGCGGTGGATGACGAGCGAGGTCGAGCAGGGCCGCGCGTCGACGGAGAACGCCAAGCAGTTCGCGATCCGCGATTTCGTGGAGCACGTCATCAAGCTGCTCTCGCGCTCGGGCGCAGATTCGCTCAGGCGGCCGATCAGCGTGGGGTTTTCGGACGACGACCTCGGCAATGTGGCGGCGGTTGAGCGGTTCATCCAGGACGAGCTGTCGCGGCGTTTCCCCTCCATCAAGTTCTGCGTGTACGACACCTCCGACCCGGCGCTGACAGACGGGCGCAAAGTGACGGTCTCCGGCCAGCTCGACTTCGGGTTCTGAGCCGCACGGCGGCATTGCGGGGGGGCTCGGGTTCTGATACACTGCCCCCCGCATGTCCAAACCGCACAAGAGAAGTGTCTTGATCGTGTGGCGCGAACGGTTGCCCTCAGTTGTCGCGGGGCTGGCTCTGCCGTTGCTTGTCTGGTGGTCGGGATGCCTCACGGACCGTTTCCACCCGCCCCGCGGGCGGCAGCCGGTCGTGCTGGCCATGGAGGTGACCGGCTACTGCAACTGCGGGCTCTGTTGCAGTTGGGAGCGGGGGTGGCTTGGACTCGGGTCGCCGGTGGTCAGCAGCGGCCCGAACAAGGGCCGGCCGAAAGAGGTCGGGGTGACGGCCAGCGGCACCCGCGCCCAGCATGGCACCATCGCGGCGGATACGGCCGTGCTCCCGTTTGGAACGATCGTGTATGTTCCGGGATATGGGTACGGGCGTGTCGAGGATCGCGGCGGCGCGATCAAAGGTGCCCGGCTGGATCTCTGGTATCCGTCGCACGGGGCGGCGAAAGAGTGGGGCCGGAAGCGGATGAATGTGCGTGTTTGGAAGCCGTGAGAGAATTTTCTAAACGTGAAGCCGGGCCCCCGGGATGTGTAACAGGGGGACCGGTGTTAGGAATGGAAGATGAGTGACGAGAACAAAGCGGTGGAGTCGGATACGAGCCGGCATTTTCTGAAACAGTGGATCGCGGAGGACGTGGCAGCCGGCAAGACGGGCGGGCAGGTGGTGACGCGTTTCCCGCCGGAGCCGAACGGGTACATCCACATCGGCCACGCCAAGGCCATCTGCATCGACTTCGGCATGGCCAAGGAGTTCGGCGGCCAGTGCAACCTGCGCATGGACGACACCAATCCGTCGAAAGAGTCGGACGAGTATGCCGAGAGCATCAAGCAGGACATCCGCTGGCTGGGCTTCGACTGGGGCGACGGTTTCTTCAGCGCGGCTGACCTTTTCGACCGCATGTATCAGATCGCCGAGAACCTGATCCAGAGCGGCCACGCGTATGTCTGCGACCTCACGCAGGAGCAGTGGAAAGAGTACCGCGGCATTCCGACGGTTCCCGGAAAAGAGAGCCCGACGCGCAATCGCGCCCCGGCTGAGAACCTGGCCCTTTTCCGCCGCATGCGGGCCGGCGAGTTCGCGGACGGCACGCTGTGCCTGCGCGCGAAGATCGACATGGCCTCGCCGAACATCCACTTCCGCGA
>Ga0075012_10005210_pt1 | contig 11960 bp, 10 predicted proteins | sample All_14_2_FD_71474 | JGI IMG/M metagenome (GOLD analysis project Ga0075012, IMG submission 71474) | Freshwater microbial communities in response to fracking from Pennsylvania, USA - Allegheny Zone_MetaG_DW_15 | ecosystem: Environmental > Aquatic > Deep subsurface > Groundwater > Drilled...
CCTGCTGGCCGGCCGCGGTGTCGTCGAGCGAGGAGAAGTCGTTGAAGCGCACGCCCATCTCTATCAGGCGCTTTATGATGCTCAGGTCGCCCTTGAGGAACTGCACCATCTTGGTGACCTGCTCGGGGCTCTTGGCGTCGATGACGAACTCCAGCAGGATCTTCTGGCCCTTGGCGCGGCTGGTCGAGAGGCCGAATTTCAGCGCCAGGTACTTGTTGAACTCCTTGACCAGCGCCTTGTCTATCTCTTTCATCAGGAAGCCCTCGGCTTCGGGCAGGCCTATCATGCCCGCGTCGAAGGAGGTGCCCACGGAGGCGCCGGCACTCTTGACGGTGATGCGGTCCAGGCGGATGCGCATGCGGATGTGGTCCGCGTCCATCTTGTAAAGGGTGACGGAGGGCTTCATCTCCTTGGAGGTGCCCAGCGAGAAGCCGATAGTGAGCCAGGGCTGCACGGGATAGCCCAGGCCGCCGGAGACGCCCATATGGATGCGGGCGGGGAATTTCCAGATCTCGTTGACGGCCATCTCGTTGATGCGCTTCTCGTTGAGGGGGAGGATGGTCTTTACCTTGCGGAGGTCCACTATCTTAAGGAGGTTCTTGCAGTACTTGTCCTCGTTGGTCTTGCGCACCACCACCGACTTGCCCTCCAGGCCGCCGGAGAAGCCGATATTGAAAGCATTGCCGTTGACGTTGAAAATGTCGCTGAAGGTATGGCCGGCGTCCAGCTTGACGCCCACTTCGTCTATCACGGCTATCTTGTTGTCCGGGTACTGCTTCATGTAGCGCTTGAATTTGCCTTCCACGCCCGCTATGTCGCCTATGTCGAAGCCGGCGTCTATCGGGATCTCCACGTCTTTGCAGATGTCGTCGAACACGTCGCTCTTGAGGTCTTCCCAGAAGTGGAGCAGTTCGTTGTTGCCGGGCTGCGGGGCCTGGCCGGGCTGGGCCTCGGGGGCCTTGGGGTCGGGCACTTCGGCGCCGCCGGCGCGCAGGCCGGTAACCAGGTCGGCCATGGAGCCTTTGTCGGCACCCTCGAAGAAAGAGGAGAAGTTATTGGCGCTGGCCGGCGCGTTGAGGGCGCAGGCCAGGGAGAAGAAAACTACCGCGAATTTAACTTTGGTATTGTGGTTGGCGTGATTCATTACAGATAGTTTAGCGTAAACAAGGCTTTTTCATAAGAGGCCAAGTGCCCAGGCCCTCCTTGTTTTAATGCCTAGCCCGGCTGGGCCCGGCCGGGCCGCGGCGCGTAGGCCCTTAGGCCCCGCCAGCCCCCGCGGCGTGAATTAAGGAATTCATTAAATTGTGTGTATACAACGTCACCTTGATATATTTAATAGTACTGCTATACTACTTTTGAGGGGCAGCGGCAGGGCGACAGGCAACTGGTCGCCAGGCCGCCAGGTTTTTTTTACGTCTTTGTGAGGGAGGTAAATATGAGCCCGGCCTTTCAATCCCTTAGCATCCTGCTGGTGGACGACAACGAAGACGACATATTGATGGCCCAGAGGGTCTTCGCCAAGCTGAACCTGCCCCATAAGCTGGCCGTGGCCTCCAGCGCCGCCGAGGCCCTGGATTACCTTAACTGCGCGGGCAAGCACTCCGGCAGGAAGGCGGAGCCCCCCGACCTGCTGCTGCTCGACATCAACATGCCCGGCATGGACGGCCTGGAGCTGCTCAAGAAACTCAAGGCCGACAAGGCCCTGCGGAAGATCCCGGTCATAATGCTGACCAGCTCCGCCTCGCGCGAAGACATCCGCAGGAGTTTCGAAAGCGGCGCGGCCTCTTTCCTTACAAAGCCCTCCAGTTTCGAAGATTACCACGCCCTGATGTCCCAGTTCAGCAAGTACTGGATGTCGGTCTCCGCCCTGCCGCAGTAGGCTTCCGGGCGTCTAAAGCAAAAAACGGCCTCCGGGCCGTTTTTTGTTTCAGCGGGGACCGCCCCGGGCTATGGCCGCCAGGGCGTTCTTTTATCTCCCTAGTTTAGATCCCCCCAGTCAAAGACCCGGCAGCCCCGGTATTCTCATTTAAGAATAATATTTTCATATGAAAATATATTCCTTCATATACGGGGCCTTTTCCCCGTGTCCCTATTGGATAAGCCTGCAAATCTACCTGTCCTGGCATTGGCATATAAATTGCTCCGTAGTTGGCACAGCAAAACAAAATCTAGCGGTATACGAGGAAAGCAATATGAAAAACAGCAAGATAGCGATAGCGGTGATAGCGGTGTTCGCGGCGGTTTCTTCCGCCAAGGCCGAAACCGGCACCCTGGAGAACCTCTCCGGCGCGGGCGACAAGATCGCCGCGGTGGACATGAAAAAGGATTTCGGCCAGGCCGGTGATATCCTCGACAGCTTCTTCAGCGGCTCCGCCGCCAAAAAGGGCTCCGCCCCGGTCGAAGCTTCCGTCTCCGGCAGCGACTCCGCCAAAGCCGGAACCGCCGTGAACGCCTACGGCCAGACCGCCAAGGACCTCTGCAACGCCCAGCCCTCCAAGATGGGCAAGCTCGCGGCCGAAGTGAAGCCTCTCGAGAAGTCCAGCCTCGCCGCCGGCGCCGCCGGGCTCCAGAAGGGTGACTCTTGGGTCGACGATTTCAACACCGTGGTGGACTATGTAGGCAATGTCGGGGGGCACGCTGTGGACACGATAGTTGACGCCGGGGACATAGCGATCAACGGGGTCAGCATTACTTCAGACTCTGACGGCAATGTCACAGGGAGCAACGTCGTGGACCTCGTCCACAACGCGGTGGACACCTATAACGCCATCAACTGCACGGACTGATCCGCCCGGAGCAGGCAAATATCCCCGCGGGCCCTAAGCCCGCGGGGATCTTTATTAATAAAGCGCGCCTGGCATCCCCGGAACGCCTTCCAAGGAAAACCAAATAACCCCGCCTAATTCCCGAGGATACTCCACGATTCCGCGCTATTAAATACGTTCCCGCCATATACCCTGTTTTGACATGCCGGCCCAATCTTGCGAGAATATCCTTAGAACACAACCATGAGAACCGCCAACAAAAGGCGCTCGCTCCCGGGTAACTCAACTATGAACGCGCACAAACACAACCGTGAGGTCATTATACTGGGCCTGCCCCCCGTCACGCCCGAAGTGAAGGGCATGTGGCACAAGGGCTATCCCGTGCACAAGGGAGAGAACGAGGCCAGCGTGAACTTCGCCACGCTCTACGCCAAAGAGCACGGCATAGTCCCCGACCAGGACCAACTGCGCCGGGAATGGCTGAATTTTGTGGACACGCTGCTGCTGGCGGGGTTCCACCTGCACATCTTCCCCTTCCCCGCGCAGCTCAACCGCCCCGACAGCCTCTTCCACGACGCGGTCTTCATCCGCGACGGCGGGATGATCTTCCGCAGCATCTGGATCAAGGGCCGCTTCAGCGTGAAGGACCGCGTCACCGAGGGCGAGTTCCACACCCAGTTGATCTCCTCAAAGCTCAACAAGACCGTTATCACCCCGCCCAAGGACTCTTTCCTCGAGGGCGGGGACATCAACTTCCTCATGACCGAAAGCGGCAGCTACTATTTCGGCGGCCTCTCGCGCTCGAACAAAAAAGGCCACGACTTCGCCCGCGACATTGTGCGCCCCGACCACTACATCCTGGTGGAGTCGGAAGGCTACCACCTCGACACCGTGTTCACCCCGGTGGTCTCGGCTGACAACCGCCTGGCCGCGCTGATCGTAGCTTCCGGCAGCATCAAGCCCAAGAGCCTGGCGAAGATCCGGGAACTCAAGGTCCCGGTCATAGAGGTCACGCCGCAGGACTCCACCGGCAGCGGCGACACCCTGGGCGATTACGCCGTCAACGCCCTGGTGGCCCCCGGGGTTATGGTCAACAGCAGCCGTTTCTCCACGCCCGGCGTGGAAGAGCGGCTAAAAAAAATGGGCATAGAGCGCTACGTCGCCCCCCTCACCAGCTTCAAATACGCCGGCGGCTCCGTCCACTGCCTCACCAACGAGATCTTCTGACCCTAATGCTACGGCCTAGCGCCGCAGTTCCCGGCCGCGTTTGGTAAAATTTGGCATATGACAACACCGGAACAGCGCGCGCGGATATTTATAACTATTTTTTTCCTGGCGGCGGCCGCAGGCTTCGCCGTTTACCGCAAATATAGCGTAGCCGACAGGCTTGTCTCGCTCGACGACGTCTTGAGGGACGAGGCGGGGGCCGACTTGCGCGCACTGAACGAAACACAACGCGCCAAACTGGTGCCCCAGCTCGTCGGTTCGCTGAAAAGCCGCGAACCCAGGACACGCCTGCTTGCGGTCCGCGCCCTGGGCAAGCTGGGGCCGGCGGCCGGGGCGGCTATCCCCGAACTTCTGCCAATGATGGCCGACACCGGCCTAGAATCGGCCGTAGGCGCGGAGACGGTAATTGCCTACGCGCGCATCGCCCCGGACCCCATGCCGCTGCTGCTGGCGGTTCTGAAAGACGGCGATATGGAGGCGCGGCGCAATGTGGCCTGCGGGCTGGCCGGCCTTGGCCCCGTGGCCGCCCCGGCGGCGCCGCTGCTGACGGAATTGGCCAATGCCGAAGACCCGGACCTGCGGCGCTGCGCCCGCCTCGCCCTGGAAAAGATCCCCCGCAAGTAACTCCGCCCGCTCCTATAAGTAATTATTCCCTTCGCCCCGGAATAAATAATGAAAAAGGCCATCCCGTTGGAATAGCGCACAGTTCCAAGTCCGGAGCGGGCGACTCGCGAGCGGTAGCGAGCCTCTTTATAAGGAATGATTCCCTTCACCCGCTCCTAGATAAGGAAAAGGCCATCCCGACGGGATGGCCTACACATTTAAAAATTTGGAGCGGGCGAAGGGAATCGAACCCTCGTCTGAACCTTGGCAAGGTCCCGTTCTACCATTGAACCACGCCCGCTTATTGGCGTTACTACCTGAATATTTTAGCAAAAAAGCCCGGGGTTTTGAAATATCCCGGCTGCCGGGGCTTACCCCCGGGCCATTTTCCACTTGGTGCCGCCCGGGGCGTCCTCTATAAGCACGCCCTTGTCGGAGAGCGCCTTGCGCAGCTCATCGGACTTCTTCCAGTCCTTGGCCTTACGCGCGGCCTCGCGCTCCTTGATCAGGGCGGCCAGCTCCGGCGCCAGCTCACCGGCCTCGGCGGACTTGAAGAGGTCCAGCGCGGTCACTTCCTCGGCCGCCAGGGCGAAAGCCAGGCGCTGAGGGGCCGGTATTGAATTGTCCTTGAGCGTTTCCCACAGCACGGCGGTAGCGGCCGGCATGTTCAGGTCGTCTGCCAGGGCCTCGGTGAAATCCTTGAAATACTTGGCTTCCCTGTCCAGCGAATGCGGGGCCGTGCCGGCTTCGGACTTCACCTTCTGCGCCAGGGCGCGCAGGCCGTCGAGGCCGCGGGCGGCGGCTTCGACGCCCTCCCAGCTGAACTCCAGCTGCTTGCGGTAATGGGTCTGCAGGCAGTAGTAGCGGTAGGCCAGCGGGTCGTAGCCCTTTTCGATAATGGTAGCGGTGGTCAGGAAGCCGCCGGCGGACTTGGACATCTTGCCGCTTTCGCTTTCTACCAGGAAGCGGGCGTGCAGCCAGTAGTTGGCGAAGGGCTTGCCGGTGGCGGCCTCGCTCTGCGCTATCTCGTTGGTGTGGTGGATGGCCACGTGGTCTTCGCCGCCCCAGTGCATGTCTATGGTGTCGCCCAAATGCTTCATGGCCATGGCCGAGCACTCCATGTGCCAGCCGGGGAAACCCTTGCCCCACGGGGACTCCCACTCCATCTGGCGCTGCTCGCCGGGCGCGGAGAATTTCCAGACCGCGAAATCAGTGGGATTGCGCTTGCCGGCGTTGGCCTCTATGCGCGCGCCCTCCCGGATGCCCTCTATGTGGCTTTTGCCGGCCAGCTTGCCGTAATCCGGGAGCTTGGCAGTGTCGAAGTAGACACCGTCGCCGGGGATGGCGTAGGTGTAACCCTTCTTCTCCAGCGTGAGCCCCAGGTCTATCATCTCCTTGATGTAGTCGGTCGCGGGGCAGACCACGTCGGGCTGGACGCAGTTGAGCGCCTTGAAATCCTTGAAGAAGGCCTCGGTGTAAAATTTGGCTATATCCCAGGCGCTCTTGCCCTCGCGCCGGGCGCCCTTCTCCATCTTGTCCTCGCCCGTGTCGGCGTCGGAGGTAAGGTGGCCGACGTCGGTCACGTTCATCACGCGCTTCACCTTCCAGCCGAGGAAGCGCAGTGCGCGCACCTGCAGGTCCTCGGTGAGGAAGGTGCGCATATTGCCGATATGGGCGTAGTCGTATACCGTCGGCCCGCAGGTGTAGATACCGGCCTCGCCCTCTTTCAGGGGCTTGAAAACTTCTTTTTGTCTGGTAAGCGTGTTGTATATCCTGAAGTTCATGCGGCTCCTACTCTCTGCCTGCCAGCGCTTTCTTCAGCCTGGCGTCCAGGTCCCCGAAGAAATCCCCGCAGAGTCTGCCTCCGCGGCGGGCGGCGTACTTCTCCTGCAGTATGCAGGACACTTCTATCTCCGAAAAAGGATAGACCGCGCCCCTGGGCGCCAGCGAGTAGGTGAAGCCTATGTCCATGGGGTTATCGCCGGCGTGTTTGGCGACGGCCGATTCGTAGCTGGCCGACAGCAGGCCTTCCAGCGCGGCCTCCAGGTCGGGGTCGGGAGTCTTCACCAGTTTGAAGGTGCGCTTCTCGAAAACCGTGGCCGCGCTGGGCCCGGAGAACTGCCCCTGCAGCTGCCCGGGCGCTTCCGCCTGAGGCGCGGAACAGGCGCACAGGAGGGCGGCCGGCAGGAGCGGCGCAAGCGCGGTAAAAAATCTCATTTCAGCACGCTCGCCACGGCGTAGCAGACGATGGCGTCGCCGTGGCCTACCTCGCCCAGGCCCTCGCGGCTCTTGGCCTTCACGCTGACGTCGGCCTTGTCTATTTTCAGCACCTTCGCCAGCGACTCGCGGATGACCTCGTAGTGCTGCTTGAGCTTGGGCTCCTCGGCCACTATGGTCACGTCCACGTTCACGATGCGGGCTTTTTTGGAGGCCAGGATCTCTATGGTCTTCTCGGCGATGGCGAGACTGGAGATGCCCATGATGGTCAGGTCGGTGGGCGGGAAGTAGACGCCTATTTCGCCGGCGCCGATGGCGCCCAGCAGCGCGTCGCAGACCGAATGCAGCACCACGTCGCCGTCCGAGTGGCCCAGCAGGCCCCGGTTATGCTCTATCTTGACCCCGCCCAGGATCAGCGGGCGGCCCTCCACCATGCGGTGTATGTCGTAGCCGAACCCGGAGCGGGAGACCGGGATCTTCACCCGCGTGCTGGCCGTTTTTTCGTCTTTCATGAAAGCCTCCGCGATTAAAATGTCTTCGGGGGTGGTCACCTTGATGTTGCGGTAGCTGGAAGGCACCACCGCCGCCTTTATGCCCAGCCCTTCCAGCACCTGCGATTCGTCGCTGTAATCCTTGTTCTCCGCCGCGGCCAGTATCGCCGCCAGCACAGACCGCTTGTAGCACTGCGGCGTCTGCACCGCCAGCAGCGAGGAACGCGCGGGGGTCTTCTCGAAGACGAGGCCGTCGGCGGAAACGGTTTTGACGGTGTCCTTGAGCGGCACCGCCGGCACCGCGGCGCCCTTGTCGGCCGCCCCCGCCAGGCAGGCCTTTATCAGGGCCTTGTCGGCGAAGGGCCGGGCCCCGTCGTGCACCGCCACCAGGGCGGCGCCGGGGCTGACCAGCGCGAAGGCGTTGCGCAGCGACCCGGTGCGCGTGGCCCCCGCAGGGACCGTCTTTACCCCGGCCCGCTCCCAGGCGGGGCCGTACTTCTTCAGGTTCTCCGGGCCGAGGGCCAGGATTATATTAGAGAACAGGCCGCTCGAGCTGAAGGCTTCCACCGTGCGCTCTATCATGGGCCGGCCGGCCAGGAGCAGGTACTGCTTGTCCCCCCCCATGCGCGTGCCGGAGCCGCCGGCCAGTATGATGGCCTCGGCCGCGGGAGCGCTGGTCTTCCTGCCGGGCATGGCGGCTTAAGGCTGCTTGGGCCCCTGTGCAGCCGCTTTACCTTTCACCCTGGTGAAGATGATGCGGCCCTGCGAGGTCTGCAGGATGGACTGCACCACGGCGTCCACCTTCTTGCCTATAAAGTCGCGGCCGTCCTCGATGACGATCATGGTGCCGTCGTCGAGGTAGCCCACGCCCTGCTCTTTCTCCTTGCCGTCCTTCATGACGAAGACGCTCATGTCCTCGCCGGGCAGCACCACGGGCTTGAGGGCGATGGTCAGGTCGTTGATGTTGAGCACGGTGACGTTCTCGAGCGCGGCCAGCTTGTTGATGTTGAAGTCGATGGTGATGATGGAGGCCCCGAGCTCCTTGGCGATGGTCACCAGCTTCATCTGGTTGTCGGAGCTGTCCTTGATGTCGCGGTCGATGACGCGGAAGGGGATGTCGCGCGATTCCTGCAGGCGGGCCAGGATGTCCAGGCCGCGGCGGCCCTTGGCGCGCGCTATGTGGTCGCTGCTCTCGGCCAGCGCGTGCAGCTCCTGCACCACGAAGCGCGGCGTGATGATGCCGCCGGTGATGAAGTGCGTGTCGCAGATGTCGAGCACGCGGCCGTCCACGATGGCGGAGAGGTCCAGCACCTTCATGTTCTTGCCGCCCTTCTTGCCGACCGAGAGGATGTTCTTGTCGAGGTCGTCGAGCTCCGGTATTTTCTTGACGCTGACCACCATGCCCAGCAGCGCCAGCGCGTAGCGCACTATGATGTTGTAGCGCAGCCACAGGTTGCTGAAGCTGTCGTTGTCTATCTGGAACACCGTGTAGTCCAGCAGCTTGGAGAGGATGATGCCCACCACCGCGCCTATGATGCCGATAATCAGCGAGAAGAGGCTGACGTTCTCGAAGACGTATTCAACCCCTATTATCACCAGGCCTATCAGCACGCCGAAGGCCAGGCCCTTGAGGTCCTGCGACACCGTAAACCAGGTCAGCACCGGAGTGCCCACCAGGGCTACGGCCCTGAAGATCCATACTATCATGTGTTGCTCCTTGTAACTTGCCCGCTTTTAGCGGGGATTAATTTTCCTAGCGCGGCGTTAAGCGCGCCCATGTCGCGCACCACCTCGAGCTTGAGGGACTTGAAGCGCCCCTCGTCCTTCTTAGGCGGCCGCGGCACGAAAGCTGTTTTGAAGCCCAGGCGCTCGGCCTCGGCCAGGCGCCGGTCCATGAAGCCGGGGCTGGCGGCCTGCGCCAGGATGCCCACCTCGCCAATGAAGACGCAGTCGGGGGGCAGCGGGATATCCCTGGAGGAACTGATGAGCGCGGCGCAGAAGGCCAGGTCCAGGGCCGGGTCCTTCACCTTGATGCCGCCCTGCAGGGAGGCGAAAACGTCCATCTCGTCGAAGCGCAGGCCCAGGCTCTTCTCGAGGGCGGCTATGAGCATCTGCGCGCGGTTGAGGTCCATGCCCGTCACGGTGCGGCGCGGGTAGGGCAGGTAAGAGCGCGTGGCCAGGGCCTGTATTTCCGCGAGCATCGGCCGCGCGCCCTCGAAGGCCACGGCGAAGGCCCGGCCGGCCAGGGCGGAGTCGCGGTCGGTCTCGCTCATCAGCAGGTTGGCGTCGTCCACCGGGCGCAGGCCTTTCGAGGTCATCTCGAAGATGCCGGTCTCGTCCACGGGGCCGAAGCGGTTCTTGTGCGGCCGCAGCACGCGGAAGACGTTGCTCTTCTCGGCGTCGAAATAGAGGACGGTGTCCACGATGTGCTCGAGCACCTTGGGCCCCGCCAGCGACCCTTCCTTGGTGACGTGGCCAAGCAGGAACAGCGGCACGCCGGCGGACTTGGAGATCTTCAGCAGTTCGGCGGCGCACTCGCGGATCTGGCCCACGGAGCCGGGGCTGCCCACGAACTCGGGGTGGTAGACGGTCTGGATGGAGTCTATCACCAGGAAGGCCGGCTTGAGCTTGCGGAACTCCTCTATGATCTTGGCCAGGTTGGTCTCGCTCATCAGGTATACGTTCTCGGGCCTGGCGCCCAAGCGCTCGGCGCGCGAGCCCACCTGCGCCAGCGACTCCTCGCCGGAAACGTAAAGCGCCTTGCCGGCCTTATAGGCGCCCGCCGCCAGCGCGGCGCAGGCCTCCAGTGTAAGCGTGCTCTTGCCTATGCCCGGCGGGCCCGCCAGCAGCACCACCTGCCCCTTCACCAGCCCGCCGCCCAGCGCGCGGTCCAGCTCGGAGATGCCGGTGGGGGCGTGCTCGGCCTTCATGGCGCGGGCTTCGGACAGTTTCACGGGCGCTTCGGAAAAATCGGTAAGGCCGCGCGCGGCGGCAGCGGCTTTGGAGAGCACCTGCTCGGCTTCCTCGATAAGGGTATTCCAGGCGCCGCAGCCGGAGCACTGGCCGGCCCACTTGGGGCTGGCCTGCCCGCACTCCTGGCAGCGGTAGACGGATCTGAGTTTCATGCCGTTACTTCATCGCCCCCAGCGAAGCGAACCCGAACAGGTACGCTATATCCTTGTCCTCGAAGATCAGCCTGGTGGTGAAATTCACGCGCTTGGTCTCCAGCATGTCGTTAAGCCGCGCGCCCACCGAGACGTACTTGTTGAGCTTGGCGTCCACGCCGGCGTCGTAGCGCGGCTTGTTGAACAGGCGGCCTTTGATGTCGCGGTTGCGGGTGAACTCCGAGCCCTCCACCAGGAAGGCGATGCGGTCCCACTTGGAATTGAGGAACGGGGTCCAGCGCGCGCCGGCGCCGCCCGAGCCGCGCAGCACGCCGGCGTAGAGGTCGAACTTGCCGACCTCCCAGCCCAGCTGGGCGTCCACGGTGTTCATCACCTCGTAGTCGACGCCGCGGGCGGTGTCCTTGGTGTTGATCATGTTGGCCGCGCCCAGGTAATAGTAGCGCTTCTCGCGGGGATAGATCTTCACGCCGAAATTGTTCTTGGAGGAATGGGCGTTGGGCTCGTACTTGTAATCCCAGGCGAGGTAGGTGCGGAAGCCGCCCACCCGGCCCAGGGCTTCCTTGACCGACACGCTGGCGTCGCGGATATTGCTGACGGCCTCGGTAACGTCGGCTTTCATCTTCTGGTCGGTGATCAGCGCGCCGGCCACGCCCTCGCCGCGGTTGACCTTGTCCACTATGGCGTCGGTCTTGTCGAGCATGGCGTCGAGCTTGGCGGTGATCGAATCCAGGCGCTCCGCCACCTTCTCGGCGTGGGGCTGGGAATTGGCGACCAGCTCGTTGACGTTGGCGGTGATCTCGCGCAGGTTCTTCATGACCTCGTTGAGGTCGCGGGCCAGGCGGCCTTCGCCGCTGACGTCCTCCACCATCTTCTGCAGGCTGGTGACCGCCTTGGACAGGGCGCGGTCCAGCGGCAGCGAATCGTCGCCCAGCACGCGGTCGCCGGCCTTGAGGCGCCCGGCGGCGGGGTGGCCCTGGTCTATCTGCATGAACTTGGAGCCTATCATGCTGGTGGACCCCACCAGGAAGCGGGCGTCGCGGTAGATCTTCACGCCTTCCTGGATGGCCAGCTCCACTATCACCTTTTCGTCCTTAATTTTTATCTGCTTTATCTTGCCCGCGGTCACGCCGGAAAGCTTAACGGTGGCTCTGTCGGGCAGGCCCGCCACGTCGGAGAACTCCACGTAGATGGGATAAAATTTCTGGAACGAGTAGTCGCCCAGCAGGAAGATGGCGGTCCCGAAAAGTATGGACCCGACCAGGACGAACAACCCCACTTTCATCTCGCTATTCATAGTGGACCTTAAAGCCTAACCGCCCCAATGATATCTATATACGATATCCATTATATAAAAAAGAGGGGTGAACGGGTGACGGCTAGCCGGGCGGAACGCAAAACCAGGGTCTCGCACACCGTGCTCGCCCTTCCCCGCCTCGGCCCTCGCGCTTATGCAAGCTCGGGCCTCCGGCAGGGTTTTGCTAACCCGCCCGGCCAGCCATCCCCCGGGGAGGGTAGGTGTGACGGAGTTAAGG
>Ga0075012_10005212_pt1 | contig 11958 bp, 7 predicted proteins | sample All_14_2_FD_71474 | JGI IMG/M metagenome (GOLD analysis project Ga0075012, IMG submission 71474) | Freshwater microbial communities in response to fracking from Pennsylvania, USA - Allegheny Zone_MetaG_DW_15 | ecosystem: Environmental > Aquatic > Deep subsurface > Groundwater > Drilled...
ACCCTAATCCTAGAGGTGTAGAGATCCTCAAACACCATAACGCCCTCATTTTGGACATTATAGTCATCGCTCTCACACACCACTGTCTCCATCTCAATATTATTGAGTCTCACCAGTGCCGGTACCAATCGGTACTCAACACAATCCACTCCGATTATCTTAGCCACTCTGCTGGCAATCACTTCCGAAATGCTCTGTATTCCGTAGATCCCAACATTGGGACTGTATGCAGATAACTTATAATACTTATTCCCGATCTTCTCTTTGGGAAACACTCCCGAAGTGGCACCATGTCTCCAGTTACCCCATCGTATGTTACGGAGATCTAGTAGCTGCCTATCCATTCATCAATGCCTTAAACTTCTCAATGGTTTCTTTATTTTCTTCCGCATCTTTGGCTATAAGGTCATTGACATACTGGGTAATACTAACTCCCTTGAGCCTTGTAATATACTCCAGATACTCATGGTTTTCGCTGTGAAATACCATATTAATCCTTGGATGCTTCTGTTTTCTTGTCTTTACGCTCTTTTTTTGTGTACTGGGTACATTAACTGTATCAGGTTCACCAACTGTATCAGGTGTATTTTGTACCTCTTCTTCCTCTTCTACTGCACTTATAAATTTATCTACTGCTCCCTTAAACCCTTTCTTGGCCATTATCTCTCCTCCTTTAGAATCTCATCTATTAGTAACGCATAGTCCACCCCTGGATTTGATTTAGGGGCATACGCAAATATGTCTATCTGCTGAGTCTGTGCCTCTCTCATGGCTATTCCTTCTCTAATTTTGGTTTCAAACACTTTAGTACCCATCCCCTCAGCCGTTACCTCAATGGCATCGGATAGATCCCTACCTAATATCGTCCTGTCTGAGTGCTTTGTCAGTAATATACCTGCTATTGTTAGCTTGGGGTTAGTCCATTTACGTACTTGCTGTATTGTAGTGCTCAGCTGATCCAATCCCTGTAAAGCAAATATATCAGCTGTCATAGGTATTATCACCTTATCAGAGGCTGTCAATGAGTTAACTGTCAGTATCCCCAGACTTGGTGGGGAGTCTATCACTATATAGTCATAGTCACCCCTTATCGGATCCAAAACCTCTTTGAGTAGAAACTCCCTCCCAGTCTTGGTAAACTCTAAATCAGCACCAGACAGCAATATATTAGATGGTATTACATCCAAGTCTCCTATCCTCTGCATTACATCATTGAGGGATGCCTTACCCTGCAGTAAATCGTATATCGTCTCATTGCCAATATCTGCACCCACACTACGGGACAGATTAGCTTGTGGATCCGCATCTATTAGTAATACCTTTTTACCCCTCGCTGCAAATCCAGCAGCCAAAGCATTCGACGTAGTAGTCTTACCAACCCCACCCTTTTGATTGTTTATCGAGTAGATAATTGCCATAGTAACCCCCTTAATTATGTGTATTGAGTACGTTATTATCATTAAGTACTCTTAGTCCATTCACTGTATTGAGTACATTAAGTACTCTGAAAGTCTTTAGTTCATGGTGTACGTTATCATTATATCATGTAATGCTTGAGACTCAACACTAACTGACTATATTAATCACCAGTAATCCCCCTTAGATCCACCCAAAATCTAACTCTGCAATTTCCTCACTTTTCGTGAGTTCGAATGCTCCCTTCAATTTCCAAAGATGCTACCCCATTTTTTACCCTTAGGCTTTCATATCTTTTCATCAAGCTTTTTCAAATATTTTTGCTCTCTAACACTCAATCACCTTTATCTTTAAATCTTTTAAATGCTGACTAAATTACTATAGTCATATAAAAAGAGAGATACTCTCGTACCTCTCACCCTTAAATATTGACTATCTCTTGCGCTCTGGCATCTTATAGTGGAGTCTAGTCCTTATCTCTGTGATTATTGGCTCTGTATCTACATTAACCACATGAGTCTGAGTCCTCACGACTCCATCCTTAGTAGTTTTTATCTCTATATTATAGACCCCTGGCTCTTGGTACATGTCAACAAACACTGGCTTACCACTACTCAGGATCTCACTATAGACTGTAGTCTTACGTGCTGGATCCGTCACTACATTGACATTACCGTCATTACTCACTGCATACTCAAAGTTTTTGAGTGGTTGACTTGGATCACCTACCTTGTATCCTCTAACCTCTATAGAGTCAGGATTCCCAAAGGCCTCCACATAAACCATCAGCATATCTCCACCTTGCACCATGGATCCAGCATTAACAATCATCCCGTCCGCTGACTTGGTGACGGCTGAGTTGCTATAGTACACCATGGCCTCCTTGTCCTGTAGTCCATTATTAATATTACCTGCCCTATCCTCAATCTCCAGATGCACGGTAATCTTATTGGCTTTACCACTAAATGTCTCGTGGATACTCCTCCCATTAAACGTAAACTGGCTATTAAATCCTGAGGCAATTGTCTGAGTTTTACTCTCATTTCCTCCTGCAGTCTCTGCGGTAACAGTGACACGTATCTCTTTTATCCCTGAGGCAACCCCATTATATCTAAGATCTGTCACACTTATCGGCTTGATAGTTAGATTTGTAGTATGCGGATTATAGTCTACTGAGTAATTACCTTTAGGTGCCATTGTGTCTACGTAATACCCCAAACTGTACCTCACAGTCTCATTGCCTGCATTATCAGATGCCTTCACATGGAGATACCACCTACCATCCTCCACCTGAGACACCTTACCATCACCCGGTAAATCTAACCAGGTACTTGGTATAGTAGATGAGGTACTCCACTGATATTTAACTTTGTTAGGGTCTAATCCAGATCCACCAGCATCACTTACTGTAATTACTACATCTGCTCTACTACGCCAAACAAAATTATCCCCGCTAAACTCAACAGTAGGGGCCTCTGTGTCAATCCTATAAGGCCCTATGTATCCTACCCTCCTATTACCAGCCACATCTACTGCCCTATAGTGTATGTAATACTGTCCGCTTGTACTGAGTATAATTGGACTACTATAGTTACTCCAACCACTTGTTGGTACTACTGGAGAGTCTGTAATCGCATAGGCCTGCTTAAATATACCAGATCCACCAACATCACTAAACCCTAATATGATGCTCCTGCCAAATCTACTCCATGTATAATCCGTATTGTATACATCCACTGTAGGCCTTGTCCTATCTATCTGATACGGCCCAAAGTATCCTACAGTCTCATTGCCAGCATTATCTCTGGCTCTGTAGTGGATGTAATACTGGCCATTATCATTAAGCTGTATTGCATTACTATAATTACTCCATCCACTCGTTGGTGCTGTTGTAGAGTCGCTTACTGCATACTCTGACACACTCAAACCAGACCCACCAGTATCTCCATAATTAAGCTTAATACTCCTATCTGCATTGCTCCAATTATAATCAGTGTCTGAGGCACTTACTGTAGGCCTTATAGCATCTTTTTTGACCTCTACAGCTACCTCATAGGACACATTACCAGCATTATCCACCGTACGAGCATAAACCTGAGTAATACCACTACTTGATATTGTTACTGGGGTAGAGTACCCAGTCCACGCCCCCTTGCCTATCTTATACTGCCTACTCGCCAAACCACTGAGAGCATCACTGCCCCCGGTTACTGTAAAGGTTACATCAGTACTCCCCCATCCAGTCCTACTTACATTAATTACAGGGGCAGTCGGTGCCACCTTATCTATCTTACTCACTGTCTCACTAACAGTCCTTACGTTACCCGCATTGTCCTCTACCTCAAAGGAGTATGTCCCATTGCCTGTAGCTGTTAAACTAGTACTCGCCCCATTGACCCAAGTCCCACCCGCTACCCTTACTCTTTTAACCCCAGATCCCCCAGTATCTGAAGCACTAAATGAGAGTGTCGCATTAGTATTTTGCCAGGCTGTAGGATTTCCGGATATCGTCCCAGTTGGAATCGCCTTATCTATATTACTTACCGTAAATGCCTTAGATCCTATATTACCTGCATTGTCCTCTGCACTAAAGCTATAAGTCCCATTGGCAGATACCGTATAAGTCCTGGAGGACACACTATACCAAGTCCCACCCGGATCTTGTATCCTTTTGACCCCTGATCCTTCATCTGTGGCCGTCCCAGTGAGAGTTACATTACCATTAGTCCAACTGGTAGGATTGGCCGATATGGCTACTGTAGGTGCGGTATTATCCAGCTGTGGTATCTTAGGCAGAGACACACTGATATCAAACATAGCAGTCCGCATCGACTCTAACTCATTTGCCCTCATATTACGCATAGGATATGCCCAGGAGTTATAGTTGTAATAACTACGCTCTGGTACCGTGAACGCCCCTGCACCATCCGAGTAGCTCTTACCAGTTACAAACACACCATGATAATTAGTCCCACTACTATCAGTACGAGCACTCATTATAGTATTGATCCACACTGTCCTATTATCTGATGCCATATACTCTCTAAGAGCCCCAGCATTACCAGACTCAGTTATTAGATTCTCCACAAAAGATTTGCCCTTAGTAAACACTGTACCACTATTTATTCCGTCACTCAGTACATCCCCAGTTACCCTCATGTTAAAAGAGGCCGAACTACCACCCCTTGGTATGACCCAAATACTCTGCCTCAACCGTCTCCCTGTAGACCCATAGGGCTCAATTACCGTCCCAGTAGCATTAGAGCTTACAGCAGTACCACTATTGGCATAGTTATCTGTCGCTGATGTATAGTTACTTCCACCATAAGGTAGCATAAAAGACAGTGCCAATCTAGTCCACGCAGTACCAGTCCCTTGCCAAGTACCTACCCCTGAGGGGTTAGAGGGTTGATCATACCTCTCGTTATAAACATAATCCTCGAATACCAGATCCTCACCCTTAAACCCTAATAATGGGACTGCCAGCATCCCCACAACCATCAATTGAGATACTATCTTATATAGTTTCCTCAATCTACTCACCTCCTACCTCTCTAATATTGCGAATGTAATCCTGTGTAATCATATTGAGATATTGCTTATCGCTTGTGGCCCAAAGCTTCCAGACATCCCTCTTGCTGGGAGTCTTAAACCCAAATAATGAGAAATACTCCATCTCATACTTACGCTCTACTCCATTTACTTGTACGCTGAGTACTATTGGTACCTCAAGTACGTATGCTCCCTGCTCGTACCTTAGGTACACCTGCACATCCTCAAGGCTATACTGAGGAGTAATGACAACCCTCTCATCCCTCATATCCTGATGTATGGCATCATACATGAGGTCTGTTGAGTAGATGGTCTGGTCGTAGATATACTCCCCTACTCTAAATGCGAGGAAGTCCTCTCTATTATCCGTATTACGATAATCCCAACTTAGTGTCCCATTAATCACCCTCTCAGCGTTTTTGAGAAGCATCTCTGCTGTTTCGGAACTGTACTCGTCCTCTTTAGTGGCTGTTAAACTGGCCTCTCTATCCCAACTCATATCAGTAATCACCGCAAAACTCATGAGATCCCCCACAAAGTCCTTAAACCCGCTGGTATCCGCTATATCCCAGTTAATCCCCCTCGTCTCATAGCTAAATATCGGTGACAGTACACTACCCCAACCCTCAGCGCCTACAAATTCCCCTTCAAACTCCTTGAAGAAGTCCTCATCTAGAGTCCCATTCTCCAGATCCTCATAGAAGAACCCCTCATAAACCTTATCTATGGGTACCTCCACCGAGTAACTATCTCCACCGTCTATGAGATAGGGAGAGTGCAACCCTGTAAGATCCTTATATGCATAGTTTTCTAGATCCACCTCTGCCACATTATACTTATGGGTATTCCCCATTCCAGTCGCTCTTGGCATCATGGCCAAGGATACAGCCACAAAGGCTACTGGTATCAAATACTTTGCTCTATCTCTCCATCCCATAGGTCACATCCACCTCCTTTTCTTCTCCGTCGATCTTCGCTACGTTCCAAGCATGAATACTATTAACAGCCATCCTCACGTCTCTTCCATGTTCTTTCCCCACCACATATAGCATCTCAGCGAAGCTATAACACTGACCACTCTTATCCTCTATAACAGTCTGTAAGTCTACCTTCCCTGAAGTCTTGTAGCTGTACTCATCTTGCACTCTCCCAGTCACATACTCCCAAAACTCTGCATCTCCCATGCCCTCTGGGATCTCCAATCCTAGATGCTCTGACACCTTTAAATCCTTGTACTTTGCATCGAGGTGAAGTGTTGCACTCAAACCACTAAACTCCAACCTTGTCTTATAAACAGTATCTGCAACCTCAAAATACTCATTATCTGCGAGGCTCTTTATGACCTCATTTATCAGCTCTTTATCTCTTTTACTCAGAAACACATGATTAAGGCTGGTCACCTTAATCTCTCTGTCCTCGTACTCTCCATCTACTGCCTCTTGGATCTCCACACCTAACTTGGCTACTATACTATGGGCCGTGGCATCTGAGGCTCTAACCCCAGACACCACATATGCCACTACAACAATTAAGACTGCTATACCCCATGTTACCCTATATCTCAATCTAATCATCCCCCTCTAAAATCAAGGGACCAGCCGAAGCTAGTCCCATACACCTATTAATACCCATCTGTTACCAATGCATTCGGTAGATAAAACTTTTGGCTTATGAACAGATTACCCAAGTTAGGTAACTCTACTGTTTGGCCTTTAAACTGACCAATGACATTGGATCCACCATTGTCTGCCTTATACTGGCTGACAAAGGCCTTTTTATAGAGGTCCGCCTTACCACTTGATGCTGGTGTAAGGTTTGGATCCAGTGCAAGTACCTTTTTACTATCTAAACCTACTCGTATATTGGTCTGCTGTCTCACCACATAAACCCCATCAAAGGCCTCGTTATACCACTTACCATCACTGGCCCAGGAAGCACTGGTATCATTACCAGCATTACGCTCTAACGCTGTCACAAAGTTTGTAATCAGCTTAGTCCGTATATCCACAGCCTTTGCATCTCCTGTGAGGATGCTCTCCAACGAACTCGCCTTAATCGTCTTATCTGCTACCTTTGTCACGCTGACACCTGCCACATTAAGGTTAAACCCATTGACTAGGCTGATTGCCTCAACATCTCCAACTGATCTCGCCAGATACACATTTCCAGAAGTATCACTAAATACCTTGTAGTAGACCTTATCATTATGGCTTATACCCGTTACACTCAATGTCCTATTACTCTCACTATCCCCATTAAGCTGGTACTTAGTATCCATGGCCGCTTTTGTCCTTAATCCTAGAGGACTTAGACTTACTCCCGGTTCCACCTTGACGGCTCTGCCGTTATTAGCCCATGCATAAGGCACATTAGGGTCTGCGTTCACCCACTGGTAAACCTGTAGATCCCCTAACTTGGATTTGGCCTCATCCACCAAGAGGTTATGATGTGTCTCAGCAGCTGCTACAGTAAAATTACTATCTGACAGGTCTGTGGCCAGCTTATCCCTCTCGGCACCTATCATCACTGTCTGCCATGTTACAAGTCCTACTGCTGTAGTCTCAGATGATAAGCTGTAGATTGCCCCACCTGGTAGCACCTGATTCTGACCATTCCAGGACTGCCCGCCGTTAATGGCTCTGGCATGCAAACTCCACTGGTTGGACTCTATACTCAGGTTGTCCTCTTGGGCCTTACCCCAGTTGGCCTCCACGAAGTCATTTGCTCTCATTTGACTGACCCACTGTGAGGTTACATAGGCATCCTTCTCGGCACCACCTGCAGTGTCTTGATAAGTCATCCTTACATAAGGATAAAAACTAATATAGTCATCATTGGTGATCATTCGTCCAACACCATTGTTACCATTAAGTCCCGCTATCGTCATACCCATACCAGTCTTGACATCACCATCAAACACATTACCTATTGCCTTGCCATCTCTCACACCTCTATAGGTCTTAACGGCCACTACTCCATCATACTTAACACCTGTAATACCTGCTTTTTCCTCATCTGTAAGGCCCGCAGACTGGGAAACGTTGAAGTCTAGGTGTAGAGGTACCTCATACACTCCGTTTTCTCCTCGATCCCCACCTGGACTTACTCCGTACCGACTAAACAGCCCTCTCAGAGGTGATGTACTAGCCACATGGGGAGAGTATAGAGTGAGATTATCATACCCTCTATACAACACCGTCTCATACCTAGGGTTACCTAGTGTACCTCCATTACTATTTGATGTATTGCCTGTCATTTTTGGCTTTAAGGTATTTGTACTAGCCTCTAATTTAGCATCTAAAGATGCTGTATTACTGAGGATATATGCTATGTTTCTCCCGAAAACTGGAAGAGAATATCCCCTTAAACCCTTAACCACTATTGCATCCTCGGTACTGGCACCTATTGCAATCTTGGACTCTGATATTTGTATATCCCCAGATCCAGTACTGCTCTTAGTCACCAACTTAACGACTAGAGTTATCTCATTAACTCCCATCCTTATTTCTGCCGGATTTTTACCTGTACGGGTCGAACCATACTTACTCTTGGCACTCTGGTAATCTGCTGGCGCACCACTCTGCACATCTGCAGTGGTGATAAACCAATCATCTACCTTATGGTACAGCTCACTCACGATATCAATCCTTGGAGGATTTGCACTCCTGTATAGGGGCTCGTATCTATGCACTACAGTACCGTTCTCGTGATCCTCGTAATATTTTATGATGTTGTACTTTTTAAAATCTCCAGTATTAACAGTCAAGTCTTTAGGATCTGGGGCCTGTGTCGGAGTACTCCATCTTGGGAACCCTGTCACCTGTACACTCTCACTGGATCCAGTCCTATACACATGGCTCGCTATAGCATACTGGCCAATAAACCACTCTTGTAACTTACTGTGGCTCTTAACTCCAGTTGCGAAGTCTCCTGAAAGGCCTACACCTTTCATCAGCACGTTACCATTCTGATCTTCCCAGTCTTTTTCCATGTACATGGAAGACCATCCTATACCATTAGTCAGTGACTGATAAAAATACCCATTATCCCAACCCAATGCACTCTTGTAATGATCTACTAGATTAGCTACTGTTCCATACACATAGTAAGACTGTTCGTTGGTTTTAACATATTTACCGTCCCGAAGTACGGACTGTGCTGGCTTAAACCAAAATACAGGCTCAACCACCACATAGAAGTTGTTCGCTTGTATGACCTCTAGGGGTGTCTTCGAGGTGTTAACCCCATCTCCATACACTATCCCCGTGCCATTAAACTGGAAATTATATTTTCCCCCACTCTTTGAATTGAGTATCTCATCCGCGTAATACTCTGACGATATGCCCCCAGCTGCTGGCACACTGTCTAGTCTTAAATCGTTATAGGATACCTGATGATTACCCCACTTACTATTTGATGGAGTACGTCCATATCCCAAAAACCCATCCAGCACAGATGCTAGTATGTAGTTTTGCTCTGCTACGCTTCTCCCTAGTATCCTCGAGTTAGTTATCAGGTAGTCTGTGATCCTTTGCACTGCACCTGAGGAGTTATTAGCATCCTTCATCATGCGGTTTGCTTGTGCTGTTAAACTCTTGATCTTAATGTCTGCTGTCGCTAGATACCCTTGAGACTGCACAATTGCTCTTGCATTGCTCTTAATGGATACCCTATTTCCCGCTTGGTATGCTATTATATTACTAGTATACCCGCCTTGCATATCCTGATCCCTGACATATCCGGTTACCACCCCGTTACCTGATCCTGTGCTGTAGTTTGCCGACCCCGGCACAGGTCTGGTAGTCCCGGTCTCAGTGATCTTTTGCGAGGTGGGTGTCTCTTTTGGCCTCTGTGGTATCTGGGTAAGATCCATCCCGTACTTTCCCGAAAGGAACCACTCCTTGAAATAGGTACCACCTGCATTTAGTTTGCCTCCTGAGGAGTAAATGGGAAACTGAGGAACACTATCTATTTGACCTGTCTCTTCCAGATCCTTGAATGTCTGGTAGTTATACACTGATAATCCCTTGGTGCTAGACAATCCAGTAAACCTTGAGTTTGTATACCAGTACCTACCGCCATCACCAAATCTAGCATTATTGCTCGGTCCGCTAAACAGGAAGTCCATCACATTAGCTACAACCCTCTTTTGACTGTCCACTATCGTAACCCTATAGCCACTCTGGGCAGTAGTCCAAGTAGATCCACTGACACTACTACCACCTGATCCAGATCCGCTATTACCACCGTCATCTAATGGGTTAGCTCTCACATCTACTGCTATACCCATAAACATAATCAGTAGGAGTATTACACTTATCTTCTTCTTCATCTCTCCACCCCCTATGGCATTGTCAGAGGGTTAGGTGTACCACTTGGTACACTCACTGTACTATCTGATTTAATATAGCTCTCTTCTAGGAAGTCTAAAATCCCGTCCCCATTCTTATCCTCTGGTGTTATCGCATAGCCATGCTCGCTAATTGGATACTTTGGCTCACTCTCCACTACTGGTGGGGGAGTACTAGGTGTACTAGGATTGCTAGGCTTAGGATTGTTAGTAGTGCTAGGTTTAGTCGCTACTGGTCTCTGGTAGCCTACCTCGTCATACCCCTTAATCTTATTGAGATCCTCCACGCTGGTCCCAAATATACTGGCAAACACATCTGCCATCTCCAAGGCCTCTTTCTTACTCATCCCTGCTCTCAAGGACTCTTTATAGCTCTCGTCTACATACTTCCAAATTTGGCCATAGGTCTCATCATGTACATCGCTAGGCCTAGTATTTGGATCTATGGCTACCACTCCAATCTCAACAGCATCACTCTCGGTAGACTCACTTTCTTCGACTGTCGTATTATCTGGCAATTCTGTCAATTCCATTTCTCCATACTCAGTGTTAATCACATATCCAGTCAAACGGCTCTTGGCTATCAGGCCATTGACTATCATATCCAGTGCTTCTCCTCTTGTCAGAGGCTCATCCCATCTACTCTCATTCGAGGTTATTATCCCCTGCTCTTTAGCCACTACCAAAGCCCTGTATAGCTCTTCCTGCAGTCCCTTGTCTGGATTCTTAAGCATATATGCAAGGGTGTAACTCTCTGCTCTCTGCTTTCCAGCAAACCCTAGCTTACTAGTAAGATCCCCTCCAGACTTAGCATCCGTAAAGATTTTATCCTGATAATTAGTAGCCCCATCTCTATTATTATTTAGCGATAACGCTTGTATGATGGTATATATTCCCTCAATCCTGCTGATTGCTCCTTTGTAGGTACTCTCATCCAAACTATTATTGGTAGTTTTAAGGTAACTAATACCCTCTACTGACGGTAAAAATCGTGTGTGGGAGGTTTTGCCCCCTACCTTAGCAGATACACTCTCAGCATCGATCAACCCGTCCTGGACTCCGTTAAACACTCTATATAACCCGCTGAGATACTCACCTCTCGTTAGATAATCAGACAAACCAGCCTCATTTTCCTCATCACTGGGGAAGAGGTTATAGTAGGCATTTAGAGTAGCTAGTACTCTATCATGGTCTGTATCTGTCAAATCAGTATATGCCTCATTGGCTGCTTTCGCCAGTGCCTCTTTCACCTTGGCATCTACCCAATACTTTTCCACGAATACCTTGTTATTAAAGGCATCTGCCAGCACTGCATTACCGTTTCTCTTTCCTGCATCGTCCACGAAGAGTACGCCATTCTTACCATTTCGTCCTGCTTCGGTCACGATGTTTATGTTAAAAACTTCGTCCACACTCTGTCTAAACCCTCTATTGTAGGTCTGCAATTGATCCAGTTCGATCCACTGGAAGTCTGCTACCTCTTGAAGGTCTGCACTTTCGTAATCTGGTACTGCATACTCTATGGTGATAGACTCACCCGCATTGATCATCTCCATTAACTCTTTGTCTGATACCACGCTACAACCTGCAAGTGTACTGACAAACATCACTAGTGACAGTGTCATGATCGTCATCCTCTT
>Ga0075012_10005214_pt1 | contig 11954 bp, 5 predicted proteins | sample All_14_2_FD_71474 | JGI IMG/M metagenome (GOLD analysis project Ga0075012, IMG submission 71474) | Freshwater microbial communities in response to fracking from Pennsylvania, USA - Allegheny Zone_MetaG_DW_15 | ecosystem: Environmental > Aquatic > Deep subsurface > Groundwater > Drilled...
GGCCGCCCGCTGTATAGCGCGCGGCCTGGATCGGTGCAATGCGGCGGGTCGCTTACGCGCCGCTCAGTTCGCCTGCTCCAGCCACCCGCCCTTGAACCCGGCACGCTCCAGTCCGCGGCGGATATGCGGGTTCTTGCGCATCGTCTTCCAGACGAGGCCGCTGCGGTGGTTCTCCAGCATCGCCAGGATCGGTCCCTGATCGATGCCCAGATAATCGCGCGCGAACCAGCCATCCTTAGCGTCGACCACGCCATCGCGGCTGCCGGCATCGGTGAAGGTGTAGCTCGGGTTAAACGCGTCTCTGAAGCCGTAGCGCTGGTACAGCTTGTCGCCGTACTTCGCGCGCATCGCCATCAGCGCGGGCAGGGCGATTTCCGGCGCAAACGCGACCGACCCGCCCGCCGCGGTCGGGACGATCGTGCCATCATCGACGATGCGATAGCTGCTCACGCCGCGCGCCGAATAGCCCTGAAACTCACGCGCCTTGCCGTTGACGACGCGCCCATTGGCCGCGCCGCCCGGACCGTCCGACGCCGTCCAGCCCCAGATGTCGCCCGAATAGCCGGTCCATTTGTTCGGATTGTCGATGCCATAAGCCCGCTGGGCGAGCGTCGCGCGGCGGCTATTCTCGAAATAATCGATGCCCTTGCCGGCCATGAACGCGTCCTGGATGCCGCGGAAATCGACCCAGACATGGCTATACTGGTGCCCGAACAGCGGCTCGAACTGCAGATGCTCCTGCCCGTAATAGGTGCCCCAGCTCTTGCCGAGCTTGCCCGCCCAGCCGGTGTCCCACGCATCCTTGCCCACCGGGTGCGTCGGCGACCCAAGCGCAAGGATATAGACCAGCATCCCCTCGTCATAGCCGACCCAGTCGTGTGTGCCGAAATCGCCGCCAGTGCCGCGCTCGGGATACCATCCCATCGCGATCGCCTTGCCGCCGGTGCTGTTCGCCGAGGGGATCGTGCTGCGCTCGCGCTGGACGAAGGTCCAGTCGACGCGGGCATAGATCTTCTCGGCCAGATCGCGGATCGCCGCCTCGGTCGGCGTGTCGCGGTCGAAATAGCTTTGCGCGAACAGGATGCCACCCAGCAGCAACGTCGTGTCGACCGTCGACAGCTCGGTATTGCCGCGGCGTGTCCCGTCCGCATTGTTGAGAAAGTGGTAGAAAAAGCCCTTATGCCCCGCAGTGCCGCTGACCGCCGGGCCTTGCGGTGCATTCCAGTAGAATTCCATGCACTTGCGCGTGCGCTCGGCGGCGGCTGCGCGGGTCACATAGCCGCGCTCCGCGCCGATGCCGTAAGCTGTCAGCGCATAGCCCGTCGCGGCGATGCTGGAAAAGGGATTGGACGGCCAGCGATCCGGCGCCAGGCAGGTCTCGACGCTGGTCGTCTCCCAGAAATAATCGAAGGTGCGGCGCGAGAGATCCTCGACAAATGCCACCTGACCCGCGACCGGCGCGGGGGGAGGGGGGCTGGCCGCCGGCGGCAGGGTCGAACAGGCGGCCGCAAGCGGCAGCATGGCAAGGCCGAGCGAAGGCAGGCGAACGCCCATGGGATACTCCTTTACACATAAAAAAAGGCGCGCGGACGGGGGAATCCGTCCGCGCGCCATGACGGTTCAGCCGGTTAGAAAGAAATGCCGGCCGAAAGCTTGAACGTACGGGTCAGGTTCCCGCCGATGCCACGGTTGGCGATATCGCCGAACACGCCATTGGCGTCCGCAGTAACGTCGCGCGGGTTTGAGTTGTAGCTGTTGAAGTTGTAGGTGTTGAGGACGTTCAGCGCATCCACCCGCAGCCGCAGCTTGGTCGTCTCGCTCAGGAACTTGAGCGGCACATATTTGGTGACCGCGATGTCGAGCTGGCGGAACGCCCACCAGTCGCCAAGGATGAACGGGCTCTTATTGTTCCCTTCGATTCCCTGGATAATGCGGACGCCGGTTGCAGTGTTGTTGAAGCCCTTGAGATACGGCGCCGTTTCAAGCCGCAGCTTGCTCGAGAAGACGATCCCAAACGGCAGATCGACACTGCCCGCCATAACCAGGCGATGGCTCGCTACGCCCGCTGAGCGCAGCGTGGGATATTCGTTGATCGACGGGAAATCGAGGCTGAAGGTCTCGCCGAACTGACGGTTCTCTTCGGCATCGGTGTGGGTGTAGGTCGCGGTCACGTTCCACGGCGAGGTCGGCGTGTAGCGCTTGGTCAGCTTCACATAAGCCGAATTCGCGCTCGTCTCGAGACCGTTGTCGCCCAGGATGATGCTGCCGCGTCCCGGGGGCGGGTTTCCAAACGGCGAGTTCTGGTTGCCGGTCGGGGCGAAGAAGGTGCCGTCCGGACGACGGTTGCCCAGCAGCCAGACGAACCCGTCCCTGCTCTTGATGTGCGAGAAGCCAACTTCAGCTTCGAGCAGGCCGAACTGACGGCGGATGCCCAGGCTGAACTGATCCGAATATGGGGTCTTCAGATCATTGTTGATGAAGCGAAGCTCAGCGCCACCCTGCGGGCCGACCGAATTGACCAGCTGGGCGAGCCCTGCAGGGGTCGAATAGACCGGGTTCCAAACGACGCACGTCGCCGACGGGGTGCAGTTGTTGCGCGTATCACCCGGCACCTGGAAGTTGAACGTGCGGGTGGTGAAACCGCCGACACTTGTTTCCTGCTGGATGAAATCGAACTGGTTGCGATCATAGGAACGGCCGTAGCCACCGAAGATCGCGAAGTTCGAGGTCTCGTCGATCATGTAGGTGAAGCCGAGACGCGGCTGGAACGCGCCGGTGAACGTCTTCCGCTCTTTACCCGTCGAGATATAGTCGTTGATGTCGTAATTGGCGTTGGTGAGGTTCGGATAGTTGGCCGGAGACACCGCCGCGACCGCCTGGGCCGGATGGACGAAATCGACCCATGCCGGCGTGCGGTCATAGTCCCAGCGCAGGCCGAGGTTCAGCGTCAGCTGCTCGGTCGCCTGCCAGTCGTCCTGAATGTACGCGCCGAACTGGAAGTTCTTCGACTGAACGATCGGATCGCCGCCCAGGCCGGAGTCGAACCCAAACTGCACGCGGAATGGCTGGCTATCGTTCCACGCCGCGCCGTTATACTGCGTATTGAAGAGATAAACCGGGTTGAACAGGTTTAGCTGGAGCGAGTTGAGGTCGACCCACTTGGCCTTCACGCCCATTTTGATCGTGTGGCGATCCGCGCCGGTCCAGGTGAAGTCATTCTGGATGCCCCAGCCCTTCTGGCCCTTATCCTGATAGTTTGAGCCGCCGCCGCTGCGATAGATCTGGACACCGTTGGCATCCTGAAACGCCAGCTGCGGCTCGAACAGGCGGGGAGTCGGTGCCCAGCGTGCGTCCTCATAAGTCAGCTTGAGGTCGTTGGTCCATGTCTCCGCGCTGTGTTCCCAGCGCAGGGTGCCACGATATTCCTCGACCTTCGAATCGCTGGCGGTGTTGCGCAGATTCGATCCGCTGCCGATCCCGTCGCCGCTCTCGAGCCGGACCTTGACCGACGCTTCGATCAGGTCGCGATCATTGGGCTGGAAGCTCAGCTTGCCGAAGAACAGATCTTCGTTGAAAACCCGGCTAAAGCTGCCGAATTCCTCCTGCACGGCCGCCGGTATATTGGCGTTGTTGGCCGAATTGCCGGGGAAGATGTCGATCGGGCGCTCGATCCGCTTGCCTTCATAGGTGACGAAGAAATGCAGCTTGTCCTTGATGATCGGCCCGCCGAGCGAGGCGCCGAACTGCATGTCCTGGACCGAGGTCTTGGCCGCGTTGGTGTCACGCTCGATCGGCGTGCGCGTGCGGAAGCTCTCGTCATAATATTCGAAGAACGCGTCGCCCTTGAAGGTGTTGGTGCCCGAACGAGTGACTGCGGTGATCGCGACCGAGCTGACCTGGTCGAACTCCGCCTTGTAGTTCGAGCTGAGCACCTTGTACTCGCCGATCGCCGACTGCGGGAACGGGTTGCCCTCCGACGAATCCTGACCGGTTACACCGTTCTTGAGGACATAATCCTTCTGGCCGACGCCATCGATGAAGACGTTGACGGTGCGGCTGTCCTGCGCGCCGCCCTGAAGCCGCGACTGACCATTGGCGCCGGTGATGAACTGCACGCCCGGGGCGAGGTCGGCAAATGCAAGGAAATTGCGGTTGTTCTGCGGAAGTGTTTCGATCTCGCGCTGCGTGATGTTCACGCCGACTTCGCCACCCTCCATTGAACGGATGCGACCGCCGGTGATCAGGATTTCTTCACCCGCGCCAGCGTCTGCCGTCGTCGTCGGGGTGGTCAGGTCGAAATCGAGGACAGCGTTCTGTGCGACAAGCAACTGAAATTCGTCGGTCTTGCGCACACCAGCAGGCGTAGTGACCTCAAGCCGATACGTGCCGGGAGGGAGCGATGCGATCTGGTACGCGCCACTTTCGCTGGCGGTCACGCTACGCGTAAGACCCGTGTTGACGTTAACTGCGGTGACCTGCGACACCCCGCCATCGGCGGTGATCGTGCCGCGAAGCGACGCGTTAACCTGTTGAGCCTGCGCCGGAACCGCTAGGCCGATGGCCAGCACCGTCCCCGCGCTCGACCATGCGAGTGCAGCAGCAGCGGCGCGCAGGCGCGAACCGCGAATAAGTCCGTTAGTTGCGGAATGTGAAGCCTTCACAGCATCCCCCCTGGAGGTTTGACAACGTTTACCCTGAACCGCCGTGTGCGCGTGATGCGCGACTCGGCGACCCGCCTATTATGTTCTTTGCCCGCAAACTGTAACCGGTTTCATGACAGCTGTATAGAAAAAGTTCCGGTGGTCATTTCGGGTGCGGACGGCGCTGCCGCGACGCGCCGCCGTCAGAGTCTGACCGTGGATCGGTCGCCGCACCTGCCGCACAAACCCGGTGTGCGGAGACGCATTCCCCTCCTGAACTCGACGGGGCGCCCGGCCAGTCCGCGGCGCCCCCCTTTTTTCTAGGGCCTGGCCCGGAGCCGATGGGGAACGCGGCGTTAACCCTTTTACCTCGCCTTAACCCGCACCGCTTACGCGGGGTGCAAGTGGAAGAGGGGACTTGGCCTTGCGCATTCTGATCGTGGACGATGAAGCCGGGATGCACGAATCCTATCGCCAATGCTTCAAGGGCAATGGGGTAGGGGCGGCACAGGGTGCTGCGCTTGACGCAATGGCCGCCGAACTGTTCGGCGATGACGAGGTCGCGACCGCGCCCGTCGGCGATCTGCCGGAGTTTGAAACGGTGCATTGCATGCAGGGCCTGGACGGCGTGAACGCCGTGGCTCAGGCCAATGCCAGCGGCGATCCGTTCTCCGTTGCGTTCATCGACGTGCGCATGCCGCCGGGCATCGATGGCAAGGAAACCGCCAAGCGCATCCGCGCGATCGATCCCGACATCAACATCGTCATCGTCACCGGCTATTCCGATTTCTCCCCGCTCGAAATCAGCCGCGCCGCCGGTCCCGCCGACAAGATCTTTTACATCGCCAAGCCGTTTCAGGTTGAAGAGGTCGTCCAGACCGCAACCGCGCTCGGCAAGCGCTGGGAAGTCGATCAGCAGCTTGCCCGCGCCATGGCGCTGCTCGAAGAGCAGAAGGCCGAACTCGCCGCGAATGAGAGCAAGGCCAGCCATCTCGCCAATCACGACAGCCTGACCGACGCGCCGAACCGGCTCGCCTTCATGCGCGCGCTGACCGATCATGTGCGCGGGCCCGATACCTTCGCGATGGCGATGATGGATCTGGACCGGTTCAAGCTGGTCAACGATACCTTCGGCCACCTCGCGGGTGACGAGCTGATCCGCATGATGTGCACGACGATCGAGGGCGCGGTCCCGCCAGGCGGCTTTGTCGCGCGCCTTGGCGGCGACGAGTTTGCGGTGCTGATGAAAGTGGCGGGCGAGGGCGAGGCGGTCGAGGCGGTCGAACGGCTGCTGCACGCCTGCGCCAAGACCTTCACCGTGTTCGGCCATTCGGTGCAGGGCTCCGCGTCTGCGGGGCTGGTCATCGTCGAGCCGGGCATGAAGCACGACCCGATCGACGTGATGCGCCGCGCCGACCTGTCGCTCAACGAAAGCAAGCGCGCCGGTCGCGGCGTGGTGCGCGTGTTCGACGAGAGCATGGACGAATCGATCCGCTTCCGCCGCCAGATCGAAGGCGGCCTGTCACACGCCATCGCCAATGGCGAATTGCGGCTGGTTTATCAGCCGATCGTCGCGCGCGACCGGTTGGAAATCGTCGCGTTCGAGGCGCTGCTGCGCTGGAACAGCCCCGAATATGGCCCGATCTCGCCCGGCATGTTCATCCCGATCGCCGAAGAATCGAACCTGATTCACGAGCTGGGCGACTGGGTGCTCGATGAATCGCTCAAGATGCTGGCGAAATGGCCGGGCCAATATGTCTCGGTCAATTTTTCGCCGCGCCAGTTCCGCCGCCAGAATTTCGTCGGCCATGTCGTCGAACGCGTGCAGCGCGCCGGGATCGAACCGCGCCGCGTGCAGATCGAAATCACCGAAACCGCGATCTTCGACAATGCCGAGCGCGCCGCCGACACCCTCTATCGCCTGCGCCAGATGGGCTTCCGCATCGCGCTCGACGATTTCGGCACCGGCTATTCCTCGCTCTACAATATCCGCAAATTCGCGCTCGATTGCCTGAAGATCGACCGCAGCTTCATCGACGGCATGGGCCGCGAGCGTGAGAGCGCGGCGATCGTCCATTCGATCATCCATCTCGGCCGCGCGCTCGGGCTGGAAGTGGTGGCCGAGGGGGTCGAGACCGAAGCCCATCTCCAGGCGCTGCGCGTCGCCGGGTGCAGCCATGTCCAGGGCTATTATCTCGCCCGCCCGCTCGAAGCCGATGTCGCGATCCGCGCCGCGCATGAACGCTTCATGGGCGATGAGGACGAATCCAGCGCGCCGGCCACCGGCACCCACGGGTGACGCCGCCGCGATCCATGTTTGACCGCATCCGCTCCCGTATTCCGCGCTCGCTGGGGGCCAAGCTGGTCGCGATCCTCACCGGGGTCGCGCTGCTTGGTGCCGCCAGCATCACGCTGCTGCTCGCGCTCGTCATCACCCCCAGCTTCGACAAGCTCGAGGCGCAGGCGATCGACGGGCATGTCGAGCGGACCCGCGCCGCGCTGACCGAATATGCCTCAAAGGTCGAGGCATCGGTGCGCGACTATGGCGACTGGAACGAGAGCTACGACTATATGGGCGCGCCCAACCGCGCGTTCGAAGAGGATAGTTTCGCCACCTCCGCGATGGTCAATCTCGGCGTCAACGGCATGGCCTATGTCCGCCCGGACGGCGAGGTCGTCATTGCGCGCTGGCTGGATCTGGAGACGGGGCAGGATTCGCCGCAGATGCGCGCGCAGCTGCTCGCCGAAATCCGCCGCATCGATTTCCGTCGCGCACTGGCGAAGGATAACAGCGCCAGCTTCTACGCGCGCCTCGGCGACCGCATCGCCGCGATCGGCATCGCCCAGGTGCGCCGCACCGACGGCACCGGCGATCCGCGCGGCCATGTCGTGATGGCGCGCATGATCACCTCACAACAGCTCGGTAATTTGCTCCAGCTGCGCGCGGGAATCGCACTCGACGCGCCAGTCGCGGACCCGCAGGTCGATGCTGGCGAGCGTGACATTGCGGTCGCCGTGCCGGTGAAGGGCGAGGGCGGTGAGAGCGTCGCCAGCGCAACCTTCCGCGTCCCGCGCGACCTGTCGAAGCTCGGCCGCAACATGCTGACGCTGGCGGTGGTCGGCACCACCGCGCTCATGCTGCTGCTGATGGCGGTGCTCAGCGTGATGATCGGCCGGCTGGTGCTGCGCCCGCTCAACCGGGTCGAGCAGCATATGGGGGTGGTGCGCGGATCGGGGAACCTCGTGCCCCTCACCGAAGCCCCGCGCCGCGATGAGATTGGCAGTCTGGTCGACAGCTTCAACGCGATGCTGGTCCAGCTCAAGGATCTGCGCGAACAGGTCGAGGCGCAGTCGTTCAAACTCGGCCAGTCCGAAAGCGCGGTCGCGGTGATGCACAATGTCCGTAACGCGCTGAACCCGATCAGCACGGTGCTGAGCCAGGGGCTGGGCGAGGCACCCGCCACCGACCGCGCCTTGCTCGACCGCGCGCTTAGCGAGCTCGCCGATGACAGCATCCCGCTCGCGCGCCGCCAGAAATTGGTCGCCTTCGTCGCCGCCGCGCTCTCGAGCGAGGCGCAAGCGCGGGAGGCGCGCAAGGAACAGCTCGGCATCGGCCGCGACGCGCTGCACAACGTCCTCGAAATCATCGGTCGCCAGCAGGAACAGGCGCATGAACGCCCGCCGCTCGAAACCTGCGACGTCACCGACATCGTCGCGCGCAACGCCACGATCGCGCGCTATTCGGGGGCGAGCTCGATCGCCTTCCACTTCCCCTCGACCCCGCACTGGGTGCTCGCCAACCGCGTGCTGCTCAGCCAGGTGATCGGCAACCTCTTCTCCAACGCCGCCGAGGCAATTGCCGCGACCGGTCGCGACGGGGGCAGCATCGCCGTGTCGATCCGCGAAATCGGCGACCGCATGGAAATCCGCATCACCGACGATGGCGAGGGCTTCGACCCGGCGAACGCGCCGCAGCTGTTCCAGCGCGGCTATTCGACCCGCGTCAACAAATCCGGCGGCCTCGGCCTGCACTGGTGCGCCAACACGATGGTCGCGATGGGCGGCAGCCTGACCTTGCTCAGCGAAGGCGTGGGGATCGGCGCCAGCGCGGTACTCGAACTCGCCGCATCGGATCTGGTGCGGGAGGACGTCGCGGCCTGAAGGGCAAATCGCTGGCCAGCCGTTGGTCCAACCACTATCCCGTGCCCTCCGCCAGCAGCCGCTGGGTGCGCGCGGTCCGGGAGCATGTCGCCATCGCCAGCCTTCCCGCCGCTGCGTGCCGCCCGGCGATGCGAAAGCGCGCAGACGAACTGGCGCGCGGCAATGTCGACGGGCGGGCAATTGCGCACGACATGCGTCGGTTGCTGGCAACCAAAGGTGCGTTGGACCCGATTGAGCGGTCGCGTTAGCCCGCCCGCCGCACCGGCGTCACCGCATCCTTCCGCCGCAGATACGGCGCGACCAGGTTGCGGGCGCGGAAAAACTCCTGCCGCTCGGGGCTCAGCGTGTCGAAATTGCCGATCACGCGGCGGCACTCCGGCGACCGGCACTGGCAGATCATGTGCCAGTTGGATTGCGCGAGCGTCGTCGAATAATCCCAGCTGATCTCCTCGCCCGACACGATATCGCGCAACGCGACCAGGATCACCCCATCGTCGGTGAAGCGCAGCCCGGCATTGGGGTCGCAACTATGGTTGACCAGATCGTCGAGCTGTCCCGACGGCCCCATATAATGATCCGGCGTCACCTGGACGAAGCGGTCGTCGCTCCCGCGCATCAGGCTGGGGATATCGTCGACATGAAACCGCCGCCCGGTGAAGCGCATCAGCTCCGCCCCCTCGGCGAACCGGCACGTGGCATAGACCGCCTTGCCCAGATGATTCTCGCCCACTGTGAACAGGTTGCGCGGGTGGCGATAGCGGTCGAGCACCACCAGCCCCCCGCGCGCCCAGCCGAACGAGCGCAGCGGGTTGATCGTGGCGAGCCCGATCATGAACCAGATGCTGGCATGGCAGGCCAGCTCGACGAAGATGTACGCGAATTCGTCCGGTCCCGACCCGCCCGCGCGCACCGCGACCAGCAAGGTGGCAAGGTCGCCGACCGTCCATAGACCCCAGGCGGGCGAGCGTTCGGCGCTGCGGTCCTTCCACACGCTGACCCAGGTCGGCCAGAAGCTGACCGGCACCGCCGCGACCACCAGCATATGCGCCCAATAGGCCTCGCGAAACGCCACCCAGATCAGCAATGCGGTCAGGCACGTCGCCATGCACAAGGCTTCGATCGTCGTCGGCGGCGCCCAGTTCGATCCCCGCCACAGCGCGGCGGTGACGATCAGACAGCAGACGGCGGACAGGATGAACACCCATCCCTGCGGCGATCCCGGGTTCACCGCCGCATAGGTCAGCGCTTCGGCAGCGGCGGACGCGCTCCAGATCAGCCAGGAGGCGCGGTTGGGGCGCACGGTCGCGCGGCGCAGGCCCAGCAGATACGCGCCATAGGCGGCAAAGCTGGCGCTCATCGCGATCAAAAACCAGACATCGCCCGCCATGAAACCCCCTTGCGAAGGGATTCATTTACCGTGTTCCGACTCGTACGTCAAAGCACGACTCGTGCTGACTCCACGAGTCGCGGTGATTCGCGTTGGCTGCGGGCAAACGAGGGGCTCGCGCAGTCAAGCTGCGGCAGCTGTGGATTTGTTGCATGACGATACATGCCCGGTCGCCCGTCCGACGGTTTCGCATCCACAACGGATCAGAAAAATAAAGGCCGCAATCCCAATGGGATGGCGGCCACTATTCAGGAATCAGCCCGGGCAGGTCAAGGGTGAAGGACCATCCATCACGCCGCCGGCCCGGGCCGGAAAAGGGTTACCAGGGGCGCAGAGTTTCGCCGCCGGTGTCCCGGAAAAAGAGTGCAAACATGTTTTTTCTCCCATTGTGCGCACGCGGCGCACCCAATTTGGTTATCTGAAAATTCATCCTGAATCAATTGTTAGGGATCATCGGGAAATTACCTAGATCGGTGATCGCGCCGGACCGGCTTCCTTAAAACTTCCTTCAGCACTGGCTGTTAGGCCGGACGGCATGTCTGACCGTTTCGACCCCGCCGGTTTTCACGGTTCGCCTTTCGAGGCGGGGCGTATCGCCATGAACGACGGGCCCGAGGTCGGTGACGACGCGCCCGGCCATCAACCGGAAACGGCGGTCGCACGCGGCGCCGGCGGCCCGGCCTGCACCCGGTGGCGCGTGCTTGCGCTGTGCGAGATCGCCAATTTCCAGTCGCTGCGCCGCCATCTTGGGCGTCCGCGCGCCGATACGCTGATCCACGACCTTGCCGATCGCATGAGCGACCTTGAGCCCGGCGTGCGCAGCGTGACCGCCGGCCGGTCGCTGATCGAACTCGGCTATGAGGCAGAAAGCCCGGTCGCTGCGCGCGCGCTGGTCGAGCGGCTTGCAGCTAATTTTGCCCGCTCGGTCGATCTCGACGGCGAACGCCATTTGATCCAGCTGGTCTGGGGCATCGCCGTTGCGCCCTTTGGCGATGACGATGAAGTGCGCCTGACCGAAGGCGCCGAGGCTGCGCTCGAGCAGGCGCGCACCGACGCGGGGATCGTCTCGATCGACCTGTCGCAAAGCCATGCCGCGTTCGATGGCGCAGCATTGGTGCGCGAACTGCCCCGCGCGATCATCGCCGGTCAGCTGTTCCTGCAATATCAGCCCAAGGTGAATGTCCGTCGTGAAGCCGTGACCGGTGCCGAAGCGCTGGTGCGCTGGCATCATCCGGTGCGCGGCCTGATCCTGCCCGGCGAGTTCATCAATGCCGCCGAGGACGGTGGCGAGATCGTCGGACTGACGCTGTGGACGCTGCGCCAGGTGATCGCCGACCAGCAGGTGATGCTGGCGCATGGCCATGACATGCCGGTGTTCATCAACATCTCCGGCGTGCTTTTGGCCGACGAGGCGTTCGTCGAAGAAGCGTGCCGCATCGTCAGCGACTCCGGGGCCAAGATCGGCTTCGAGATTACCGAAACGGCGGTGATCCGCGACCCGGACAGCGCAATCCGCCACCTGCAACGCTTTGCCGCGATCGGCATCCCGCTCGCGATCGACGATTACGGCGCGGGCCTCTCCTCGCTCGCGTACCTCAAGCAGCTTCCGGCGACCGAGCTCAAGATCGACAAGATGTTCGTGATGCAGCTGACCAGCAGCAACCGCGACCCGCTGATCGTCCGCTCGACCATCGATCTGGCGCACGCGCTGGAGATGGAGGTTACGGCCGAGGGCGTCGAAACCCCCGCTGCGCTCGCGCTGCTCA
>Ga0075012_10005216_pt1 | contig 11952 bp, 10 predicted proteins | sample All_14_2_FD_71474 | JGI IMG/M metagenome (GOLD analysis project Ga0075012, IMG submission 71474) | Freshwater microbial communities in response to fracking from Pennsylvania, USA - Allegheny Zone_MetaG_DW_15 | ecosystem: Environmental > Aquatic > Deep subsurface > Groundwater > Drilled...
CGAGGAAAGGCGTCCGCGAGGAAGGAGTAGGCCGCCGGGGTGAGTACGGACTCTCCCAGCCCGACGAACATGCGGGCCAGGAACAGACCGAGGAAGCTGGAGGCGAGGCCGCATGCGGCCGTGGCGAGCCCCCACAACGCCACCCCCGCCGCGATGAGCGGACGCCGGGCAAAGCGATCGACCAGGGATCCCGCGAACAGGCCACACGTGACGTATAGCAACGAGAACGCCAGACCCAGCAGCAGGCTGACTTGAAAATCTGTGATGTCGAGGGAACGTCGGATCGGCTCGATCATCATCGCCATGATCTGGCGATCAAGGAACGAGAGCGCGTAGAGCAACAGCAGGATGAAGGCGGAAACCCACGCTGAAGAAGGCGTCCTCGCTTCCGTCGCATTGACGGCGATCGATGTACTCATTTGCTGCGTCCTGAAGCCCAAGTTGTCCGACCTCGCGGCCATCGACAAAACGGCGGCCAGCTTCGGTGCCCGCCGCGCGCATAACAACCAGCATCAGTGCCGGTCGATGCCTATTCGCATATATGAATACACCTTCTTTTCAGACCCTCGGGCAATCCAAATATGAAACGGAGCCGACCAGATTCGGAAATCTTCGCAACATTCTACCGGGGCTAATGCGCGGGCCCGCCAGCTGGCGACGATCTGGTGTAGTTCACAGATCAAACGTCAGATATCGAGGCCGCACAAACCACTTCCCGGGCACTCGCTTGAAAGCGGCTATCCGGAAGCAGAAGCCCCATAATTTCCCTACAAGTCAGAATCGGACCTTTGGGAAGTTGCTCTACCGGCACCGATACGCGCTTCTGGCAGAACTCCACGGCCCCAGGGAGCGCTGGCTGAAATGATGGCGCATTGGGAATCGCTAATATTATTCTGTAGCTAAGACGCTGTTTTAAAAGCCAAAATCAGAGCCCTCAAGCTTTCCGTGAAACGGCCGAAGTCGCTGATGTCTTGACCTCCTGGCGGGCAGCCTCACAGCCGATTCAATTATGCGCAATTCGGGTTCCAACGATTCAGTCCTCCGCAATTTGGAGTCGTCCGAATTTTAGTGTCAGATATCAGACCATTAGTATGGTTGGTGATATTTCCAAGGCTGAGTCGATATCTGTGCGACCGCACAGGGCTTCAAGATGGCGACCCCGGAGGGACTCGAACCCCCGACCTCTGCTTTAGGAAAGCCTTGCTCTATCCGGCTGAGCTACGGGGTCACGCGGGCCCTGACTAGCGGGTCGCGCCCGCGAGCGAAAGCCGCGACGACCCGGCAGGGAGTCGTTTTCCTTGATCTCGCCGGAACGCCGCGCCGGCGCACCGTGTCGGCATGGGTTGTTGATTGTGGTTAATCCGGCTTGAGATACAATATCTTGTAGGGAACAAATCCAGAATCGGACCGTGTCGATGATTCGGTCCTGATTCGTTTCGCGCCTGTTCTGCCGCATCGCACAAGGCCATTAAGGGTTGGGACAGATCGCCGGTCCCGGCGCGCCTCTTGTCGGCCGCGGCCTGTGGACAGGCGATCAGCCGCTGCTAACGGAGTTCCGGCAGGCGCCGGAGGGCGGAGGTTCGGAGGCGATTCCACAATCGCGACAGGTTGCGCCCGCCGACATCGACGCGATCCGGCGTATCGGTGCCCCAGCGCGCCCTGACCTGCGCCATCAGGTCGGGATGCCGATCATACTGATGCACGATGGGGCTCACCCCGCCGTCCGGATTGAGGATGAGCCCATCGGAAGCCGACAGGCCCTCGCACGACATGCCGATGGTCGCGACCCGGCCGAAATTGTCGCGGATGGTCGCGTCGATCAATCCATAGTGGACGGCGACGTTCAGGGACGCCTGGTCGATACCGAACACGCCACCGACAGACGACCGGGGAATGGCCCCCAGGGTCAGCATCAGGCGGCACAGACGGCCGACCTCGGCGGCAGGCCCCAGGATGACACCGGCGCACACCGACGGACTGGATCGCACCGCGTCCGTCATGACCTCGCCAACCAGAGCCTTGAGATATTTGATCTGGAACTGATGATCCGTCAGCCGGTGCTGCTCGTCCTCGACAAAGACCTCCAGCGTCCCGGACCTCTGCGCGAACGGTGCCCCTTGAAAGATCACGTCGCGAACGTCAGTCAGCAGCACGTCGCCGACGCCCGGGCGCGAGGCCAGCTCGGTGGCATAGGCTGCAAACCTTGCGACGACCGCCGATGGAGCCCAGCGTCCGTCGTCCGTCACGATCCGGACCTCGATCCGGTGTTCACCCAGAAAGGTCTGCAACGCCGGATCCGGACTGATGAACAGGGCAATATCTCCCGGATACACCGCTCTGAGCGACCGGACGAAGGCCTCGACCTGAGCGCGGCCATAACCGGTTGCATAACCGAGAACCAGGTCACGCCCGTCGGTGGTCGCCGGAACCCGGCGTGATGGTCCTTGGCCGACCGGCGCGATCGCGCGCCCCAGCCAGCCAAGATAGGACGACCGGGTTGCGAACCCCTTCATCCTCAGGCCATCAGCGCGGCGAACCGGTCGAACAGATAAAGGCTGTCCGTCGGGCCGGGCGAGGCCTCGGGGTGATGCTGGACGCTGAAGACCGGGCGGTCCTTCAACTGGATGCCGCAGTTGGTACCGTCGAACAGGCTGACGTGGGTTTCGACCACTGCCTCGGGCAGGCTGTCGCGATCGACGGCGAAGCCATGGTTCATTGACACGATCTCGACCTTGCCGGTGGTCAGGTCCTTGACCGGATGGTTGGCCCCGTGGTGGCCCTGATCCATCTTGACGGTCGTGGCCCCCAGGGCGAGGGCCAGCATCTGGTGGCCCAGGCAGATGCCGAAGACAGGCTTGCCGCTTTCGACCAGTTTGACGATCTCGGGCACGGCGTATTCGCCGGTCGCGGCCGGGTCGCCGGGGCCGTTGGACAGGACCACGCCATCGGGATTGCGGGCCAGGATCTCTTCGGCCGTCGTGGTCGCGGGCACCACGGTGACCTTGGCCCCCGTGGACGCCAGGGCCCTCAGGATGTTGCGCTTGACGCCATAGTCGACGACCACCACCGACTTGCGGCCGACGGTCTTCGGATGACCCTCGGGCCAGGCCCACAGACCCTCGTCCCACTCGAACGACTGAAGCGTAGAGGCAGGCTTGGCGAGATCCAGCCCGACCAGTCCGGTCCAGGCCCGGGCCTCGGCGACCAGGGCGTCCAGGTCGAACCGGCCCTCGGGATCGTGGGCGATGACGGCGTGGGGCGCGCCCTTGTCGCGGATGGCCTTGGTCAGGGCGCGGGTGTCGACACCCGACAGACCCACGACGCCGCGCCGCTTCATCCAGGCGTCGAGGTCGCCATCCGAGCGCCAGTTGGCCGGGTCGGTCGGCAGGTCGCGGAAGATCGCCCCACGTGCAGAGGTATCCGATCCGCCGCCCATCTGCTCGATGTCGTCGAAATTGACGCCGGTGTTGCCGATGTGCGGAAAGGTGAAGGCCAGGATCTGGCTCATGTAGGACGGGTCGGTCAGGATCTCCTGATATCCGGTCATGGCCGTGTTGAAGACGACCTCGCCCAGAGCCGTTCCCGTGGCACCAACGCCGATCCCTTGCAGGATGGTCCCGTCCGCCAGGGCCAGAACACCGGTCGCGCCGGGAAGCAGTTGAATGGTCATGGCCGCTCCATAGAGCATGATCGGTCCGGACGAAACCGCGCGGCGGTCCGGTCCGGAACCTCAATCAGGCTCCCGCCGAAATGCCGCCGACCTCCGGCGAGCAAACGGCGGCGTCACTACCCATAGCGGGACGCCGGGTCAACGGCGTCCCGACGGGATCGAGCTTCAGTCTTCCAACTGGCTGCCGACCGGCGGTTCGCCATAGGCATTGGCGACGGGATCACCCTTCTTGCAGTACCAGATCAGCAGGAAGATCCAGCCGACAAGGGGGATGAACCACAGCAGCACCCACCAGCCCGACTTGGCGATGTCATGCAGACGACGCACGCTGACCGAGATGGACGGTATCAGGGAGGCCAGACCAAAGATCGACGTCAGCGGCCCGTCCGCATGGGCGCTCCAGTTGGTGCCACTGGCCTCGAACGTCCGCCCGCCGAACAACACATTATCGATGACCGACAGGATGGCACTGACGATCACGTAGAACAGCACATAGTACCAGAACTCCTTGCGATCAGAGCGTCCCTCGAACTGGGCGTACCGCCTGTAGGCGACCAGAAAATCGTTCATCGCATTCCCTCTCGTTGACGGCGGGCACGCCGACCATGGTGCAGCCTAACACAGGTTTGCGACACGGCGAGGTCGATGACGTCAGGCCGGTATCACCGCCCCGTCCCAGGCGAACACCCCGCCGCTGTCGGTCGGGCCAAGCCCCTCCAGAACGGCCAGCAGTCGCTCGGCCGAATAGGCCGCGTCAAACAGCCGGCCCTCGGCCACCCCCTTCTGGAACGGCGCGCTCAGGCCGGTGGCCACCGTCCCGGGATGCAGCCCCGCCACCACCGCCTGCGGATGGGATCGCGCGATCTCGATGGACAGGTTTTTCAGGATCATGTTCAGCGCCGCCTTGGACGCCCGATAGCTGTGCCAGCCGCCCAGACGGTTGTCGGATATCGACCCCACCCGCGCCGACAGGGCCGCGAACACCGCCCGCCGGTCACGTGGCAGCAGCGGCAGGAAATGTTTGGCGACCAGGGCCGGGCCGACGGTGTTGACGCGGTAGTCGCGCAACAGATGCTCGGCCGTCATCGTCTTGTAGGATCGCTCCGGGACCTGACCGTGATGCAGCACACCGGTGGCCACGAACACCAGGGTCGGGGTCGGTCCCGCCGCAACCTGGGCCGCCGCCGCCATGATGCTCGCCTCGTCCTCCAGGTCGAATCCGGTCGCGGACCGTGACAGGCGGTGCACGACGTCAAACCTGCCCGAGGTCGCGACCGCAGCGGCCACGGCCCCGCCGATCCCGCCCGAGTCTCCGATGATCACGGCCGATGATGAGGTCATGGTTCTGTCTCCCTGACCTCGGACAAGGCCCTTGTCGGATCGGGGCTGCAAGGGGCGCATTGCCGCGCCCTTGCCCCGCCATTCACTTTGTGTTTTAAAGTTCTTCTCGTATGGAAATGATGATGTCTTTCGCCCGTCCTGCCCCCCTGCTCGTCGCTGTGCTTCTTGCCCTGACCGCTGTCCCCGCAGCGGCACAGACTACGGGAACCGCTGCCGCTGCCACGCCTTTGCCGACGCCTGCGCAGGTGCCGGCGACCGAGGTTATCCGCACGACCGATCTCGTCGCCGAATATTTCGCGGCGGACGTGACCCGGGCCTCGCCCGGAGCGGTGATCGTGCTTGGCGGCTCTGAAGGCGGTCTGGCCGGGTCACGCGGACTGGCGCGCCGACTGGCGGCCGAGGGTTTCGCTGCCATCGCCGTTTCCTATTTCGGCGAGACCGGCCAATCGCCAAAGCTTAACGAGGTCCCGATCGAGCCCGTGGATCGGGCCCTGGCCTGGCTGACGACCCGCACCGAAATCCATGGCCCCATTGCGATCCTGGGGGTGTCCAAGGGTGCCGAGTTGGCCCTGCTCACGGCCAGCCGCAATCCGGCGATCAAGGCCGTGGTCGCGGGCGTGCCATCCAACGTCGTCTGGGCCGGAATCGACATGGCCGGGGGGCCCGTCGGCTCGTCCTGGACCAGCGGAGGAACCCCCCTGCCCTATGCGTCCTATGATTTCAGCAAGGGCTTCACGAGCATCTTCAACCTCTATAACAACAGCCTGTCCGGGGCCCCGGCGGACGCCGAAATTCCCGTTGAGGCCATTGCCGGGCCGATCCTGATGATCTCGGGCGAGGCCGATACCCTGTGGCCCTCCAGCGAGATGGCGCGCCGCGTCGAGACCCGGTTGCGCGCCCGTGGCTTCCGCTATCCCGTGGTCAATATCGCCTATCCGGCCGCAGGCCATGCCGCGTTCGGTGCCCCGGTCCGGACCGATGCGCCAGGGCTCCAGGGGGCGCTGGGGGTGGGCGGCACCATCGAGGGTCTGGTGGCGGCGCGCGCCGATGGCTGGCCGCGCGTCCTCGCCTTTCTGAGGGACGCCCTGGCCCATTGACCCCTCTTGCATCGCTCGGATGGGCGCGCGACAGGGTCGTCCTGTTGCTTTGGAGCCGTCATGCCCATCACCACGGTCGGTCTCGATGCCGACGACACCCTCTGGCACAATGAGTCGATCTTCCGGCTGACCCATGCCCGGTTCGTTGACCTGCTCAGCGACCGGGCCGACCACGATGTGCTGGAGTCCCGGCTGGCCGAGGTCGAGCAGCGAAACCTGCGGCTCTACGGTTACGGCATCAAGGGCTTCACCCTGTCGATGATCGAGACGGCCATGGAGCTGTGCGACGGCGAGGCCCCGCCGCGCGTGATCCGCGAGATCCTCGCCGCCGGACGCGAGATGCTGGGTCATCCGGTCGAGACCCTGGCCGGAGTGGATGAGGCCATGGCGGATCTGGCGGAACGATACCGTCTCGTCCTGATCACCAAGGGCGACCTGCTGGATCAGGAGCGCAAGCTGGCGGCCTCCGGGCTGGGCGACCTTTTCGTGGCCGTCGAGATCGTGTCGGAAAAGGATCGCGGCACCTATGACCGGGTGTTCGATCGCCACGGCACCGGCGCGGCCGAAGCCGTCATGGCCGGGAATTCGATGAAGTCCGACGTCCTGCCGGCGCTGGAGGCCGGCGCCTTTGCCGTCCACATTCCCTATCACGTCACCTGGGCCCACGAACTGGCCGAGGCCCCGGAGAACCATCCCCGCTATGGCGCGCTTGAGACCATCGCCGACCTGCCCGGCTGGATCGAGAAGGCAGGGCTTAGGTCTTAGGGCTTAGGGCTGTTTCAACATGCGTCTGCCAACTGCCAAAGCTGGCGCGGCCTCCAGCTTCTAGGCCCTGCTCCCTAAGCCCCGATCGTCAGGTCCAGGGTGCGCGACAGCAGCAGCCGCCCGGCCCCCATGTCCATGATCAGTCGACGCCCCTCGAAGGCCTCCATCCCGATCAGGGCGGCGGGATAGCCGGGGATGGCCACGTCGCCATAGACGGCGGTCCGCACCCGCCGGTACAGCTGATCGCCAAAGGTCACGGTCGCGGCCTCCACCACGGTCGACGCCACCGATCCGCCCAGGACCAGGCTGGAGCCCGCATCGGTCGCACGACCGTCCAGCAGGCCCGCCCCGTGCGCAGCCTCGCGGCTCAGTGACAACAGGGCCGAGGCGCCGGTGTCGATCACGGCCTCGACCGTGGCCCCCTCGACCGTGATCGTGGCCCCCAGGGCCCGTCCGACGCGGCGCACATCGACGGGGGCGACATGATCCGGGACTGCCGCGCCGGGGGCCAGCAGCCGCAGGCGGCGACGTTCGACGTCGATATCCAGCAGGCCCTGTGACAGCACGTCCTGCCCCAGGATCAACGGTGCACCCAGCCCCGCCTCGCTGGCCAGCGGGCCGAGATCCAGGATGGCGGCGCGCAGGGTCCGGATCAGGGTCGCGCCCAGCCCGACATCGAGCGTCGTCCCCTTGCCCAGCTGCGCCCCGCCCCCGACGCCATAGGCCAACAGGGGCATATCGAAACTATGGGCCTGACCCAGGGCCGCGAACAGCCTCCGGTCGATCACCGAGAACTGCGCCCCGCTGTCGATCAGGGCGCGCACGGTCAGGCCGCCGACCTCGGCACGGACCGTCGGCAGGGCGGTCCGGGGCGCATCGAAAGCCAGCCAGCCGCCCGCCGGATCGAAGGTGACGTCCGGTCGACGCCAGACCACATTGTCCTTCAGCCACCAGCCGCCGCCCACGGCTGCGCCGATCATGCCGAGCCTGACGAGGAGCGTCCTGCGGTTCATGCGGCTACAGATGGCGCGTTGTCGGCACCCGCGCCACCGCCGAAAGCGTCGCAGGCATCAAACCTGCTTGTGCCGACCAGGCTTTTTCGACGTGACCAAAGCGCCGCCGCTGGCTACGAACCCCGATCATGACTCAAGGTCCCTCCAGCTATCTGTCCACGCGCGGCGATACCGCCCCGACCGACTTCGCCGAAGCCCTGCTGCGCGGCATCGCGCCCGACGGCGGCCTTTATATGCCCGCCGCCTGGCCCACGCTTGATCCCTCTGCCTGGGCACCGGGCCAGACCTATGAACAGATCGCCTCGGCGGCGATGGGCCCCTATCTGGGGGATGCCCTTCCTGGAGGGGGGCTGCCAGCCGGAGCCCTGGATCGCGCCCTCGCCAGACTGGTTGACGGGTTCGAGCATCCCGCCGTCACCCCCCTGATCCAGCTCGAGGACGACCTGTGGCTGCTGGAGCTGTTCCACGGCCCGACGGCGGCCTTCAAGGACCTGGCCATGCAGCTGGCCGCGTCCCTGGCCGACGAGGCCCTGGCCGCGTCCGGCGAACGGCTGACCCTGGTCACGGCCACCAGCGGCGATACCGGCGCGGCCGCCGTCAACGCCTTTGCCAACAAGGCCCGGATCGACCTGATCGTGCTGCATCCCCTGGACCGTGTTTCGCCGGTTCAGCGCCGACAGATGACGACAGTCGAGGCCGACAATGTTCTGAACCTGGCCGTCCATGGCGATTTCGACGACTGCCAGCGTCTGGTGAAGGGGCTTCTGGGCGAGGAATCGCTGCGTGACCGGGGTCGGTTCAGCTCGGTCAACTCGATCAACTGGGCGCGGTTGGCGGGCCAGATTCCCTACTATGTCTCCGCCGTCGCCCAGCTGGCGGCCAGGGGCGAGACGCGCGCCCCCACCTTCGTCGTCCCCACCGGCAATTTCGGCGACGCCTTTGCCGGGATCGCGGCGCGCAGGATGGGTCTGCCCGTGGTCGGCTTCGTCGCCGCGGTGAACCAGAACGACGCCCTGGCCCGCGCCATCAACGACGGCGTCTATGCCCGCCGTGCCGCCGTCGAGACGGCGTCGGTCTCCATGGATGTCCAGGCCCCGTCCAATTTCGAGCGGCTGGTCTACGAGGCCTCCGGCCGCGACGCCGAGGCCACCCGCAGCCTCTTCGAGACCTTCGCCCGCGAAGGCTCGGTGACCCTCTCGCCGGACCTGCTGAGCGCCCTGCGTGCCGAGGTCTCGGCCGTCTCGGTCGACGAACCCACCACCCGGGCCGAGATCGCCCATGCCTGGTCGGCCTGGGGCCGTGTCGTCTGTCCTCACACCGCCGTTGCCCTGCATGCCGCCCGGGCCCAGCCACGTGGCGTGGGTCCGATCATCGCCCTGTCCACCGCCCATGCCGCCAAGTTCGGCAAGGACGTCGCCCCCGTGCTCGGTTTCGACCCCGACCCGCCGCGCGTAATCCGCGACCTCGGCGATCGCCCCGAGCGGCTGACGATCATCGAGGGCACGCCCGAGGCGGCGCTGGCGGCCGTGCGCGGTTTCGGGGGATAGGTCTGCGTGGAAACGCGCTCGCGCCTCAGGCCGAGCGCTGCTTCAACGGTGCGGTGCCGTCCGACAGGCTTTCGTTCAGATAGACTTCGGCCTCCTGGGCCGGAAGCGCGGGCGCATAGCCGAATCCCTGGCCGTAGTGGCAGCTGGCGTCCAGCAGCAGGGCCGCCAGACCGGCATTCTCCACCCCCTCGGCCACGACCTCCAGGTTCAGGTCACGGCCCAGGTTGACCACCGACTTGACGATCTTGGCCGAGCCCTCGTCCTTGTCCATCGTCAACACGAAATAGCGGTCGATCTTGAGCGTATCGAACGGCAGCCGCGCCAGATACGACAGCGACGAAAACCCGGTCCCGAAGTCGTCCAGCGCCAGCGATGCGCCCGCATCCTTGAGCTTTTGCAGGATCACGGCGGCCGAGGCCGTGTCGCGCATGATGTCGCCCTCGGTGACCTCCAGCTTGAGCGCGCCGCGCGGCAGGCCCGTCTCCTTGATCACCCGCGCCACGTCCTCGATCAGATTGGGCCGCTCGATCTCGCCGACTGACAGATTGACCGAACAGAACAGCTTGCCCGCGCGCGGATGGCGCCGCAGCCAGTCCGACAGCTGCCGCGCCGACTGGGTCATCATCATCAGGCCCAGATCGTTCATCAGGCCCATTTCCTCGGTCAGGCCCAGGAACTCGTCGGGCGGCACCAGGCCGCGCTTGGGGTGACGCCAGCGGGCCAGGGCCTCGAACCCGGCCACCGCCCCGGTGTTCAGGTTCACGATCGGCTGGAAGAAGGGCTCGATCTCGCCGCGCACGAAGGCGTTGCGGAGATCCGCCTCGAGCGCCAGTCGCGACAGGCTGTCGCTTTCCAGTGCCCGGCCATAGGCGGCGGCACCCGACCGGCCCGCCCCCTTGGCCTGCCCGACCGCCAGCTCGACCCGGCGCAGCAGTTCAGCCGTGTCCGGTGCATCGGCCCCGCCCTCGCACGACACGAAGCCGATCGAGACGGTGGGATAGATGTCGAACCCGGCGATCCTCAGGGGCTGTTCCAGCGCCTCGCGCACCCGGTCGGCGGCCTTGGTGCCGGTGCGGGGCAGCAGAACCGCAAACTCGTCCTCGCCGACGCGGGCGGGGGAGGCGCTGTCGGAAAAGGCCGCTGCCAGACGCGACCCCAGGGCCGACAGGACCAGGTCGGTGCGGGCGTGCCCCAGGGCCTCGTTCAGACGACGCAGCCGGTCGACATCGGCGACGATCAGGTCGTATTCGCCCGGCGCAGTCAGCACATCGGCCGCGCGCGACAGGAAGCCCTGGCGATTCAGCAGCCCGGTCAGCCCGTCCTTCTGGTTCCCGGCGAACTTGGCCTCCAGCGCCACCAGCCCCGCGGCGCGCAGCCCGTCCTCCAGCCAGACGCCGCGCCACAGACAGGTCTCGGCACCGCGCATCCGCAGGCGAATGGCGATCTCGGTGCCTTCTTCCCGCGGAGTCAGCAGGTTTTCAGCCAGCGACCGGTCCTGGGGCATGGTCACCGCCACGAAGGCGGCACCCGAACATTCGGGAGCGAGCGGGCCCAGGCCAAGCGGGCGGGTCGAACCGGTGAACCGCATCTCGTCCTGCGCCGGTGTCCAGATCCACAGGGCGGAGTCGGCGGCAGCCAGGGCCTCGATCGCCATCGTCGCGTCCCAAGCCAGGGTTCTGGATCGCGTGACAGTCACAACGTGGCGGTACCCTTCTATGCGAGCCGAGCCTCGACCCGTTCGGCATCGTCTGACAAGAGGCCGAACAGCAGATGATCTGCCCACGCCCCGTTAATTTTCAGATAAGCCCGCGCCTCGCCTTCCTTGCGGAAGCCGGATTTCTCCAGCACCCGACGCGAGGCGATATTGGTTGGCAGGCAGGAGGCCTCCAGCCGATGCAGCCGCAGTTCTTCGAACGCATGACGCGCCAGGGCTGTCACCGCCGCCGTGGCGTGTCCCGCCCCGGCATAGGGGTGGCCGATCCAGTAGCCCAATGTGCCCGTCTCGGCCACGCCGCGGCGGATGTTGGACAGGGTCACCGCCCCCAGCAGCACCCGACCCGCCCCGTCGAAGATGAAGAAGGGCCAGGCGTTGCCCAGTTCCATCTCGCGCGTATAGACGCTCAGTCGGCGGCGAAAGGCGGCGCGGGTCAGGTCGTCGTCGGGCCAGGCCGGCTCCCACGGCTGAAGATAGTCTCGCGACGTCTCGCGCAGATCGGCCCAGGCCTGGTAGTCGCTGATCCGGGGCGGACGCAGCAGGACACCCGATCCCCTCACATGGGGGCCGATCGCATCCGTCATCCAGTCGAGCAGGGCCATGACCACAGGTTAGCGCGGTCGCGCTGAATCGTCACCCTGGATGACAGGAACGAAAACGGCGGCCCCCTCCCGGGAGCCGCCGCGTGGTCGAGAGGGGTGCCGAGGCACCTTCCCCGCTGACGTTATGCCAGCTCCTCTTCTTCCTCTTCCTCGTCTTCTTCCTCGTCTTCGTCCTCGTCTTCGTCTTCGTCTTCGTCTTCGTC
>Ga0075012_10005218_pt1 | contig 11949 bp, 12 predicted proteins | sample All_14_2_FD_71474 | JGI IMG/M metagenome (GOLD analysis project Ga0075012, IMG submission 71474) | Freshwater microbial communities in response to fracking from Pennsylvania, USA - Allegheny Zone_MetaG_DW_15 | ecosystem: Environmental > Aquatic > Deep subsurface > Groundwater > Drilled...
CCCGACCAGCCCCGCCTGATGCAGAACCTGGATTTTGAAGTGACCCGCAGTCTGCAATTGTTCCGGCAGTTCTTGGAGGAAACCTATGTTTAATCTATTCCGGCGCCAGCGCAGCCTGGGACTGGATCTGGGCAGCCACAGCCTGAAATGGGCGCTTTTAGATCGCGGTCGCAAGGAGGTGGTGGACAGTGGCCAGGTAGCCCTGTTCCCGGAACGCACCTGCCTACCGCAGCAGTTGGAATGGCACCTCTGGGAGTCCCGAGTGCAGCAAGTATTACAGGAAATCCCCGAAGCGCACTCCGTCTACACCGTGGTGCAAGGCAAAAGCACCGTCAACGGCTACATGGAATTCCCTGAATTGGCGGAGGAGGAGCTAAAGGTGGCGGCCCAGGCCGAGGCGCGCCAGTCCATCCCCTTTCCGGCCGACAGCATTCAGTTCAGCTACACCAAGGTCCCCCCGCTCAAGAAGGGGGTGGGCGTGTTCTACGCCGCCGCCGTGTTGGGAGAAGTCCTGCGCGTGCGCCAGGTCTTGGAGCGCTCCGGCAGAGCGCCCAGTCGGGTGGAAATTCCGGCGCTGGCGCTGGCTCGCGAATTTCAACTCAATCACGGGCCCCCTGCCAGCTCGTTTTTTGCGCTGCTGCACCTGGGATTTTCGCGGACCCACTGGGTGGTGGTTCGCAACGGACACCCCTACTATGCGCGCGACTTTGCCTTTGGCGTGGGCGAATTCGTGCGAGCACTGCACGACCAGGACTGGGCGCAAGCCGAGCAGCTTCTGGCCAGCGCCGATTTCCGCAGCGCCCGCCTGGCCGCTCCCTTGCGCAAGTTGCAGCAAGAACTGCGGCGCACTCTCTCCGACTGCACCGAGCAACTGCAGGGGGAAACGCTGCCGCCGTTGTTAGACGTCTACCTATCGGGCGGCGGCGCCTGCGGCAACCTGGCCGAGGTGCTGGCGGAATCCTTGCGCCAACGGGTTTTGAACGACCACTGGGAGCACCTCAAGTGCCCACAACAACAGGCCCCGCTGTATAAGCTGGCGGCCGGATTGGCGATCTGATGATCTACCTGGGCGAACCCGACTCGAACCGTCAGGAAAAGCTGGGGCAGCTGCTGCAACGCTGGCATACTCGACCTTTTGGTGATTGTCAGCAGCTCTTCCAAGAGCTGCAGCGAGAGCCACCCCGCTTGCTCCTGCTCAACCTGCTGCTACCGGGAATGGACCCTTTCTTGATGGTCCGTCTGCTTAAATTCGACGCGCGCTTCAGCAGCATGCCGGTGCTCTGCCTCACTCCCTACCACGAACCCGGACTTCCCGACCGGCTCCACCGTCTGGGGGCGCGCGGCTGGCTGGCGCCCGATGCGGACTCGCACCTGCTGCTGGAGGCGGTGGAAACCCTGCTGGGTGAAGTGCAAGAAACTCCGCCGCGACTGGAAACCTCGGGCCTGGCCACGCGGGCCATGGCTCGCAAGTCGCCCGGTCTGCGCTTTCGGGCAGGAGCAAAAAGCTGAAGCCCGCCCTGCACTTTCTAGACCGCATCAATCAGGGGGATGCCGATGGCCTGGGTCAGCTGATGAGCGATGACCATGAGCTGCAAGTCTTCGAAGAGGAAGCGCTGGCCGGCCGGGCCGCCAACGTGCGCGCCTGGAAAGCCTATTTGCTGCCTTCCCCCGTTATCAGATCGAGCCCCAGAACGTGGCCGAGCAGGGGTCTCAGGTGGCCATCTTGGGTTCCACGGTGGGTTCTCATCTGCAATTGCCTCCCGAAGTCGAACGAGGCATGACTCTGATTTGGCTCAGCGAGGTGCGGGACGGCCAGCTAACCCATTGGCGGTTGCTGCCCGACACCCCCGAGAACCGCCGTAGCTTCGGTCTGCCCGCCGGCTAGTACAGCGGTCCCCTCGCGGGGGGACCCGGGGACCTGTGTGACCTCTCGAACAACCGTTAGGCTTGCTCAGTCTAAAGTTTGCTTAAGGAGCGTCATGAACAGCATCGAGATCCGAGTCCGCTACCCCTACAAAGGTGCCCAAATGGTCATTTTCAGTGAACTGAATTGGGAAGAGCCCATCCATCCCGTGGAAGTGGATGAGAAAAAGCATCTCACGCTGTTCCGGGTCGAAACCGACAAGACTTTCCTCTACTACAAGCCGTGCCTGATCCTCGGCGAGGAACGCCACTTTTGTCGCGGCGCCAACTACCTGGCCATTATGGCGGCCGATGAATACGAGATTTTCCCCCACTTCTTCGAGAAGAGCGTGGGCACCATCACCGACATTATGACCTTTGGCGAAGGCGAATCGGCTCGCTCGGTGCGCATCTATTTGCCGCCCGGCTACGAGGAGAACAGCCTGCGCCGCTACCCCGTTTGCTATATGCATGACGGCCACAACCTCTTCTTTCCTGAGGAAGCCTTCAGTGGACAGACCTGGGAAGTGACCCGCACCCTCACTTTGCTGGACAACATGAACGTGATCGACCCGGTCATCGTGGTGGCCATTTATCCCAAGGACCGCATGCACGAATACACCCACCCGGGCTACGAGGCCTACGCGAAATTTATTGTCGAGGTCATCAAGCCGCAGATAGACGAACACTTTCGCACTTTGACCGAGACGCGCTTCACGGCCGTGATGGGCTCCTCTCTGGGCGGCGTGGTATCGCTCTACATGGGCTGGGAGTATCCGCATGTTTTCGGCAAGGTGGCCTGCCTGTCGTCTACCTTCACCTGGAAAGACGACCTGATGGCACGGATTCGCGACGAAGACAAACGCGACCTGAAAATCTATATGGACAGCGGTTGGCCGGGAGACAACTTTGAAGTCAGCCGGGCCATGTTCGACTTGATGCAGCGGCAAGGCTACGAGGTCAACCAGGACGTGATGTATCTGGCCTTTCCCGAAGCCGGCCACGGCGAGAACGACTGGGCCACCCGAGTCCACATCCCCTTCCAATTCCTCTTCGCTCGCTACGCGGAAAACGACATCAAGCGTCTACGCGCCGGCAAGCAGCCCGCCAAAAATCCCCAATCCGTATCGATCTAAGGAGAATCAACATGCGAAAATCTATAGCTCTTTCCCTGACCGCACTGGCCCTGGTGGCGGGCTGCGCCACCACCCCCACCACCAACACCGAGCGGGCGGTAACCACCGAACAATCAGAAAAACAGATTCCCTCAGTTTCCCAGGACAAATCTACCGTCGTTTCGGTGGAAACTAACGGTAACAAACGAACAGACGGAACTTACCAGAGCCGTCGTTCGGACGCCGAGGGAGCAAGCGCCTCGGTCCAGGTGCACTCGGAAAAGTCGAGCGCCAACGGCGACAACAGCCAGCACAGCAAAGTGATGAAGGTCAGTTCGGACGGCACGGAGATGGGCTATACCCAGGATGACAAAAACGTGGCCGTCACGGGATCCAATGTGACCAAGGACTTCACCGTGGAGGGACAGGACGTGTCCGTCTCGGGCAGCGGCAACACGCTGTCCTTCAAAGGATCCAGCCATGGACTTTCGGTGACCGGCAACGACAATCACATTCTGGTGGAAAATGCCGCCCTGGTGGATGTGACCGGACAGAACAATCAGGTCACTTATTCCGGAAGCAAGCCTGAGATCACGAAGGCCGGCGAGGGAAATCTGGTGAATCCCCAGTAGAGCGTGAAGACATTCTGGCTGCTGCTGCGGGAAACCTATTCCGAATGGTCGACCAATAAGGCGCCCCGGTTGGCGGCCGCGTTATCTTATTACACGCTGTTCGCCATGGCGCCGTTGCTGGTCATTATCATTCAAATCGGAGCCATGCTGATCGGCGGCGGCAACGCCGCCGGGCATCATCGCCAGCTCACCCTGGTGATGGAAGGGTATCTGCAGTCCAGCCTGGGTCCGGCGGCAGCCAAAACCGTGGCAGACTTGGTGGAAGCGACGGTGGCCAAGCAGGCTCAGGGGATGTTGTCGGCCACTCTCGGCTGGATGATGATGCTGCTGGCCGCGGTGGGCCTGTTTGGCGCCTTAAAGGATGCTCTCAACACCATCTGGGAATGTCACCCGCCGGCAGCCCCGCGCAGCTGGCCGAAACTGGTCAAAGAGCGATTGGTCTCCTTTTTGCTGATCGCCGGCATTGCCTTGCTCCTGCTGCTATCCCTGGCCAGCAACGCGATCATGGCGACGTTGGATAACTGGCTGCCGATGGGGCATGAGATCCTGCAGGCCTTCAATCTGGCGGTCGCCTTGGGACTGGCCACCTTGCTCTTCGCCTTCATCTTTAAGTATTTGCCCGATTTGCGCATTCGCTGGAGCGATGTTTGGACCGGGGCGGTGGTGACCACCGTGCTCTTTGCGCTGGGCCAGCTCCTTTTATCCTTGTATCTGAGCCGGTTCGCGGCCACTTCCACCTTTGGCGCCGCGGGGTCACTGGTAGTGTTGCTGGTGTGGGTCTATTACCAGGCTCAGATTCTCTTGTTTGGCGCGGAATTTACCCGCGTCTACGCCAACCGCCTGGGTTCTCGTCAATAAAAATTGGTCTTGAGAATGTTGTGGGTGCGTGTGTAAGTATTCTGCCGGTCGAGCCGGAGCTTTTCCGGCTTCATGCAAATGCGCTTTTCGCGGAACTCGGCCAGCGCACGGGCCATCATCTTGGCGGAGGGGAAGCGCTGATCGCGGTCCAGAGCGGTGGCCCGATCGAGTAAAGGCTGTAATTCGTCGTGGGCGGTGGCGTTGTAGCTGCGAATGCGGTCGAGGCGGCGGGGTGTGCGCGGCGGTCGCTCGTCGGTCAGCATTTCCCACATCAGCACCCCCAGGGCATAGAGGTCGGCGCGCGTGTCGCTCTGCTGCCCGGAATTGGGATACTGTTCGGGAGCAGCATAACCGGGAGTGCCCAGGCAGATGGTGTCCTCGCAGCGACCCAGCACTTCAGTGACCTCGGCATCGTCTGATTGCATGGGCAGGCATTCCAAGGTTCGCTCGTTCTGATTGGAAAGGCGGCAGATGCCGAAGTCGATCAATTTAATGGAACCATCCGAAGCCAACATCAAATTGCCGGGCTTGAGATCGCGAAAAATGATCGGATTCGGCCTCTGGGCATGCAGATAGGCCAGCGCATCGCAAATCGTCTCGGCCAGCCCCACCACAAAATCCTGCAAAAACGCGCCCCGATTGGCATTCAGAACCTGGCGCAAGGTGTAGCCGGGGACATATTCCATGACCAGGTAAAGGGAATTGCCCTCAGTAAAAAAGTCCCGGCGAGCCACGATGCCCGGGTGGCTCAGCCAGCTGAGCACTTTTTGTTCCTGGTCAAAGAAACTATGCAATTCCTCCATGGTGTGCCGGGAATCCAGCGTCAATTCCATTTCTTTGATGGCCCAAAAACGGTCCGGCGCTTTGGTATCGACGGCCTGGTAGACGGTGCCGAAGGCGCCCCGACCCAGTTCCTTGACCAGGGCATATTTTCCGACTTCGCGCACCACCCGCAGATCTTCCAAGACGATGGGCGCGGGCTTGGGCACGGGCTTGGGGGTTACGGTTTTTTTGGGGGCCGGCGGCAGATCGTGGAGTTCTGCGGCCCGGCCGTTGATGCGAAAGGCGACAGCCAGCAGCAGGCCGAGGGCCACAAATCCGAGCATGAGGCGGGCGACCTCCAGGGCATGTCCGGAGTAATAGACTCCGATGCTACCCATGGACAGCAACGCCCCCAAATTCAACCACATCGCCCTGGCGCGGTTCACCCGGGCCACTTCGTCGCCGAGGAGAATGCTCCCGCGCCCGCGAACGACCCAAACACAAATGGCGAAGGATCGGGAAGTTCCGGGCGACGGCACGGTGGTGCTGGGGAGTTCTGGCCAGGTTGGCGGCGGTGAAGTCCCTGTTGTGCGCTTTACCACGGGTTCTCAGGCGGGCAAGACGGTGCGTCTGGAAAACGGCACGCTGACGCTGGGGCGAGGCAGTGAAAACGATCTGGTGGTGGACGATCGCGGTGTGAGCCGACTGCATCTCAAGCTGATAGTTCAGGGCAGTCGCGTCCATCTCTATGATCAAAATTCCACCAACGGAACCCAGGTTGGCTCCAAGCGGGTGGATCAGGCGACCTTGGAAGACGGCGACCTGATTTTGGTGGGCACCAACGTGAAGATGCGCTTTCTTTTGCTGGACCCGGAAGAGAAAGAAGTCGAGCAGAAGCTCTATGAAGGCGCCCACCAAGATGCTCTCACCAACGTGGCCAATCGACGCAGTTGGATGCAGCAGGCCGAAAAAGCCCTGAGTGCCTCGGGACAGCGGAAACGTCCTTTGAGTGTGGCCATCTGCGATCTGGACCACTTCAAGCAAGTCAACGACACCCACGGGCATGCCGCCGGCGATGCTGTGCTCATTGAATTCTGCCGGCGCACGCGCGGTTTGGGCCGCGACGTACTGGTCGGCCGCCTGGGCGGTGAAGAGTTTGCCATTGTGCTCCCCGGATTTGACGCCGAGCGAGCCTTGAACCGGATGCAGCGCCTGCGCGCGGAGGTCGAGTCCCCCCATTTCGCCCTTTCCAGCGACGTTTCCATTCCAATCACCGTCAGCATCGGGGTGGTGACCGTCAGCAATCCAGGCGAGGCCCGCCTGGACGACCTGATCAAGCGCGCCGATGCAGCCCTTTATGCAGCCAAAAAAGCCGGCCGCAATCGCGTCCAGGGGGCGGAGGTCGAGCACATAAAACCCGTGGTCGAGGAAGAAACGGCCTCTTTAAAGCTGAAACAGAAGCGCCGCAACACGCGCACTCCCTGTGAAGGCGACATTTACCTGGCCTGGCAAGGCCAGGATCTGGTGGCGGAGATCTGCGACATCGGCATCGGGGGACTCAGCGTCAAACTGAAAGCCCCCCTGGCGCTCGGCGAAGTCGTGGAAATCCGCTCGCCCTTCCATCAGCAATCGATGGTGCAGGCGGCCGTCAAATGGACCCACCAGGACCGAATCGGCCTGAGCTTTGTGGATTCTCCGGCGGATTTGCGCAAGTCGTGGGTCAACCAGGTGCTCAAAGACCTGGGTCTCACCGCTCAGACCGCGCGCGAACGGCGCAACCACTCGCGACTTCCCGTCAATTTACCGATGACCCTGCAGGCGCCCGTGGGGACCTACTCGGCCACCGTGGTCAATCTAGGGCTGGGCGGAGTCTGCGCGCAATCGGCGCTGGCCCCCCCCGTCGGGCTAACGGGCACCGTGCAACTGGGAGAGCTCAAAGTGCATGCCCGGGTCGTCTGGGTCAAGGCTCCCCACTACGGCCTCAAATTCGCCCCTCTGGGCAAATCGCAGGTCGCTTATATCCAACGCGTGGTGGACATTCCCTAAAGACCCTGGCGCGGCTCGGCCACCACGGTGGGCTGAGGCGGCTCTTGCTGGGCCAGGTCCTGCAAAATCATGGGGGTGTAGATCGATTGGACCGCGGCCAACCGCAGGCGTAGCGCCTCCGCGTCGGGCCGGGAGGCCAGTTCGGTGGCGTGATACTCCACGAACTGGCCTACCGGGAAAGTCTCCCAGAGGTTGTGGCTGTGCTCGTAGACATTGACCACGGTGGCGATGGTGGTGTCGCTGACCTGAGGCAGCAAGGCCAGCGCCAGCAGAGCCTGACGGCGGGCCAACACATCCTTTTCGTTGATAAGCAGTTGATCGAGCCAGGCTTCGATGACCTGACGGTCCTGCACGGTGGTGGCCGGATGGATGGCGATGGTTCCCAGCAGCGCCGTAGTCTGCTCGTGAGGCAACTTGGGATATTCTTGCATCAACTGCTGACTCAGGCTGACCAACTGAGTCTCGGGAATATTCAGAGCGGTAAAGATCTTGGTGTGCTCCTCGGGCGCGAGCCGCGCGACTTTCTGGTCGTCAAATCCGCGGGTCCAGAGTACCACCCTTTTGTTGCCCAGGATCTTGGTGACGCCGGATTGCGGTCCGATTTGGAGGCGACGCACGGTATTCAGCAGGCGGGTCGCGGGAAAAGGCTCCCTCGCCGGGCCGGGTTCTAGTTCGACCACAGTGGGTTCCGGGTCCACGGAAAGCGGCTGAATGACCGGCTTTTCAATCGGGGGGGTAGTGGTCAAAGGAGTGCCTGGTAAGCCCCAGGCCTGGTTGGCGAGCATGGCCAGGGCCAAGGTGATGAAGGTCTTTTTCATGGACGACTCCTTGCTGTGTGCGGTTTCTCCTAGCATAGGCCGCGCCGGCGCCGAGCGCACGGGATCGGTCTACCCCGGTGGGGGCACCCCGGTAAGAAAGCCGGGCAGTTAAAGCTTTCCTAAAGTCTTTCCTTACACTTCCTTTAGAACTTTCGCATGAGTCTAAACAGTGCCGGGGTGTAATCGAGAAAAAGGAGGTCCCCTATGGAAGTAAAGCACCGAATTCTCGTGATTGACGATGAGGAGTCCATCGTTGACTCCATCTGCTTCGCTCTGGAACGCGAAGGCTATGAGGTTCAATGCGCCAACAGCGCGGCCGAGGCGCTCAAAGCGCTGGACAAAGCTCTCCCCGACCTGGTGCTGTTAGACGTGATGCTACCGGATCGCTCAGGGCTTGACCTGTGCACCTTTATCCGCTTCCTGGGCGAGGCTCCGATCCTGATGTTGAGCGCGCGCGACAGCCTGGAGGACAAGGTTCTTGGCCTGGAGGCCGGCGCCGACGATTACCTGGTGAAGCCTTTCAAATTCAAGGAATTGATCGCGCGCGTGCGCGCGTTGCTGCGCCGCTGGAAGAAAAGCGAGGGCGTCAATACCCTGCAACTGGGTGATCTCAAGCTGGAACCGGCCCGGCGCACCTTCTTCCAATCCGGCGAAGCGGTGGAGCTCACCCTGCGTGAATTCGAATTGCTGGAATACTTTATGCGCCGCCCGCGCCGGGTAGTCAGCCGGGACGAGCTTCTCAACAGCGTCTGGCACCTGCCCACACCGGCCGAAACCAACGTGCTGGAAGTGCACATCAGCTCCCTGCGTAGCAAGCTACGCGACATAGACAAGAAACTGATCCGCACGGTGCGTGGCGTGGGTTATTCCCTGGGTGGATAACTGGACCCGCCGACTGTCGCTGCGCTGGCTTGGAACCAGCCTTTTAATCACGGTGCTCAGCCTGTTGCTGGGACTGACCGGCCTGGTGACCTACAAGGTCATGCGCGATGTACTCTGGATCAGCAGCTTGCGCAATATGGATTACCAGGTGATGTCGGCTCTGGGGATGACTCAGGGAAGCATGGTTGCGGACGTGTCCCGAGACGAATTCCGCCGCTTGATTCACGAGGGGGTACCAGCTCCGACCGACTGGCCGAGCCAGGCCCGGGCCTTTAGCGGTGGGATCTACGCTGTGCAACTGCTGGACGCTCAGGGACAACTTCTGTCCGTCTATCCCCCGGGACCACGGCCGTTTGTGCCGGACGCCTCAAAACTGCAAAAGCTGAAGGCCAACTTCCTGTCGCATCAGGGACCGGCCCGCCTTCCCTACGAAGGCCCGGGGCAGCGTCAGGTTTTGCTAGCTCCCCTCAGTCAGGCCGGCCAGCTGGTTGGCTTCGCGGTCCTATCCAACAACTGGTTTCCCAGCGAAACCTTCCTCTCCGCCTTCGCCACGGGAGCCCTGCTCATCGCGAGCGGCATTGTGTTGACGGTGGTGCTGGTCTATCTGGCCCTGCTGCGCCAACTCAGCCGCCCTCTGCAACAGCTCCTGCTGTGCGCCCGCCAGGTCACCGGGGGCGACCTCTCGGTGCGCACCATGCTGCCTTCGGGCGCCAATGAAATCTATCGAATCGGCTCGACTTTCGATCGCATGCTGGAACGCCTGGAATGGCTCTTTCAGACCCAGAAGAACTTCGTGGCCGATGTTTCCCATGAATTGCGCACGCCCCTGACGGCCCTGACCGGACAACTGCACATTGTGCGCACCCTGCGCGACCGTCCGGAGGATCCGCGCGCCGGCAAAGCCTTGGACCGCTGTGAGGATGAACTGGAGCGTATGGTGGAGCTGGTGGAAGACCTGCTGACCTTGGTGCGTGCCGAGGACCTGCCCCTACAGGGAGCATCGTTTGCGGCCGGCGAGTTGATCGACGAGTGCATCCACGACCTGCAGATGATTTTTCCCGAAAGTCTGCTGCAGCGGCATCCGGGGGAATTGTTGTTGTGGGGCCAACGCGACGCCCTCAAACGGGCTCTCCTGAATGTGTTGGAAAACGCCTGCAACTATTCTCCGCGGGGAGCGCCGATAGAAGTTTGGACCGAGCAAACGGCCGACTTCAACGTGGTGCATGTGAAAGATCGCGGCCCGGGCATCGCGCCAGAGTGGATTCCGCGCCTGGGCCAGCGATTCTTCCGGCCGGATCCTTCGCGCTGTAGGCAAACCGGCGGGTCCGGACTGGGATTGTCCATCGTCAAAACCACGCTGGAGCGGCACGGCGGCAAACTGGCCATTCACAGCCAGGTGTCCCAATTCACTTTGGTATCCATGCACCTTCCGCGCGGTTAAACGTACTTAGGTAACTCAGTTTTTCCCGTTCGGAGCCCTATTCTGAGGTGGGGAGTTGGCGCTGAGATGGAGGATTTCGAACATGAATAGTTCACCCGGTATGCGGTTTCTGGCTGCCCTACCCCATCTGGGATACCTGCCCGTAGCTCTGGCTCTAGGGTATGCCATCGCAGAGCCTTCGACGGCTCCCGCCCTTTTCGGCATCGCCGTGCTCTACACGGTGCTGGCTCTGATTGCCTTTCGACGCGAACCCAAAGACATGTTTCTCCGTGAGCATCTCCATGAAGCCCGCCGCTACCACAGCTGGGGCGCCGTTACGGCGATGTCCCTGTTGACGGCCTCGATCTACTTCGCCGTCTTCACCTGGGGACTGGGAGCGCTGGTGGCCCTGTGTCTGGCACCGGTCGCTATCCTACTCTGGATGGTCCCTACCTGGGCCGCCGCCTACGACGCTATCCGGGGTCACTCCCACCATTACATGGTATGGAGTCACGCCTACATCATGAGCCTGCTGCGTGGACAACGCAAGCCGAGCTTGGTGGACTGAAGCTCACACTACCGGAAGTGCGGGCGCCGGGCCCTGGAACCCGGCGTCCGCTGCTGCCCGATTGATAGAAAAAACTTATCGCCGCCCCCAGTTTTCGTATTGGACCGCGTTCCCCGGACTCCGTATGGTAGGTCCAACCTACTTTACGGAGTCTTTCTGTGTGGATTGTCCGCCTGGCCCTGAGACGGCCTTATACTTTTCTGGTGATGGCCGCCCTGATGCTGATTTTCGGCCTGGGCTCGATCAGCAAAATGTCCACCGACATTTTCCCCGATATCGACATTCCCGTGGTCAGCGTCATCTGGACCTACTCGGGGCTGCCCGCCGACGAAATGGAGCGGCGAATCACCACCTACAGCGAATACGGCCTCTCCAATAACGTCAACGACATTCGCAGCATTGAATCGCAGACCTACGACGGGGTCTCGGTCATCCGCCTGTATTTTCATCCCGGCGTCAAAATCGAGAGCGCCATTACTCAAGCCACGGCCAGTTCGCAGTCGATTATCCGGCGAATGCCCACAGGTGTTCTGCCTCCCACCATCCTGCGTTACACGGCCGCCAGCGTGCCCATTCTGCAGCTCAGTCTGAGCAGCCAGTCGCTTTCCGAAACCGAACTCTACGACTACGGAATGTATCAGGTGAGGCGGGCCCTGGGGGTGGTGCGCGGCTCCACTCTGCCCACTCCCTATGGCGGCAAGCAACGCCAGATTCGCGTCGACCTCAAGCCCTCGGCCATGCAGGCCATGAACATCTCGCCGCGCGACGTCAACGACGCGCTCAACCTGCAAAACCTGGCCCTACCCAGCGGCAATGCGCGCGTGGGCGATATCGACTATCGCGTGCAAATCAACAACAGCCCCTCCTTGTCTGAAGGTATCGGCGACCTGCCGGTGCGCAACGAGGACGGACGCATCGTCTACATCCGCGACCTGGCCACCGTGCA
>Ga0075012_10005219_pt1 | contig 11947 bp, 14 predicted proteins | sample All_14_2_FD_71474 | JGI IMG/M metagenome (GOLD analysis project Ga0075012, IMG submission 71474) | Freshwater microbial communities in response to fracking from Pennsylvania, USA - Allegheny Zone_MetaG_DW_15 | ecosystem: Environmental > Aquatic > Deep subsurface > Groundwater > Drilled...
GCGCAGAGCAGGCTCAGCAGCAATAAAAGGACAGGTCATGTCTGCACCATTCATGCGAGTCGTTGAACTCTCTGCTTTTGGCGGACCGGAAGTGCTTCGCCTGGCGCAGCGCCCCATGCCGGTGGCTGCAGAAGGTGAGGTGTTGATTCGTGTGACGGCGTCTGGTGTCAATCGCCCTGATGTGCTTCAGCGCATGGGGCGGTATGCACCTCCGCCAGGTGCCTCCGACATTCCTGGGTTGGAAGTCGCAGGGGTGGTCGAGTCCGGTGACGCTGAGGCCATGGCAAGCGTCGGCATTCGGCGCGGTGACCGGGTTTGTGCTCTGGTCAGCGGAGGAGGCTATGCCGATCATTGTGTGGCGCCTGCTGGTCAATGTCTGCCTGTGCCCTCAGGTCTGACAGACCTCGAAGCGGCGTCCCTGCCTGAAACCGCGTTCACTGTATGGAGCAATGTTTTTGACCGTGGTCAGTTGACGGCGGGTGAAACTTTGCTGGTGCATGGTGGTACCAGTGGGATTGGCGTGATGGCCATCCAATTGGGCAAAGCGTTTGGGGCCAGTGTTCTCGCAACTGCTGGCTCGGATGACAAATGCGCTGCCTGCCTTGAGTGGGGTGCTGACCACGCCATCAATTACCGCTCTCATGATTTTGCCCGGGAGGCGATGCGGCTCACGGATGGCGTAGGTGTGAACGTGGTGCTGGACATGGTGGCTGGCAGCTATGTTGCCCGCAATGTATCGTGCCTGGCGGAAGATGGACGGGCGGTGATCATTGCTGTCCAGGGCGGCGTCAAGGCGGAGCTTGATGCAGGTCTGGTATTGCGCAGACGACTCACGTTGACCGGATCAACACTTCGCCCTCGTTCTGTGGCGTTCAAATCGGCCATTGCCCGTGCTTTGCGGGCGCAGGTCTGGCCTCTCTATGAAAGCCAGCGACTGAAGTCTTGTGTGCACGAAGTCTTTCCCGCCCAGGATGCTTCACGCGCGCATGCATTGATGGAGTCTGGCGCTCACATCGGTAAGCTGGTGCTCGATTGGTCTGCGGTGTCCTCTTTTTGACGTTGAGGAGTGGATATGAAAAAACTCGTGGTTGGCAATTGGAAGATGAATGGCAGCCTTGGTGCCAACAGGCAACTGCTGGAATCTGTTGTAGCCGGGATGCCTAAAGGTGAGCTGTGTGATGCCGCAGTGTGTGTGCCGAGTATCTACCTGTTTCAAATTCAAGATCTTTTGGGGAAAACTGATTTGAAGTGGGGTGCGCAAGATGTGTCTGCCCACGAGCAAGGGGCGTACACGGGGGAAATCAGTGCGGCCATGCTGAGAGATCTGGGTTGTCGGTTCACATTGGTGGGGCATTCCGAGCGCAGGCTCTACCATGGCGAATCAGATCAGATCGTTGCTGCCAAGGCTCAGCGCGCACTCTCCTGTGGCGTTGCCCCCATCGTTTGTGTGGGCGAGTCGTTGGCGGAAAGAGAGGCTGGGGAGACGATGACTGTCGTCAAGCGCCAATTGGCTGCTGTCATTCACGCCGTGGGTCATTGTGTGTCTGAGATTGTGGTTGCTTACGAGCCTGTATGGGCTATTGGCACTGGCAGAACAGCCAGTCCTGAGCAAGCGCAGGAGGTCCACGCAGTATTGAGAAATCAGTTGATCGCAGCTTGCGGACATTCGTCTGCTGTGCCGCGCATCTTGTATGGTGGGAGCATGAACGCCACCAACGCCACCGACTTGCTGGCGCAGCCTGATATCGACGGTGGCTTGATCGGCGGAGCTTCATTGAAAGCCGCCGATTTTCTGTCTATTCTGTCCGCAGCGTCTGCGGAGTGAGTTTGGTAATTTTCAAGGAGTTATTGTGAGCATTCTTTCTACTGTCATGCAGGTGCTGCAAATCGTGTCTGCAGTCATCATGATTGGCTTGATTCTTGTCCAGCATGGAAAGGGGGCTGATGCAGGTGCTGCATTTGGCAGCGGGGGGTCTGGATCTGCCAGCCTGTTTGGGGCCAGTGGAAGTGCCAATTTTCTCTCGCGGAGCACGGCGGTTCTGGCGACTGTTTTCTTGGTCAGTACGTTGATGCTCGCATCTCTGGGGGGGCAGCGCCCTGCTTCCGGTAGTGGCAGTGTTCTCGAAACGGCAGCACCTGCTGCCATCGTTCCTGCCACTGCGGGCGAAGTGCCTGCCAATGCAGCGGGCGCAGCCCAAATCCCTGGCAAGTAAAGTCAGCGTTTTCGGATGATGACTTGGTACAGATGGAGCCATGTTGTGGCCGAGCACCTTTTTTTCAAGTTACAATGGAGAGCTTGAACACATTGAAGGCAACCTTCGGTGTTCAAGTATTTATCAGCCGACGTGGTGAAATTGGTAGACACGCTATCTTGAGGGGGTAGTGGCGAAAGCTGTGCGAGTTCGAGTCTCGCCGTCGGCACCAATGTTAAAAATCAAGACGCCCATGCGGCGTCAGCGGAGCCACAGAATGGAGCTTGAACAGTATTTACCGGTTCTTTTGTTCATTCTTGTTGGCATTGCAATCGGCATCATTCCGCAGGTCTTGGGTTACATATTGGGTCCCAACAAGCCTGATGCTGAAAAGAATTCACCTTACGAATGTGGATTTGAGGCGTTTGAAGACGCTCGGATGAAGTTTGACGTTCGCTATTACCTGGTTGCGATTCTGTTCATCCTTTTTGATCTTGAGATTGCATTTTTAATTCCCTGGGCTGTTGCCTTTTCGGATATTGGCCTAACGGGTTTTGTCGCTGGCGTGGTCTTTCTGGGTATTCTGGTCGTTGGCTTTGCCTACGAATGGAAAAAAGGCGCCCTTGACTGGGAATGACTGACGGAGCTGCTCATGATTGAGGGTGTTTTCAAAGAGGGTTTTGCCACGACGAGTTACGACTCTGTGGTGAACTGGGCCAAAACAGGGTCTCTGTGGCCAATGACTTTCGGGTTGGCTTGCTGTGCGGTGGAAATGATGCATGCAGCCACTGCGCGCTACGATTTAGCTCGCTTTGGCGCAGAAGTCTTTCGCGCAAGTCCTCGTCAGTCTGATTTGATGATTGTTGCGGGAACCTTGTGCAACAAAATGGCCCCCGCACTCCGCAAGGTTTACGACCAGATGGCTGAGCCCCGATGGGTGCTCTCAATGGGGTCGTGTGCAAACGGTGGGGGTTATTACCACTACAGCTACTCGGTAGTGCGAGGCTGTGATCGTATCGTTCCTGTGGATGTGTATGTTCCAGGTTGCCCACCAACTGCCGAAGCTTTGCTTTATGGGATCATTCAGTTGCAGCAAAAAATCAGGCGTACCAATACCATTGCGCGCGTCTGACGCCAATTTCCATCAAACATGTCAAAAGTTGTACTTGCGCCTGCTGCTTTGGGGGCTGTGATCTCTCGTGTGCTAAATGGTGTGCCTCACGTCATTCGGATCTCACGTGGAGAGGTCACGTTAATTGTGGGTATTACCGACTATTTGCGGATCATGCAGCTGCTGCGTGACGATGAGTCGTTGATGTTTGAGCAGTTGATGGATCTCTGTGGGGTCGATTACCTCGACTATGAAGGCGGGAGCAAGTTCCCTGGCCGTTTTGCTGTGGTATCTCACTTGCTGTCTGTAAGTTTAAATCACCGCGTGCGTGTCCAGGTAATGGCTGAAAGCGAAGATTTCCCTCGCATACCCTCTGTCAGTTTTCTCTGGAATTCCGCGGCCTGGTACGAAAGAGAAGCTTTTGATCTGTATGGAATCGTGTTTGATGGCCATGACGATTTGAGGCGCATTCTTACCGACTATGGCTTTATCGGGCATCCCTTTCGCAAGGATTTTCCGATCTCAGGTCATGTGGAAATGCGCTATGACGCCGATCGGCAGCGGGTTGTCTATGAGCCTGTGTCCATTGAACCTCGTGAAAATACGCCAAGAATTGTGCGTGAAGACAACTACGGAGGCTTGCACTGAGGGCTAATCTCAGTGTTTGAACCGCATGGCTGAAATTAAAAACTACACGCTCAATTTTGGACCGCAGCACCCGGCAGCACATGGTGTTTTGCGTTTGGTTCTGGAGTTGGATGGAGAGGTGGTGCAGCGCGCTGATCCTCACATAGGCTTGTTACACAGGGCTACAGAAAAGCTCGCTGAGCACAAAACGTTTATTCAGTCGTTGCCTTACATGGACAGACTTGATTACGTCTCCATGATGTGCAATGAGCATGCATATTGTTTGGCTATTGAAAAATTGCTGGGCATTGATGTGCCCATCCGTGCACAGTACATCCGTGTGATGTTTTCAGAAATCACACGATTGTTGAACCATCTGATGTGGCTTGGTTCACATGGAAACGATTGCGGTAGTTCAACAATCTTGATTTATGCGTTCCGGGAGCGTGAAGATCTTTTTGATATGTACGAGGCCGTTTCTGGTGCGCGCATGCACGCTGCCTATTTCAGGCCTGGTGGTGTCTACCGGGATTTGCCAAGCAGTATGCCTCAGTACAAGGCGAATAAAGTTCGCAACGCACGCGGTATAGCTGACCTGAATCAAAATCGCCAAGGATCTCTGCTTGATTTTATCGAAGACTTTACTCAGCGATTTCCAGTTTATTTGGCTGAATATCATACCTTGCTGACAGACAACCGGATTTGGAAGCAAAGAACTGTTGGGATTGGCGTTGTTTCTCCGGAGAGGGCACTGAATCTTGGTATGACGGGGCCCATGCTGCGAGGTTCGGGTATTGCATGGGACTTGCGAAAAAAGCAACCTTATGACGTTTATGATCAAGTAGATTTTGATGTTCCTGTTGGAAAAACAGGTGATTGCTATGATCGTTACCTCGTTCGCATGGAGGAAATGAAGCAATCCAATCGGATAATTAAGCAATGCGTTGATTGGTTGCGTATTAATCCCGGACCGGTGATCACTTCCAATCACAAGGTTGCGCCTCCATCTAGAGAATCCATGAAATCTAGCATGGAAGAATTGATTCATCATTTCAAGTTGTTCTCCGAAGGTTTTCATGTTCCCGAAGGTGATGCCTACGCAGCTGTAGAGCATCCTAAGGGTGAATTCGGCATTTATCTAGTGAGCGATGGGGCAAATAAACCTTATCGATTGAAGATTCGAGCCCCAGGCTTCGCCCATCTTGCGTCATTGGATGAAATGGCTAAAGGTCATATGCTTGCAGATGCAGTGGCGATCATTGGAACAATGGACATTGTTTTTGGAGAGATTGATCGATGATCTCAAAATCGACACGCGATCGCTTTGAACGGGAGGTTGCAAAATATCCAGTTGAGCAGCGCCAATCAGCGGTTATGGCCTGTTTGTCTATTATTCAAGATGAATTTGGCTATGTCAGTGTTGAAAGTGAACGCGAGTTAGCTGAATATTTGAATATGGCCCCAATGGCTGTTCATGAAGTAACAACCTTTTACAACATGTACAACCAGCATCCAGTTGGTCGGTACAAGTTGAATGTTTGTACCAATCTTCCTTGCCAGTTGCGTCAAGGGTATGAAGCTTTGGAGCACCTGGAAAAGAAACTAGGTATTCGAATGGGGCAAACAACAGGTGACGGGCTATTTACACTTCAGCAAAGTGAATGTTTGGGGGCTTGTGCCGATGCTCCCGTCTTGCTTGTCAATGACCGTCAAATGTGCAGTTACATGTCTAATCAAAAATTGGATCAGTTGATTGACGGACTGAAGGCAGCTGAGGTTAAGCAATGACTGCCGACCATGTTATCTCTCAATTCGCCGCAACAGGTGCAGAAACTTGTTTTCATGGGCGACATATAAATCCACAGATTTATGCTGACTTGACAGGTGAAAACTGGCACTTATCTGACTATATAGAAAGAGGTGGATATCAGGCGCTTAAGCGGATTCTTGGTGCAGATGGCTCGCCCGGCCTCAGTCAAGATGATGTCATCGCCACGGTAAAAGAGTCTGCATTGCGTGGACGTGGGGGGGCTGGTTTTCCCACGGGACTCAAGTGGAGTTTTATGCCCAGGCAGTTTCCTGGACAGAAGTATTTGGTTTGCAACTCCGATGAGGGCGAACCAGGTACGTGCAAAGACCGCGACATTCTTCACTACAACCCGCATGTGGTTATTGAAGGTATGGCCATTGCGGCTTATGCTATGGGGATTTCAGTGGGTTATAACTATATCCATGGTGAAATCTTCAGTACTTACGCCCGTTTTGAAGCTGCACTGGAAGAAGCCCGCGCCGCTGGTTTCTTAGGTGATCGAATTCTCGGTTCAGTTTTCTCATTTCAGTTGCACGCTGCCCATGGTTTCGGTGCGTATATCTGTGGAGAAGAGACAGCTTTGTTGGAGTCGCTTGAGGGGAAAAAAGGGCAGCCGCGCTTCAAGCCGCCCTTTCCCGCAAGTTTTGGCTTGTATGGTAAACCCACAACAATCAACAACACAGAAACCTTTGCCGCTGTCCCGTGGATTATCCGCAATGGGGGGGCTGCTTATCTCGCCTGCGGAAAACCCAACAACGGTGGGACAAAAATTTTTTCAGTCAGCGGAGATGTCCAACGTCCAGGCAACTATGAAGTCCCCATGGGCACGCCTTTTGCCAAGTTACTTGAACTTGCTGGCGGCGTGAGGGCTGGTCGAAGATTGAAGGCGGTGATACCAGGCGGCTCTTCGATGCCCGTGCTTCCTGCCGACATCATGATGTCCACAGACATGGACTACGATTCGATTTCAAAGGCAGGGTCAATGTTAGGCTCTGGAGCTGTCATTGTCATGGACGACAGCCGTTGCATGGTCAAGAGCCTGCTCAGGTTATCTTATTTTTACATGCATGAATCGTGCGGGCAATGCACGCCTTGTCGGGAAGGTACAGGATGGCTTTGGCGCATGTTGGACCGGATTGAACATGGGCAAGGCAGGCCTTCTGATTTGGAGCTTTTGAATTCAGTGTCTGACAGCATTCAAGGGCGAACAATTTGTGCACTTGGCGACGCAGCCGCAATGCCCGTGCGGGCGATGATCAAGCATTTCCGCCACGAGTTCGAGCACCATATTGAGCACAAGACGTGCATGGTCCCGGTACACACGCCTGAGGTCATTTGAAAATGGTAGAAATTGAACTCGACGGTAAAAAAGTAGAAGTCTCCCCTGGCAGTATGGTTATGCATGCTGCTGAGAAGGCGGGTGTGTACATTCCTCATTTTTGCTATCACAAGAAGCTCTCCATTGCAGCGAACTGCCGCATGTGCTTGGTTGATGTGGAAAAGGCGCCCAAGCCCATGCCTGCGTGTGCGACGCCCGTAACGCAGGGAATGGTCGTGCGTACCAAGAGTGAGAAAGCTATCAAAGCTCAGCAGTCCGTTATGGAATTTCTGCTGATCAATCACCCTCTTGATTGCCCTATTTGTGATCAAGGGGGTGAGTGCCAGTTGCAAGATCTGGCTGTTGGCTATGGGGCTTCCAAGTCGCGTTACGAGGAAGAGAAGAGGGTGGTTGCACACAAGGAGGTGGGGCCGCTCATTTCCATGGAGGAGATGAGCCGCTGCATCCATTGCACGCGATGTGTTCGTTTCGGTCAAGAAATCGCCGGTGTGATGGAGTTGGGAATGTCCCATCGCGGTGAACACTCCGAAATCGAGACGTTCTTAGGCCAATCAATTGATTCGGAACTGTCCGGAAACATGATTGATGTGTGCCCCGTCGGTGCATTGACCAGCAAGCCTTTTCGATACAGTGCCCGCACGTGGGAGATGTCTCGGCGAAAATCAGTCAGTCCTCATGACTCCACGGGCTCTAATTTAGTGGTTCAAGTGAAGAACCATAGAGTTATGCGTGTTGTTCCATTCGAGAACGAAGCCGTCAACGAATGCTGGATCGCTGACAGGGATCGGTTTTCTTATGAAGCGTTGAATAGCGCTGAGCGCTTGACCCACCCCATGCTGAAACAAGGGGGTAGTTGGAAGACGGTAGACTGGCAGACTGCCCTTGAGTACGTTGCCAATGGACTGACCGATATTAAGACCAAGCACGGTTCAGAAGCCATTGGTATGTTGGCCAGCCCTCACAGTACTCTGGAGGAGTTGTATTTGGCTGCTGGGTTGATCCGCGGCTTAGGTTCGGACAATATTGACCATCGTTTGCGGCATGCGGACCACTCGGGTTTTCGGACTGTGTTGTGGTTAGGGCGGAGCATTGCGTCGCTATCAACCTTGGACCGTGTGCTTGTCGTCGGCTCAGAACTGAGAAAGGAGCATCCGCTGTTTGCGCAGCGTATGCGTCAGGCTGCCAAGCGAGGGTGTCAGATCAATGTTGTGTCTGAGACGCAACCCGACTGGGCGCTACCAATTGCCAACGCCATGTCAATCTTCAGCGGCGCGTGGGTAACCGCACTCGCAAAAGTTGCTGCCTCTATGGCCAAATCACTCGGCATTCCGGCACCAGTAGATTCTGTGTCGCCCGATGCTGTCTCCGATTCGATTGCGTTGTCTTTGCTGTCAGGCACTGAGAAAGCAGTGCTGTTGGGCAATGCAGCGGCACATCATCAAAAGGCCAACAGCCTGTTGGCTTTGGCAGTTTGGATTGGAAGACACTCCGGTGCCACGGTGGGCTATTTGACCGAGGCAGCGAACACCGTTGGCGCGCAATTGGTCAAGGCCCTGCCAACTTCGGTTGGGAAAAATGCTGACGAACTATTGAGGGGGGGAGCCAAGGCTTTGTTGCTGTTTCACACCGAGCCTGGTTTCGATTCAAGGTACGGTGCCGCAGCGTTGACAGGTGTGTCAGCGTCTCAAATGGTGGTCACGTTCAGTTCATTTAAAGCGAATTTGGAGTTCAGTGATGTGTTGCTGCCCACGGCGCCATTCACTGAAACTGCAGGATCGTTTGTGAATGCAGAAGGTCGGGTGCAGAGTTTTCATGCGGTGGTAAAACCGCTGGCAGAGACTAGACCCGGATGGAAGATTTTGCGTGTTCTTGGCACTATGTTGGGTTTGGGTGGTTTCGATCATGAGTCGGCTCCAGACGTGCTCAAGGCCGCTTTGAACGGTGTGCAATCCGGAGAGTGCGTTTCATTGAAGCCTTTGGAGTCCGTGGATTTTTCCGCTATTGATCTCTCAGAACCTACGGTAGAGCCTTGCACTGCGTCCATGTATCAACTTGACGGCTTGGTGCGGCGAGCACCGGCTTTGCAAGCGACAGCTGATGCCCGCAAAGCAAAAACTCAATCTGGGAGCGAGACGAGATGATTGATTCGATCTACAACGCCGGTTTAGGGGCCAGCAATGCTCAGTGGTGGACATCGGCTGCTTGGCCTGTTCTGTGGACGCTTTTAAAAATTGTTGTCTTGCTGGCTCCTCTTATGGGAGCAGTGGCTTATCTGACCTTGTGGGAACGCAAGCTTTTGGCGTGGATGCAAGTGAGGCTCGGACCAAATCGTGTGGGACCTTTGGGCTTGCTTCAACCTATCGCCGATGCGGTCAAGCTGTTGACCAAAGAGCTTATACAACCGTCTGCAGCTGCAAAAGGCCTGTTCGTATTGGGACCTGTGATGGCCATCATGCCAGCATTGGCTGCATGGGTTGCTGTTCCGTTTGGTCCTGAAACTGTGCTGGCAAATGTGAATGCGGGATTGTTGGTTATATTGGCTATTACGTCTATTGAGGTTTATGGGGTAATCATTGCAGGTTGGGCATCCAATTCAAAGTACGCTTTTTTGGGGGCTTTGCGTGCATCGGCTCAAATGGTTAGCTATGAAATCGCAATTGGCTTTTGTTTTCTTGTCGTTGTAATGGTATCGGGCAGCTTGAATCTTGTTGAGATCGTGGCTTCCCAAGGGCGTGGAATGGGCGCCAACATGGGGTTAAATTTTCTTTCTTGGAACTGGTTACCTCTGTTGCCTATTTTTGTGGTTTACGTGATTTCTGGTATTGCTGAAACCAACCGCCACCCTTTCGACGTCGTTGAAGGTGAGGCCGAAATTGTGGCCGGGCATATGGTTGAATATTCAGGTATGGGTTTTGCCATATTTTTCTTGGCCGAATACGCCAGCATGTGGCTGGTTTCCATCCTGGCTGTTTTAATGTTCTTGGGAGGGTGGCAATCTCCTGTCGACAGTCAATTGCTTAATTGGGTTCCGGGTTGGATTTGGTTAGGTGTCAAAACTTTTTTTGTGGTTTCGCTATTCTTGTGGGTGCGAGCAACTTTTCCCAGATTCAGGTATGACCAAATCATGCGGTTGGGTTGGAAGATTTTCATACCTGTGACGTTGGTTTGGCTTCTTCTGGTGGGTGCTTTGATGCAAACACCTTGGAATATCTGGAAATAATCAGGCTGATGTACATGTCTACCGCAACAGTTGCTCCTTTTTCCATCAAAGACTTTATAAAGAGTTTTTTGTTGGTCGAGCTTGTCAAAGGGATGGCCTTGACAGGGCGTTATGCCTTCAAGAAGAAGGTAACTATCCAGTTTCCGGAGGAAAAGACTCCTCTTTCTCCTCGTTTCAGAGGGTTGCACGCTTTACGCCGCTATGAAAATGGAGAAGAGCGTTGCATTGCCTGCAAACTGTGTGAGGCTGTCTGTCCAGCAATGGCCATCACCATTGAATCTGATATTCGTGATGATGGAAGTCGGCGAACCACGCGCTACGACATCGATTTAACCAAGTGTATTTTCTGTGGTTTCTGTGAGGAAAGCTGCCCTGTAGACTCCATTGTGGAAACCCACATATTGGAATATCACGGCGAGAAGAGGGGTGATTTGTATTTCACAAAAGATATGCTGCTGGCAGTCGGTGATCGTTATGAATCTGAAATCGCTCAAGCCAAGACTGCAGACGCGCCGTATCGCTGAGTCCTATAACGTCAAGACCAATTTCCATGGACTACCAGACTGGCTTTTTCTATTTGTTCGCGATTGTTTTGCTGTTCGCAGCGTTTCGCGTTATCACGGCCCGCAATCCCGTGCATGCTGTTCTGTACTTGATGCTCGCTTTTTCCCAAGCATCAGGCGTGTGGCTGATTCTGAAGGCGGAGTTTTTAGGGCTCACTCTGGTGCTGGTGTATCTCGGTGCCGTGATGGTGCTATTTCTGTTCGTCGTCATGATGCTCGATATCCGAATGGACGCATTGAGAACAGGGTTTTGGAAGCATGCTCCCATTGCGTTGATTTTGGGCGGTTTAGTTGCTGCCGAACTGGCCGCAGTGCTGTGGACCGGTTTCTCCAGGCTTGACGCCGGTTTGGCTGGGAGTGGCTTGCCTATTTCGGGTGTTCAGCGTTCGAACACCCACGAATTGGGTGTGTTGCTTTACACCGAATACCTTTACCCGATTCAGGCCGCCGCCGTGATTTTGTTGGTGGCCATGATTGCCGCAATTGCACTCACACTTCGCCATCGGAAGGACAGCAAGGCAATCAATCCCAGCCTGCAAGTGCATGTGCGAGCGGAGGACAGGCTGGTTGTCATTCCCATGAAAGCCGTCGCCAAACCGATGACGGATTCGGTGGTGGCTGAAGGCTCACACGGAGGAAGCAAAACATGAGTTTGAGCATCGGACATTTCCTGGGGCTGGGAGCGATACTTTTCGCACTGTCTGTGACAGGTATCTTTCTCAATAGAAAGAATTTGATTGTTTTATTGATGGCTGTTGAGCTGATGCTGCTGGCCGTCAATATGAACTTTGTGGCTTTTTCCCACTATTTGGGTGATATGCACGGTCAAGTTTTTGTCTTTTTTATCTTGACTGTGGCTGCAGCTGAGTCCGCCATCGGTTTGGCCATCCTCGTTTTGTTGTTCAGAAACAAGTCCTCCATCAATGTCGAAGAGCTCAACGAGCTCAAGGGCTGACCTGGGAAACACATTTATATGAGTTCGACGCTATCTGCCAGCACTTTGTTGGCCGTTCCCCTTGCACCGTTGGTGGGTTCTTTGCTAGCCGGTGTTTTGGGTACCCGCTTCGGCGGGAATTGGATTGGTC
>Ga0075012_10005220_pt1 | contig 11946 bp, 6 predicted proteins | sample All_14_2_FD_71474 | JGI IMG/M metagenome (GOLD analysis project Ga0075012, IMG submission 71474) | Freshwater microbial communities in response to fracking from Pennsylvania, USA - Allegheny Zone_MetaG_DW_15 | ecosystem: Environmental > Aquatic > Deep subsurface > Groundwater > Drilled...
TCGTTTCTGCCCGGGCGCACCTTCGCCTCGCCAGAGGATTTCAACGCTCAGCTGCACGACTGGCTGAGCTCGTATGCCAACCGGCGCATCCACGCGGGCACCCGGATGATCCCGGCGGATGCACTGGTCGCGGACCTGGCGGCGATGGCCGGCCTGCCACCGGTGGCCCCGGTGACCGGCACGACGGTGACCACGCGGCTGGGCCGCGACTACTACGTCAGTGTGGGCGGCAACGCCTACTCGGTGCATCCGGAGGTGATCGGCCGGATGATCACCGTGCGGGCCAGTCTGGACCGAATCTTCGCACTGTGCGGTGATCGCGTGGTCGCTGATCATGAACGACTCTGGGGAACAGCAGGATTAGTATCTGACCCGGAACATGTAGCCGCTGCGGCGGTGCTACGCGAGCAGTTCCGCACCCGCCCAGCTGCCGGCGCTCATCTGGATGTCAGCGTCGAAGTCGCCGATCTGAGTGCCTACGACGCGATCTTCGGAACCGGGGAGGTCGCCTGATGGCCACCACGAAACGCACCCCAGCTCCCGGTGAGGCCGACAAACTGATCGCTCATCAGGCCCGGCTATTGAAGGCCCCACGGATCGCCACGCACTATCACCGACTCGCCGAGCAAGGCCGTGCGTCAAACTGGTCACTCGAGGACTATCTCGGGGCAGTGCTGGCGGTGGAGTCCAATGCCCGCGCTGAATCCGGTGCCCGCCAAAGGATCCGATACGCGGGGTTCCCGGCGATCAAGACGATCACTGATTTCGACTTCACCGCCCAACCCGCTGTGGACCGCGCGCAGATCGCTCGACTGGAGGGCGGAGGCTGGCTGGCCGAAGCCCGCAACATCGTCCTGCTGGGCCCGCCAGGCACCGGCAAAACGCATCTAGCGACCGCGCTGGCGATCGCGGCCGCCCACGCTGGGCACCGGGTCGCGTTCGCCCCGGCCACCGGCTGGATCACCCGCCTGGCCGAAGCGCACCGCATCGACCGCCTGGACGCTGAACTGCGCAAGATCTCCCGCTACGGACTGATCGTCATCGACGAGGTCGGCTACATCCCGTTCGACACCGAGGCCGCCAACCTGTTCTTTCAACTGGTCTCGACGCGATACGAGAAGTCCTCGATCATCCTGACCTCTAACCTGCCGTTTTCGAGGTGGGGACAGGTCTTTGGGGAGGCCACCATCGCCTCGGCGATGATCGACCGAATCGTCCATCACGCCGACGTCATCGCGCTCAAAGGTGCGAGCTACCGCATCAAACACACCGCGATCGAGTCACTGCCCTCCGTGGAAGTCGATCGTCAGGCAGACTCGACCCCGTAAACCTGCTCACTTTTCGACCGGAGCAGGCTGCTCAGGATTCGACCGGAGCTGACAGACGCGATATGTGTTGCCGACAGATGCCCAATGGAGCAGCAGTCCAGTAGTTGGCTCCCCCAGCCGCAACGAAACGTGGCAACTGCCCAGGTCTGTCTGGCCGAGGTCTTGCGGTTGGTGGCCGGCAGGCTGCGAACTCGTCGAGACTGTGCAGATTGCCGCGCCGGGGTCAGAGTTCACGTGCCGCTGACACAGATTCGGTCGTCGTGGATGCGTACGGCCCAGAGGTAGTCAGCGACGCGTCCAGCTCCCGCCCAGTGACGATCACGCGGGCGTGGCCTAAAACCAGCTGCCATAGCGATAACTGTGTCATTGCCAGCCACCCTAGGGATTCGAGACACGTAGTGCGAGACGATGGAGACATTGCGGGCTGGACCGAACACCACGAGTGAGCAGATCAGTATGGCGTATCGCTATCTGAACCGAGAACGGGCCCACTTCGAGGAAATCTTTGCAAGAGGGCCCGCCAGCGTAGGTCATGGAATCCAACTGCAACCGGCCGGGCATGCTCACTCAGCGGCGGGACCATTTAGATGTCTGCCCGCGAGCCAGATTGTGCGGGTCCGTCGCATGTCGGATCACTGCAATCCTAGGGCAACTGACTACGCCAATGGTCGACATCGCCATGTCGATCAGATGGCTGCTGCGGCGGGCGCGCAAGAACCGTCTCGGGACACGACAGCTGTGTACTGGCGCAATGCGAGCCTAACGGGCCGACTCAACACTTCTTTACTCCTATTGACAACGAACCACACTGGTTACGTTCATTGGCGCATGTTCACTCTGATGTCACTGGTCAAAATTCCAGCCTTGCCGTAAGAGCTCACGCGGTTGTGTCGCTTGAGCGTCTCGAGCAGAGCGTCCGTTCCATCCCTCGCCTTGAGGCGCGGCCTATGACGACCCGTATGTGTGAGACGTTCGTACTCGTCATCCAACGCGACGAGAATCGCGTCGAGGGTGTCGAGGGCGATGTCGGAAAGGTGTGGCTCGAGCAACACAAGGATTTTATCGGCAGGTGCTTGAGCTCGACTGAGCGCGAGAACCAGCGCAGCAGAGACCTCATTACCTTTCATTGCCCATTCACAAATGGCAATCGCGGTCCTCCGCGACATCCGTCCGGAGACGAAATCAACCTCACTGGCAATCCTTGTCTTGACCGCATTCGCAATGCGGCCGTTCTTCATAAGCTCGGCGAGATCATCGGCCGATATGTCCAGCTCGGTGACGTAAGCGACCAGCTCTCTTGATGATTCGAAGTAACGAGAACGTAGAGAGTACGGTTGATCTGCCACGCAAGCATAGGTCTCGGCATCGTCTGGCACATGACCTGCTGCGACTAATTCGGGAAGCAGTGTGAGACCGGCGCCAAGCGCCGATGGGTCCATAGGCTCTGGAAGCTCCAAACTGCCGACCAGCGAGACACGGTCCGGCACACTTAGGGTCTCAGCTTGAACCAAGGCATGGGCAAGTTCGCTCTTCGTGTCATCATCAACGGCATCAACGTACACAAGGCCGCCCTTAGTGAGATTTTCGGCGATCATCGACGTCACACCGAACCTACGGACATATTGGCTGACGTTCGACGCTGTGGTCGACATTCGCTGAACCGACACCACGGGCGTCCAAGCATTCTCGTCGAGATCGGTCAGATCGTCCACGGCGCACGAGGTCGAAGCTCTTTCGGCAACGGTCTGGATTATTGTCTCTGAACCATTTGCGATGTCGTTGATCACGCCCACGAAGGCTTCTGGTTCCTCGACAGTCACCTCATCCGCGTGCACCGCTTGTAGATACGCGGTCAAATTCTCGACGACGTGCTCGTAGACGCGACTACTTCGTTTCATCATACTGTCGAGGGCCAGCGAGATCTGGTCATCGAAGACTTCATCCTCGACAGCTGGGCCGACCTCTGTTGTGGACAGGGCGGCAACAAGATTCATCCGCGTCACCGGATATAGACTTGCGGCGACGAACGCACGGCGTTGGTTCTCTCCGATCGCAGTCAGGTCGTCAATCTGAATGCCTAGCGACTGTGCGAATTTCGACAATGCCACCGCCTTCTCCTCCGGCAGCGGATCTGTAAAGACGGTCATTTGCAAGTAGCGCTCTTTCACGAGTTCAACGAACTGATCCGATGCCTGATAGTTGATTTCCTCTGAAGCTGCTCGAATCGCCGTGTCCACGAACTCAACTCGACGATCGAACGCCTGATCGCCAGCTAAATGGACAAAAACACCTGTCCAGCGCGACGCCAGCTCCCGCAATAATTGGTGCTTCGCTTCTGGCACAGCTCTCGTCTCGTCCTCCAGGTACAGATTCACGAACGAGGTGTCTCCTGCGGAGGCTCGGACTATAAGGCGGTCGAAAGCGCTGTTGAGCTTGACAGGATCTTTCGCGAGGTAGTGATTGAACACCTCGATGTTGAAGACGCTCTCGCCTTCAAGAAACCGCTGACCCACCTCGGCTTCGACAGCATCAATGGACTCTGGGCAGTCGAAGCGGAACAGCGGATCTGCTCGGTCGACTTGAACGCAATGCAGGATAAAATTCATCGCGCTGACGCTGATTGCGACGCCCTGATAGTCCGAGCAATAGAGCGTGAAGTTTTCGTCGAGCAGCCCTTGGGCCAGTAGGTCGTGTGCTAGTGGGCTGACCAGTTGCGACACAAGCTCGTCTAGATTGCGTTCCTGTCCATTTTCCCCGACTGGCATCGTGAGGTCCGTGCGGCCCATGAGTTCGGACATCGAGGCTTTGGCCACGAACTCCTTGATCACGAGCGCCTCACGCGACATACGTTGAAGCTCGGCCAAGTCTAGTTCAACATCGCTCTTTATTGCCATTCCCCGATCACCCGCCAGCATTAGTAGCTCCGCAAGCGACAACCTTGTCAATTGGTAGCCTCTGACACCAATGTCGATCGGATCGTCACTATCGTGCAGCTCCGCCCAGAACCGTCCCGACGTCAGTTCGCTCATCGGGAAGGTGCCGGCAGAGGTGTTCACTTCGGGCTCGGGCACGCCGCGGTTTCGGTTGGCTCGGTGCAACAGCGGCAGCACGCGTTGAAGCGTTTCTCCCACTGCCTTCGCACGCTCGTCCCATGGCACTGCTTTCCGTACATCCCGAAGGGCCGCTCTGCTCCGGCTTGCCTGGTGTTTTACTTGATGCTCGACCATCTGCCGAAAGACGCGGTGGGCAGCATCGATGCGGCTCGTCCCCAGCCGTATGGCCTCAAAATCCTCTAAATGGGTGTTTTTGTAGACCATCATCGCGAAAAGGCGGTCCGCGGTTAGCCCCTGAAGGCCTTGTTCACTCAGTACTGACGCGCTGTAGATCTCGAACTCATTCCGAATATTCCGGATCAGCCGCATATCGGTAAGAGCGCGATCCCCTCCTACAAGGTTAATCACCGTCGACGACGGCTTTCGCGGTGAATTTTTAAACTCATCCGCCAGCAAGTCACGCGCAGAACGGTGCGTCAGGAACGGGATCATCGGCACGACTAGGTCAAAAAACTTCGTCCTGTTCGCCGAAGGAGCGGATTCCAGCGACGACGCTCGTGGAGTTGCCGCCGGCGAAGTCGCCAAGTCACCAAGAGCCGAGGCAGGTTGCTCGTTATCGGCCGCTTCCGTTTCGGCCATCCGCCTGCGCTCTTCGTGCGCCGCGCCAGCATCAAGCTGTTCGAATATGCTGTCGCGCACTGCATATACGAACTTGACCGGACGGGAACGCACCTGCTCCGAATGGTTGAGAACGGTGTTCAATTCCCGCAGCGTCTCGAAAATGTGAGGGTCCTTGAACCGATCAAGGTCCTCGAAGATCGCAATCTGAGTCTTAGTCTGCTGGAAAAAGTACACAATCTCGTCGAGGTACTCGTCGAAATAGGAGTTCTCTTTCGCGCTCAGGGAGACCGCGGCTCCGCCAGCCGAGACACTCTCGACCTTCAGCCGGTTCTGAAGCCCGCGCAGTACAAGGAAGCAAAGAACCCCCACGAAAGCTCCGAGAATGCCCACCGCGAGCCACGGTCCCCATTCCGGCCCATCAGCGAACGATGTGGGGGCGACTTCTTTGACGCGACTGACAAGTCCGAGCAAAACCGCGATCGCGATGAAACTTATGCTCGCCGCTACCGACCACTGCAAGGCTGAAGCAACGTTGAACGAGTCGATTCGAAAGTAACGGGACCCGGGCATATCCTTCGGCGCCTTGCGGTACAGAAGTTGCTTGACAATCTCTTTTTGAATTAAGTTTGTCAGTGGTGCTACAGACCCGTCTTCCTGAACTCGAGCCCGTTTCGTACTATCGACGCCCAGGCTCGAGAGCGACAGATTGACCCACGAGATCTTCTTCTCATCGAGTCCCGCCTGCACGCCGAGAATCACACTGCTCTTACCGCTACCGTAGTGGCCTGCAAGTGCAATGTTCCTCGGAGCGTTTACCGACTGGTCCACAAGAACCTTAATCAGCGCGCGCGCGTGCCGACCATGGAGGTCCTCGTCATATGCAGGGCCGAGACTACGCAGTTTAGGAACGTCCTGCATCGAGGCCGTTGACTTCTCGGGAAGCGGCATGCCAACTACCTTAAAGATGACTACCGACAGTCGAAGCTCCGACGGTTGTACTGAATCATGGTGACCATTGAGTTGCTCACCGTTTCCTCAGGCGGACCTGCTGCGATCGCCGAGTCGAACTTGATAGATCATCGTGGACAGACTGACTACGGGGCGGGCCACCATCCAATTGTGCTGAAACGGCTTGGCAACGCCCCTGGTGCTGCGCGCCGCCGATAATCTCCAACTATGTCCGCGTGCCGCGCCTCGACAAGTTGCAACAACGGACCGGGCGAAGCAGATTGGTTTACACCTGAACCTTGTCGAGCATGAGCTGGGCAAGCTGTCGCGCGTCGTCGCTGGCCCAGTTGGGATTGACCGGCCATCCCGCGCCTGAGTACCCGGTGGACGCTGTCTCTTCGATGTTGTCGCAGCTGCGGGTACCGATGACGACGTTCTCGCGTACCCCGAGCACCTGCTGGCAGGCCTGTGCTCCGTTGTGGTTATTCGCCGCCATCGAGACTGTGAGTAGGTCACCGGTGTTTTGAACGGTACCGAGCCGAAATGCGCGATTGTTCTCAGGCGGAACATCCTCTGTCACAACGTCTGCGGCGCAGGACTGCCATTGCTGCAGCGATGCGGCATACACGGCTTCGGCAGCTTCGACGGTTGGATAGACGACGACCGTCTGTTCCACGATCCAGGGCGGGTTGATGGTGCGGTCAAACACATAGGGTTCGGGTCGGAAGGTCTGGTCGCGCATCTCTTCGAAACCAGTGTCCGCATATACGCGGTGCTCGGCCCCAAACACGAGTCCGACGCAGGTCTGTGGGGTGACGAGTGCCGCGTTGTCCGACATGCCGTACGAGGAGTCTTCGATCGCCATCATGGCTGCAGGAGCGGATTGATTGCTGTATGTGGCGTAGGTGCCGAGCCTGTCGTTGATCTCTTGTGCCGTCAGCAGTAGCGAGTCGATCGACGCGGCGGGAAAGGTTGGTGGCGGCGGGGGCGCCGGTGGTGGAGGTGGCGCCAAGGTCGTTGTGGGATTTGTTGTCTGAGAAGCGGATACTGCAGCGGTGTTCGCCGTAGTGCCGCGGTTCCATGGCTGCCAGATGCCGATCCCGACCGCGATAACCACAACCACAGCAGCCGCCGTCCCTGCGACAACCAAGCCTCGTTTACGTGAACTCGTCCCCTCCCGTGGAGTGCCGCCGGGAGCCGGACTCGCGGTGCGACTCTGAGTTGCAGCGGGCTGGGTGACTTCGTGCCGGGGCGCAACCGGCACGGCGGCCTGCGTGGGGGCGACTGAGGCGGGCACGGACGCCCCCACGGGTTCGGCGAGGGCACGGGCCAGGTCTTGGCACCTGGTGTAGCGGTCACCGGGATTCTTGTTCAGCGCGGCCGCCAAGACCGGATCGAGGTGCTTGAGGTCGGGTCGGGTCGCCAAGAGGGGTGGTGGCGCGGTGTTGAGGTGGCGGCTGATGACAACGGCCGGCATGGAGTGTGGGAACACGGTGGTGCCGGTCAGGAGGTGGTAGGCGGTCGCTGCGAGCGCGTATTGATCGGAGCGGCCGTCGAGATCCTCACCCATGAGCTGTTCGGGCGATGCGTAGGCGACGGTGCCAACGGTCATGTTCGTTGTGGTGATACCGCTGACTTCACCGATGTCGCGCGCGATACCGAAGTCTGCGAGCAGGATTCGTTGCTCACCATCATCGTCATCGAGGTGGGTGAGCATTATGTTCGCGGGCTTAATGTCGCGGTGCAGCAGGCCCTTCTTGTGGGCGTGGTCGAGCGCTGCGGCGACGGCCGTTACGATGCGCACGACGAGGTCCGTGGGCATGCCGTTCGGGTAGCGCTCGGCCAGCAGCTGCGCGGCGTCGACGCCGTCAACGAAGTCCATCGCGATCCACAGTTGGCCATCGGTCTCACCACGGTCGTGGACACCCACGATGTGCGGATGCCACAGAGTAGAGGCGAGATCGGCCTCCCTGTGGAAGCGTGCGCGATAGCCGCTATCGGCGGTGAAGGCTTGCGGAAGTAGCTTCAGCGCATCGCGGCGCGGCAACCGGGGATGCTCAGCGAGGTACACCTCACCCATACCGCCGGAACCCAATTGACGGACGATCGTGTACCCGGCAAAGACCTGGCCGTTCCCCAGCGGCATGCAGGCAGCCTAGCGGCCGCCTCGCTCAATCGCCTGTACTTTCCCGTGCAATCTCTACAGACGGTCGGCTGGCACGAACGAGCGGGTCGCCTGCTGTTTCGCGGCTGTTCACGTGCGCGTGGCCTTGCCGGGATACGCAGGCTTACCCAAATCAGGGGCCATCTGGTCCGCGGACCATTTACTCTCTGGCTCGGGTCGAAGGTCGAGTCTCGTAGTCACGGGGTGGGCGCACATGAGAATAAGTCGCGTATCTGCAGCCGCCGTCTGCATGAGTTGGATTCCCGGAGCCCTCGTGTTCGCGGCACCGACCAACGCCGCACCCTTCAGCAACTGCGACCAAGCACGCGCAGCGGGGGCAGCGCCTATCTCTGTAGGACAACCCGGCTACAGCCGGAAACTCGATCGCGACGGCGACGGCATCGCATGCGACACCGGATCCGGATCGGGGTACGTCCCGGCGGCGCCGTTCGTGCCTGCCCAGCCAGCCCCTGCTACGCAGCCGACACCACCTGAGCCCGGGCCCTCGGCCGCCAGCACCGCGGCGACTCCCGCCGAAACATGCACGGACTGGATGAAGTTGCGGATCAACCCGGCCACGGGCCTCGAAGAGGTGTGCGGACCGATCGGCTCTCCTGCCTACGTGTACTACTGGATCGACCCCCAACCCATGCCGGGCGGCGTCCACGACGCCGGATCGCCGTGCCCGGGAGTCGAGCCGCATATTTTCGCCCGGTCCATCGACGATTACCAGATTTGGTGTGCATCGGCAGGGTCAATCCGGCTACCCGGTGACAGATGGACGGATTCCCCTCAACCGGCGTGGGGACTGTATAGCCCGTAACAGGCTCTCCCCGAATAGCTTTCGACGGGAGTACAGCTACCGCTGAGTGTGACCGTCAGGCGGGTTTACGGGGCGGCCCGGCACCGAGCGGACGACTTTCCCGCCCGAACCCTGAATGCTGCGATGCTTGCGCGCGTCCAGATGGGACCGGAGCGAGGTTTCGTGACAAGTACAGGGAACTCGACAGACTTCTTCATCAGCTGAATGACCCGGTTGGCCGACACACCAAGCACCGTTCGGCAAACAATATTGACTTCTGCGAAGAATTTGACACGGCCGATCGAACGACTATGGCACGATGCTGCCGAGGTTATTTCGCAGGGGGATTCAGTGGGTTTCTACATCCGCAAGAGCTTGAGTGCCGGGCCGTTCCGGTTCAATCTCAGCAAGTCCGGCGTTGGGGTGAGCGTGGGTGTGCCGGGATTTCGTGTCGGCACCGGACCGCGGGGCAACTATGTCCACATGGGTCGCGGCGGCGTCTATTACCGCACCACGCTGAACGGACCGACAGCCCCGGCCACCGCACCGCCGCCGACGCCGGCGACCTTCCAGCCCAGCGGCATCCTGATGGAGGATGTCAGCGGCGCCACCGCCGTCGAACTCGCCCCGACCGGTGGCGGCGACATCGTCGAGCAGCTCAACACTGCCGCCTCCCGCACCCCGTGGGGATGGTGGGTCACCGCAGCCACGGGCTTGCTCGGCCTGATCAGCCTGCCGTGGGGACTGATCGTGTGGGCGCTGCTCGCCCCGCTGTGCATCTGGATGGTGCTAAACGACCGTGCCCGCAAGACCGTCATTCTGTTCTACGACGTCGAAGACGAGCACTTCAACTGGTTCGACACCCTCGTGGGAATGTGGCCCTGGCTCAGCGAATCACAGAAACTGTGGCGGGTCCTGCAGGCAGGCAACGTAACAACCACCCATCAATTCAAGACGAACTCAGGCGCCGGCCGCATCATCAACCGCGTCGACGTCGCCGCGGCCACCACTGGCTCGAAGGCGCTCTCAACCAATATCGCCGTCCCGTCGATCACTGCCGGTAAGGCCGCTTTGTACTTTCTTCCCGACCGCATCCTCGTGCGCGACGGTAACCGCTTCAGCGACATCAGCTACGCCCACCTGAACGTGCACGCTGGTGACACGCGCTTTATCGAAAGCAACGCCACCCCGCGCGATGCGATCCAAGTCGATCAGACCTGGCAGTACGTCAACGTCAAAGGCGGCCCCGACCGCCGGTACAAGAACAACCGCGTGCTGCCGATCATGCGGTACGGCACCCTCGACCTCACGAGCCCGCACGGTCTGCAGTGGCAACTCCAGGTCTCCCGCGCCGACGCCGCAGCCCCGGTCGCCCGCGCCATCACTGCCGCTCCCCCGCTCCAGGGTCCGACATCGACTCCCGCTATACAACATTCACCGGCACGTGCCAAGCGCACCCCCACCCCGTCGGCACCTGTCGCACCTGTCGCACGCCTGATCGCCGCGCCAGCTGTCACCCCCACCGCTCGGTCCAAGAGCGCGCCGATCACTCGCGCTGTGCTAACCCGCCGCGCGACCGCCCACCCCGCGTCAGAGGCGACCTTCGCCGCCATCGATCTGGAAACCACCGGCCTCGATCCGGACAAGGACCGGATTGTGGAGATCGGGCTGGTCAAGTTCCGCGCGGACGGCACCATCCTGGACGAATTCGCCACGCTGATCCAGAGTCCCGGCTCGGCCCCTGATGCCCGCGCCATCCATCGGATCGACGACGACGATCTGGCCGGCGCACCATCGATCGAGCAAGCGCTTCCCGAGGTGCGGGCGTTCATTGACGGGACCATTCTGGTTGCGCACAACTGCGAATTCGAAGAGGGATTCCTCGCGGCCGCCGCACGCCGCGCCAAGATCACACTGCCGAGAATCGTTGCCCTGTGCACACTTCAGACCTCGCGGCGACAACTCGACGGCCGCGCCTTCAGCCTCACCGCGATGTACAAGACGGCCACCGGAGGCTGGTCTGATCAGAAGCACACTGCACTCGGCGACGCACGCGCAGTTCGGGAAGTCCTGCTGTGGCTGCTCAACAACTCCCCGACACCGCTCTACCTCACCGCCGGCCCGGCCGCCCCACATGCAACACCATTCACCGAATGCCCCATCAGCTGCCGACCCGTACCGCTGGCACGTGGCTCCGTCGCCGAACTGCTCAACTCATTCCCCCAATCGCCCCATCCGCGCACCGGCGATCCCGCACAAGCACGGCAATATGTCGCCATGCTCACCGATGCCGTCGAAGACGGGCGACTGACCTACGAAGAGGCCGAGGCGCTCACCCGCCAGGCACGAGCGACACGACTGACCGGCCCACAGCTCAAGACCCTTCACCACACGGCATGGAACGAGACCTATCCCGACGGCAAGGCGAGTGACTGGCACCTCCTATCGCCTCTGCAACGCCGCGAAATGTACTTGCTCGCAGACGCACTCGGCCTGTCCGAGCTGAGCTCCCAAATCGACGCCGTCATCAAGGAATGCGCCGAACCGTCTCCCCCGCCGCAAGCGCGCTACCTGAAAAGCCTTCGCATCGCGATCGTTGGTGACCATAGTGAAGTCGTCGACTTGCGAGAGCGCGCCGAAAGCTACGGCGCCAAACTCGCGGTCAACGTCACCAAAACCGTCCAGTGGATGGTCAGCGTCACCCCCGAGGCCACCGACTCCCGGCACACCACAGCACGAAAACTCGGGATTTCGATCATCACTCCCGCCGAAGGCGCCACTCGCCTGGACGACGCCATACGCGAAGCCGAACTCAAAGCCTACGAGCGACAACTCGAACTCGACCGCCACGCCGCACTACGACAACACCGAGCAGACGAAGCCGACGCATACTGGCGACCAAGCTGGCGAGCCGAAGAACTGGATCGCGATCCAGAACCGCAACCGTGGTACGAGTGAGTGACTTAGCGGAACCAAGAACCAGGGCCACCTCCCGGCAGTCTCCCGCACCTCCGGCGGAAGGATGTCGAG
>Ga0075012_10005221_pt1 | contig 11946 bp, 10 predicted proteins | sample All_14_2_FD_71474 | JGI IMG/M metagenome (GOLD analysis project Ga0075012, IMG submission 71474) | Freshwater microbial communities in response to fracking from Pennsylvania, USA - Allegheny Zone_MetaG_DW_15 | ecosystem: Environmental > Aquatic > Deep subsurface > Groundwater > Drilled...
AAACCAAGGTGCCTCGTCAATTTGGCAGCAGGGCACCGAAATCTGACGCGCACTTCATCAACTCCACCCTGCTTTGCGCCCCAAGCTTTGAGCTGAGCCTGACCCTGTGTGTACTGACCGTCTTCTCGCTCAGGTGCAAGACAGCCGCAATCTCTCGGTTACTCATCCCGGTCGCCAACAGGCCCAGGATCTCTTTTTGCCGAGAGGACAGTCGCTGTGCGGGTGCGTTTTCGAACGAAAATGCAATCGCCTCCATGAGGGAGGGCTCCATGAAGTGCCCCCCGCTGCGGACCGCCCTGAGCGCCTGTAGAAGCTGCTCCGGATCAGCCGATTTCGTGATGAAGCCACTGGCACCAGCTTGAACAACAGCTCTAGCCAGTTGCGCGCTGTTGTGCAAGGTCAGCACGAGGATGGGCATCTTTGGGTGCTGCTCTCGAATGGTTCGAACAAGATCCACTCCACTGATTCCAGGCATGCTCAGGTCCGTCAACACGACATCAACGCATTCACGTGCAAGCGCCTGCAGCGCACTATCGCCGTCGGCAGCGCTTCCCGTGACGACCAAGTCCGGCTCGGCACAGATAAGCCTGGCCAGGCCCGCACTGAACATCTTGTGATCGTCAGCAACGAACACCCGTGTTTTGACTGACGGGTCGGCAGAGGGAGATTTTCTTCTGGTCATGAATCAGACCCAGGGCGAAAGACTGCCTGACAATCCGCATTGACAGGCGTCAGGAGAGCCAACGCTGAGGATTTGCTGCTGAGCGGTCATGGCATATATGACTGACCCGTCAACAAGGTAAGCCATTGTTACTTTAACTGATATCTGTTCGCTGTGTGGTCTGCTCAGCTGCAAGACGGAGTGCACGGTTGGGCAGGTGGACGCATTTGAACGTCCAGCCTCCTCGGGGTGGGGACTGGCGGGACTCTTGATTGAATTCCAAAAAAGCGGCCAGCCTTACCTGCTTTGACTCGTGGATAGCCCTGAATCCACACAAACTGGTTGCCCTGAGCGACGCAACCACGTGCAGAAATGCCGTCAGCCTATCCCCGCTTCGCCCCAGATCGGGTACGCGTGCCAGACTAGTCAGCAAGACAGGTCCTGACCAGCGGCGAATCCCCATCGTCGTCGACCGGGAAAAAACCCTCCATGCCATGTACGTAGAGCGACGAGTAGGTTGAAAAGGCCATGCTCCATTGAGCGAAGCGCCTCACCGAAATCTCATGCCGCGCCAGCAACTCAATGTCATGGTGCCGCGGGTCTGTGCTCAAGGCGCTCCAGAGCAGGTCAATGCTCTCGCTCGGGCCTTCGATGCATTGAGTAAAGCACCCACCGAAATACAGAAGGTGCCCTGTCACCAGAAGCTTCTCGTTGCGAAGCCTTGCCTCTGTCAGCAGCTTGAAGAGGTGAAGTGAACCGAAATCGTGGCTCGCACGGGATCGATAGAGAAGGCGCTCGAGGATCGACATAGGACGAGAGAAACCGATGACGGACAAGCAACCTACCCGCTTGTTGCCGACCCAAAAAACACGTGATTCCAACCAGCGGAGGTCAACGGGAAAGGACGGCAAGACTGACCCTGGAAGCGCCGAACTCCTCTAGCTAGTAGCCGCCACCGTCCTCAGCGTGACATGCTAGTCGCTCACTTTGACAACCAGCTTTCACTCTCCTTGATAGCTTAAATTAATTTAAGCAATCGTTTTATACTATCGTTTTAGTATTATCAGTTTGACAGACATCAAACTGATTACGGAAAAACCCCAATAGATTGCCCCTGTCGTCAACAGGGTCTGCGGAAGCTCACACCGCCACCCGAACGACACCACTCCGTGTCACCCGTTCTAAAGAAAGTGAGTTCTCCATGAAAACCAAGTTCGCTTTGTCCCTGTGCGCCGTGGCCGCTGCCGCGATGGTCACCGGCACCGCACTGGCCCAAAAGCGCGCCGACGAGCCCGTCCAGACCATCCCCGCGGTCCGCAACCTGGACCCCGCCATGGCCGAGCTCGGCAAGAAGCTGTTTTTTGACCCGCGTCTGTCCAAGTCGGGCTTCATTTCCTGCAACAGCTGTCACAACCTGAGCATGGGAGGCAGCGACAACCTCAAGACATCCATCGGCCACAACTGGGCGCGGGGTCCGATCAACTCGCCCACCGTGCTCAACTCCAGCCTGAACCTGGCCCAGTTCTGGGACGGCCGCGCCGCCGACCTCAAGGCCCAAGCGGGCGGCCCCATCGCCAACCCAGGCGAAATGGCATTCACGCACGAACTGGCCATCGACACGCTCAAGTCCATCCCCGGCTATGTGGCCGATTTCAAGCAGGTCTTCAAGAGTGACAAGCTGAGCATCGACGAGGTCACCACCGCCATCGCCGCCTTCGAAGAAACCCTGGTCACGCCCAACTCGCGCTTTGACCGCTGGCTCGACGGCGACAAGAACGCCCTGACCAAGGACGAACTCGCCGGCTACCAGTTGTTCAAGGACAGCGGCTGCGTGGCCTGCCACAACGGCCCCAACCTGGGCGGCAATTCTTTCCAGAAGATGGGGCTGGTGCAGCCGTACAAGACTGCCAGCACCGCCGCTGGTCGAGTGGACGTGACGGGCAAGGACGCCGACCGCCTGAACTTCAAGGTGCCGACGCTGCGCAACGTGGAACTGACCTACCCCTACTTCCACGACGGCCAGGCCGAGACGCTGACCGCCGCCGTGGACCTGATGGGCCGCCTGCAACTGGGCCGCGAGTTCAACAAAGACGAGAACGCCAAGATCGTGGCCTTCCTCAAGTCTCTGACCGGTCAGCAGCCGCAGATCGCCCTGCCTATCCTGCCGCCCTCGACCGACAAGACCCCGCGTCCGCGTCCGTTCAACTGAGGACATCGCGGCGCCAGGCGCAATCGGGTCGGCCCAACGACCTGGTCCCCCCTCAAAGAACAGCCGGTACTCACAACCCCAGTGCGTATGGCGCACCAACGTTCGGCGGACTCGTAGAGATCAAACTGAGGCCACAAACCATCATCACTTAAACTGCTTTGTAATATAAAATGCATGTTGAGTGCACCCAACGCACTCGACCCCCTGTCGTCGAAAGACGTTTAGCCCCGACCCAAACGTTGGGGCTATTTTTTTGGAGAGTCAGCGCATGTCCGCAGGGCGGCTACGCCTCAAGCTCAGTTCGCTGAACTTCAGAAGCTCGCACGGCGCTAGGTGTCTCAGACAATCGGGTCTGCAGCAAGCAAGCTGTGGTCTCTACCAGGCAGATCGCGCCCCGGTCTCATCTTCCCAACAGCACCCAGCAATGATGCAAGTGCTGTTTTTCAGCAAGGCACAAACGGAGCCGGTCGTACGGGACGGCACTGGTGCCTCAGTTACCAACTGCGCCTGCAAACTTCTCCAGAGCACCGCTCATCCTTTCGAGGGTGATGGGTTTGGTCAAGTAGGCATCCATGCCCTCGCTAAGGGCTCGACACTTGGACTCCTCCAGTGCGTCGGCCGACAACGCAACGATAGGCGTGTGTCCAAGAGATGAATCGAGCTCCCATTGCCGAATCTTCTTGGTCGCTGCGAACCCGTCGACATCGGGCATGCGGATATCCATGAAGATGACATCCGGCCTGAGGCCTCCCACCAAGATCTCCATCGCATCGTATGCACTCTCGGCAAGAACGCAGGACCAACCCGCTTTTTTCAGCATGGCGTCCATGAGAAGGCGATTGATCGGGTGGTCATCTACGACAAGCACCAGACCTTTTGTGGCTTGATTCCGTGACATGGTTAGTTTGTCTTCGCAGGGTCTGTGGTCAAAGATGGGATAAGCAGGCTCAAGTCCTGCAGGGACAAGCCATGGAAACAAAAAAGTACCGGCGACATTCCTGAACAGCATCTGGCGCAGCACTTGGCTGCTGAAGGTGCCGAGCCACTCACCACGACAAAGACATGCAGTCAACACCGCGCCGGAGAGAGGAACGACGCGCAAACAGCAGTGACTCGGTCCAAGTGGTAGACAACCGATCTGCAAGAACTGTACCCGCACCCTCAGAAAATATCATTTTTGACAGAGGCTTCAGATAAACTACTATCCAGCAGAAGTACTCTCGATGCTTGACTTTAGTGCTCCCAAGACCACCGTGCTTGCTTGGGTACATGAACACTCTCATCAAGTGATTGTCCGCCTTGGCGAGCTCACTGAACAAACCTCACCATCACCCGTTATTGATCTGCACCCGTGCCATGGAAAACACCCCCCAAGACACAGAGCATGATATGACCGAGTCGAACTCAAACGCTCAGCGGCATTTGCTCAGACACAGCCATCTCAATGAAGTAACAAACAGAACTACTCAAAAAACTCTGAGGTTTCTTTTCAATGCAGGCGAAGAAATACCAACAGTCTACGTCAATGATGCAAGAAACGCCGTCACTGCAATATACGGCCAAAGCGGTCTCGCGCTAAACTTTGCGATCGTAGAACGCTCACTTCGAGTGAGCGCCAAATTCGGGAAATCCAATCGGTTTGTGGCACCATCAATTGTTGAGGTCATGGCGTTTCTGACAGAGCTCGAAGGGCATCGGCAAAGAACCTGCACGCCGCTCATGAGGCATCCCAATCGCCATGCCGCACGCCACGGCGCATCGGCGAACATTCGCTAAGGTGCTTTCAAACCATTCACTGGCGCCAGTTTTGTGAGCGACACGCGTGCTTTGATCATGCAGATCAACGACTGACCCACCACAACCCACAGCGAACCCGCGTCTGGCCAAGCCGGTCAGGTAGCCTGTAGCAGGGCGACGAGCCCTGCGGTGGATGGGTCGAGTCCGTCCCCATCGCCACTGCTGAGTCTTCGGTCAATATCCGTTGCCAGTACCTTGCCCAGCTCGACACCCCACTGGTCAAAGCTGTTGACGCCCCAGACAGTTCCAGCCACGAACACGCGGTGCTCCTGCAAGGCCAAGAATGCACCCAGGTTGTAGGGCGTGAGCTTTTCAAGCACGAGAAAGCAACTGGGCCGATTCCCCGGAAAATCCTGATGGCCATTCAGGCCATTGACCTTACGGCTTGACTGACCGAGCATCAATGCCTGCGCTTGGGCAACTGCGTTGGCCAGCAGTGCCTGATGATGCCCCATCAGTTGATGACAGGGGTGCCTGACCACCACGAATTCCACTGGAGTGATTTGCGTGCCCTGATGCAACCATTGGAAGAAGGCATGTTGGGAGTCACTACCCACCTCCCCCCAGACACACTGGCCCGTACGACCATCGACGGGTGCACCGTCGCGCTTGACACGCTTGCCATTGCTTTCCATGTCCAGTTGCTGCAAAAAAGCAGGCAGGCGTCTCAATCCATGGTGGTAAGGAACCACGCAGCGCGAGGCAAACTGCAGATAGGTCGAGTTCCAGACATCGAGCAACCCCAGCCAAACGGGAAGATTCTTCTCCAGAGGTTCTCCAAGGAAGTGCTGATCCATGGCGCAGCCACCCTGCAGAAGCGCCTTGAAATGATCCGGGCCAATGGCAATCGCGATGGGAAGGCCGATAGACGACCAAAGAGAGAATCGGCCGCCGATGCCCTCGGGCATGCCCAGAACCGCCCCAAAACCCATGGCCTGAGCTCTTTCGGGCTTGGCCGTGATGGCCACAAAGTGCTCTTGCGTTGCCAGTTCGGGGGCCTGCCGGGCGAACCAGCGCAGCGCCGACTGTGCGTTTCGGAGCGTCTCCAAGGTGGAGAAAGATTTCGAAGCAACCACGAACACAGTGCTGGCCGGTCTGAGCGCTCGAAGCACAGCGTCCAGTTGATGCGCGTCGATATTGGAGACGAAGTGCACCCGAATGGCAGTGCTCTTGAAGTCAGCCAAGGCCTGGCAAACCAGCTCAGGGCCGAGAGAGGAGCCCCCGATGCCGATGTGCACGACGTCCTGGATTGCCGGGTTGCGACGAATCGTCTGGGCCAACTCCAGCATGTCCAGAACACTGCCTGCCAGATCGCTCGTCTTCCCCCTGCTGGCTGCATCCCCCACCACCGCAGCTCGCAAACTGGCGTGAAGAACGGGCCTGCCCTCGCTCTCGTTGATGGCCTGCCCATCGAACATGGCCGCCCGTCGGGTCTCCAGTTCTCTGGCACGTGCCAGCTCCATCAGCTGCGTGACCACTGACCGGTCCCAAAGGCACTTGGACATGTCGGCTGTGACAGCCGGCGCGCTCAATGAAAGACCGGGGAACCTGGCCACGTCGCGTTCGAAGGCCTCACGCAGGTCAAACTGGTTGCGGTAGAAGACCGCATCGGCGGTCAGTGCATGGCTCGCTAGCTTCATGGGAAATACGTGGTGTGGTGTTGCATCTGCCTTCCCGCGCCTCAGGCCCGGTCACAGCCAGCGGTTCGCCAGACAATAGAGGCGGCGACGCATCCGGCCACGTTGGCGATCAGATCCTTCCAGTCAGCCGCGCGATAAGGCACGAGTGCCTGCAACGACTCGATCAGCGCGCCGTGTATCAGCAATATGAAGAGTACAGAGCCGGTCTTGAGACGCCCCATCAAGCCCAGAACAGTCAGGATGGCGTACGCGATGACGTGCACCAGCTTGTCATTGACGGACAAGGCGCCCTCTGGCCCACCCGGCATAGGCCTGGCTACCGCCATGTAAGTCAGAGCGACCAGTGCCCCCCAGAAGAACAGGCGAAACGCAAGCTGCAGCCATTGGGAACGCCAGGAACTAGCCTCGGTGGTCGCGTTCAGAGGGCACCCCGCGAGTCACCCCAGCGCAGCGGACATGAGTCATCTCCTGCATAGTTGGCATGACCGTGGCTATCGACGCAGTAGTTCGGCGACATCACCTTGTCGACAAAGTGCTGCCCCTGCCCCACTCGGGTGTACTCAAAGAGGATGCTGCTCTCGACCAGGGCCTTGCTGCGGATGTGGCAGCCATGACCGATCCAGGTCGGCCCCCGGACGATGGCGCCTGATTCGATAAGCGTTCCGGAGCCGATGTAAACCGGGCCCGTGATATCGACGCTGTCCCAGTCCACCGAGGTGTTCAGCCCCACCCAGACACCCGGCCGCACCTGCTTGCCCGGGATCTGCATTTGCGATACTTCGCCTTTGAGCACGCGCTGCAGAACAGCCCAGTAGTCGGTGATGCGGCCGATGTCAATCCAGTCGAAGCTGTGGCGCTGGGCATAAAACGGCAGGCCTTTTTCCACCAGCAAGGGGAAAAGTTCCCCACCGATGTCAAAGGACTTGCCCGGGGGCACGAGGTCCAGCACCTGCGGCTCAAAAATGTAGATACCCGTGCTGGCCAGGTTGGACTTGGCTTCTGAAGGCTCGGGCTTCTCCTGGAAGTACTGCACCCTACCCTCTTCATCGCGCACCACGATGCCGTACTCCGAAACCTGCTCGGCGCCCACCTCCAGGGTCACAACACTGGCCAGCGCTCCCTTGTCCTTGTGCTCCTGCACAGCGGCCGTCAGGTCCAGGTCCACGATGGCGTCCCCGCAGATGACGACCGTGGTCTCGTCAAAGAAACCACCGAAGTCCTGGATGCGCCTCATGCCGCCAGCTGAGCCGACAGGCTTGGGAACGATTTCACCATGCTCGACGGCACCCTCGTAGGAGTACCCGATCTCAACACCCCAGCGATGGCCGTCACCGAAGTAAGCCTCGATCTTCTGGTGGTTGTGCGCGAGGTTCACCATGATCTCACGCACGCCGTGCCGCGCGAGGTGTTCGATCAGGTACTCCATCACGGGCTTGCCCAGAATGGGAATCATGGGTTTGGGTACCGTCTTGGTCAGGGGGCGCACGCGAGTGCCCTGGCCGGCGGCCAGGATCATGGCTTTGGTCATGGGAAGACTGACAGAAGTTGGAAATCAGTTCGAAGCGCCGCTGATGGTGCGCTTGAGCATCGTCTGCAAGGCCGTGGGCAGGTCGGGGAAGTCCCTGGCCGAGACGGTGAAGGCCTCTTTGCCACCTTGCACGTTTTCGGTGAACCACTTGCGAAGCGCCTCGGACCCGATGGGTAGCGCATTGATGGTGTCGACGCCGTTTTTCAAGGCGTCGTCTCGAACCTTGTGGGTTGCTGGTCCGGCATTCTCGGCCCCGTCACCCGACAGGATGATCACCTTGCGACTGCCCACGTAAGCATTGGATCCAAACTGAGGCATCACGAACGAGATGGCAGAGCCTGGCGCCGTTGTACCGTCAAAAGGCCTGGTGGCACCCGACAGGTCAATGTTTCCAGGAGTGGCTGCAACCAGCGCCTCGCCGAAAGCTCTGGACGATTCGACGCTGTCCACAAGACGCCAGTCGACGGCCACGACCCGCCTGTCAGGCGAGGACCAGTAGACAAGAGTCGCTGCGATCTTCTTGTTGGGTCCCTTGGCAATGTGCTCGGTGAACAGCGAAGGATCTTTGAAGGCGTTCACGTAGCCGTCGCGCTGCTGGATGAACTCCCTCGCGTCCACGCTGCGAGAGACGTCGACCAGCAGGGCCAGTTCGAGATCTACCGGCGCGGCGGCATGGGTCGGTGCACCACTGGTTACGAGAGCGATAACGATCGCGGACACCCAGTAACGACGCTTGAGAAAGAATGTCATGACGTACTTTGAGCGGATGACAGGAACACGAACCTGACAGGTACGTGAACCAAGTGGGGGGCTACGGAGCGCTTGCGTATAGCAACAAAACAACGTTAGGTCGTCATCAAACGTCATGATACGCTCAAAGTATCACCATCACTATTTATGACAACACTCATTTTTGTGATAAAGTGGGTGCAACTTGTGCAACCGCCTCTAACCGCAAGACACCATGAAAAAGCTTCTCCTTCGACTACTGTTCGCCGGTCTCGCAGCGGCCATGGCGTGTTCAAGCGCCTTCGCCTCGTACACCCGCTACGATTTCTCCTTCGAAACCGACAACACGATCACCGTGTCGGGCTACTTCACGATCGATGATTCTTGGGTTGCCAACGGCACGTATCAAGCGGTAACGGCTTTTGCCGGCTCACTCGATCCAAACTCGCAATCAAGCATCATCACCGGTGGTGCCTTCACCAGCTTGACCGTCAAAAGTCTGAACACGCTGTTGTTTCGGTTCGTCTCTGGCGGCGTAACTTACACGGCCAACTTTGGCGGTGGCACGAACTCTGATACGGGATACGAACTCTCCTACAAGCCGTCCGGTGCTACCACGACCGTTACCGAGATCTACAACCCGTATTCGACGCCGTCTCGCCCCGCTCCGTTGACCGACGTGACCCCCATCTCTCAAGTGCCCGAGATCGATGGCGACAAGCTTCCTCAAATCGTCCTTCTGGTCGCTGGCCTGTTCCTCGCCTACCGCTCACGAAAGGCGTTGAAGCCGACGGCAAGCAGCATGACGCAGATGGCCTGATCCTTTCGCGCCACCCAGCAGCCGAGCGTCGCTCGGCTTTTTTCTGTCTGCCTCATGTCCACCTACAAAGGTCTGCTGGTCGCCACCTTGACCCTTGGTTGCTGTACCGCCGTCTACTCTCAAGAGGTTGCTGCGCGTGTCGATGGGCAACCCATCCGTGCGGAGCGTGTGCAGCAGCTACTGGGTGGGCAGTCATCACATGACGGTGCGCTCAAGGTCCCGGGTGACCGAAAAATCGCGGCAACGCAGGCGCTGGTTCGTCAAACGGTGCTTCTGCAGGCCGCCAGAAAAGTGAAACTGGATCAGGACCCTGCAGTCCAGCTGTCTCTCGATAATCTGGAACGTCAGTTTTTGGCCGAAGCCTGGGTCGCCAAGACGCTGGGTGCTCCCCAGCGGCCATCCGAAGCCGATGTCGACCGATTCATTGCTGACCACTCGCACCTGTTCGAACAGCGTCAGACGGTTCACTACCACAGAGTCGACGTACCGCACGCCACCAACATCAGCGATGGGCAGCTCAAGGACATCGTGCGGCTGCATAAAGACGCATCCGGTGTTGCCCAGGCTCTGCGGCGTTCAGGCGTTGCGCATCGCCTTCAGTCGCTTTGGCAAGGTACTGAGCAGATTGAACCGGACCTGATCAAGACACTGACCGGGATGCCCAACCGCTCGTTGCAGGTGGTGAACCTGCCAACAGAAGGTCGATGGGTTGTCATGGAGCGACTCGCCAGCTATGCCGACCCGGTCGACTCTCGTGCGGTGCGTTCATCCATCGCCCAAGGCCTGTTTGCCGAGCAACGGCAAGCCAAGGCCGAACAACTGCTGCAGCGGCTTCGCTCGCAGGCCACCATTGAGATCATCGAGACACCGGGCGACACCGTGGCAAGGGTCAATGGTCTGCCCGTCACCGCACAAGAACTTGACCACAGACTCAGAGAGCTTTCCATTCCCGCTGAGGCGAAGGGTTTGAAACAGCGCTTGCTCGAACAGATCATCGACCAGCACCTCCTTGTGCAGCAGGCTGATAAAGATGGCCTGTTAAAGCAGCAAGGCGTACCCGAACGCATCGCGCAACTCAAGGAAGCCAGTCTGGCGGCCCAGTATTTGGAGCGCGCGTCCACAGCTTCAGCCGGGAACCCGACCGAGCGTGAAATCGTGCAGTTCATCAACGGTCGTCCAGCCTACTTCGCCGAACGCAAGATCTTTCGCTACAAGGAGACCGTGCTGGCGATGGCCGCCCAGGACCAGCTCGAGAACGTTCGCAACGCGATTGCTGGCAAAAGCAGCCGTGAGATAGAGCAATGGGCGACCTCTACGGGCGCAGTGGTCGCCCGTAACGCGCCGTGGCTTGGTCCCGATCGACTACCGCAGCAGCACTTCGCAGCCATGGCTCAGATGCAGCCTGGACAGACCCGTGCGATTGCAACCAACGGTGGCCAGGCCATATCGGTGCTGGAGCTGGTGGCCAGCCACGATGATCCGCTGGATGATGAACAGGCGCGCGCCGTTGCTTCAGACATCCTGAAACAGCAAGCCAAAGCAATCGCAGCTCAGGAGATTGTCGAGAAGCTGGTCGCCAAAGCGGATATCGAATACGCGCCCGAGTACAAGCCCCGCGACGCGGTCCGGATGACCACGGCGGACTGGGGAAAACGCCAATGGGCAGGCTTCTCAGCCTGGACAGCGCAGTTCTCTTCCCTCGTGCTGCTCGTCGCTGGCGTCATCGCTTTCGCGGTCAAGTCCCGGGCGCAAATCGGCTTTGTTATGCCTTTACTGAGCGCACCAAGCGAGCGCGCAGAGCGTACCTGGATCCAGGATTTGAGCCGATCTTACGGATTCATCGTTCCGTTCGGTGCACTCCTGCTCGCCTTGGCAGCTGTGAGCACCTTGCTCCAATGGAGCATCATCAGGACGCTGATCATCCAGGAACGCATTCTGGTGGGCGCTGCCGCAGGCAGTTTCCTCGGCCTGTTCTTGGTTGCCGGGGTCTGGATACTCTCAAGCGGTCAGCGCGCACAGTTCTCCCCGGGCCGGTGGACGGCGGCACTTTCGCCCGCGTGCGCAACGATTGGCGCAACCACTTTGGTCTGGTTTGTTTTGGGCCGCTAGGAGCAGGCGAACATGCTGGGACTCCAACGCGCAGCAAAGACCAGACTGCTGCTTATGCTGGCTTTGCTGGCCTCGGAAGCGCTTGTTCTTCGCTTCCTTCGCTGGCAGGCAATCGAAGACGCCAAACCTTTTAACAGCTTCGAACTGTCGCTGCTGGCTTCGCACCGGGAACTCGTCAAGGCCATTCTGTTCATCACCGTGGCGATGGCCCTACTGCTGTTCAGAGAGCTGGGCAACTCCGGCGCACGTCAGCGCCTGGCAGACCACATAGCAACAGCCGAGTCTGTGGGCGTCAACCTGCTGGCCTTCTTCTTGCTGGGAGCACTGATTTGGACCACACCGACTTCGGTGGTTGACAACTGGCTCGCTGCAAGCCTGTGGGGTGTGCCCGCGCTTTACACACTGCTGACCCTGGCGTGGGTGGCTGTAGTAGCCAGCTCAATGGCGTTGCTT
>Ga0075012_10005222_pt1 | contig 11946 bp, 8 predicted proteins | sample All_14_2_FD_71474 | JGI IMG/M metagenome (GOLD analysis project Ga0075012, IMG submission 71474) | Freshwater microbial communities in response to fracking from Pennsylvania, USA - Allegheny Zone_MetaG_DW_15 | ecosystem: Environmental > Aquatic > Deep subsurface > Groundwater > Drilled...
GCCCGAAGCCCGGCAGAACGCCCGGGAAGGGCAGCGAGTGATAACCCAGGTGGAACGCCATCGGCAGCACGAGGGAGCCGTCCGGGTGCAGACTGCGCGGCCCGCTCAGGCCGGCCACCAGATCGCGGGACAGGAATCGGGTGCCGTCGAGGTCGCCCCCGTTGGCGATCGCGCCGTACATCCGGGCCAGCGCACGCGCGGTGGCCACCCCGTTGGCCGACGCCATCTCGCTGTCCAGCAGGGGCGTGTCCCCCTGCACCATCGATTTCATCCCGGGGAAGTACAGCGCCCCGAGCCCGCCGGACAGCGGCAGCGCGGCCAGGTGCGGGGCCACCGCGTTGAAGAGCGGGTTCTGCAGGTGGCGCTGCGGCCCGATGATCTGCGCCGGCTGGGTGGGGGTGGCCGCCGGCGGTCGGCCCAGGTGCACGCCGTCGACGCCCAGCGGCGCCGCCAGCTCCCTGCGGAACAGCTCGCGCATCCCGAGTCCGGTGACCGATCGGGCCAGCCCGGAGACCAGCCAGCCGTAGGTCACCGCGTGATAGGCGGGGCGTCCGCGCAGCAGCCCGGCGGGTGCCGCGGCGATGCGTTCCTCCATCTTGACGTGGTCGAGCAGATCCGTGCGGCTGACACCGTTGAGTTGGGACAGCCCGGCCCGATGGCGCAGCACGTCGCGAACCGTGATCCCGGCCTTACCGTTGGCGCCGAACTCCGGCCAGTACTCGGCCATCGGTGCGTCGTAGTCGATGAGCCCACGGTCGACCAGCCGATGGATGACGGTCGAGGCCATACCCTTGGTCGCGGAGAACACCATCGCCCCGGTGTCGGCGTTCCAGCGCTGCCGACCGGCCCGGTCGGCCCATCCGGTCCAGACGTCGACGACCGGCACCCCGTCCAGGTACACCGACAGGGCGCCGCCACCCAACCGCCGGTGCCCGAACAGCCTGGCGAACGCCGCCACCGCGCACGCGAAGCTGGGGTCTGCCGCGCCCTGGACTCCGAGCGGCAACGGGGCTGCATCGGAGATGTCCGCGCTATTGCCGATCACGGTGGGCGCCGCGCTGCGCTCACCATCTATTGCGTAGGTCACAGTCAATCCAATTTACCTCGCGGTTTGGCTAACTAGCGAGGGGCGTTACCTATCCGTAAGACCTGGGCGGTTCCCGAAACGGTAACCAGGCTCAGCTCATCGGTCGGCGGCCTCGAGGATCCGCTGGGCCGCCAGTGCCGGCGTCAGTTCCCCGGCGCGGACCTGCCGTTCCAGCTCGGTACGGATCTGTTTGACCTCGGGATTGCCGAGCACCCGGTCCAGCACGGTGTCGCGGACCATCGCCCACATCCAGTTCACCTGCTGCCTGCGGCGGCGCCCGTCGAACTCACCGGCATCGGTCAACACCTTACGATGCTTCTCGACGGTCTCCCACAGCTGCGCCAAACCGTCTCCGGTCAGCGCGCTCATGGTGAGAACCGGTGGCCGCCAAAGTGTTTCGCGCGGATAAATGAGACGCAGCGCACCGGTCAGTTCGCGCGCGGCGGCGTGCGCCTCGACGGCGTGCTCGCCGTCGGCCTTGTTGACCACCACCACATCGGCGAGTTCGAGCACACCCTTCTTGATGCCCTGCAACTGATCGCCGGTGCGGGCCAGGGTCAGGAAGACGAACGTGTCCACCATGTCGGAGACGGTCACCTCGGACTGCCCCACCCCCACCGTCTCGACGAGGATGACATCGAAGCCGGCCGCCTCCAGCAGCACGATCGTCTCGCGGGTGGCACGGGCCACCCCGCCGAGGGTGCCCGAGGTCGGCGACGGCCGGATATAGGCATCCGGGTGCACGGCCAGCTTCGCCATCCGGGTCTTGTCCCCGAGGATCGACCCGCCGGTGCGGGTCGAGGACGGGTCGACGGCCAGGACGGCGACCCGGTGCCCCGCCTCGATCAGGTGCATACCGAGCGCCTCGATGGTGGTCGACTTGCCGACACCGGGCACGCCGGTGATGCCCACATGGATGGCACCGCCCGCGTCCGGCATGAGCTCCAGCAGCAGTTCCTGGGCCTTCTGCCGGTGATCGGGGCGCGTCGACTCGATGAGGGTGATGGCGCGCGCCAGACCCGAGCGGTCACCGCCGCGGACTGCCGTCGCCAACTCGGCGACCGTGGGGCTCATCTAGCTCAGGGTGTATCCGAGTCGTTCGGCGAGCTTGTGCAGCAGGCCGATGGCGGCATCGGCGATCACGGTGCCCGGCGGGAAGATCGCCGTCGCCCCGGCGGCGTAGAGCTCGTCGAAGTCACCCGGCGGGATGACCCCACCGACGACGACCATGATGTCGGGGCGACCCACCTCGGCGAGCGCATCGCGCAGCGCGGGCACCAGGGTCAGGTGCCCGGCGGCCAGGCTGGAGACACCCACGACATGTACGTCGTTGTCGGCGGCCTGGCGGGCCACCTCGTCCGGGGTGGAGAACAGCGAGCCGACGTCCACGTCGAAGCCGATGTCGGCGAATGCCGTCGCGATGACCTTCTGGCCGCGGTCGTGCCCGTCCTGGCCCATCTTGGCGACCAGGATCCGTGGCCGACGGCCGTCGGCCTCGGCGAACTTCTCGACCAGCTCCGTTGCGGTGGTCACGTTCCCAGCCTTTCCGACCTCGTCGCGGTACACCCCGGCGATGGTGCGGATCTCGGCCTGGTGCCGGCCGTAGACCTTCTCCAGAGCATCGGAGATCTCGCCGAGGGTGGCCATGTGGCGGGCAGCGTCGATGGCCAGCGCCAGCAGATTGTTACCCAGCCCGTCCTCGCCGGCGGGTCCGGAAGCCTGTGCGGCACGGGTCAATTCGGCCAAAGCCGCCTGGGTGGCCGCCTCGTCGCGCTCGGCGCGCAGACGTTCCAGCTTGGCCAGCTGCTCGGCACGGACCCGACTGTTCTCGACCTTGAGGACCTCGATCTCCTGGTCCTCGGCCACCTGATATTTGTTGACGCCGATCAGCGGCTGGGCACCGGAATCGATGCGCGCCTGCGTCCGGGCAGCGGCCTCTTCGATGCGCAGCTTCGGGATGCCCTCCCCGATGGCCTGGGCCATCCCGCCGTACTCGGAGACCTCCTTGATGTGCGCGCGCGCCTTCTCGGCCAACTGATGGGTCAGCCACTCCACGTAGTACGAGCCGCCCCACGGGTCGATCGGCCGGGTGGTGCCGGACTCCTGCTGCAGCAGCAGCTGGGTGTTCCGCGCGATGCGGGCGGAGAAATCCGTCGGCAACGCCAACGCCTCGTCGAGGGCGTTGGTGTGCAGCGACTGGGTGTGCCCCTGGGTGGCGGCCATCGCCTCGATGCAGGTGCGCGCGACGTTGTTGAACGGGTCCTGCGCGGTCAGCGACCAGCCCGAGGTCTGCGAATGGGTGCGCAGGGACAACGATTTGGAGCTCTTCGGATCGAACTGTGCCACCAGCTCGCTCCACAGCAGTCGTCCCGCGCGCAGCTTGGCGACCTCCATGAAGAAGTTCATCCCGATGCCCCAGAAGAAGGACAGCCGGGGCGCGAACTTGTCGATGTCCAGCCCGGCGTCGAGGCCGGCCTTGATGTACTCGACCCCGTCGGCCAGCGTGTAGGCCAGCTCCAGATCGGCGGTCGCACCCGCCTCCTGGATGTGGTACCCCGAAATCGAGATGCTGTTGTACTTCGGCATTTTCGCGCTGGTGTAGGCGAAGATGTCGGAGATGATCCGCATCGAGGGCTTGGGCGGATAAATGTAGGTGTTGCGGACCATGAACTCTTTGAGGATGTCGTTCTGGATGGTGCCGGCCAGCTTCTCCGGTGCCACCCCCTGCTCCTCGGCCGCCGCGACGTAGAGCGCCAGGATCGGCAGCACCGCACCGTTCATCGTCATCGATACGGACACGCTGCCCAGGTCGATCCCGTCGAACAGCTGGCGCATGTCCAGGATCGAATCGATGGCCACCCCGGCCATCCCGACATCCCCGGCCACCCGCGGGTGGTCGGAGTCGTAGCCGCGGTGGGTTGCCAGGTCGAAGGCCACCGACAGACCCTTCTGGCCGGCGGCCAGGTTGCGCCGATAGAACGCATTGGACTCGGCCGCGGTGGAGAAGCCGGCGTACTGCCGGATGGTCCACGGCTGGTTCACATACATCGTCGGGTAGGGCCCGCGGATGAACGGCGCGTCGCCCGGGAAGCTGTCCACCGGGTAGCCGGCGGCGGCCGCGTCATCGCGGTCGGCCTCGATGAACACCGGTTTGACGTCGATCCCTTCCGGCGTCGACCACACCAGCTGTTCGGGGGTGTACCCGTGTGCGGTGGCGGCGGCGGCGACCTGTTCGGTCACCGCCTGCGGGGTGGGTGCCGGGCCGTCGTGCGGGCCGTGCAGCGGAACCTCGGCGAAACTGCCGATCGCGGCGGACGTCTCGGTGATATCGGATGCGGTCATGATCAGGCCCCCAAACGGGTCAGCAGGGTCGCCAGCGCCTCGACGGCGTTGATCTTCGCGGTCAGGTATTCGTCGGGTCGCGCCACCGCGGCACCGACGGCCTTCTCGGGCCCGGCGAGATAGATGTGCGGCACGCCGGCATCGCGCGCGGCGGCGACGACGGCTTCGGCCTCGGTGCCGTACCGCGCGTCGGTACCGCAGATCACCACGGCGCGGTGCCCCTCGACGGCCGCCGCGACCGCGGCCGCATCGACCGTGCCCGGATTGACGGTCTCGATGCCGCCGGAGGCAAGCAGGTTGGCGGCGAACGTGGTTCGGATGTTGTGTTCGGCGAGCGGCCCCAGCGGCAGCAGCACCACCGCGGGCCGCGTCCCGTGCTCGGCCAGGTAGGCATCGGAGCGGTCGCGCAGCGCCTCGAAGCCGGCGCCGTAGCGATACACCCCCGGCTCCTCGGCGGCCCCGGCGAGCGGCTTCTCCGCCAGGTTCGGGAACTCGTTCACCCCGGTCAGCGCGGTCCGGCGATGCGCGATGTCATCGGCGCGCGCCTCGCGGACCGCCGCGATCTGCTCGCTGAGATGTTCGCGGGCCGCCACGAAGCCGCCGCGGGACTCCAGGTCCTGGAAATGCGCCCACGCCTGGTCCGCCAGCTGCGCCGTCAGATCCTCGACGAACCAGGACCCGGCCGACGGGTCGAGCACCCGGCCCAGATGGGACTCCTCGAGCAGCAGCAGCTGCGTGTTACGCGCCATGCGGCGGGTGAAAGTGGTTGCGGTGCCGGGCAAGCCACCGGGGATCGCGGCGTCGAAGGGTGCCACCAGGACGGTGTCGGCGCCGCCGACGCCGGCGGCGAACGCGGCCAGAGTGGTGCGCAGCATGTTCACCCAGGGGTCACGCCGGCTCATCATCGGTGCCGACGAGACCGCATGCACGACGGCGGCGCCGGCGGCGCCGTCACCGGCGACCTCGGCCACCCTGGCCCACAGCCGGCGCGCGGCGCGCAGTTTGGCGATCGTCATGAACTGGTCGTCATCGGCGGCGAACCGGAAGCTGATGTGGCGCAGCGCATCGGAGACCGACAGTCCGGCCTCGGTCAGCAGCCGCAGGTAACTCACTCCGGCGGCGACGGCCCCGGCCAGCTCCCAGGACGCACTGGCGCCCAGGTTGTGCAGCGCCGGACCGTCGACGGTGATGGCCCGCACCCCGGTCTGGCCGGCGGTGCGCCGCGCGATGGCGATGACCTCATCGGTGCCGACCGTCGGCCGCCCGCTCAGCGGCGCGGTGAACGGGTCGGCACCCAGATCCAGCGACAGCCGGCCACGCTGCTCGTCGTCGAGATCGGCGACCAGGGCCAGGACCGCGTCGGCGGCGGCGACGTACTGCTCACCCGCGTCCAGCAGCACCGGCACCAGGTCCAGGTACACGCCGTCGAGCATCCGGTCCAGCTCGGCGGCGACCGATCCGACCCGCAGCACCAGCGCGCTGGTGCCCTCGGTCAGTGCCAGCAGCAGCGCGCCGTTGGTCTCCGAGGTACCGCTGGAGGCCGCCAGCGGGAACTGCTCGGCGACCTTCCACCCGCTCAGCACGTCCCGGCGGGCATCGGCGCCGCGGGTGTAGGGCCACTGCCCGGGTAACGGCGACTCGGGCCGTTCGTCGAGAGCGGTGTAGAGCGGGCGTACCGGGAATCCCTCGTACGTCGGCGAGTCGAGCAGCCGTTCGGGTTCGGCCGGCAGATCCGCGGCATCGCGCCGCAAGCTCTTGGCCAGCACGCCGGCCACGCCGGAGCGCCAGCGCTCGCGATCCGATTCAATGACGCTCGAGGACACTGGCGGCTCCTGGGTTAAAAAGCGTTGTCTGACTAAGTGAGATTAGCCAGCGGTGATTGGCCTGTTGCACCTGAGGCTAAATGATCGGTATCACGGCAGCGTACGGCGGGCAAAAGCTACTGAGCAGTAGCGTTGTCGGCGACACCGCGCCGCGCCACGTAGGGTGGGCAGACGTGAAACCCGTCGTCACCACGTTGCGCACGGTCTGGACCGCGGTGACGTCGACGGCCACCCAACTGCCCCGCCGCCGCGCGGTGGGTATCGCGGCCACAATTGTGATCCTCGTCGCAGTGGCGATTCTGGTGCCGTTGCCGAGCGCGATCCAGCTGCGTGACTGGGCCACGGCGGCCGGCGCCTGGTTCCCGCTGGTGTTCTTCACCGCCCACGTCGTGATGACGGTGTTCCCGTTCCCCCGGACCGCGTTCACCCTCGCGGCGGGTCTGCTGTTCGGCCCCCTGGTCGGGGTCAGCATCGCGGTGGCCGCCAGCACCCTGAGCGCGGTGCTGGCCGTGGTGCTGGTGCGCGCCGCCGGCTGGCAACTCAGCCGGCTCACCCTGCACCCCAGGGTCGAGTCGCTGGATGCCCGGCTCCGCGAACGGGGATGGGTGACGGTGCTGTCGATGCGGATGATTCCGGCCGTGCCGTTCGCGGTCCTCAACTACGCGGCGGGCGCCTCGGCGGTGCGACTGCTGCCCTACACGGTGGCCACGTTGGTCGGCGTGTTCCCGGGAACGGCGGCGGTGGTCATCCTGGGCGACGCGCTCACCGGCAATATCAGTCCGCTGCTGTTCCTGGTGTCCGCGTGCACCGCGGGCGTCGGTCTGGTCGGGCTGGTCTACGAGCTCCGCGCGCACCGCCGCGCGCACGCCCGACCGGCGGGCGGGGAACCCACCGTCAGCACGTAGCCGCTCAGGCGGCTTTCTCGAGCGAGCGGTCCACCAGCGCAAGCCGACCGGGCGCGCGGTCCGCGCTGGGACGTCTGGTGTGCAGCGTGATCATCGACCCCGAGCGGACCACACCCATCGGGCCGGAACCGGCGAACCGGGCGATGCCCGCGACGCGGATGGCCCAGCCGGCCTTGGCCTGGCGGTAGCCGATCCTGATCCCGAGGGCGCAGATGACCAGCAGTCCGCCCACACCCGGCAACGCCACCGCCGCCAGCGCCGCGATCGAGATCGGCACCAGCAGCGTGCTGACCGCGCGGTCGAGGAAGGACTGCGGCGCACCCGAGGCGGTCAGACCGCTGACACCCAGCGACGCGGTGGCGGCCGGAGCCGCCCACTCCACACTGACGGGGGTGGCCGGGGCCGGCACCGGGGCAGCCGGGACGGGGGCCGGCGCACCGAGCGTGAGGGCCTCAGCGGACGGGAGGAGCAGCCCGGGCAGGTCCACCGGCGCGGCCAGCGCCGTGGTCGGCCGGGCCTGTGGTGCGACGCCGGTGACCGCCGGCGGCGGGGCCGTGACGTCCATCAGGGCGCCGAGCTCACCGGGCAGCGCGGCGACGGTACCCACCGAGGTGCCCACCGTGGTGAGCATGAACTCGATCGTGGTGATGACATCGGTGACCGGGGTGGTCGAGCCGGGCAGGCCGACCAGCAGGGCGGGAACAGCGGACACCGTCTGCTGGGTCGAACCGAGCACCGAGGCCACGGTGTCGCCCACCGTGTTCACCACCTCGGGCAGCTTGTCGTAGGTCAGCGGAGCCTTGACCGACACCGTCCTGGCAGGCGGCGGCCCGGCCGGCGCGGTGGCGGGCGCACTGAGCTCGAGCTCGGATTCGGTGCCCGACGACGGGTCCGGGGCGGTGGTGCGCGGGCGGCTACCGAAGCCGGGTTCGGGTCGCTGCGCCGTCCACGGACGGATCACCGAGCGCACGCCGGTGAGCGACTTGCGTAACGTCGGACGGGTGTCGATGCCGGCACCGCTGCCGGGTTTCGGGGTGTCGGTGCCCGAACTCGGGCCCTGCGACGTGCCGGATTGGCTGCTGCCGGAATCGGTATCGGGGTCGGCCACCGAAACGGCCATCGGTGCACCGATGGCCAGCATGGTCGACAACGCGCCGGCACCCAGCGCGGTGCGCACGCCCACCCTGCTCATAGCGTCCCCGTCATCACGTCGCCATTTCGTCCTCGCACCGGCAAAAAAGCCAGTGCACGGCCAGCAAATCACCAATATGCCATTAGACCACGGGACCTGGTCCGTCCCACAGGAAAAATGTTCGACCGCGTCAATCATTCAGGAAAATCTCAGCCTGCGACCGCGCAATCGCGTGGTTTATCGCCGTCGGGGCAGCCGGCGTTACGGGGCGCGATGGGTGCCGCCCGGCGGCGGCACCGGAGCACCCCCCAGCGCCGGGGACTGGGTCGGTGCGTCCAGCGGCGCCGCGGACTCGGCTCCCAGCGGCGGGACCGACTTGCGGGCCTCGGCCTCGGCTCGCGCCACCGCCCGCGCGATCTCCGGGTCGGTTTCGGTGTTGAACCACTCGGCGACCTCGTCGGAGTCGTCCTCCGGCTTGGGCAGGTCCCCTTCCACCGGCGACGGGGTGTAGCGGAAGACGCCGTCGGAACCCGGGGCGCCCAGCATCTTGGTGAACCCCTCCAGCGCGGACCCGAAGTCGCTGGGAACCAGCCACACCTTGTTGGCCTCGCCCTTAGCCATCTCCGGCAGGGTCTGCAGGTACTGGTAGGCCAGCATCTCCGGGGTCGGGCGGCCGGCCTTGATGGCGGCGAAGGTCTTCTCGATGGCCTTCGCCTCACCCTGGGCCTTGAGGTACTGGGCGGCCCGCTCACCCTGAGCACGCAGCATGCGGGACTGCCGGTCGGCCTCGGCCGCCAGGATCGCCGCCTGCTTGGCACCCTCGGCGGCGAGGATCTGGGACTGCTTCTGCCCCTCGGCCTGTTTGATCGATGACTCCCGGACGCCCTCGGCGGTGAGGATCATGGCGCGCTTGTCGCGGTCGGCCTTCATCTGCTTCTCCATCGATTCCTGGATCGACGGCGGCGGGTCGATGCTGCGCAACTCGACGCGGGCGACGCGCAACCCCCACCGGCCGGTCGCCTCGTCGAGCACCCCGCGCAACTGGGCGTTGATCGAATCGCGCGATGTCAGGGTCTGCTCAAGGGTCATACCGCCGACCACGTTGCGCAGCGTCGTGGTGGTCAACTGCTCGACACCGACGATGTAGTTGCTGATCTGGTACACCGCCGCCTGCGGGTTGGTGACCTGGAAGTAGACGACGGTGTCGATGTTCAGCGTCAGGTTGTCCTCGGTGATCACCGGCTGGGGCGGGAAGGACACCACCCGCTCGCGCAGATCGACCCGCGCGCGGATCCGGTCGATGAACGGGACCAGCAGTGTCAACTGGCCACTCACCGTCCGGCTGTAGCGACCCAGCCGTTCGATCACCGCGGCCTCGGCCTGCGGGATGAGCGCCACCGATTTGGCCACCACCACGACGGCGAAGATCACCAGGACCACGAACAGCACGAGGCCTACGACGGCACCATCCATGACGATTCCTCCCACATTCCTGTTCGGCTGTTACTGCTCAGAGCGCTCGGTAGACGACCGCGGTGGCCCCGTCGATGTGCATGACGGTGACCTGGTCACCCGGTTCGAATACATCGTGGTCGTTGAGGGGCCGTGCCGTCCACACTTCACCGTCGAGTTTGACCTGACCCTCGTGCTGGGCCACCCGGGAGAGCACCAGCGCGCCCTTGCCTTCCAGCGCCTTCGCCGGCTCCGGCAGGCCCTGACCCGCCTCCATCCGGCGCCGCAAAGCGGGGCGCACCCCGACCAGCAACAGCAGCGAGACGACGAGGAACACCGCACCGTCGGCCCAGATCGGCCAGTCGAACACCACCGCCGCACCGGCGGCCGCCAGCGCACCACCGCTGAGCATCAGCAGGAAGAGGTCACCGGTCAGCGCCTCGGCGCCGGCCAGTCCCAGCGCTGCGACCAGCCATATCCATGCGGGCATGGGTGTCAGCGTAGCGAATCAGGCCGTACCCGCGACCGACAACTACACTGCGGAAACTATGTGGTGTCCGAGCGCTTCGCTGACGATCTGGGTCAACGCCTGGCTTGCGGGAGTTGCCGCGCCCGATGATGTGCTCGACGCGCTATCCCAGTGGGCGCCAAAGCATTCCGTGACCGCCTACGATTCGGTGGCGGCCGGTTCCACCGGGCTGCCGTGGCCGGACCTGTTTCACAGCGGAACCATGTCGTTGTTGCAGACCATGCGCACCGCCGCCGGCGCGCCGCTGGACGGCCCGCCGCTGACGCTGGTGCTGCCGGTCCCAGGCGATGTGCGCGGCCTGCCGCCGGACACCCAGTTCCAGCGGGACGCGATCGCCATGGGCGAGGCGATCATCGTCGGCCAGGACGCCCGCCGCTCGGTCGGCATGGTGCCCGAATACAACTACGAGGACGTCGACGACCCGGATTTCGAGCCGGATCCGGTCTCGCTGGCGTGGACGGTGTATTCGACCGGGAGCGCAGCGGTCGTCGAACACAGCGATCTCGGCGACGCCGAGTACACCCTGCGCTCCGCCGTGCGCTCGGCCGCCGACGCGCTCGGCGCGTTGAGTGCCGGCATCGGCGCCGCCGACATCGACGACCCGCGCGGGATGGTCGAACAACTATTGGAGGCGACGCGCCTGCACCGGCTGCCCGATCACGCGCCGGAACGGGCGCTGCGGGTGCTGGAGAACGCCGCGCACGTGGACGCGATCATCACCGCGAGCTCCGGTCTGATGCCGATCGGGCTTCAGACCAGCTCGGAGATCCGCATCGCCTCGGACACCCTGCGGCCGCTGGCCTCGGTGGTGCGCACCGCCAGGCTCGCCGCGGTCAGCGCCATCATGTACTCGGCCTGGCAGCGCTGAGCGGTTCGCAGGCCGGGGTGCAGAACGCGCCGTTGACACTGCACCCCTGATTCGGAACCGGTTGCGCGCCGGGAACTCTGGCAGGTGCGTCACCGAGGCGCAGCTCGTCGACAAGTCCGATGACGAGTTCGGCGAAGCGGCGCTGCGCGTTCGGGGTGCTGGCTCGGGCCAACGCGACCCCGGCCGCCTCGGCCTGTTCGGCGAGTTCGTTGTCGAGATCCCACACCACCTCGATGTGGTCGGCGACGAAGCCGATCGGGCAGGCGATGACGGCACGGACGCCCTGCCCGATGAGGGCATCGAGGTGATCGCCGACATCGGGTTCCAGCCAGGGCACCTGCGGCGGCCCGGACCGGGACTGCCAGACCAGGTCGAAATCCGGGTAGCCGGCCGCCGCGGCGACCAGGCGTGCGGCATGACCGACCTGACGTTGGTAGAGGTCGGTGCCGCACCGCGATGCGGCGCGCAGCGGTATCGAGTGCGCGGTGAACACCAGCCGGGCCCCGGCGCGCAGGTCCTGCGGAAGTGTCGCGGCGGCATCGTTGACGGCGTCGGCGAACATCTCGACGAACAGCGGGTGGTCGAAATACTGGCGCAGTTTCACCAGCTCGGGCGCGGACTCCCCGACCGCCTGACGCGCCCGGGTGATGTCCTCCTGATACTGCGCGCATCCGGAGTATCCGCCCCACGCCGAGGTGGCGAACACCGCAGCGCGCCGAACGCCGTTGTCGCGCATGGCCGCAACGGTGTCCTCGACGTAGGGCTCCCAGTTGCGATTGCCGAAGTACACCGGCAGGTCGCGCCCCTG
>Ga0075012_10005224_pt1 | contig 11943 bp, 11 predicted proteins | sample All_14_2_FD_71474 | JGI IMG/M metagenome (GOLD analysis project Ga0075012, IMG submission 71474) | Freshwater microbial communities in response to fracking from Pennsylvania, USA - Allegheny Zone_MetaG_DW_15 | ecosystem: Environmental > Aquatic > Deep subsurface > Groundwater > Drilled...
GGCCCTTTCGACGAACACCACTTTCTGCCTCGCAGCGCCCTGAGCGTGGTGCCCCATGCGTTGACACCGGTGCTGCTGACCACACCGCCCAGTGCCCCCAATGGCCGCTACAGCGCCGAGCTGACGCTGTTCATCGATGAAACCGGCCAGGTGCGCCGGGTGCGCGTTGACAGCGCCGGCCTGCTGCCCGACCTGGAAGACCAGGCCCGGCAGGCCTTCATGACCACCCGCTTTCAACCGGGTGAGGTGGACGGCCAGCCCGTGCGCGCCCGCCTGCGCGTGGCCGTGGAGTTTGAAGCACTGGGCCCGGCCCGCGCTGCCGGCGTGCCCGCGCCGTGAGGCTCACACCCCCGCGAGCACCCGCACATGCGCCGCCACGCTGCGCGCCAACGCGCTGAGCGAATACCCCCCCTCCAGGCACGACACGATGCGGCCCTTGCAATGCTGCTCGGCCACCGCCACCAGCTGGCGCGTGATCCACTCGTAGTCAGCCTCTACCAGCCCGAGCTGGCCCATCTCGTCTTCCCGGTGGGCATCGAAGCCGGCCGAGATGAAGATCATCTGCGGGCGGAAGGCGTGCAGGCGCGGAATCCAATTGGCATCGATGAGCTCGCGCAGGGCCATGCCGCGGGTGTAGGCGGGCACGGCCAGGTTGCACATGTTGTCGCCCTTGGGCACGCTGCCGCTGAAGGGATACAACTGGTCCTGGAAGAAGCTGCACATCAGGATGCGGTCATCGCCGGCCACGATGTCTTCGGTGCCATTGCCGTGGTGCACGTCGAAATCGATGATGGCCACGCGGTCGAGGCCGCGCACATCGAGTGCATGGCGGGCGGCCACGGCCACATTGTTGATGAAGCAGAAGCCGCCGGCCTGATCGCGCGTGGCGTGATGGCCGGGCGGGCGCACGGCGCAGAAGGCGTTGATCACCTTGCCGTCGATCACTTCGTCGGTGGCGGCCACGGCAGCGCCAGCGGCGCGCAGCATGGCCTGGCGCGTGCCGGGGCACACCAGGGTGTCGGGGTCGATGGCGCGCGACTCGCCGCTGTCGCTCACGGCGTCGAGCAATTCGTTGAGTTCGATCAGGTAACCCTTGCTGTGCGCATGTTCCAGGTCGACATCACGGGCCAGCGGGGCGTCGCGGCGCAGCAGGGCGATGTCGAGGCCGGTGGCCAGCAGGTGGTCGTCGATCGCATCCAGGCGCTGCGGGCACTCGGGATGGCCCGGGCCCATGTCGTGCCGCCGGCAATCGGGGTGGCTGTAGAAAGCGGTGCTCATACCTAGTTCACACAGCAGCCGGGGGCGGCTGCCGTTGCTCCTCTTTTGACTGTCATCCTTCGGTTATGGTCAGCCCGATGAAAGCCGACCTTCCCCTTCGCAGCCGTGATCTGCAGCCCAGCCCGCAGCTGCAGCGACTGCTTGACCAGATTAGCACGGTCGTCGTTGGCAAGCGCACCCAGGTCATGCAGGGTGTGGCCTGTCTGTTGGCTGGCGGCCACTTGCTGATCGAAGACGTGCCCGGCGTGGGCAAGACCACGCTGGCCCATGCCCTGGCCGCCTCGCTGGGGCTGGCCTTCTCGCGCGTGCAGTTCACGGCCGACCTGATGCCCAGCGATCTCATCGGCGTGAGCGTGTATGAGCGTTCCCAGGAACAGTTTGTCTTCCACCCCGGGCCGGTGTTCACCCAGGTGCTGCTGGCCGACGAGATCAACCGCGCCGGCCCGCGCACCCAGAGCGCTTTACTTGAAGCGATGGAAGAGCACCAAGTCAGCGTGGATGGTGAGACACGCGCCTTGCCTGAACCTTTCTTCGTGATCGCCACGCAGAACCCGAGCGACCAGCTGGGCACCTACCCGTTGCCCGAAAGCCAGCTTGACCGCTTTCTGATGTGCATCACGCTGGGCTATCCCGACGCGAAGGCCGAACGTGCCCTGCTCGCCGGCCAAGACCGCCGCGACATGCTGCGCGCGCTACCCGCCGTGATGAGCCCGGCCGAGCTGCAGCAGGTGCAGGCCCAGGTGCGCGCCGTGCATGCCAGCGACGCCCTGCTCGACTACGTGCAGGCGCTGGTGCAAGCCACCCGCTCGGGCCGCTGGTTCCGCCAGGGCCTCTCGCCGCGGGCCGCGCTGGCCTGGCTGCGCGTTTCACGCGCCCATGCGCTACTGCAGGGGCGTGACTACGCCACCCCCGAAGACGTGCAGGCCGTGGCCGTGCCCGCGCTGGCCCACCGGCTGGTGCCCGTGGCCGGTGCCGGCCGCGGCAGCGCCGAGCAACTGCAGGCGCTGATCGAGGCCACGGGCCTGGTGTGAACGGGGTCAAACGCAGCCTGCAGCGCCGCTGGCAGGCTTGGTGGAGTGCCCGGCACCCGGCCAGCGATACGGCGGTCTGTACCCAGCACAACGTCTACATCGTGCCCACCGGCGCGGGCTGGTTGTTTGCCGCGCTGCTGCTGGTGCTGCTGCTGGCCTCGATCAACTACCAGCTCAACCTGGGCTACCTGCTCACCTTCCTGCTGGCCGGCGTGGGGCTGACATCGATGCACGGCACCCACGCCACGCTGCGTGGACTGCAGTTGCAGTTGCAGGTGGGTGAGCCGGTGTTTCTGGACGATGCCCAAGCGGTGACGCTGCGCCTGCGCAACCCGGCCCGCCGTCCCCGCCACGGCATCGGCCTGCGCTGGCAGACCGACGCTGCCCCAGACTGGGCCTGGGCGGACGTGGCACCCGGCGATGAACAGGCCGTGCACCTGCGCCACGCCCCCACCCGTCGTGGTGCCCAGGCCTTGCCCCGGCTGGTGCTGGAGACCCGCTTTCCCTTCGGCCTCTTTCGGGCCTGGAGCTACCTGCGGCCGGCCTCCACCAGCTTTGCCTGGCCACGCCCAGAACAACCCGCACCGCCCCTGCCGGCGTTGCAGGGGCCCGAAGACCCACGCAGCAGCGCCAGCCTGTCCAGCGTCAGCGCGGGGGCAGAGATCACCGGGGTGCGGCCTTACCAGCGTGGCGATTCGCCGCAGCAACTGGCCTGGAAAAAGTCAGCCCAAAGCCTGGCCGGCGGGGGCGAGCTCGTGAGCCGCGAGCGCAGCGGCAGCGCCCGCGGCGAATGGCAGATCGACTGGCAGGCCACCGCCGGGCTGGAGACCGAGTTGCGCCTCTCGCGCCTGTGCGCCTGGGTGCAGGCAGCCGACCGCAGCGGCCAGCCCTGGGGGCTGCACCTGCCTGGCGTGCAACTCGATGTTGACAGCGGGCCCGGCCATCGGCGCCGCTGCCTGGATGCCCTGGCGGAATGGCACGCATGAGCGCACTCACCCGCCGTTGGGCCGCCCTCACCCGCGACAGCCGCGACACGCTGTTCCTGCTGCTCGTGCTGGCCTGGACGCTGCTGCCGCAGGCCGGCCGTGTGCCCGCCTGGTGCACTGCGTTCACGCTGGGTGCCCTGCTGTGGCGCGCCCGGCTGGCCTGGCTGTCACGCCCACTGCCCAAGCGCTGGTGGCTGGTGATCGGCCTGCTGGCCGCCACCAGCGCCACGCTGTGGAGCCACCACACGCTGGTGGGCAAACAGGCCGGCCTCACGCTGCTGATGGCGCTCACCGCGCTGAAGACGCTGGAGCTGCATGCCCGCCGCGACGCGGTGGTGGTGTTCTTCCTCGGCTTCTTCGCAGTGCTGGCGAACTTCCTCTATTCGCAATCGCTCGCCGTGGCCATCGCCATGGTGCTGTCGGTGCTGGGCCTGCTCACCGCGCTGGCCCTGGCGCACATGCCCGCGGGCATGCCGCCACTGCGGCGAGCGGCTGGCCTCGCAGTACGGCACGCCGCCATCGGCACCCCGCTGGTGGTCCTGCTGTTCCTGTTCTTCCCGCGCTTGCCGCCGCTGTGGGGCATGCCGACCGATGCGGGCGGACGCACTGGCCTGTCCGACGAAATGGCGCTGGGCCAGGTGGCCGAGCTGGCCAGCGACGATGCCGTGGCCATGCGCGTGCGCTTCACCGGCCCGATGCCGGCACAACGCGAACTCTACTTCCGTGGCCCGGTGCTGCGCCTGTATGACGGGCGCCAATGGCGCGCCGACGACGGTGGCATCAGCCCCAGCCCCGACGGCAGCCCGCCCGCGGCGCTGCCACTGGCCCTGGCGCTCGACCGGCCGGTGAGCTACGAAGCCACCATCGAGCCACTGCGCGTGAGCACCCTGCCCCTGCTGGAATTCACCGCCCAGCTCCAGGACCTGCCCGGCGACCTGCGACTGGCCTTCCGCAACGACCTGGTCTGGCACACCCACCGCCCCGTGAACGACCGCTGGCGCCTGCGCGCCACGGCCTACCTGGACCTGCGCTACCTGCCCCAAGGCCCGCAGCCCGTGAGCGAGCTGGACACCCGGCTGCCCGTGGGCGCCCACCTGCGCACCCGGGCCTGGGCCCAGGCCCTGCGCCAGCGGGTGAGCGCATCACCCCAGGCGCCACAGCCTTGGGTAGACGCGGTGCTGCAGCACATCGGCACCGCCGGCTTCAGTTACACGCTGGCGCCCGGCACCACGCCGGGCGATGCGGTCGACAGCTTCTGGCTCGACCGCCGGGAGGGCTTCTGCGAACACTTCAGCAGCGCCTTCGTGGTGGTGATGCGAGCCCTGGGCGTGCCCGCGCGTATCGTCACCGGGTACCAGGGCGGCACCGTCAATCCGCTGGACGGGCTGCTGGAAGTGCGTCAAAGCGATGCCCATGCCTGGGCCGAAGTCTGGCTGCCCGAGCGTGGCTGGACCCGCATCGACCCCACCGCCGCAGTGGCCCCCGACCGCATCCAGCAATCCACCCGCTTGCGTGCCCCCGGCGGCCTGGTGGGCGGCGCGCTGGCCCAGATCAGCCCCAACCTGCTGCAGCAATGGCGCCAGACCTGGAGCGCGCTGGACAACCGCTGGAACCAGTGGGTGCTCAACTACTCGCGCAATCGGCAGTTCGAGCTGCTGTCATCGCTAGGCTGGGAGTCACCCGACCTGATGGCCCTGGCCCGGGTGTCGCTGTGGGTGCTGGGCGGCCTGGGCCTGCTGGGTGCCCTGTGGGCCGCTTGGGATGCCCGCCGCGGGCAACGTGAGGTTGACCCTTGGCTGCGCGCTCAGCAGCAACTGCAACGCACACTGGCCCGCCGCGGCCTGGCCTTGCCGGCACATTGCCCACCGGCGCAACTGGCCGAGGCCGTGCTCGCCACCTGGCCTGAACAAGGGCAGCCCCTGGCCCGGCTGCTGCAGGCCCTGAGCACGCAACGCTACGGCAAGCACCCCGCCGACTCGATCACCCCAGGCCGGTGGCAGCGATCGGCACTGCGGGCGAGCAAGGGCTTGACCCCGGTTCGTAGAATCCGCCCCCTCGCTGGGGCCTAGCCCTTTTTGGGGCGCCATGCCGGGCCCTTCCCCTCTGACTGCCCCCATGGAAGCCTTCCTCGTCGCCACCGGCATCGTTGCCCTCAGCGAAATCGGCGACAAGACCCAACTGTTGGCCCTGCTGCTGGCCGCCCGCTACCGCAAGCCGTTGCCCATCTGCCTGGGCATCCTGGTGGCCACACTGGCCAACCATGCCGCCGCTGCCGCACTGGGCGACTGGCTGACCCAGATGATCAACCCCACCTGGCTGCGCTGGGGGCTGGGCGCCTCATTCCTGGCCGTGGCCGCCTGGATGCTGGTGCCCGACAAGATCGACGACCTGAAAGCCGAAGGCCATAGCCGCTGGGGCCTCTTTGGCCTCACCGTGGTGGCCTTCTTCATGGCCGAGATGGGCGACAAGACCCAGATCGCCACGGTGATGCTGGCGGCCAAGTACCACGCACTGGTAACGGTGACTGCCGGCACCACGCTGGGCATGATGCTGGCCAATGTGCCCGCCGTGCTGCTGGGCGACAAGGCCACCCGCTTCGTGCCGATGCGGGTGGTGCACCTCGTGGCGGCCGCGGTGTTCGCCGTGTTGGGGCTGCTGGTGCTGTTGGGCATCGGCATGCCGGGCCAAGGCTGACGCCGTCACAACCAGGTGCCCGTGGCGGCCACCGCGGGTGAGGCTTCGCCGTCATCCCATTGGAGCGGCAAAGCGCGTGCGGCACGGATCACGGCGGTGGGCTGCAGCTTCAGCAGCCGCAGGGCACCGTCAAACGCGGCCAGCGCGGGCCCGTCGACGATCAATTGAGCGGCCGCGGCCACCCACAGCAGATCGCCCGCGGCAAAGTCGATGAACAACAACCCCACCCGCGGATTCAGCACCACGTTGCCCAGGGTGTTGAAGTAATGGTTGCCGCTGAAATCAGGCAGCGTGAGCAAGCCATCGTCGTCCACACGGATGAAGCCTGGCCGGCCACCCCGGTGCGACACATCCACGCCCTCAGCCACGTTCAGCGACCGACCGGCCTGCGGATGCGCTGAGGCGATGAAGCAGGTATCGGCGTGTCGGATCCACTGGCGATCAGCGTCATTCAACGCGCCACGGCGCTCCCACACCGGGGCCGGGCCCGGACCGTGCCAGTGCGGTGCGCGCGCGCGGATGTACTTGGGGCAATTGCCAAAGCTCTGCTGCACCGCCAGCGTGTAGCCATCGGCGGCCGCGCTCAGCACCTGGCCATTGGCGCGGTTGCGCCGCCGGGTGGCGGGTTCCATGCCCAGCAGCCCAAACGGCGCACCCGGATGCCACGCTTCAGCCAGGGGATCGCCAGCCCCCAAGCGGGCCCGCACCACAAGCTGATCAGCGGCCGGCGCCACCACAAAGCCAGGCGGCCCCGCCAGCGCCGAGGCCCAGGGCTGGCCCTGCCTATCGAGCCCCGCAGCGACCACGAAAGGCAGGCCCTCGAAGAAGCGTTGGTGCTGCACCGGCATCGCCGAGCGGATGAGCTGCGGGCCCAGCTCGGCCAGGCGATCGGCCACACCCGCCTGCTGTTGCAAGGCACGCTCACCGGCATGAAAAACCGTGGTGACCATGACGGTGCGCCTCAGGCCTGCAGCCCGACCGCCGTGCGGCGCATCGGGATGAAACCCGGCAACGCTTCGATGCGGGCCAGCCAGGCACGGACTTGTGGGTAGGGCTGCAGTGACACGCCGCCCTCCGGCGCATGCGAGGTGTAGGTGTACAGCGCCACATCGGCGATCGACGGCGCCTCGCCCAGTAGGAAACGGCGGCCTTCCAGCTCGGCATCGAGCACGGTGAACAGGCCATGGGCGCGGGCGATCACTTCGTCGGCATTCAGCGGTGCGTTGAACACCTTGATCAGCCGCGCCGCACAAGGCCCGTAGGCCAAAGGGCCCGCTGCGGCCGACAGCCAGCGCTGCACCTGCGCCAGGCCCACGGGATCGGTGGGCAGCCAACGCCCCTGGCCGTAGCGGCTGGCCAGGTAGACGAGGATGGCGTTTGAATCGGCCAGGGTGAGGTCGCCGTCCTGGATCACCGGCACCTGCCCGAAACGGTTGAGCTGCAGAAAGGGCAAACGCTTGTGCTCACCGCCGGCGAAATCGACGTCGACCGGCTCAAACGGCAGGCCCAGCAGCGACAGGAACAGGGCCACGCGGTGGCTGTGGCCAGAGAGCAGCACGCGGTACAGCTTGATCGGGTGGGCAGGCGCAGTCATGAAGTGCTTTCAGGTGGGTGACAAGGAACGTGACAAGGTGGAGGTCAGTGTGGTTTGATGCACCCATCGAATCAATGCCTTCTCATTGACTTCACTACTCCACCAAACGGTTCAATATTCCATGGACAAACTCAAGGCCATGGCCACCTTCGTGCAGATCGCCGAAGCCGGCAGCCTGAGCGCCGCCGCGCGCCAAAGCGGCGCCTCACTGCCCGCGGTGGTGCGCACGCTGGCCGCGCTGGAAGCCGAGCTGGGCGTGCGGCTGTTCAACCGCACCACGCGTCGCATTGCGCTCACCGAAGAAGGCCGTCAGTACCTGGACGCCTGCCGCCACCTGCTGGCCGCGGTGCAAGAGGCCGAAGCGGCGCTCGACCACCAAGCCACCGAGCCGAGCGGGCCGTTGTCGATCACGGCACCGGTGCAGTTTGGTGAACAGTTCGTGGCGCCGGCCATCACCCGCTTCGTGCAACAGCATCCGCGGGTGCGCTGCAACGTGCTGCTGTATGACCGGGTGGTGAACCTGCTGGAAGAAGGCATCGACGTGGGTGTGCGCATCGGCCCGCTGGAAGACTCGTCGCTGGTGGCGCACCGGGTGGGTGAGGTGCGCCGCATGGTGGTGGCCAGCCCGGCCTTCCTGGCCAGCCAGCCGCCGTTGAAACACCCGCGTGACCTGCTCGCGGCCAACTGCATCGGCCTCACCGGCGCCAGCGGCCACTGGTGGGATTTCCTCGACCGCGGCCGGCCCCTGCACCTCACCGTGCAGGGCAACCTCAGCTTCAACCATGTGGCCCCAGCAGTGAAGGCCTGCCTGGCCGGCGTGGGCTACGGCAGCTTCATCTCGTATCAGGTGGCGCCCTACCTGGCCGATGGCCGGCTGCAGGCCGTGCTGGAGGACCACGAAACCGACCCCCGTCCCATCCACGTGGTGGTGCCACATGCCCGGCTGTTGCCCGCGCGCACCCGCAAGCTGGTGGACTGGCTGCGCGCCACGCTCAGCAGCACGGTCTTCGGCCCATCGCGCTGACACACCCACCGCCCCGGTGTAGGCTGCGGCCCGATTCCTCACCCTCCTGACGAGACCTCTTCATGCGACTCCTCCACACCATGCTGCGCGTGGGCAACCTGCAGCGCTCGATCGACTTCTACACCCAGGTGATGGGCATGACGCTGCTGCGCACCACGAAGCGGCCCGAGCAGCAGTACGACTTGGCCTTCCTCGGCTACGGCGCCAACCCCGAGCATGCCGAGCTAGAGCTCACGTACAACTACGGTGTCGACCAGTACGACCTGGGCACGGCCTACGGCCACATTGCCATCGGTGTGCCCGATGCGGCGGCCACCTGCGACGCCGTGCGCGCCAAGGCCGCACAACTGGGCGGCGGCATCACCCGCGAGGCCGGGCCGGTGAAGGGCGGCAGCACCGTCATCGCCTTCATCACGGATCCCGATGGCTACAAGGTAGAGCTGATCCAACACGGCACGATGGAGTGACGCCGCAACACCACCTCACCCACGCGCACCCGGCCGACCGCCGGGCCGTCCCAAGGCCGGCCAGCCCTCTCGGGGGGTGGCGAACGCAGTGAGCCTGGGGGCCTCATTCACAGCCAGGTGATCGCCCCTTCTTCGGCGGTGCGCACGGTACGGCGCATGCCGCCGAAGAGATCGCGGCCCAGGCCGAGACCGTTGTCTTCAGCCTGTTCGGCCGGTAGAGGCGCGTGCTCGCGCCCAGCCCATTCGGCCGGTGACACCAGTGCCTCCAACGTGCCAGCCTCGGCATCGAGCCGCACCATATCGCCATCACGCAACTTGGCCAGAGGCCCGCCCACACTGGCTTCGGGGCTCACGTGGATGGCGGCCGGCACATTGCCCGAGGCACCACTCATGCGCCCGTCGGTCACCAACGCCACGCGGTAGCCCTGGCTTTGCAGCGACGCCAGCGGCGGCGTGAGCTTGTGCAGCTCGGGCATGCCATTGGCCTGCGGGCCCTGGAAGCGCACCACGGCCACCACATCGCACGCCAGTTCACCGGCCTTGAAAGCCGCCTGCAAGGCGTCCTGGCTGTTGAACACGCGCGCCGGCGCCTCGATCACATGCCGGTCATCGGGCACCGACGACACCTTGATCACCGCGCGGCCCAGGTTGCCGTCGAGCACCCGCAAACCACCCGTGGGGCTGAAGGGGTCGCTGGCCGGGCGCAGCACGGTGGCATCACCGCTGGCCTGAGGCAGTGGCTGCCAACGCAACTGGCCTTCCTCCAGCACGCCCTGATGCGTCTGGTGCCGCAGGCCCGGGCCAGAGACGGTGAACACATCGGCATGGAGCAGGCCCGCATCCAGCAGCTCGCGCAGCACCCAACCCGGCCCACCCGCCGCCTGGAACTGGTTCACATCAGCGCTGCCGTTGGGATAGACCCGCGCCAGCAGCGGCACGTGGGCTGAGAGGGCCGCGAAGTCAGACCAATCGATCAAGATGCCGGCTGAGCGCGCCACGGCCACCCAGTGAATCAGGTGATTGGTCGACCCCCCAGTGGCCAACAGCGCCACCATGGCATTGACGATGCAGCGCTCATCCACCAACTCGCCGATCGGCTGCGGCCGTGCCTCGCCCAGCACGGTGCGCACCGCCGCCCGGGTGAGCGCCTCGCGCAGCGGGGCATGCGGGTGCACGAAGGCCGCGCCAGGCAGATGCAAGCCCATGGCTTCAAGCAGCATCTGGTTGGAGTTGGCGGTGCCGTAGAAGGTGCAGGTGCCCGCGCCGTGATAGGCCGCCGATTCGGCCATCAGCAGCTCCTCACGCCCGACTTCGCCCCGGGCGTGGCGCTCGCGCACCTTGGCCTTGTCCTTGTTCGACAGGCCGCTGCTCATGGGCCCGGCCGGAATGAAGACGCAGGGCAGGTGCCCAAAATGCAGCGCACCGATCAGGAGCCCCGGCACGATCTTGTCGCAGATGCCCAGCAGCAGGGCGGCGTCAAACACATCGTGGCTCAACGCGATGGCGGTGCCCATGGCGATGGTGTCGCGCGAAAAGAGGCTGAGCTCCATGCCCGGCGTGCCCTGGGTGACGCCGTCGCACATGGCCGGCACACCACCGGCCACCTGGGCCGTGGCGCCCAACGCACGCGCCTCTTCGCGGATCAGCGCCGGATAGCCCTCGTACGGCTGGTGGGCCGAGAGCATGTCGTTGTAAGCAGTGACGATGGCCAGGTTGGGCGCGTGCTGGCTGACGACGCGAAACTTGTCCTGCCCCGGCAGGGCCGCGAAGGCATGCGCCACGTTGGCGCAGCCCATGCGGTCAACGCCGGGCCGGCGCTGCGCGTAGCGGCGCAGGCGCGCCAAATAGGCCTCGCGCAGGGCGCGGCTGCGTTCAGCAATACGCTGGGTGACATCGTCTAGAACCGGGGACATGCGCGGACTCCGTGGCTGGGGGTGCCACCACCGGCGCAAATTTCAGACCCGCAGCCTCGGTCGCTTCCACGCCAAGAACGCGTGTCGACGAAGGCCGGCTTGAGACAAGTCAGAACGCCGGTGGTGCGTCGGCGCTGGCGCCGACGAGCCCCAGTGTGGCAGCAAGGTGTTCCCTTGCAGCGGCCAAGGTGGCCTCGGTGTCGATGTCGTGGTGCAGCCCCAGGTCATCCACCTCAATGCCCAGCCCGGGATAGCGCGCCAGGAGGCGACGCACCCCTTCGTCGCCAGACAAGGCGCTGAGCTCGGTGAAAAGCTCCTGCGAGAAGCCCACCGGGTGCCCGCGCCGCCCCTGGTGCTGCGCATACACCACCGCCGACTGCCGCAGGCCCTCGCGCACGGCACGCAACGTTTCGGGCCGAACCAAGGGCATGTCGCCCGGCAGCAGCAACCAGCCGCGCGCCTGGGCGCGTGCGCTCACGCCTGCCGCAATGGAGTAGCCCACGCCCACCGGCTCACGGGTGGGCGAATCGACCGGCGGCACCAATACGATGTCGCGGGCAGCCACCACTTGCTGCGCCAACGGCACCAGTGCAGAGGTGGTCACCACCACCAGCGGCAAGCCCGCTGCCACCACCTGCGACAAGGTGCTGCCCAGCACCGTGCTGCTGCCAAAGCGCTGCGCCAGCTTGTGCCCGTCCCCCCGAAAACGCAGGCCCGGCCCACCGGCCAACACCACGACCACGGGCCCATCGGCTGCCGCGTTCATGCGCTGCACCCCCGACAACACACCCAGTTCTTCTTGATCTGCTCTCCACCCACCACCAACTCCTGTTCAGGTCCCTATAGGAACCCACAAGGCCGCGGGTCGGAATTCGTGCGTTCACTTAGGCAATCGCCCTGTGCCGAGAAGGCGCAATGCCACACCCAATGGGTTCACGGCACCGGCTGCAGCCGCC
>Ga0075012_10005226_pt1 | contig 11941 bp, 5 predicted proteins | sample All_14_2_FD_71474 | JGI IMG/M metagenome (GOLD analysis project Ga0075012, IMG submission 71474) | Freshwater microbial communities in response to fracking from Pennsylvania, USA - Allegheny Zone_MetaG_DW_15 | ecosystem: Environmental > Aquatic > Deep subsurface > Groundwater > Drilled...
GTGTGGAAGGGGTCTTATGAAAAGGTGGCTGTGTGGCGGTGTGATCGTTTGGGCGGCGGCGTGCGGGGCGCAGGAGCGCTTTGTGGAGGCGCCGGCGCGGACAGTCCCGGTGATCGACCGCGTGGACGTCGTGGTGGTCGGCGGCAACGAGGGCGGCCTGGCCGCCGCGTGGCGGGCCGCCAAGCTCGGCGCGCGCGTCGTGTTGCTCAGCGAGCACACCTTTCTCGGCGGCGAGGTGATGGCCAAAGACCGCTTCGACCTGGCGGGGGGGCCTAGCCCCTCGACCGAGTTCAGCCGGGCTCTTTTCAAGGAGATGAAACCCTCCCGCTATCCGGTGGTGGCGAATGAGCTGTTACGCGATGCCGGTGTGACCTTTCTTTTCAACACACGGCCAGGCGGCGTGCTGGTCGACGGGCAGGGCCGGCTCTGCGGCGTGGTCACGGCGAACAAGGCGGGCCTTCAGGCGGTGGTGGCCAAGGCCGTGATCGACGCGACCTACGTCGGCGCGGTGGCGGACGCGGCGGGCGCGTCGCGCGAGCCGTGGTCGGCTCAGACGCTGCACGTCTCGCGGCCGCGCTATTCGGCAGACCGCAAGACGCGCGAGATGATCGAGCTCGACGTGCCGATGCCGTCGCTGACTTGGGCGGGGCTCAACCGCGCCGAGAACGCGCTGCGCGAGGAGTGGCACATGTACGTGAACGGGCCCTTCGCGTACTGCATGGATTTCACGATGCCTAATCCCGTGGTGGGCGAGGCGGCGTTCAGCGGCGAGACGCTGCCTGTGCCGCCGCAGCTCGACCTCGGCGTGTTCAAGCCCAAGGGCGTGGCGCGTCTCTATGTGGTCGGCTCCTCGTCCGCGGTGGACCGTCGTGCGGTGAAGGCGCTGATGCATCCCGTGGCGCTGGCCGAGGCGGGCGAGCGGGTGGGTGAGGCGGCGGTGCGCGAGGCGAAATCGGTCGCGCTTCCGGCCGATAAGGCGCTGGCGGTCAAGGCCACCTCCTCGGCCTCGACGCTGCCCGGACTGGCCGTGCGCGAGCTGAACGCGTGCGAGCGGCCCTACCGGCTCGACCGGCGCGGCGCGGTGCGCCAGGGCGCAGAGGCTCTGCCCGTCTGGGCCGAGTACGATGTGGTGGTGGTCGGCAGCGGTCCGGCCGGACACGCCGCGGCCATCGCGGCGGCGCGCGCCGGGGCCAAAACCCTGATGGTCGAGCAGGCGGGGTTTCTCGGCGGCAGCGTGGCGCTGGGGATCAAGGGCTTCTGGCGCGGCTACCGGCACGGTTTCAATCAGGAGTGGCGCGGCAAGGGAAGCCCCCTGTACGGTCATCTCCTGAAGCGGGCGGGCGTCGATGTCTGGTACCATTCGCTGGCGATGGGCGCGGTGATGCGCGGCAACGCGGTGGCGGGCGTGGAGGTGGCGACGTGGCTCGGCCGCGGGGTGGCCTTGGGCAAGGTGGTGATCGACGCTTCGGGCGAGGGCGACGTCTGCGCGGCGGCGGGCGCCTCTTTCTTCTACCTCAACGATGGCGACCTCTGTCTGGAAGAGGCGTCGTTCATTGGCCAGAAGCGGGCCTCCAAACGGGGCGGCCTCACGGAGCGCGAGCGCCGCGACTTGTACGCCAACACGCTGCCGGCCGATCCGGTCGACATCGCGGGCTTCACGATGATGCACGTGCTCGCGGGCCTTGGCGGCGGGGCGCAGCACTTCCCGATGACGCAGATCCGGGAGACGCGCCGCATCAAAGGCGATCTCGTGATCGACGAGCTGGACGTGAACGCCGGCCGCACGTATCCCGACGTGATCTCGGTCGCGGCGTCGGCCTTCGATCCGCACGGCTACTTCAGCAGCGACTACTCGTTCGCGGGGCTGATGCCCATGACCAAGCACGTGCGCGACCGCGATCTGGTGGCGTATGTGCCGCTGCGCGCGATTCTGCCGAGCGGCCTGGAGAACATCATGGCGGTCGGGCGCTGCCTCTCCAGCACCCATGACGCGCAGGCGATCATTCGCATGAACCCCGACATGCTGAACCTCGGCTACGCGGCGGGCTATGCGGCGGCGCTGTGCGTCAAGAACGGCACGACCCCGCGCCGGGTGGACATTCAGGCGCTGCAGCGTCATCTGGCGGAGATCGACAATCTGCCGAAAGACAAGCTCGCGGAGATCACGCGCGAGCTTCCGACGCCTGACGCGGCGGCTCTGCGCGCCGCCGCACAGGACGCCGCCAACCTCACGAATCTGCTGACGCTGGCGCGCGGCGGGGCGGCTGCTGTGCAGCCGCTGCGCGCGTCGTTCGAGGCGTCGCCGGATGTGGCGAAAGCCAAGGCGCTCTGCCTGCTGGGCGACGCCTCGGGCGTGCCGCTGCTGGCGAAGTGGATCGAACAGGCACCGATGACCAACGGTCCGGCATACGCCTGGGACGGGTTCCTGCACGTGCCGGAGCTGGACGGCGCGATGTGGGTGGCGGCGATCCCCCGCGACCGGCGTGCGACCGCGGCGCTGGTCGGCAAACTCAACGCGTGCGGGCCGGAGACGGGCTTCAGCACCCTGCGCGCCGTGACGATGGCGCTCGGGCGCATCGGCGACCCGCAGGCGGCGCCGGCGCTGGCGGCTTTCCTGAAGAAGCCCGGCGTGCAGGGACACTGCGACGTCCAAGGCCGACCCGAGAACCTCGAGTCCGAGTATTTTTCGCAGGCGATGGTCGAGCTTTTCGCGGCGTCGGCCCTGTTCCGCTGCGGCGACGCGGACGGGCTCGGCCGCAAGATCCTGACGGAGTATCTGGAGGACTGGCGCGGGGTCTTCGTGCGGTTCGCCGGCTACACCCTGACAGGCAATTGAGGGTTCGGCACGACCATCGAGGCGCTGGGCTCCTCGGTTTCGCCGCACATTTTGGGAGAGTCGCTGTTCGCCTCGGTGGCCCGCGCCAGGTCACCGAACTTGCGGAACTGCACGAACGTCCCCGCATTCTTTGAGGGTGTCGCGTTCGGTCTTGAACGTGTCTCGCTCGGCGGTGAGATCGGCGCGGGCTTTGTCCGAGGAACCAGTTCGCGGTTGCCATGCGCGAAACCAAGATGCTATCCTGTTGACATGAAAGCGCTCAAACATTTGAAGATCGAGACCGAGCGGGAAGAAGACGGCCGCTGGATCGCCGAACTTCCTGACTTTCCGGGCGCTATGGCCTACGGCGACACGCGCGAAAACGCCATCGCCAACGTTCAGGCCCTGGCTTTCCGGATTGCCGCGGACAAGATCGAGGCGCATGACCGGGCACCCGAGATCGCCCCGCTTACCGCTGTTTTCGCATGAGCGTCTGGCCGTCAACCAAAGCCCGGCGTGTCAAAGCCGCCCTGTTGCGCATCGGCTGGCAAGTCAAGCGTCAGTGCGGCACCTCACACTGCATTCTCTCCCGTGACGGGTATCCGGATTTCGTCTTTGCGTTCCACGACTCCGTCGAACTCGGGCCTTCGATGCTGGCCCGCGTCGCCCGCCATACGGGACTCCAGCCGCAGGATCTTTGAGACGGGGTATGAAGGCATGCGGTGGCCTCGTCAATCGCTTCCTTCGCAACATCATCGGGCGTGCTCAAAACTCTCCTTACTTGTGCCGCGCTTTCGGCATCGGCAGCCTACGCCCCGTGGTGGTATCGTGTTGGGCGTCCAGTGCTGAGCGTTTTCGTTGAACGGCCCCGTTTAGGATTGACAGCGCCGCAGGGTTCGGAATAGGCTTTGCCGACATTCAACCGAAGTGGAGGGAGATTAATGGAACGTGTGTGTTTGATGGCGGGTTTGATGATGGGTGCGGCGTCGCTGTTCGGGGCCGATGCCTGTTGCGGGGCGGCGAACAACGCGTTGACGGCGCAGGAGAAGCAAGAGGGCTGGCGCCTGCTGTGGGACGGCAAGACCGGCGACGGCTGGCGGTCCATCAAGGCGGACGCGTTTCCGGCGACGGGCTGGGAGATCGCGGACGGCGTGCTGACGGTGCTGCCCAAGAACGCGGGCGGCGGCGCCGGCGATATCATCACCAAGGAGACCTTCACCGATTTCATCCTCAAGGTGGATTTCCGCCTGACGGATGCGGCGAACAGCGGCATCAAATACTTCTTTGACCCCAAGGTGAACGGCGGCACCACGCTGGAGTATCAGGTGCTGGACGAGAAGCACCCTGATGCGGCCAAAGGGCGCGACGGCAACCGCAAGGTCGGCTCGTTCTACGATGTCATGCCGGCGGTCGGCGCGAAGCCGAAACCGGTCGGCGAGTGGAACACGGCCATGATCGTCAGCAAGGGCAAGAGCGTCGAGCACTGGTTGAACGGCGAGAAGGTGGTGGCGTTCGAGCGCGGCTCCGAGGCGTTCCGCGCCGCGGTGGCGCAGAGCAAGTTCAGCAAGTTCCCGAACTGGGGCGAGCAGGCTTCGGGCCACATCCTGCTGCAGGACCACCAGGACAAAGTCTCCTACCGCAACATCAAGATCAAAGTCTTGGAGTAGCCGGTCTGAACCCGGCGCGAGAGGCCGGTTTCCATCAGGCGCCGTCGGGGTTTCCCCGGCGGCGTTTTTATTTGTGTCCGCTTCCCGATCCTGCTTGTTTCCGCGCGGCCGACGTGCTACGTTCTGTGGCATTTGAGCGGGTCTTCTTTCGCGCCTGCACCTGCCCGATTCCCCGTCCTCGTTTTCTTCCGTCTGTCTTTCCTTTCTTTCAGCCCGTCTCCTCGTTTCCCGGGAGGATTGTCCCATGAAGGCTTTTCCGTCGGACCGCCGTTTCTGGTTTGCGTGTGCCGTGCTGTTGATCAACGCCGGCGGCTGGTGGTGGGTGAAGTCCGAGGCCGTCTCGCGGCGGTCCTGTCGCACGGCGGAAGGGGAGCTCGCGGCCGAGTCTGGCGTGCCTGCCGGGGCGGCAGAGGGTCCGGCCCAGGCGGAGCTGAAGCCGCTGTCGCTGACGCGGCTGGAGCAGGCCTCGCTCTCGCCTGAGAGGGTCTTGACCCTGGCCGTGGCTTTCGACGCGCAGGTGGAGTGGGACTCCTTCCAGGAGCGCTTCGAGCTGCGCTCGGACGGCGTGCCGGTGCCGTGGCATTTCGAGGGCCGGACGCTCCGCGACGCCTGCCGCGTGAGGACCGACCGGCCGGTCTCCGGCGACCGCATCGCGGTCACGCTCGCGCCGGGCGTGCGGTCGCGCTCGCGCGAGGTCTGCGCGACCGGGCAGGCGGTGGAACGGCTGCTGCCGCTGGTGCCCGAATTCCGATTTGTGAAGATCGAGAGCGAAACGCCGTCGTTCGGCGAGCCGGTGCTCACGGCCCGCTTCACGCAGGCCGTCGACCTGCGGGACGCGGGGGCGCGGATCGCGTGCGAGCCCCCCGTCGCGTTCCATGCCGCGCAGGAAGAGTGGGGCAACGGCGTGCAGCTCTCGGGCGCCTTCGTGCCCGGCCAGCGGTATACGCTGGTCTTCCGGCAGGGGCTGCGGTCGGCCGACGGCTATCCGCTGGAGCAGGAGGTCCGCCGCAGCGTGGTCGTTCAGCACCGCCGCCCCGCCGTCTCGATTGCGGTCGACGGACGCTATCTCGCACCGGAAGGCCGCTTGGCGGTGCCGGTTCTGGCCGTCAACACGCGCGAAGTGGTCAGCTCTGTCGCGCGCGTGCTGCCGCAGAACCTGGTGCAGCTCGCGATGCGCGAAGCCGGGCTCTATGACGCGTGGTGGGGCGGCGAGGCGCGCGCGGTGGTCCAGTCGCTGACGGCCCGTCCGGCCGTCCAGACCAACCTCCTTGCGGACGCCTGCGATCAGGAGCAGCGGCTGATGCTGCGTTTGGGCGAGATGCTGCCTGAGCCGGTGCGCGGCGTCTATCTGCTGGAGGTCGGCGCCCGGGACCAGGCCCCCAGGAGCCGCCTGCTGTGCGTGTCCGACATCGGGCTCAGCGCGCGTGTCGAGGCGGACGCCGTGACGGCGTGGACGACCGGGCTGCGCGCGGGGCGGCCGGCCGCGGGGCTGCGCGCGGAGCTCTATGGGCGCAACAATCTGCTGCTGGCCCATGGCGTGAGCGATGCGCAGGGCCTCGTCCGTTTGGGTTTTGATCCGGCTGAAGGACTCCCTTTTCTGCTCGTGGCGAAGCGCGCGGACGGGCAGGACTGCACGTTTCTGCCGCTGACCGAGGCGACGGAGGCGGGGCAGCCGGCCGAGGCTTCGCGCGGCTATCCCGACGCGGCGGTGTGCGAGGCGTTCGTGATGACGGACCGGGAGATTTACCGGCCCGGAGAAACCGTGTTCGTGCAGACGCTGCTCCGCACCCGCGACGGGCGCCCGCCTGCCCCGTTTCCGGTGTCGCTGGAGGTGCTCAAGCCGGACGGACGGCGCTTCACGGGCTGTGCGCTCTTGCCGGACGCGCTGGGAGCCGCCGCCACGCAGGTGGCGCTGCCCGACTATGTGCCCTCCGGGACGTATCGCGTGCAGCTCAAGATGCCGGGGGACGGCGCCCTTCTCGGCGCGTGCGCGGTGAGGGTGGAGTCCTTTGTCCCCCCGCAGATCCATGTGGCGCTGCCGGAGCTGCCCGCCGCGGCGCGCGCGGGCGAGCGGCTGGCCATCAAAGTCCGCGCCGAGCATCTGTTTGGGAAGCCTGCGGCCGGCCTCGCCGCCGCGGCGGACGTGACGTGTTCGGCGGCCGAATTCAAGCCGGACGGGTGGGCGGGTTACCGCTTCGGCGACGCCGAGAAGAGCTTGCCCTTCACGCAGGTGCGCTGCGACCGGCAGACGCTGGGCGAGGACGGGTGCGCCGTGTTCGAAGCTCAGCTGGACGCCGCGCTGCGCCCGCCGGCGCTGGTCCAGGCCGTGGTTCAGGGCACGGTGACCGAAACGGGCGGCCGCACGGTGTCGGCGCGCGCCGCGGTGCCTTTACACGCCTATCCCTTCTACCTCGGCCTGAAGCCCGAGGCCGGGAGCGTGCTGCGGGTCGGCGCGCCTCAGACCGTGCGGGTCGCGGCGGTGAACCCCGACGGCTCGCGCAGGACCGCGCGCGTGCCGCTCAAGGTGACGTTGGAACAGATCTCGTGGATCAGCAACCTGCGTAAAGACCGCGCGGGCCTTTACCAGTGGTCGAGCGAACGCGTGAAGACGCCGGTCGCGGAGGGCGAGGCCGCGACGGGCGCGGAGGATGCGCTCTACCGCTTCACGCCGCAGCAGGCGGGCGCGTTCGTGCTGACGTTTACGGACCCGGAGTCGCAGGCGTCGTCGAGCTGGCCGTTCGCGGCCGGCGCCGAGGGGCAAGCCGAAGGCGCGTGGGACCGCTCCTGCCCGGAGCGCGTGGAGCTGGTTTTCGACAAGCCCGAGTATGCCCCCGGCGAGACGGCCCGCATGCAGATCCGCGCGCCTTTCGGCGGCCACGCGTGGGTTTCGCTGACGCAGGAGCGGACGCTGGAGAACCGCGTGCTGGAGCTGACGAACAACACGGCGGAGCTCGTCTGGACCGTGAGCGAGGCGCATGCGCCGAACGCCGAGGTGACGGTCAGCGTGGTGCGCCCGGCCGTGGCCGAGAGCGTGTGGAGCGCCCATCGGGCGACGGGGATCGCGCCGCTGCGGGTGGCGCCGCCCTCGCGCCGGCTGAAGGTGCGCGTCGCGCCCGAGGCCGCGGTGTGGCGGCCCGCGTGCGTGCTGCCCGTCCGCGTTGCGGTGACGGATGCGGAAGGACGGCCGGCGAAAGGCGCGCGAGCGACGGTGCTGGCGGTGGACGAGGGCGTCTGCCAGCTGACCGATTACCGGACGCCCGATCCGTATGCCTACTTTCTGGAAACGCGCGCCGGAGGGCTCGCGTTTCACGATGTGTATCGCCAGCTGATGCCGATCACGGATGAGCGGATGCTCGGCGCCGCGTCGCATGTCGGCGGCGACGGCGGCGACGAGCTGCTCAAACGGCTCAACCCCGTGGCGGCGCGGCGGTTCAAGCCGCTCGCCTTGTGGCGGGCGGATGTCGCGCTCGACGGGGAGGGGCAGGCCACGGTGCCGTTCGAGCTTCCCGAGTTCGCGGGCGAGCTGCGGCTGATGGCGGTGGCGTGGAACGGGCAGGCCACCGGCGCCGCCGACGCGCCGGTGAAGGTCAGGCGCCGGCTCGTGGTGCAGCCGGACTTGCCGCGCGTGCTGGCGCCCGGCGATGTGGCGCAGCTGCAGGTGGCGCTGCACAACGAGAGCGGCGCGGCGTGCGGCGCGCGCGTGGCGGTCGCCGTGGAGTGCCCGCTGACGTGTGACGCGGCGGCCCGGACGGTTGAGCTGGCGGCCGGCGCGTCGGCGACGGCGCCGCTGCCGGTGGCCGCGCTCGGTCGGGCGGGGACCGGCCGGGTGACCGTGACCGTGGACGGCGCGGGCGAGCATTACGCGGAGACGATCGAGCTGGCGGTGCGGCCGGCTTCGGCTTGGCGCGTGACGTCCGAGCATCTGGCGCTGAAGAGCGGCGAGGAGCGTCGTTTCGGCCCGCCGCCGCGCGTGTTGTCCGGGAGCTTCAGCCAGACGTTCAGCTGCTCGGGGCGGCCCGAGGTCAACCTGTTGGCGGCGCTGGAGTATCTGGCCGAATATCCGTATGGGTGTTTGGAGCAGACCGTCTCCTCAGTCTTTCCGCTGTTGGCTCTGGGCGGCGTGGCGGAGCGGCTGCCGGCGTGGCGGGACACGCTCGGCGAGGAAGCTCCGGCGCGGGTGAACGCCGCGCTGCTGCGGGTCTTCTCCATGCAGCGGGCGGCGGGCTTCGCGATGTGGCCCGAGGTCTGGGAGCCCGACCGCCGGGCCACGGTGTACGCCGCCCATTTCCTGGTCGAGGCGTCCAAGGCGGGGTATCCGGTGTCGCCGCGGATGCTCGACGAGGTCGTCCGGATGCTGGAGCGCCGGCTGGACGACGAAGCGGAACTGTGCGCGTACAGCTGCCACGTGCTGGCGCTGGCGGGGCGGCCCGATGCCGGCTGGACCCTGCGCCTGTTCGAGCAGGCGGGGGAGCTATCGGTCGAGAGCCGCCTGCATCTGGCGCGCGCGTTGATCCGCTCGGGGGAGATCCAGAAGGCGCGGGACGTGCTGGAGGGCGTCAAGAGCGTGAACGGTCTGCGTGAAGCGGCGTTCGGCCTGTTGGCGGGGCTCGAGCTGGACCCGCAGGCGCCGTTCGTGGCGGTCTGTTGCCGGGAGATCGAGCGGGCGCGGCGCGTGCGGGAGGGACACTGGGGCACGACGCAGGACAACGCGCTGGCGCTGTTGGCGCTGGGGGCCTACGCGCGCGCCGCCGCGGATGAGCCGCAGGTGTTCACGCCGGCGGTCGCCTGGGCGGGCGGCACGTGCGGCTCGGCAGCGACCAATGCCTTCGTCTGGACGGGCTCGGCCGAGGCCGGGGCGGTCACGCTGGCCAACAGGGGGCCGGGCCTCATGTATGTGACGCGCCGCGTGAAGGCGGTGCCGGAAGCCGCTGACGAGCCTCAGGCGGACAACGGGCTGAGGGTCCGTCGCGCTTGGCTGGACCTGAAGGGGGAGCCGGTCGCTGCGGGGGCGCTGCGGCGTGGCGATCTCGTGGTCGTGCGGCTGACGGTGGAGCCGCCGGAAGGCGGCCTCGACAACGTGGTGGTCGAAGATCTGCTGCCCGCCTGCCTCGAGATCGAGACCGTGGACTTGTCCAGGGCCGGGACGCTGGCTTGGGTCAGGCCCGACTCCGCGGCGTGGGTGTTGCACCGGGAGGCGCGGGACGACCGGCTGCTGCTGTTCAGCCGGCGTTTTTCGGAGCCGGTATACTTTTATTATGCCGCGCGGGTGGTGACGCCCGGCGAGTTTGCGGTGCCGGCTGTCACGGCCGCGGCAATGGCTGCGCCCGAGCTGATGAGCCGCTCGGGCGCGGGGCGCGTGACGGTCGAGTGAGGCGCAGCAGCAAGGACTTTTCTAGACAAAGGGTACTCGGGACGTGAAACAGGTGCGCACTCCAGGAAAGGGCAGCAGCGTGAGGCGCGTGTGCGGCTGGACCGCGGCGCTGCTCGCGGTCGGGGCGGCGCTGTGGTTCGCCTGCCCGCCGCCGCTGGACGAGGCGGCGCGCTACCCGACGGGGATCATCCTGCGCGACCGCGCGGGGCAGGTGTTGCGCGTGGGGCTGGGCCCGGGCGACGTCGACTGCCGGCCGAGCTATCGCGCCTCGTTCGACGACTGGATCGTTCGGGCGGCGATCGCGGCGGAGGACAAGCGCTTCGCCGCGCATGCCGGTGTGGATTTCGGCGCGCTGGCACGGGCGGCGTGGCAGAACGTTTCGTCGCGGCGGCGGGTCTCCGGCGCGTCCACGATCACGATGCAGACCGTGCGTCTGATCCGCCCGCACCGGCGGACCCTGTTCTGGAAGGCGGTCGAGTCGGTGCAGGCGCTTCGGCTGGAGCGCGCGCTCGCGAAGGAGGAGATCCTGAGCCAGTACCTCAACCGCGCGCCGTTCGCCTCGAATCTGGTGGGCATTGAGGCGGCGGCGCGGGGATGGTTCGGAAAGCCGCCGCAGCAGCTCACGCTCGCCGAGGCCTCGCTGCTGGCGGGGCTGCTGCAGTCGCCGACGCGCTTCCGTCCCGACCGCTATCCCGAGGCGGCCAAGCTGCGGCGCGAATATGTGCTGTCGCGCATGGAGCGGCTGGGGATGATCGACGCCGCGCAGCGCCGGGCTGCGGCGTGCGCTCCGCTGGTGCTGCGCCGCGCGCCGCGCCCGTTCTCCGAGCCGTTTTTCTGCGACTGGGCGCAGCAGCGCCTCCGCCGGGCGTCGGGGGATTTCACGACGACGCTCGATCCCGCCTGGCAGTCTGCCGTGGGGCGGCTCGTGGCGCGGCATGCGGAGGAGCAGGCGTGCGACGTCGCGGCCGTGGTGGTCGAGGTGCGCGGCGGGGAGGTCCGGGCGATGTGCTGTTCGGGCGACTATTTCGGCGCGCCCGACGGCCAGGTCAATACGGCCGCGATGCCGCGGCCTGCGGGGTCGACGCTGAAGCCGTTCGCCTACGCGCTCGCGATGGACTGCGGCCAGCTCACGCCGGGCCGGGTGTTGGCCGACGTGCCGCGCCGCTTCGGGGCCGATGCGCCGCTCAACTTTTCGGGGACTTTCATGGGGCTTGTGCCGGCGCGCGAGGCGCTGGTGCTGTCGCTCAACCTGCCGGCGATCGAGGTGGTGGAGCGCGTCGGCCAGCCGCGCTTCTACGCGGCGTTGCGCCAGCTGGGGCTCGACTCCCTGAACCGGCCGGCGCCGCACTACGGGCTGGGGCTGGCGCTGGGCAACGGCTCGGTGCGGCTGGTCGAACTGGCAAACGCTTACGCGTGTCTGGCGCGGGGCGGGCAGTGGCAGCCGTGCCGGGCTTTCGCGGAAACGGGCGGGGCGCCGGAGCGCCGGGCGGTGTTTTCGGAGGGGGCTTGCTGGCTGGTGGCGGAGATGCTGAGCGGCGACGAGCGCGCGCGCGACGCGGTGGGGCATGTGGCCGATGCGGGCCTGCCGCGTTTCGCGTGGAAGACCGGCACGTCTTCGGGGTTCCGCGACGCGTGGACGGTGGCATGGAATCCGGAATACGTGACGGCCGTGTGGTGCGGTTTCAAAAGCGGCCGGCGCGGGCCTGAGACGCTCGTGGGGAAGAAGGTCGCGGCGCCGTTGGCGTGGGAGATCGTGCGGCTGCTCTATCCGTCCGGCGGCGCGCCGTGGTTTGAGCGGCCGGCGGAGGTGGTCGAGCGCGAGGTGTGCGCGGTTTCCGGGCGCGTGCCGGGGCCGCTGTGCGGCCGGCGCGTGGCGGACCAGGCGCTGCGCCGCTGCTCGTCCTGCGAGATCTGTCCCGTGCACGTGAGCGACGGGGCCGGGGGGGTGCGCGAGCAGTGGCCGCGCGAGGTGGCCGACGGTCTGCGCCCGCGGGCCGGGCGGCCGGCCGTGACGTCGGGGGCGGCGGCGGGGTTGCGGATCCGCGCGCCTGCGGACGGCGCGGTGTTCCGGCGGATTGAGGGGCTACC
>Ga0075012_10005227_pt1 | contig 11939 bp, 7 predicted proteins | sample All_14_2_FD_71474 | JGI IMG/M metagenome (GOLD analysis project Ga0075012, IMG submission 71474) | Freshwater microbial communities in response to fracking from Pennsylvania, USA - Allegheny Zone_MetaG_DW_15 | ecosystem: Environmental > Aquatic > Deep subsurface > Groundwater > Drilled...
ATCATAAAGAATGGGATGACAAGAATGGGCTTTTATCTGTCAGCTTGGAACCACGCCTTAATGTGGAAGAAAGTGAGGTCTTTGTGATGCTCAACGGAGCCGTCGGCAATTTTTGTTTGGATTACAGTGAAGATGATTTCGTAAAAGAAATTGCAATGCAGAGGGCTTGGTCTTCTGATACTGGCTATTATGTTAAAGTTTTAGCAGATAAGGTTAAACTCGTCAGATGGTGGGATGGAAAAGTTGAATCTATTCATAATCAGTTAGTTGCTGAAAAGCCACAACAGTTTTACAAAGCAATTACAAAAAACCATCCCACCACTGGTACTATTGTCTCCTTTGCCAAAGAAACTTTTGTAAAACTCAGGAACTGCATTCAAGAAAGGCAAAATGGACAGGCTTCTTTGAGAATGTTTATGTACTTGTTGGCTGCATTAGATGGACATGATGAAAAACCAAGCAATGTAGATAAGGATAAATGGCATCTCACGGATTTTGACCCCAATTGGATATCATCCTCTGACTGGGAATGGCTTTACGAATCTTTCCAAAAAGGCATTTGGGGCAGTAGCGAGAATATTCGGCCTTTGGTTCATCTTGTACTTCGCCACGCCTCCAACCGATTATTCCAAGAAGCGCATAGGGAAGCAAATAGATTTGATTTCCAACTTGCAATGTTCGGTGGTACTTCGAGGAACTATGATAGTGATGTTTCCGACGGCGCTTTTTATACACCGACACCTTTGGTAAGAACGATTGTCCAAGAGGCTTTAATAGCCTTGGACAAGGCTCAACCTCTGCACGAAAGAGCTTCACTAAAGATTTTTGACCCGGCATGTGGCTCGGCAGAGTTCCTGCGTGAAGCACTCAGGCAATTGAAAATGGTGGGCTATGCTGGTACGATACAAGTGGTGGGCTGGGACAAATCCGAAATCGCTTGTGAAATATCAAGATTCGTTTTGCAGTATGAGAATAAGACGGAATGGTCGGGGAATGTCTCTATTGAAGTTTTGAAAAGGGATTCATTAGAATACAATTGGTTAGAAAATGGAGAAGCGGATATTTTGTTGATGAACCCTCCTTTTACTGCTTTTGAAAGATTGGGAGAGCGGAAAACATTGATTCAGGAAGGGTTAAAAGGTTTATTCAAACGCCAGCCAGATGAAGCAGCACTTTTCTGGAAAAAGGCTGCAGAGACGGTTTCTGAAAAAGGAGTCTTAGGGTTAGTCCTGCCACATTCATTGTTGGGAGCTGAAACTTACCAACTCCTAAGAGCATACCTTAAAGAAGAATTAGAATTTGATTTTTCATTGATTGGAAGACTGGGAAGTGCTGGCTTATTCGAAAAAGCAATGATAATACCCAGCATACTCATTGGTGCAAAGAAGACAATGCTAAGGCAACATACTGTCTTATGGACTGATTTTCAGCAGACTTCAGTTTATGAGGCATTGAGAGAGTTAAGAAAATACCGGCTTTCTGAAATACCGATTCCTAAAGTTGAAGACTCTTACAGCATCTATGAAAATTGGAAACTAACTGATTGTAATGTAAGTGAGAATTGGACTGTTCGCTCTTATCAGGTTAGTCAGATTGAAGAGCAACTTATAGGATTTAAAAAAGTTGGTGATTTATTCAATGTAACAAGAGGAGCAGACGCTGGGAACAATGCCGCTTTTGTATTGAAAAGAGAGAATTGGGAATTGTTACCTAAAAATGAGCGAAATTATTTTATGCCTTGTGTAATGCGTGAAAGCATTAAGGACGGTAGGTTGAATGATAGTTATTATTTGTTTTATCCTTATGGAAAATATTCAATCTCTTCAAAAGAAGAAATTCAGCAAATGCTGCCGACATATTACAGTAGAATCTTATCAAAAGAGGAGGCAAAGTTAAAAGCGAGAACAAATTTTGAAACTAAATGGTGGGAATTGAATAGGCCAAGGGCAGAAGAAGTGCAAAAATCCCCGAAACTAATATCTGCGTATTTTGGTAAGTCCGGTTATTTTGCTTTTGACGCTGAAGGAAAATATTTGGTAGGCCAAAGTTTCGCATGGCTTCCAAAAAAAGAAGATTTGAAAGAAAAGCGTTTTCAATTTGCCTATCTCGCTCTTTTACATGCCCCATTAATTGACAAACTTTTAGAATTGGTTTGTAACGTTTTGGATGGTGGCTTCTATGACCTTTCAAAGCATTATGTTGATAAAATGCCAATGCCGGAATTGAGCAAGGTTAATGCTGACATTTTAAATTATTTGACCTTAACGGGTGAGAAAATACACAATGGTGAATCCATTGACAAAGAGGCTTTAAATCAAGCCGTAGCTAATATTTATGGACTTAATATTGGTAATCTAATATGACTCTCCATGGCCAAGCCGCCTCCACAACCTATACAAATTGCGAATAAGATTTTACGAAACTTCTTTCAGCCTGATAGGAGCTTTCATCATCCTATGTTACAAGAAAATAAGGATGGAATATGGGGACTGCGACAAGAGAAATTAGCAATTCGCACAACTGACGGAAAAGATAGAATTTTTGTTGCTTGGCCTATTAATCTTGGAACTTCCTTTCAATTCAACTACTTCCTTTCTTTTACCATATCTTTATTTGCGAATGAAAGTATCAAAGACTTGAACATCAAATTGTTTCGAGAATCAACTGAAGTGTCTGAATACATAGATAGCGCAATCATACCAACCGAATTGTTGCTTAGGGCAGAATGGAGTAACGAAAAAGCAGCAAAAGATGCCACTTTTATTCACGCTCAGCCACATTGGCATGTGCATGCAGCCAAAGTATTCGATTTAATTGGGAATCGTCCTATAGAAGTACAGAGAGCGTTTTTAGAACTTCTTAGGGAAGAAGAAAAAGAAGATAATCCAGTCTCACAATTTATGGCCGAATCAAATGAAGTTGAAATGAAAGCTGAACAAAGTGATGATACTCCGATGTTTCGTTTCCATCTTGCAATGGCTGCAGATTGGTGTAGTGAAAAGAAAGCTGTAAGAGAAAGAGATTTAGATGAAAAAACACTGCAAATCTGGCTTCCACAGTGCCTTGAATACATTAGGGAACAAGTTGAATATATTATGGGAAAGATGCGTCAAAGTAAGACTATGAAGTAGCTTTTGACATTCCAGAATGAATGGCGGTTATTTTTTCATGTGATGGTGATAGCATGATTTGCGTCCCCTACCTTCACCCCAAAAATTTCCACCATGAAAAACAAATCCCTCCTCCCCACCATCCTGTTCCTTACAATTTGGATACAGGCATTCGCCCAAAACACCCCCACCCCCCTCCCCCCATTCCTCCGTGACAGCCTCGACACCTACGTCAACCGGGCGCTGGCCCAGTGGAAAATCCCCGGCGTGGCCGTGGGCGTGGTGAAGGACGGCCAACTGGTGCTGGCCAAGGGATACGGCGTGCTCGAAATGGGCAAACCTGCGAAAGTGGACGCCAATTCGCTCTTCGCCATCGGCTCGAACACCAAGGCGTTCACGGGCACAGCGCTGGCCATGCTCGAAAACGACGGCCTTTGCCAACTCGATGACCCCGTGGTGAAGTACCTGCCCAAATTTACGATGAAAGACGACTGGGTGGCGCAGCACCTGAACCTACAGGACATCGTGAGCCACCGCATTGGCATGGAGACTTTCCAAGGCGATTTCATGTACTGGACGAGCGACCTGACACAGGATCAAGTCATCGAGAAGTTCGGGAAACTGACGCCCGTGTACCCCTTGCGCACGAAATGGGGCTACACCAATGCGGGCTTCCTGCTGGCGGGCAAGTGCATCGAGCGCATCAGCGGCAAAAGCTGGGAGGACAATTTGCGCCAGCGGATTTTCCAGCCGCTGAAGATGAGCCGCACCCTAGCGCTCAGCGCCGAAATTGACCGGGCGACGAACGCTGCCCGTGCCCATACCATCCACCCCGCCACGGGCGAACTGATGGAAATCCCCTACGGGAAAATTGACAACCTCGCCCCGGCGGGCAGCATCTTCAGCAGCGTGGAGGACATGGGCCACTGGCTGATTGCGCAGCTCGACAGCGGTCGCTACGAGGGCCAGACCGTGCTGCCGATGAAGGTACTACAGCGCACCCGCCAGCCCCTGAGCATCGAGGGCCGCCGAAATACGACCTCCTACGGCATCCGTCGGCACTACGCCCTCTACGGCATGGGCTGGGAACTCAGCGACTACGACGGCTGGGAGGAGCTGTCGCACACTGGCGGCGTCAACGGCTTCGTGACCAGCGTGACGATGTACCCGGAGCAAAAACTGGGCATCGTGGTGCTGACGAACACGGACGCCAATTCCTTTTATTTTGCCCTGAAACGGGAAATCGTGGATGCCTACCTCGGCCTACCCTACCGCAATTACAGCGGGATTTTTTACGAAGGAAACCAAGCCCAAACTGCGGAAGATTTGAAGCAATTCCGCCTGATGCGGGACACCATTGCGCAGCAACCAAAAACGGAACTGACCTTGGAGAAATACGCTGGGCATTACGAGAACGAAGCCTACGGCAGTCTCGATATGAAGAAAGATGGAAACTCGCTTAAACTCATCTTCCAGCACCACCCGAACCTCATCGGTAAACTGGAACCACTCGGCGGCAACCGCTTCCTGCTCTCGTTCAACGACCCGCTGTTTGGTATCAAGCCCGTGGCGTTCAAGGTGGAGAACGGGGCCGTGAAGATATTCACGTTGCAAGTGGCTGATTTCGTGGAGTTTACGACGTATGAGTTTCTGAAAAAGGGCTGAGAAACAGTTTTTAAAACAGTTTCTGAAAAAAGAAACCCCAACCGCACGGGCTGTTCCCGATAGGTTGGGGTTCCGATGTGATCCTATTAATCGAACTATAATCTCAAATTTTGACGACCTCCAAGGATTAGCTGCCTTGCGAGGTGCAGGTATGATTCTATAATTCCCGATGGCGGCTCGCAGTGTTTTTTCATTCACCAACTTTATAAAACTGGGCTTGCCATTTGAACCAAGGAATGCAACCGTCCTATTATCATAGTGTCAGTTTGCACGAAAAAGGTAACCTGCGCCAGCATTTTTTTTCAAAACTTGGTCCAAGATTTCGCCCGCAGCCTCACTCCGCCGTCAAATCTGTTTAGTAGGTTCAATTCAAGCGCTCCTTCAGCAATTTCATATACCCCGTCCAGGCGCTTGAACAGCCATTGTAGCAGGCCAACTGCGGTGTTAAACCTTCGTGCGTGAAGGTCAGTTGGGTCTTGTCGCCAGCCTGCGAAATATTGAAGGAAATCTTCGTGCCCGTCCATTCTTGGGTGTCGTCGAAAGAGGTCAGGTTGCTGTCCGTCACGAGCCAAACCACCCGTTTGTTGGGCACCAGTTCCACCAGTTTTTGTGTGGAGTTATGCACGCCGCTGGCCACTTTGAAGCTGAATTCATCTCCCAATTGTTTGCTTTCCCCCGTGATGGTTTCGGTGTATTGCCCCGACCACCATTTGTCAATGTCGAGCAGCAGGTTGAACACTTCTGCCGGCGATTTTGAGGTCTGCATATTGTAAGTAAAATTCTGCTGGGCGGCCTTTTCGTTGAGCTTCCATTTTTCAATCAATTCTTCATTGACCCCCCATTCCGTATCCTTCGGCGTGGGTTCGCCTTTGCCAGTGCTGATGAGTTTTCGGAGGCTGTTCGTCACAAAGCCCGTCCAGGCATCATGGCAAACATCGTAGCATTCTTCCGCAGGCGTGAGGCCGATTTGCGTGAGTTTCACCTGCGTCTGGTCGCCTTTTGGGCTGATGTCGAACACAAGTTCGTTGCCCACCCATTCGTTGGGGTTTTTGGTAAAATTGAAATGGTTTTCCAGCACTTTCCAGACCACTTTTTCATTCGGAACGAGCGTTTCTACCTTGATTTTGGTGATATGCACGTCCTTGTAGTGGTAAAGGAATTCGGCACTGGCCACATCCGTTGCCCCGTCAATATTTTCTGACCACCAACCCCGTACGTTGTTGATGGCTTTAAATACCTCGGCAGGTGACTGGTCAACCAGCATGGTTACTTCAAAATTTTGCGATTTCATATTCATTGCGTTTTTGATTTTGGTAAATGCTAAAGCAGCTATGGCTATCAGCACGGTTGTGATTAAAAGCTTTTTCATATAGTGAATTATAGCCTTTTGCCAAATTAATTGAGATTATTAAACACATGAGGTACATTAGTCCACATAGGAAATTCGCCTTTGGCGAATTGAATGCTAATATGTCCTTATGTGCCTCATGTGTTTAATGAATTTTACTGGTTGAGTTATCTTCTCAAGTCGTTGTTTAAACAACTATAAATTCAGGGGCAAAGGTATTGTCCGAAAAGCCACCCTTGCCGGGTGTGAAATAGACATTTCAGTGGGTTGATTTGGACAAAACCAATTTCTACTTTTGCCCTTAAAAAAGCGATGAAGCAACTGTCCATCCTAATCCTCGACGACCAATGCAGTGCAAGTACCATGTCCTGCATCATCGGCGCTTACGAGATTTTCACGAAGGCAAATACGCTTTGGAAGCAAGCGGGGAAGGGCCAAAAATTCAAGGTGGAACTGGTCGGCGCAGAGCGGAATGATGCGATGGCGGAGGGTTTGTTTTCGGTAAAAACACACGCCAACATTGCCGATATTCGGAAGAGTGATTTGGTGATAATCCCATCCAATTTAGTCCGCTCTTATGAGTCGGCCACGAAGAATAATAGAGCGCTTATCAATTGGATTCGGGAACAATATAAATTGGGCGCAGCCATAGCTAGCATGTGTTCCGGTGCATTCATGCTGGCAGCCACGGGCCTGCTGGATGGCCGGGCCTGTTCCACGCATTGGTCCATGGCCACACAGTTCCAGCAGCTTTATCCCAAGATAAAAATGGAATCCGAGAAATTGATTACGGATGAAAATGGGATATATACCAACGGCGGGGCGTTTTCTTTTTTAAACCTCGTCATCTACTTAGTGGAGAAATATTATGACCGTGAAACGGCCATCCATTGCGCCAAGGTTTTTCAAATAGATATGGACCGGAATATGCAGTCGGAATTCAGTATATTTTCCGGCAATAAAAAACATAAAGATGATGCGGTGCAAGCGGCGCAGGAATTGATAGAGCAGCATTATACTGATAAAATATCCATGGAAACATTGTCGGATAAACTCAATGTAGGCCGACGGAATTTCGACCGCAGGTTCATCAAAGCCACAGGCATGACACCGCTGGATTATTTGCAGCGGGTGCGCATTGAGTCGGCCAAAAAATCATTTGAAAATACCCGCAAAACCGTGAACGAAGTCATGTATGATGTAGGATATAGCGATACCAAGGCTTTCCGCACGGTATTTTATCGGGTAACGGGAATGTCGCCCATTGAATATAAAACGAAGTATAATAAGGAATAGCGTTCCTTGAAAAGACATATAAACTCTGTGCCTCTCTGCAAAAGCCTTTGTGCGCTTTATGTCCTGATTTTGGACACGGAGCGCACGGAGATTTTTTCACAGAGGCATGGAGGTTTTACTTCACCGTCACCACCACCCGCTGATACCTCGTGAGAGCAGGAGAGCCATCATCCGTTGCCTCCAAAATGAGGTGTATCGTCTGGCCGGGCTTGGCATCGGCGGGTACGGTGAACTCCGTTTTTGCAGCATTTGGCTTCGCAATGGCCACCTCCTTTGGGTAGCTCCCCACTTGGAATTGCCACCATTTCACGGAAACCTTGTCGCCATCGGGGTCGGACACCATGCCAGCGAGTTTCACCTTTTCGCCCGGTTTGGCCTTGATGTCCAAAGGCCCGTCAATGCTGAGACTTGGCTCGTGGTTGGCGTCCTTGTACTTCGGCGTCACCGACCACTGGAAGCGGGCGGCGAGGTCGTTTTCTGCGGCAGGGAAGAAGTCGGGGAAAGTCTTTTCCTCGTTCTTTTTAGGAGAACCCAGCACGGCGGAAGTCAAGGCTTCTACTGAAGTATCCGTGTTTGAGGCATCGCCGATGCTGAACCGCATTACCTCGCCTTGGGCATAGCCGCCCCAACCACCGTAGTCGCCGGATTCATAAGCCCGAAGGCCGTTGGCGAGCATGGCCATGAAGGTCGGTGTATCGCCCTCGCTAATCCAAGAGCCGGGCTGCTGGAGCGGCATCCAGACGATATAGCCCATTTTTTTCAACTCATCGAGTGAATACTGGCCCGCTGGCCCGAAAAAGTCCATGATATCGCCCTTCACCATCTGCTTGCCATCGCCCCAGACCCGGTAGAGCGCTCCCATTGGGCCTTGCGTAAGAATATGCTTGCGCAACCAATCGGCGGTGTAATAAACGCTGTCCACAGGGCTGGCGCCAATTTGCGCAGCAAAACCATATTTTGGGCCACCCATATACTGACGGCATTCCATATCCGGCCAATTGGGCTTGATATATTTGGCAAACGTATCGTCCTGGTCACCTGACGGCAGCAGGATGGCCTTTTGGGAAACCTTCGCCTTGATTTTCGCCCAATCCGCCTTGCCGCCATACTGCTCCTCAATGGATTTCAGCGCCCGTGCGATGGTGCTGCCACCGCCCCAAACCGTGATGTATAGCGGCCCCGGTTGATCGTCCAGCAGCAAGTATTTTATCAAATCCGAACCCGGCGTGTCCTTCGAGAAATCGCCGTCGAACTCGACATTGCCGAAGCGGATTTTGGATTTCAAATCGGCGGGATTGGGGTAATTTGGGTTATGCGTTTTCAGGTTCGGATAGGCTTTTTCATACGCCTCCACCGCATCGTGGATGAAGCGCTCGTCGGGTGCCCAGCGCCACGACTCGCAGGGGCAGATATTCAGGCCAAAGCGGGTGTATTCCCGCCCCGGCACAAGCGCCTTCGTGCCCTTGCCGTCGCCCTTCCAATGGAACTGGCTGCTGGCATACACCAGCCCCTCCACCTGCACATCGGAGCTGTAGAGCAGGAACCGCAGCAGTGAATTGTTGTCGTCCAGCTCCGGGTCGGCGGTGACGACAATGCGGGGGCGGGGATTTGATTGGGCTATCGAGGAATGGGTTGTTGCGAAGCAAACAATCAAGGCGAGAAGGATGGGCCAGTGTTTGTTTTTTGTCTTTAGCATGATTGGTTGTAAGTCTTGCCAGATGATTGATACATGCATTTCTACAGTGTGTTCACTTTCCCCTACCTGCAAAGCTACAAAGCAGCTTGACAAGGCTTTCAGCTATGTGCTTAGATTGTGGGGTCAGTCGAACATTGGCAACAAGCGTAGTCGGCGCTTGATTTCGGGCAACCTTTCCAGGCTATTTGTTTGCGCTGCATAGCTGTTAGTCAGCTTGAAAAAGTTGTCAATATTGGGCAAAGCGGCGTCAACGATGAACTGTTGGGATGCTGGGTCGGACAATTCTGCCGCTGGAACAATATGTCCAAAGAAAACCGTTCTGAACCCAGAAGTAAAGATGCGCCCCATGATGTCGAGCGTGATGTACAGCGTGTATATTTCTTCGTCCGATAGCTCGATGCCTGTCTTTTGTTCATATCCATCGAAGCGGTGTAGCAAGGCAAATGCATCATCGAACAGGTTTGGGAACTGGCTGTTGATGCTTTCGGAGACATGAGTGGGGAGCTCCCGTTCAATTTGATGGACTCCTGCCAATGACATACGGGCGAGGTTGATGGTGAGTTCTTCAGGGCGGATTTTATGGATTTTGTGTGGCATGGTGAGTGGTGGTTTAATGATTTTGTGGATTTTGAAGCAAAACTAATAAGCTGTTTTTAAAAACATTGAGCGATTCTACGCTATCGCTTTGCTTCATCTGTGCCTCGCTGAGCGATTTTGGGAATGCACTTAGCTCCGTTGGAGTTTCGCTGAGCGATTCTACGCTATCGCTTTGCTTCATCTGTGCCTCGCTGAGCAATTTTAGAAATGCACTTAGCTCCGTTGGAGTTTCATTGAGCGATTCCACGCTATCGCTTTGCTTCATCTGTGCTTCGCTGAGCGATTTTGGGAATGCACTTAGTTCCGTTGGAGTTTCGTTGAGCGATTCCACGCTATCGCTTTGCTTCATCTGTGCCTCGCTGAGCGATTTTGGGAATGCACTTAGCTCCGTTGAGACCTCGTTGTGCAATTCCGGGCCAATTTTCAGGCGCATCTGGCGGGCCTAATTTCAATCATCCAGCCCCTCCCCTTCCACATCCGCAAAACTATCCACCTGCTGCTGATTCTTCAGGAACCTGCACCACGAGCAGTCCTCCTGCCCGCAGCCCTCGTAGAACTCCTGCCGCATGATGCGGGCGTAGGTGTCGGTGATGAGGCCCTTCACGAAGGCCACGTCCTCCGGCTGGTACTCGATGCGCTTGGTCTCGAAATGGCCCCGTGCGTCCGGTTCGAGGTAGCTGATTTCGGCGCTGACGGCACGGGCCGTGTTCCGCCGCCAATTGTCGAAGAGGATTTTGTAGAAGACTAGCTGGCGCCAATAAGCGCCGCCGTAAAGGGTTTCAGGTTTCAGGTTTTTGGTTTCAGGGAAGGGACTGCCAACTGCCAACTCGAAATTCGGCCTCCGAAGCCGCTCTGGGTCAACGCCGCCTGTTTTATAGTCCACGATATGGGCCTCGTGGCCGCTTTTGCCGAGGTAGTCAATCCGGTCGATGATGCCCATGATGGGCACGCCGTCCACCACCACGTTGTTGAACTCCTGCTCCACTTTGCAGTTCAGCGTCCAATTGGATTGGTGGTAGCGTACATAATCAGCGAGGTACTGTCTGCCGAGGTCGAGCCGCCGCTCGAAGTCTTTTTTGCTCAAAAACCCTTGCTGCCGCCGCATTTCATGCTCAAAAAACTGCACGAACTCCCCCGCAAACGGGAAGTGCCGATGACCGGGTGCTGCTCGAAGTGTTTGCTCGAAGCCCCGACGCAGGGCATTGTGCATGGCCACGCCATAAAACGCCGCCTCGGTGGCCACGGCGGGTGCCCGCAACACATTTTCATAGTAAAAACTCAGTGGGCAGCGCAGGAATTTGTTCATGGCTGTGACACTGAGGGTAAACTTCTCCAGCAACGCCTGCACCGCCGCCCGGTCATGCGTACCGATGCCTTCGGTGGGTTTGCTTTCCAGCAGCAGCGCCGCTTGTGCCTCCAAAATGGCCATTGGACTGACGCTGCCGGGTTGTTCCTCAATTCCCACCTCGGCTCCAAGGGGACTTGCCCCCTTGCCATTTCCCAATATCTCATCTAAAAACTGGGTGCGCACGAGCGCCTTCCCGTCGTCGCCCTGCGTGGCGTAGCTGATGTGGAGCTGTTCCTTCGCCCTCGTCATGGCCACGTAGAACAAGCGCCGCCTTGCCTCCAGCGCATCGGCCTCGCCGCTCAGGTGCAGCGTGTCGGGGAAGGTGAACTGGAACTGCCCGCCCCGTTTGGCTGGCTCCCAATTGTCCTTCACGCAGTCGAGCAGGAAGACGTGGCGGAACTCCAGGCCCTTGGAACTGTGAGCAGTCAGCAACTGCACCGCCGACTGCTGACTGTGGACTGATGGACTCATGGACTGACTGCCCACTGCCAACCCCAAAGGGGCAAACTGTCGAACTGCCAACTGAATCCGATTGGCGTCCATGCTGGCGAAGATTTCCAGTAGCCTCGTGAGATGGAGGCGGGGATTGCGGAGCGCCTCGGTTTCGATGAAATTGGTGAAGGCGAACAGCACTTGCAGCAGTTCGGCCTTGCGCTCGCTGGCCAGTATGTGGCGCAGCAGCCCGCTGCGGTTGATGAGCCTTTCGATGAAATGCGGTACGCTCAGGTTGGCGTACTCTCCGAGCATAAACTCCAAGAAATCATACAATTGTGAAAACCCAGTGGGGTTTTCGACTTCGGCAGTTTCCAAGAAATTTTTATCTGAAATCAATTGCCGCCAAGGCCGGGCAACTTTCCCCATTTCCCCGTCGCCTGGCTG